>Ga0209375_1001174_pt1 | contig 20057 bp, 37 predicted proteins | sample GraSoiAngelo_131_FD_185888 | JGI IMG/M metagenome (GOLD analysis project Ga0209375, IMG submission 185888) | Grasslands soil microbial communities from the Angelo Coastal Reserve, California, USA - 14_0929_02_30cm (SPAdes) (version 2) | ecosystem: Environmental > Terrestrial > Soil > Grasslands ... | reverse complement strand
CGTGGTAGCTCTTGTTAGGCGGCCAGGCTCAAGCAGTGCACAACGATACATCGCTGTTCCCAGGGGCCAACGTGTCCGCCCTCGCGTCCTGCAGGATCCAGGGATACCGGATCACCACGCGGTCGCCCACCACCTGGCCGGTGAGCGGAAACGGGTCCCCGCGATGGCGCGGCACCTGCCCCGACATGGTGTGTTCCTCCCCCACGCTTGCCGCTCGGAGGTCAGAACCGGGATGTTACCTGGCCGCCTGACGTACCGCGGTTAAGCTGCGGGCGACCCGCCCGCCGGCGCAAGGCTGCCAGAAAATGCCGACCCACCAGCCTGGCCCATGCGCCGCAGAGTCCGGCGAACCGCGTTAGGGCGGCAGCTTTGATCATTAGAGCGGGAACTTGACGAACTTTGCCGAATGTTGGGGCGGAGTGAGAAAGGGTAGCGGCGGGAGTTGCAGCTCGACGGCGCCCGGCGAAATGACCCCGTCATACGTGAGTCCGGTGCCGGCCGGACGCAGTGTGAGTTGTGTTCCGTTGACGAGGAAAGACCCGGTGAGCGTGGTTGTAAACGTGTCGATGGTGCCGCCCGCCCGAGCGCAGTCTTGCGCCTGGGTGACTTGGAGCAAGAAGGAGGCCTTGGTCCCGAGGTCAAGCGAGCCTCGGAGGATAAGCTCATCGCACACAAGAGTCGCAGCAACCAGATGAGGCACTGCGACGCTATCCACGTTGGTCATCTCGTACGGACCGGTAACCGGGCCGAGCGTGTCACCGCAGGCCAGGACAAGAGTGGCGAAGGCGATGCCTATGACAGGGCGTGACATAGCACGAGCTCCCGTCAGCGCGAGTGTGATGGTCCGCGTGGCTTTCATTGTCGTGCGCCTAGCTGCTAGCGCGGGATCCAGATCGTCTTGGCTTCGATGACTTGGGCTCGCCCCGGCATAGGCAGCAAATCGGGTGATTCCGCGAAGAATGCCAAGCCCTTGTAAGTTGTAAGGTACCGCCATTTGGCTTGGAAGAAACCGCCCCGAGCCAGCACGATGAGTGGCTCGTCCTGGCGATGGAGGATTCGCAAGAACTCCCCAGCCTCAAGCCTCACGACTACACCCGAGGCCTTGATGGCCTGAGCAATCGCTGCAGCATGAGCGGCGGCAGACTCGGCCATGGCTCGGACTCCTTAAGTGGTCGGGGCACGCGTGGGCGCCAGCGCACAACACCGCTTCCTTTGAACTGTGCGGCGCGGTTCCTCGACTCGTTCATCCGATTCGCTCCATAGCGCTTGTTAGGCCGGCGGCGCACTCATGCTGGAGGTTGTGCACGTTTGGTCACGGCATCGGCAGCAGCATCTGCCGCGTCCAGCAGGGCTCCAAGGGCGGCCCGAACCGCCTGGAGCGCGCGGAACAGGGCCGGCCGACGATGCGGTTCCGGGGCGGATGGGGACGGGCGCGAAGGGCGGGGCGGACGTGGCGGCGTCCCTGCCCCGACGGCGGTAGGCGGCCGGCGCGCCGGAGGGACGAGCTCAGCTTTCTCCTGCGTCTGGCGCTCGAACTCCGCTTCGCTTCCCGAATCCTTATCCTTGCCCGGGTGCCGCTTCGTGTCGGGCTTCTTGGTGTCAGGCTTCTTGCCTTTTCTCATAGCTCACGCTCGGCCTAACGGATGATTACTCGCCTTCGTACTTGAAGGAAACCTTGACCTTCGCACGATAGCTCTCGACCTTGCCGTCCTTCAGCTGCATGTCGAGTTGCGAGATCTCGGCCACGCGCAGGTCGCGCAGTGTCTGCGCGGCTCGCTTAACGGCCGCCGCAGCCGCTTGCTCCCAGGACTGTGTGCTGGTCCCGACCAACTCGATGATTTTGTAGACGCTCTCTGGCATGTGAATCTCCTTGTCATCATGGGTTGGTCGCTGCCTGGCGGATCATTTGCTGAAGCTGCAGGCGACCCGTCCGCTGAGCACCGTGTCGTTGAACGATAGTTCGTGCGCGCCAGCGCACAACACTCTTGCTTCCCTGAGAGCGATCACCACCCGTCGGCTGCAGGCGCTGGTCGGGCGGCGGCGTCAGGCACGGTAGCCAGAAACGTGTCGATCGCGGGCGATGAGCGGAGAATGACCACGCGCTTTCGCTGGGCGACGGCCGCCAGCCGCCTCAGAACGTCGCCGCGGCGGCGTGAGGGATAGGTCCAAATCCACATGAGAAACGCCCAGCTCAAGCGCTCCCGACAGCTGGGCGGAAGCTCGGGGCGGGCCTGGCGGAAGTGGCGCACTTGGCGCTTGAGCACGCGCCAGAGACACAGGATGCGGGGGAGATCGAGAAACACAACGGTGTCACAGGCTTCGAGACGCAGGTCCAGCGTGCCGCCATAGTTGCCATCGATGATCCACGCGGCGCGACTGACAAGCTGTCGGACCTTTCCGCACCACTCCTCCGCCGGTGTCGGTTGCCACCCAGCTCGCCAGTAGAGGGCATCGAGGTGGATGAGAGGGAGTCCACTGCGCTCGGCCAGCCATCGAGCGACGGTGGTCTTCCCAGATCCACCGGTGCCGATTACGAGAATGCGTTTCAATCGGGAGATGGAGAGGCAGCCGCTAGCGTCAAGCGCTGGTTAGGCCGCCGCTCGTCGCAACCACAGCTCAAAGGCGACGACTCGGTAGACGCGCCGAGGCGTCCGTGGCGGCTGCCCTCGTGGCGGTGGTAGCGGGAATACTCCCGCGCCCAAGGCGGTGGGAGGCCACCGAGGCGGGGGCACGAGGTGCGCTCTCTCCTCCCTCCTGACCTGGAGCTCGTCGGTTGCGGTCATAGCCAGAGTGTGTCGCGGCAGCCTAACGGATCGCGCCTAAGCTGGGGGCTACTCGCCCGCCTGCGCAAGGCCGTTCGACGACAGGCCGCGCTCCGTCAGAGCACAACACCCCGCTTGCTCATCCATTCTCCTCGAGCCACAGCGTGAGGAGGACGGTCCACATTGGTCCGCACAGAGCACGCAGGAGGCCGGCGTAGAACAGCACCGGAGCCAGGTCGCCGTCAGACATGTGAAGGCTGAAGCCAACTATGGCCAAACCTGCCACGTAGTCGGCGATGCAAACAAGAATGAGGCGAACTGTCTTCTGGCGGTACGCTGCGGCATCGGCAGCAATCGCCGCGGCTCTCGCCAGCTCGTCTTGAATGCGAACTGCCGAGAGTGTGAGCAGCGGCTGGACGCAAGTGGCCCGGCTTTGGAAGCACGTGGAACCTGAATCGTTCGCTGCCGCCCCAGCGATGCGGATTTCTGGACTACGGGCCAGCGAAGCCAACGGGGACCCCTCCCGGTGCGCGTACGACTGCGATGGTCACGCCGGGCATCACCTGGGTTGGCGGGAGCATCTCCTCGGCTCCTGCGCGAAGGGCCGTTTCGAAGGCAGCGCGCGCGTCCGCGACGTGGACAGAGAAGCTGCTGCCCGGCGCCTCGGACGGATTGGTCTTGCGAATCCCGCCGCCGCCCTGGTCGGAGTACGCAAACAGGTGGTACTCACCGCCGTCGGGCATAGGGAAGCTCGGCTTGAACGTCCAGCCCAGAACCTTGGCGCACCAGGCCTTCGTCGCCGCCGGGTCGGCGCTGGCGAGCTCGGTGTGCGTGATCCAACCGTAGAGGCCCCGCGTCGGCACGTGACTCGCCGGAGACGACCGCGAGGATTCCGCGGCGGACCGGCGCTTCGGTGATCGTTTCGGTGGTCGTCGTGTTTTCTTGGTCATTGCGGTTCGGGGTTATCGCTCACGGGCAAAATGTTCACATTCCGGCGCGCTCGCTAGTCGCAATAGTCCGTGCCCGTCAGGGCACAACACTCCGATTCCCTTAGAGCGGTCACCGCCCGCCGGCTTCTAGCGCTTGTAGGCTGCGCCCTCGATCGCGTTGGCCGCGGTCACGATGACGTTGCTTGCTTCGACGAACGCAGCGGACAATGTGCCCTGGGGCAAATGCGCGCGTGCGAGTATCCGACCCGCAGACACGTTCCCCGCGTCGAGGGCTCGCTGCAACAGCAGAATCTCCCGGTCCCGACCCTCCCATGCGGCATCCACCTGGAAGTTGGCTCCTTGGAACGTCGCGATGCGGTGGCCGAACGACTGCCGCATGTAGACATGTCGCGTGAGACGAAATCCCTTTGGCTCAAGGACCTGGGAGAGACGCTGCACAAGGCCCCGGAAGAACTGCTCGATTGTTCGCATGTCCCGTGTGACGCTGCGCCACACGTAGATGGCGGCACTGACGACGAGAGCGACGATGGCGGCGAGTTGGAGCGGGTGCATCGATGTGATCGCAGACCTCACAGGGGCTCGGTAGGGTGTTGCATCTCGACTGTAAAGCCGAGCAGGATTTGCTTGTAGGCGTCTTCCTTCGATCGTCCGTCCAGGTGTTGGTAGGCACGAGCGGCGTGCTTCCTGAGGTCGAGCGCGCACATCCCCCAAACCGCTGGATCGTCGCCCAGCTTGGCCACGTCGAGGACGAAGTACTGGTGACCCCCGCTGAACCAGATGCGTGCAAGCTCCACGGCGTCGGTGTCGGCGAGGGGACCAGGCGGTATCCCGAGCTGATTTGGATGGGTGGACATGGGTCCTCAGGGCGGAGAGGTGTTGGGGCCCTGGCGCGACAAATCTGCGATCCGGTCGCGCCAGACTCGATCAAGTAGAACCTCTCGGACGCGCAAAAGGCGGGCTGCCGTGCTCAGTACAGCGCGTGGTTCATGCCCGGCACTCGCCAGGATACGAATGCCTGCAACACCGCCGACGTCGTAAACCATCTTGCAAAGGACGGCGAGGCCATCGTAACCAACATCCACTGTTCCGCTTCGCGGTGGCGGATCGGTGAGTATGCTTTCGAGCGTGAGACCGGGGTGGGCGTCGAGATACTGTTTCAGCCCCGGCAGTAGCGCGTGGAAGTCGAGACCGGCGGAACCGCCGGTCCAGGTCATCAGCCCTTCTTGGACGAGGCCCGCGGCATTGAGCGGAGCCAGGAAGGGCCCGAGGATGACGTGGGCGAGCTCGTGTCGGTAGCCCTCGCCGTTGCTCGAAGAACCGATGAAGACGAGATGGTCGAGTGCATCGCTCCTGCCTCCGACAGTGTCGGACCCGAGCGGGAAGAATTCAAGACCGGCCGCGCCCAACGTTTGGATGAGGTCATCGGTGAAGTAGTAGCCGACCGCTGGCGGGGGCGGTACCTGGAAGGCGAGGGCGAGCGAATCGACAAAGGCGGCCGTCGCCTCGGCGCGGGCGCGCGCGAAGCGTTGACCCAAGGGAAACACGAACGAGATGCGTCCGATTGTTTCGTGGTTCCAGCGACGGGTCAGACGAGGGAGCGCATTTGCGAGCACCCACCGCCCTCCCTCGCGCGTCGCGTACAGTCGATACAGCGCCAGTGGCCGCACCACCTGTCCGGAATCGGAGACGCGAGCGACCAGCGTGCGGATCAGGTAGGTGCTGTCTAAGCCGGCCGCTGGGGCGAGGTGTACGACCGTGAACGTCGAGAACCCTTGGTACTGGTACACATAGCTGCACAAGAGATCAGCAACCGGCCATTGGGCCTGTTCGGAGGGTGACCAAAGCGGACTCCGTTGCGCACAGCTCGGACGGCTAGAGAGGTAGCTGCGCCACAGACCGAAGATCTCGTGGTTCAGGACGCTGATGGTATCGACCCCGAATCCGACAGCCACGCGCACGGGCGCATCCGGGAGTTGCGCCCAGACCGGTGCTAACAGCGTGAATGGAGCGAGTGAGCACGCAACGAAGCGGAGCAGCATGAGTCGGAGAACAGTGGTCATGGTATCAGCACGGCCCAACCGATCGCGCTTAGAGACGGCTTGGCCGACCGAAGGGGATCACCTGAGCAGCATCGACGCTCGTGATCGCAAAGACGAGCTCTTCGAGGCGGGGCCTTTGTGCTAGGGCCATACGCTCACGATGATCGGGATCACCAGCATCTTTACGAGCCAGTCACCGGCGTGGATCGCGGCCACCTTCCACAGGATGTTCTCCCAGAGGACCGATCCCGTAAGCAGGATCACCGGGAACCCGATCCACAACAAGAAGCCGAAGTGCACCGCGCCCATCCAGCTGCTGACGCCGAGTAGCGCCACGAGGCGCGCGATCACGTAGGCGAGGACCAAGCACCGCACCAACTCGATAAGCAGCTTCCCCGCGGGCATCTTCGCGCCGGCCATCGCCGCGACGGGGTCCATGCCGCGCAGCCGCATCCACGGCTTGAAGAACAACAGGGGACTGTACCAGAGCCAGCCCAGCACGAACACGGCGACGGCTGCCACGAGGACGGCCAGGTAGTTCACGTGCACCATTGTTCACCCTCTCCCTTCACTGTGGTCATCGCGGGCAAGCACCGGCGGCGCAATCAAGACGGGGGGACCCTAGCGCTGCGGGCCCACTCGGCGCGTTTCCGGTCCCTTCGCCAGCAACCGTTCGACAAAGTCCAGCCGTTCCTGCGCCTCGCTCAGCTCCTGCCGCAGCTTGGTCACCTCGGCTTCGAGCACTTCGAGCCTGCTCACATCAGCTTCGAGCCCTTCGAGCCGAGCCTGGAGCTCGCTCCCGCCGGGACGCAGCCGCAGGAACTGGGCCCACAATCCGAACGCCAGGGCGAGCCCCGCATGAACCATGGCATGCGACGGCTGGGCTTGCCCGACCGCGAACGCGGCTCCGACCAAGTTGGCCACGCTCAGCACGATGGCGATCCGGTACCAAATCGCGGGCTTGAAGGTCATGGCGAGTTCCTGTCGAGTCTGCCTAACGAGGGGCCGAGCACCTGCTCAATACTAGCGATCACCGCTCGGAGTTTCGCAGCGTCCGCCTCGATCGCGGGCAGCCCGCGTGCGCCTTGGGATCGGCGCTCGTCGTCCGCTGCATGCCATCGTTGGGCCGCATTTCTCGGTTACCGACCGGCGGTGTCACTCAGCACTTCTCGTGTTCTCCACACCGGCATCGCGAATTCGCTGTAGGCTCTCAGAGGCACTAAACCACAAATCCGTCGCCCAGACCTGGACTCCAAACTCTCGGTGCAGAAAGATCGATGACGCAGCCCGCCCACACCCAAGGTCCAACACTCGCATTCCGGGCCGCAGGTCCAGCGCGGAGGCAAGCCATTCAGTTAGCCACAGTGCGTTGGCCCCGCCACTGACGGTGGCGCTGATCCACTCGCGGTGGTACCTCGACGAGCGAGGGAATCGCTCGGCGATCAGTCCATGGTTAGCTGCCATACTGAATTCGTCGACCTAACGGAGCGCGCTCAAAGCTGGCCGCTGCCCCGCCCTAATCCCTGGGTGCCACACGAACGAGTCCCGCGCGCTGTACAAGATCTCTCCGCTCGCAGAACGAGCGTCGGCTTGAAGAGCTGGCTTGCGCGGCTCCTCGACCGGCGGCGCCGGACGCTGTTCAGGTTTGGTAGAGGTAGGCGTACGCGGTCGCAGCACGACGAGAACGCCTACCGCGAGGCCAACCGCGACGAGCAAGAGGAGACGATTACGGCGCATGACCGTGTGGTTTGTGACGGCAGCAGCCGAACGGATCGCGTTTAAGCTGCGGGCGGCTCGCCCGCCAGCGCAAGATCGTTGGACGACAGTCCGCGCCCGCCAGGGCACAGCACTCCGCCTCCTAAGGCGATCACCGCCCCGCAACCATCACGGCGGCGGCCCACGCGGGCCCGCAGCGGAATCTATCTCGTAAATCACCGCTTCATCGCCACACGCGCGATCGGCCTCTCGGTCCACACAGATCGAGGTGCCATGCCAGGTGCCCAGAATTCGCGCGGCAGGCGTCTCAGGCGCCTGAAAGACCAGGAGGGCTAGAAGGAACGAAGCGCGGGCAAAGGTGATCATGAAGCGACGCTTACCTATGGGGCCCACGGTAAGGCTAGAAGAACCGGCTCACGAAGCCGGCCACCGCGCCCACCATCACACCAAGTCCCGCACCATAAATGCCGTAGGCCACTGGACCAAAGCCGCAGAGCAAAGGGTTACAGCCCTTGAGGTCATGGTACAGTCCGTAGGTCGCGCCAGCAGCGAACCCGACGCCCATGCCGAGGGCAGCACCCTTGAGTTCTGGCGGCATATGCCGCCGCTGCGGCACCTGCAGCGCATCGGCTGCTCGCCAGGGCGGTCGAGACTGCGGACGGGCGGCACTGAGAAACAGGCTGTCAGCGAGCGCGGGCTGCAAGTGCAAGGTGGCTGGTGCCCCCTGTCTCGAGGGCCCCGTGCCCTGTGCCGCGAGCGGGCACACAACGCCAAACGCGGCGACCGCAACGCAGCAGGGGAAACAGCGACGAAGACGGTGGGAGAACATACTCATAGGAACCTGTGCGTTGCTGCCTAACGGATCGCGCTTAAGCTGCGAGCGAGTCGCCCGCCGAGCGCCGTGCAGTTGAACGATAGTTCGTGCGCGCCAGCGCACAACACTCCGCTTCCCTTAGGGCGAGCACCGCCCGTCGGCTTCAAGCACTTGTGAGGCGGCGCGATGGCTCTCCCGTTTCTGTAACTTATCCGCCCGCCCTCCGTTCTAATTCCCGTGTGGCGAGTGGCGAGAGGCAGCGCAACAGATTGCCGTCAGGATCGACGACCGCGAATTCTCGGAGCCCCCAGGGCTGATCGACCGGCGCAGTGATCCGAGGTACGTCGCGGCACGAAGTCGGCAGGCCCGCGCCGATGAACGCCTGGTGAAGGAGATTAAGATCGGAGACGCGGATGCAGCAACTCGCAATGTTCTTCCGCGGATCGAGCTTGGAGAACGGGAAGAACTCGATTTGAATCGGGCCACGCTCCACGATCAGCCAGCCTTCGTCGCGGAACGCCTCCGTGAAACCCAATCGGGCGTAGAACTGCGACGTGGCGACGAGGTCGCGACTCGGGAGGTTGGGTGTAGCTCGATCGAGCATCCGAAGTATGCTCCACTGAACGATCGGGACAGCGCCGCCCAACGGATCGTGCTTAAACTGCGGGCGGCGGGCCCGCCGGCGCAAGGGAAGTGGACGACAGTCCGTGCCCGCCACCTTCAAGCGCATGTTAGGCGGCGTGCTCATGGGTTGCACTTGCATGGAGCGCGCCCTGGTGCGTCGCGTTACTGCTACGAAGAAGCCTTTGGGAGGTCACGGCGCGCCTCGCGAAGTTGGCTCAACATACGTTCCTGGAAATCGAGGCGTTCCTGGGCCTCCGCCTGCGCTTGGCGCAGCGCCGCTACCTCATCTCGAAGTGTGACAATCTCAACCCGCAGTTCGGCGCTACCGCGCCGGCTCTTGAACCACTGACTAGCAATCCACATGGCCGCGAGGGAAGGCGGGACCATTGCAAGGAATGGTATGAAGGGTGCTATGTAGGCGATGAATGGCACGCGACCGGCCTGTCGTGGACGAGGTTTGATGTAACCATGATACGTCGACTGTTAAGGGAGTGGGCGACCTGCATGCCATCCTCTATCCACGCCCGTTGTAGAAGTTCGGTCGACCTCGAATTGCTAAGAGGCCGTGCACCGCCAGCTCGACTGCGATGAGCAGGAAACCTCCGTACCACCATAGCCTCGGCGGTGGGACCTCGATCGGCAGGGCGCGCGCCGTGGCGGCCATGCTCACATAGAGCAGGACGCCACCACTCCACCACACCAGCAGTCGCACTACTGCTTGCGTCAGGCGTCCCTGTGGGATTCGGGCCCGAAGGCCGTTCAAGAATGCGAGTTCGATGTAGTGCCCGCCAAGGGAGAACCACAAGGCAAGGGCCGCGAGGGGGAGGAGCAGCTTGAGGTCATGTCTTTGGAGCGCGAGCACCGCGCCCACGACGGCGGCAAGCGCCACGGTTCTCGCCAGCGTGCGGCGCAATGGCTCTTCGAATCGGGGCCAACTCGTGTTCAATTGCATGCTGCCTAACGGATCGCGCTTAAGCTGCGGGCGACCCGCAAGCCGGCGCAAGGCTGTTGGACGACAGCGCGTGCCCGCCAGGGCACAACACTCCGCTTCCCTTAAAGCGAGCGCCTTTCGACAGCTTCAAGCGCTTGTTAGGCGGCGTCCGATCGCTCCGCCGTGCCGGGCGCGTCAGGATCACGAGACCCCGGACCCGCTCAGAGCGCGATGGAGAATCAGCTCGCGCTACGTGAACCGTGTTGAGCAGAACCCGCTGGTCCGTAGCGAACGAGACGCCTAGCAATATCGCGTGCCGTTCGCCGCGACGCTCCCAGATATTGCCCTCGATGGGCTCCGGTTCGGTAGCGCGGTATCGGGTCCCAAAGCGGCCGGGCACGCCGGCAAATCGGAATTCGAGAATCCGCTGCTGCGGCTCTGGCTTGATGGCAGAGCGGCGACGTTGGCAAATGGGGAACGCCGAGCTGTAGATGGACTTCCCGTCGAGAGTGACTTCTAGGACTAGCGAGTCCCCGCCCGCGCATCGCCGAACCAGTGCCAGACGACTTCGTCGCGCGCAGAAGGCGACGCCTGGCCAGACAAGGAGACTGGCACGAGCGCTAGCACGAGCGCCGACACGGGGGAGAGAAGGCGCGTGGCCTGTGGCATGAGAGGAACGTGCAGTCCGGACGCCGGCTAACGGATCGCGCTTAAGCTGCGGGCCACTCGCGCCCCGGCGCAAGGTGGAGTGGACGACAGTCCGTGCCCGCCAGGGCACAACACTCCGCTTCCACGAGGGCGATCACCGCCCGCCAGCTTCAAGCGCTTGCTCGGCAGCGGCCTCGGCCCGCAGCAACTCGAGTTGTTCCTGAAGGGCGTCCGCCACCGCGTCAATAGACGTGTGCGCTGTGTCCACGACCGGCAGCCCGAGTGCGTCGGCTTGCCCTCGGAGGTAAGCAGCCCAGGCGTCCATCCCTTGTGTCACCAACTCTGGCTGGCCGCGCGGCCCGGCGAGGCGCGCCGCGCGGACACGAGGGTCGCAATCGAGGAGCACGATGCGCGCGTGGCGCACGCCGGTACGCGCCAGCGCAGCTCGGATGAAGGACGGCCGTGTCTGACCGTCGAGGACGGCAATATTCGCAGCGTCCCGGTTGGCGGCGAGGCGTTCGACCCAATGAGCCGTGGCGTCCGCCTGCCAGCGTTCCCCAGTGCCGAAGTCTCGCTCCATGATCTCGGTTGGAGGAACGTCGATCGAGTTCAAGTGATGGCACTGCACTCCAGGGAGGGCGCGGGCGTCCAGCGCCTGCACCGCCGCCGTCTTGCCGGCGCCAGACGCTCCGATCACGAAGAGTAGGGCGGGTTTCATGTGCCGATTGTTAGGCGTCAGCGCCCCACGGCCGCGGCGGCCATCTTCCATTGCCACTCGCATTGTGAAGGTGGGCCGCGATCATTCGGATCGTGCGCTGTGGTACTCCAGGAACGGCGATGTCCCAGAGTGCGGCTGGCAGGCGCTGGATGAGGTGGACCGTGAGCCGGTTGTTCGTCCTCCACGCGGCAAGCAGGGTCGCTCGTAAATCGGGTGGTGGCGGCAAACCAGGCCTTCCTTCCAGAATTGCGCGGATCATCGCGCGACACGATAGCGAAGCCGGGCGGCGGTCCCCTCGAGGGCAAGGAAGTTATCGTGTCGGCGCGGATCCGGTTCGCCGGGCGGACCAGCGGCGTAGGGCAACTGCGCACCAGATTGCCTCAGCAAGAGCGAAGGGCCAGGAGCGAATGAACACCGCATAGGTGGCGGCACCTGCGCAGGCGATCGCAAAACCCAGGACGTATACGTTGGAGCGGGCTTCCAGCGCGTAGGTGATGACCATGGCCGCCACCGCAAGGAACCCGAGGAGCTCGGTCACATGACCTTGTTCGAGTTGAGGTTAGCGCCTAACCGATCGCGCTTGAGCTGCGGCAAAGAGGAAATCTCGGTGAGTAGGGATCACTACTGACCGAGCCTGTAGAGTCTGTAGCCTACCAACAAGACCCAAACTGTAGTGATAACGGAACTCATGATCACGGCAGCACCCAAAGAACGCACAAGAAAGGGGCCCAGGAGCGTGGCAATATCGCGGGCCTCCCGGGAGTAATCCTTGAAGCTCGAATAGATCAGCGTAGAGCTCTGCGGATTCGCTGAACACGGGGCGGCTGCTGCCTAACGGATCGCGCTTAAGCTGCGGACGACTCGCCCACGGGCGCCAGGCCAGTGGACGGCAGTCCGTGCCCCGTCCGGGGCACAACACTCGCTCCCCTTAAAGCGATCACGCCCGTCAGCTTCACGCGCTTATCAGGCAGCGCAGTCAACGAGGTTGTCTCTAGCTGCCAATCCGCCGCTCTTCCCGTGCCTTGCTGAGCAAACGCTCTGCGAAATCCAGCCGTTCCTGTGTTTCTGCTAGCTCCTGTTGGAGGTCCTGGACACCACGCTCAAGGGCCTCGAACCGCGCAGTGACGTCGCTCGATGGTGATTCTGGACGAGTGGCACGCAGACGAGCGATCTTCACCGCTGCGACAGCAATGATCGCCACGATTGGTATGAGTGGGACAAGAAACTCAGGGTTCATGTGGCCTTCCTCATCTAGGCCTGAGACATTCGCCTGCGCCGCCTAACGTCCGGTTCCCTGCGGTTGTTGGGGCCGCTCATCGATTCGGTCGGCGATTCTTGGGTCCATTTCCAACATCATTGACCTATGCGCGTTGCCGGATCCCAATGTTCGTCCGCTTTGCCATCCTTGAAACGCCACATGTCGAACCAAGTCGTGGTGTAGCTCTGTGAGGAATCCTTTGCGTCCTTCAGGTCGTGGACGTACGCGACCACCACGAGATCGCCCTCCGCCACCACCGACACGACCTTCGTGTTCATCTTCTGCGGGATCGGCACGGGCTTCACCTTCCGGACCTCGGTGAAGAACTTCACCACACCACTGCGTCCCGACGCCGCGTTCGGATTGTGCTGGATGTACCGCTCGGTCAAGTACTTGTCAGCCAGCTCCCAGTGCCCGGCCTCAAGCAGGTCTTTTACAATGTGGTAGGCAACCTGCTTGTTCGTATTGAGCTTCGGGTCGCTGCTGTGGAACAAGGCGTCCGGATCGCTCGCGCCGACAACAGCTTCCTGTGCGTGCAGCGAAGGGCTGCCCGCCAACAGAGCGGCCGCCAGTGGGAGGTGAAGACGACAAGGCATGTATTCCCCCTCTATGGTTCAGAGACCTCCCCGAGCTTGCGGGTATGAACGTCGACAGGCGCGCCGCCTAACGGGCAAGGTTAAGCCGCGAGCCGGCGCATCGGCCGCGCTGGCCCTGCAGCAACGCACAAGAGCAGGATTGGACGCGCGCCAGCGCGGCCAGCCGGCTCGACAGCTTCAACTGGTAGTTAGGCGGACCGCCCGAAACCCAGGGTCCAAGTAAGAACTGAGCTGCACCGCGGATGAGCTCGTAGTTCATACTCCGCGGGTCTCCCACGAAAAGTCGTAGAAAACGCGAAACCGGTTGCCATCCAGGTCTGCGACCGTGAACTCATGCAACTTCCACGGCTTTGACTCGGGACGAGAAACAATCCGTGCTTGGCAGCGACTCCACGCCTCGTACAAATCATCTACTTCTTGTTTGCTATTCAGGTTGAGCCAGACCAACACGGGCGCTGCATTGCCGTAGTGTTCTCGGAAAGGGCGATTGGTCAGGAACATTCTGCAGCTCCCTTTCGAGATTCCTGCGATCCCACCGTCCCCACTACTCCAATCTATGCTAAAGCCGAGTTGGTTCTTGTAGTACGCCGCAGCTGTGTCGACGTCACTGACAGGTATTTCGGGTACCGCACCAGGAAAGTCGTGTTCCATTCTGGCTCCCAACTACGACCGCGGATGACGCTCGCGGTTAAAGAAAAGTGAGACCCGAGGTTCCGCCTAACGGATCGCGCTTAAGCTGCGGCGCCGCACTTGGCAGGCGCCGCGGTAATTGAGACTACTACAGAGCTCTTTGGCGCACAAACGCAATTCCTCCCAAGGTCGGACGCCCTCAGCTTCAAGCGCTTGTTAGACGCCGCGCCGGCTGATGCTCCTTTGAATACTGCCATAGTCCCCGATCGAGAGTGCGCATCGTGATACCAGTAGAATCGGCGAGCTGTCGGGCGTAGGAAGTGTAGGCTGCCCAGAACTCGAAGTTGTAGACAGGGGGCGTGCGTATTCCCAAAGACCATAGGGCGCGGAAGTCAAGAATCGGATATGAGCCCTGATCGCAAAAGTGGAGCAGGACGGAGGCAGTTGGCCATTCAACTCCAGCGAGAAGACGGAGAACCCCAATCTTGACGCGTTCGTCGGCAGTACCAAATGCAAGTTCGGACGCCTCCCGGATTCGTTGGGGTGAGTTGGAAGCACACTGCTTCGCAGTGCGAGGAGTCTTCCATCGGCACAGCGCCAGGAATTCGGAGCGGCGCAGGTACCCTCGTTCGCGCGCCGCAGACCCTGCTCGTTCGACACGACCGTCCTCCTCGGCATAGGAGTAGCGTTGGGCCCAATGGGCGATTTCACTTGGAGGAAAACGGAGCTGGAACATTCACAAGTGCCGATCGCGGGGTCTAATGGACTGCGTCTAAGCTGCGGCGCCGAACTGGAATCGTCACAAACGCAATTCACAGACGACGGGCGCCGGCAGCTTCAGGCGCATGTTAGTGGCAGCCTACCATATCTCGCCACGACGCCACTCCACCGACAGGGGCAAGTCGAGGTCGAGCGATGGTGTCTGCGGAAGGGACAGAATCATGACTCGCTCGTCGGGCGTTGCCACAACGCTACCGTCCTTTCTCGCAGACAGCGGCCCACACCAGAAACGCCAGCCGAGGCGCGCATAGAGATTCTCGGTAGCCGGACACAACGCAGCCAATTCGTAGTCACCGACCAGAGTTACAAAGTGCTCTAGGAGCGCGCTTGCGTAGCCCTGCCGCTGCGCCGATGGCACGGTGGCCACCATTTCCACGTAGGCGGTCCTGAGCGCCCTTTGCCTGGTCGGCTGCAACCAGCGCGTGACCCACATGAGGTGAGATACCAACGCACCCTTCCGCAGCCCGAGGAGATGCTCGCCAGAGCCGAGAGACGCGAAGAAGGGCGCTGTGGCGGTGCCATAGGCAGCATCGCAGAGGGTGCGGACCGCCGCAGCCAACGTGTCCGTCAGCTCGGTGGAGCGGCAACGTTCAATTGTTAGCGGGGCTGGCACGGAGGAGGCTGCCACCTAACGGATCGTGCGTAAGCTGCGGGCGACCCGCACGCCGGCGCAAGAGTAGTGGACGACAGTCCGCGCCCGCCAGGGCGCAAACACTGCGGTTCCCTTAGAGCGATCACCGCCCGCGGCAGCTTCAAGCGCTTGTTAGGTGGCGGCCCGTTTCCCGGCCCGCGGTCTCGCGGGTGCGTTGCGGGCCGGCGCATGCTTTCCTCGGGACCGCACCGCTCGGATGGCAGCTACCTGACGCCTCGCTTCCATCACGACTTCGATCAACAGCGCGCGTGGCACCTCCGCGAGCCGAATCAGCACGGCCGGGTAGTGGCGATAGTGCTCCGTGAAAAAGAAGGCGCGCGGATCGAGCTGCATAAGGACCTCGCGCTCGGCAATTGTCCCCAGTTGCAGCACCAAGACCGTCTCGTCGTCGCGGAATCGCGCGAAGAAACGACCATCCAGAAGGAAGGAGGGCATGCCATAAGATCGCCCTTCTGCGATGCCCGGCAGCCCTAGCAGCAACCGGCGCGCGCCGCCGACTGGGACCCCGCGACGCCGGTGAGGGTGGTTCGTCCTACCGAGTCGACGTGGCATCTTCGCGGCCGACACGTAACGGATCGCGCTTCAGCTGCGGCGCGAAGCTGAACTGAGCACAAACAGACCGCTTCCTTTGAAAAGCCGGCGCCTTCAGCCGCGGCGGCCCGGATGATTTCACCAGTCGCCGTCGGCTGCAAGTCGATGTTACAGGGCGCCCCGATGAGAGGGCCCTTCCGTTCGAGTAGCGCTCCACGTCATCAAGACTGTTTGTTCTGCACGCAGTAGTACAGTTGAACCAGTCCATCTTCAAATCGTTCGACGGATCGCAACTCCAAGGGCACGTGACGATGACGCCGCGTTATCAATGGTATGCCCTCCCCAATGAAAACGGGGACCACGCTGATGACGAACTCGTCGATCGCCTGCGCGTCAAGAAACGAGGCGATGATCTCGCCACCGCCCATCAACCAAATATCCTTGCCAGGCTGCTCGCGAAGACGGCTCACGAATAGGCCGATTGCATCGTTCACGAACTCCACACCTGACGGGGCGTCCGCTGGCGGTGGATGACGGGAGAAAACGATATTCCGACTCTGTGAGTCGAACTTCGCCCCCATTCGCAGGCTCACCTCGTAGGTCTTCCGGCCAAGCACCTTCGTGTCAACCGACCTCATGAAGGCGTTCATGCCATAGAACCCTTTTGGTGCCGGGCGGGACGTCAGCCATTCGAGATCGCCGTCGGAACGCGCGATATAGCCGTCCGTGCTGGTCGCGATGTGGACGATGACTTTGCGACGCTTCGTCACGAGTCCGATCTCCTAATCGATGTCCTGACCGAACACGATATCGATGCCGTTGGGGTCCCGAACCTTGAACTCGCGGATCTGATAGGGGCGATCCGTCGGCTCGTCGAGCACGTCAGCCCCTCGATCCCTGATCTCTCGAAAGTACGCGTCCACGTCGCGGACCCACTGAAACAGATGGATGCCAGTAGGGGAACGCTGGCCACCTCTCGCCAAGTGGATCGCAGAGTTGTCTCGCCAGACGACCGAATACTCCCCGTCTCCGAAGTCCCACTTGAAGCCAAGGATGTCGCGGTAGTAGGCCGCGGTCGCCTTCACATCGGCTACGTGCAATACGGGAGCGCCTTGAATGAACTGCGTTGGATCTGAGGTCGGCCGATCGGGCATCTCTGATCCTCCTCTCCGACTCGCTCGCGCCGCCCAACGGATCGCGCTTAAGCTGCGGCCTGCAGCGGCCGCCGACAAGACAGACCAGTTCCCTACCAAGCGGCCGTGTAGTGGAACAAGGAACGCGGCGACGCTAGGCTGAGTCTTGGTTGCCATCAATGGACAGCTCAGACACGGGTACTGGTGCTGCCTAACGGATCGCGCCTAAGCTGCGGGCGACTCGCTCGCCGGCGCAAGGATGTGGGACGACAGTCCGGGCCCACCAGGGCGCAAACACTCCGCTTCCTTGAAGGCGATCACCGCCCGCCAGCTTCAAGCGCTTGTTAGGCAGCACCTTCACCACACCGTTTCGCTCGCGATAACACCACGATCAGGAGTGCCGCTCCGATGGTGATACCGGCGTCGGCGAGGTTGAAGGTCCAGAACCGCCACGAGCGAAACCCCACGTCGATGAAGTCAGTCACTCCGCGCGGCGAGAGCAGACGGTTGCCAAGATTCCCGATCGCGCCGCCTACGACGAGGGCCAGCGCAGCGGCACGCAGGCGGGCCATGGCGGGAGTGCGGATGTAGAGCTGGCCGAGGGCGAACAGAGCCAGAAGCGCGGCTAAGGAGAAGCCGAGCCGCGAATAGGGACCAAGTGAGAGGCCCATCGCGGCACCGACATTGTGCGCCAACGTGAGCCGGACGACACTGCCTACCACCTCGTGAGGCGTGTGCTCCGGAGCAAGGTAGGTCTCCGCGAGCTTCTTGGAGGCACAATCCGCAATGAGGAGCGTAAGCAGGATGGGCCAGAATACGCGGGTCTTCGGTAGCCGAGCCACCGCATACCTCCAGTGGTGCCTAACGGATCGCGCTTAAGCTGCGGCGCGCTGAAGAAAGAGTAGTCATTCAATATCCTGCGCGCGCCGCCAGCTTCAAGCGCTTGTTAGGCGGATGACGCGCCAGCGACCGAGTACAGGCGCCATGCCTCGACGAACATGCTCACCGGACCGTGAAAACGGGCGATGTGACAGTGTCCGTTGGAGCAGTATCCCCGATGGTCCCGTATCCCATACGAATCCGGAATCGACCGGCCGTCCTTGTGACAATGCGTGCAACCAATGCCACCTCGTGTGGCGCCAGCACGACATCGGCTCGTGGCTGCGCGGAGTTAAGGCATACGAAGCCCAGATCCACTGCCTGCCAAGTGCCGTTGGACTGCGCCTCCTCAAACACGAGATCCGCTCCCACGGGATCGATAGCACTGCCCCCGATGAGGCACCGGCGAACGGGGACGCCCGCGAATGTCTGGTTACTGATCGTCGCGAGGATGGACATGGGAGGTTGGCTGGGCGGAGGCAGGTGATACTCGCGTGCATCAGTGACCAGGAAAACACCCTTCGTCGGCTCGGTCGGTTCGGTACCGCACGCCGCGACCGCAAGGGTGATCACAGCCGCTCGGCGGACCGATAACACGAGACGGATCATAGGAGCGCTCCTCTCGTAGGAGTGGTGCAGGAGGCGATGCTCAGTATAGGGTGTGGAGATTTGAGACCCAGCGCTAGTGTTGCAAACTCGCAGCAGGTCGTACGTCTCGGTAGTTCTGCCTTTCCCTTAAAGCGATAATCGCCCATCAGCTTCAAGCGCTTGTTAGGCGGCACGGCCAGAGAATCGTCCACTCGGCTCTCGAGCGGCCGAACCGCCTACGACCAGCCTCGCGACTTGACCCCGTCGCTCCGGAACAGATTGAGTCGGGCGGACGCCCGGGGGTCGCCCTCCAGCCGCCCAATGTTCCAGCCGACGTGCACGGCAAACCGCTCGCTCCACAGCAGGAGCACGGCGAGGGAAACGACGTGCGCCTCGTCGCCGAACTCAAGCAGAATTGGCGAGTCCGCCGTGAGGCCGAGCTGGCCCGCGAGCTCCTCCAGGCCACCACGCTGGTTCGCGAACTCCTTGCGAGCCCCCGCAGCCCGATCGCCCGACAGCTCGTTGAGCAGCTGGAGGGCCACGACGCCCCGGATGGTCGTGGGAAAGAGCATCGCCGCGGACGGCAGTCCTGCGAGGAACGCCGGCACGTCCTCGCGACGCACGTGGCGCAACGACGGAGCGAAAACGTACGCATCCTCGCCCAAGCGTGGCATGCCCCGCGCCGTGGAACCCCGGTGTGAATGCGCGGCGCCCTCGGCGAAGCGGATGACTGCGAACGTGAGCGAGGCCGCATCCCGCAGCGCGTCGTCAGGCTGGAGCAGCGGAGCCGTCATACATCCTTCCTCACAATGATGGGTGCCGCCTAACGGATCGCGCCTAAGCTGCGGCCTGCGGCGGCCGCAATCAAGATAGAGGACTTCCCCCTGGGCCTTCCGCCCGAAGCGGCCGCCGCGGGCCGACAGCTTCAAGCGCGGGCTACGCGGCAACCTTCCTTCGGAAGCATCTGCCTGTACCCTATCGCAGAGAAGCGAGTCGGCTCTGCAGCGAGGACGACAAATCGGCCACCTTGTCCCATATGACCGATGAGCCCTGGCAAAAGCCCGCAGCTTGAGCCCCAATCCATTGTTCGTAACCCGACGTCTTGATCGTCGCGAAAGGCGTCCACTGAGCCTTGCCTCCTTCCTGCGCTGGCAGAAACTGGCCGCACAACATGTACTGCTCTTTTCCACTGGGAGTCACAACGTGGCCAATTCGCACATCACGAAACCGCACAGGATCTGGTGAGCGGTGGGTACGAAAATCAGTAGCGGCTGCTGTAAGCAAGAATTGTACGACTGAATCTATTGATGCCTTCTGTAGTTCAGGAGCAAGTACCTGAGTGGGACTCACTGCCTGGGATTCACTGCGCGTGACTGGAGCCGTGCTGCAGGCTGCGAGACCCAATGTGGTAAATAGGATTGCGAGATATCGCATGCTTCTCCTCCGGTGCTAACGGCTTGGGGTTCTGCGATGGGCGACTCCTCGCCAGCAGGAACGTGTATCAAAACGACATTACCGACGAAGCTGCTATGGGGCGACGGCTCAAAGACGTTCTCGCCCATGTGTTGCCGCCTAACGGAGTGCGCCTAAGCTGCGGCGCGAGCTTAAGGATTTCACAAACCGATGGCCTCCATAGCAAGACGGCGCCGTCAGCTTCAGGCGCGTGTTAGGCGGCAGCAGCGGTACATTCGCACCTGATAGGTGACACGTTGTTATCAGCTGATGGGTGACACTCTCTAACCTAGGTGCCTCCACCAGGAGGTGCCATGCCGTGGGAAGAGAGGTCGCTCATGGATGTGCGCTTGCGC
>Ga0209375_1001170_pt1 | contig 20089 bp, 21 predicted proteins | sample GraSoiAngelo_131_FD_185888 | JGI IMG/M metagenome (GOLD analysis project Ga0209375, IMG submission 185888) | Grasslands soil microbial communities from the Angelo Coastal Reserve, California, USA - 14_0929_02_30cm (SPAdes) (version 2) | ecosystem: Environmental > Terrestrial > Soil > Grasslands ... | reverse complement strand
TCATTACCTCCTTCATATATTTCTCATCCATTCCTTCGCGCAGAAAAGCCTCGCGCTCGCGGGCTGACGGTCGCACCGAAACATCGGTTTTTTCGATTTGCCAACGGATATCAGCGGAGCGGTACATGGCCTCTGCCGCGAGCGGAGACTTGGGGAAAGTCTCAGCTACAGCGTAGTAGAGGCGCATGGCATCCTGCGCCGCACCGCGACGGCCGCGCCGCTGGCTCGCCTGGTCTTCGGAATCCACGGCCTCGCCGTAAAGAATTTTGTCGCCGTTCGGCGTCGAGGCGCGAATCACGCCTTTGTCGAGCATCCACCCGGTGACTGCACGTTCTTCGCTGAGATTGGCCTCCACGTGCAGCCAATCGCGGCTGGTCTCAAGGATGACGACTTCGCGACCGCGCTCGACATCCACCAATTTCGCGGAACTCGCGTCGGGGGAGAGATAAAGGTTTCCGACGCGAACCAACCGGCCACGTTCGGCAGCAAAAGTGGCGCTGGTCAATAGAAAAAAGATCAACAGAAGACATTTCGCTTTCATGAGCGAATCTCCGCGAGCATCCTGGGGTCAATATTTCCTCCGCTGATCACGGCGACGTTGATTGAGGTTTGCGGCAGCTCATCGCGGTGAAAGAGAAATGCGGCGACGGCAACCGCGCCGCTAGGCTCAGCGGTGGTTTTTGGATCGGCCGCGAGCAGCCGCATGGCTTGGCGAATTTCATCTTCGGTTACGGTCACAATGTCGTCGACGTAGCGGCGGATGTGTTCGAAATTGATTGCTCCGACGCTCTGCGTGCGGAGGCCGTCGGCTATGGTACGGGTGACTTGTTCAGCAGCAAATTGGACGATTTTTCCTGAGCGCAGGCTGGCCTGCGCATCCGAGGCTAGCTCGGGCTCCACGCCAATTATCTTCGTGGAAGGCTGGCTCAATTTAATTGCGGTTGCAATGCCACTGATCATTCCGCCGCCGCCCACCGGAACCAGCACGGTTTCTACATCCGGCAAATCTGCCAGAATCTCAAGGCCCATGGTGCCCTGCCCGGCAATAATTTTCTCATCATTGTAAGGAGGGACGATTACATAGCCATGCTCTGCGGCGAGCTGTTCGGCTTTGGCCTGACGCTCGGAGCTTGCTGGACCTACCTGGACAATTTCTGCACCCAGTGCGGCGGTAGCCTTACGCTTGATGGTCGGCGCATTATCGGGCATTACGATTAAGGCGTTTACTCCGAGCGCGCGTGCCGCATAGGCCACTCCTTGCGCGTGATTACCGCTTGAATAGGAAATTACGCCGCGATGGCGCTCTTCATCTGAAAGCGATGCAATTTTGTTATACGCGCCACGCAGCTTGAAAGAGCCGATGGGCTGGAGGTTCTCAGGTTTGAGGTAGAGCTTGCGATTGGCGGACCCGTCTTGGGACAGATCCGACTGAAGCAATTCGGTGCGAACGGCGATGCCGCGCAGACGGGCTTGGGCTTCTTTGATTTCTGCCAGGCTGACCATGTGGGGAGCTCTTTCGATGTAACGATTCTCCAATGTAGGCGCAGTCTTCTTGTCAATTCTCTCACGGCACAATTGAGAAGTTTGTTGCATGAACTTGAGACTAGGCTCAGTGATTGTCCACGCATCTGCCATCGATGGCCATTTCCCCGCGAGATGCGGGGTACCCGGCGGGAGCGGCTCAGAGCCGGTTCAAACCTTCAACCAGAACATCGGGAAGTCATGCCCAAGTCTGCGAAAGTCAGAATCACTGGTCACCAGGGTAGCCTTGTATTCGATGGCCAGGGCCGCAGCAAAGCTATCGACATAGTAGAGCTTGTACTTGGACTTAACCTCGGCGGCGCGGAATGCTCTTTGGGGTGTGGCGTCCATCAGGCGGATGGGCAATGCATGCACAGCGCTCATGGTTGCGACCGCTCGGTCCAGCCCATGTTCGCGAAGGATTCCGCCATAGACCTCTCCGTAGTTCACCGCTGACATCAGAATATCGGCACGCCCGCGCAGCGCCTCCTTCAGAAGTCCGTTCACTTTGTTGGCGGCTGCTTTCTTTTGAAGGAATCCAAACAGTGCGCTGGCATCGAACACGTACGTATTCACGGTTCGCGCTTGCCCTCTCGGCGATGCTCGTCGCGCCATTTCTCGAGCAAATCTGGTCCGTCGGCGAGGCAGCCCATCACGCGGTCGATGTAGGCCTCAGTGATGGGTTGCAAGACAATGCGGCCAAACTGGTCTTCCAAAAACTTGACCTTGGTGCCGGCGGCGATCCCGTGTTTGCGGCGCAGTTCCGCCGGAACCACAAGTTGGCCCTTTGAGGTGAATGTCGCACTTGCCTCTTTCATGACTTACATACTACCATAAGTAAGACATACCACAATGGGCGACCGCTATTCAGGAAATAGCCTTTCTTTCTGATCTTACTTACGAGGGTAGGGGCTGGCCCAGCTGATCTTACTCACGAGGGTGCCCTGTCCCTGTCTCTCCGGTTTTTGGATAGACATGGCGGGGATTTTCATTCTGAATGACCCGTTCGACAACCTCTCTTCGTTCGATTGCTCACGGCAGGCTAAGAGCTGACCCGGCCTTCGCAAGAACGCGAAGGACCGAACCATCCGCCAAGTGGTTGATTTGAGGAGTACCAAAGTTATCTCACAAATGTCGTGTTGGAGTATTCTTAAGCCATGGCTGTGAACTTGACGGAGATGGCGCAAAAGATGGCTCAAGCCGCTCGCGCGGGGGTCGCCATCGAGAGAAAGCGCTTACAGAAAATTCTCGCCGAGCGCCGGAAGAAGTCCGCATCCCCGTCGCGGTGACCCGTCCTAGATTGACCTTTATTGCCGGAGCAAACGGTTCTGGCAAGACAACATTGACCCGCTGGAACCCTGAATTGTTCAAAGACATTCCGCTCCTTGATCCCGACGCCATTGCGAATACGCTCCAGGCTTCGGCGTCCGCACTGTTTCCCATGGCAGCCGCTCGCCACGTCCTCAAATACGCAGGGGAGCACCTAAAGAAAGCTGAGAGTTTCGCCGTTGAAACTACACTGGCGGGAAAGAATTATCTGAAAATGATGCTGGACGCGAGAAATCGCGGCTTCGAAATCCTGCTGGTTTACATCGGAACAGAGAATGTGGAGATCAATCTAGCTCGAATTAGAAATCGGGTTTTGGCGGGGGGCCACGACGTTCCGGAAGAAGACGTTCGGCGACGATACAAACGCAGCTTTGAAAATCTTCCAATCGCAATAAGACGTGCAGATCACGCCATCCTATTCGACAACTCCACGGAAGATGGCTATCGCCTGATAGCGATCTTGAGTACAACAGGGAATCAATGGTTCGAGCCAAAGCCTCCTTGGGTCAGCTTTGCGATGTGAACCGGCTGCTCCAAGTCCATAACGATTTGTGCGACACGCACCACCTTTGCACCCACGCCACTTCTCGAAGATCTTCGCCGGTGTCGGTTCGGTTGGCGGGAGTGAGCGTAAATGAAGCAATGCCAAACCAGCGGATCTAAATCTCCAATATCACCGGCATGATCAGCGGTCTCTTCTGTGTCTGCTTGGAGATGTAGCGCTTCAAATCGCCGCGGATTTTTTCTTTGATCACGCCGTAGTCGGCTTTCTCTTCTTCACTCGATTGTTCCAAGGTCTGCATCACGATTTGCCGCGCACCGTCCATAAAGCCATCTTCGCCAGGAGAAAAGCCTCGAGTGACTATCTCCGGTGACGTTTCGACTCGGCCGGAAAGTTTGTTAATCGCGATGATCGGCAGCACGATGCCATCTTCGCTCAAGTGGCGGCGGTCCTTGATGACGAGATCTTCTACAACATCAGTACTCGAACCGGAATCAATGCACACCCGCCCTACATTTACGCGGCCTGCTTTGCGAGCGCCCAGCTCGTCAAACTCCAAAACGTCGCCACTTTCAATCAGCATGACGTTTCCCACCGAACCATGCATGGACTGGGCGAGTTCGGCATGCAGCTTCAATTGCCGGTACTCGCCGTGGATAGGAATGAAGTATTTCGGTTTGACCAGGTTAATGATCAGTTTCAGTTCTTCCTGGCTGGCGTGGCCGCTCACGTGTACCGGCGGCGAGGATCCGTCTTCGTAGATGACGTGTGCCTCGCGCCTGAACAGGTGATCAATCATGCGATAGATCGTCTTCTCATTTCCCGGAATGATGCGTGATGAAAGCACAACCGTATCGCCTTTTTCGATCTTGGCATGTTTGTGATTGTCTACGGCAGCACGCGACAACGCCGACATCGGTTCGCCCTGCGTGCCGCTAATGAGCACGCAAACTTTTTCCGGAGCGAAATTCTTCATTTCACCGGGATGGATGAGCAAACCTTCGGGAATCTCGATATAGCCGAGGTCTTCAGCGATCTCCGCCGAACTGGTCATGGAGCGGCCTATGAACGCGACCTTGCGCCCGTGCTCCCAGGCGAGCTCTACTGCGAGCTTAATGCGATGAATAGATGACGAAAAACACGAAATAAACAGCCGGCGCTCGGTGCGGGCAAAAACTTCATCGAACTTGCGGCGCACGGCTCGCTCACTGGGCGTGTAGCCTTTGCGCTCAACGTTGGTGCTGTCCTGAAACAGGGCCAGCACGCCTTCTTTACCGTATTCGGCAAAAGCGTGAAGATCAAAGAGCCGGTTGTCGGTGGGCGTGGGATCAACTTTGAAGTCACCGGTGTGAATGACCACGCCGAGGGGCGTGTGGATCGCCAGCGAAACGCAATCCACCAGGCTGTGCGTCACCTGAATGGGATGAATAGTAAGAGATCCTACCTTGAAGCTTTGGCCCGGCCGAATCTCGCGTAGGTCAGCGCTGTCGAGGAGACCGTGTTCATCCAGCTTGTCTTCGACGTAGGCAAGCGTGAACTCCGTTCCCCACACCGGAACGTTCAGCTCGGAGAGAATCCACGGCAGAGCGCCAATGTGATCCTCGTGGCCATGAGTTAAAACAATCCCGCGGACATGCTGCCGGTTTTCGGTGAGATAAGAGATTTCGGGGACAACGATGTCCACGCCCAGAAGTTCGGCCTCGGGGAACATCAGGCCGGCATCGATGACGACAATGTCGTCACCCCAGCGCACGGCCATGCAGTTCATGCCGAACTCGCCCAGCCCGCCGAGCGGCACCACGTGGAGTTTTCCCGTTGGCATTGGAAGTTATCTGATGCTAGCACAGCAGACACTGGGAACTGAGAACTGAAAACTGAAAACTAAGAACTGATGATCGAGAACTGTCTTTTTCCATCCCATTGCGCTAATTTCTATTCAATGGGAGAAAAGTCCTGGCTCCGCCGGCGCATAAAAGACGGCTTGCACCGTGGGTTTCAGCACGCTTATGAAACGGTGAAAGTTGATCCCGCCAGATTCCTCGTGCAATTGCGCGCTGCTTACGGATTACCGATTACCAATCTGCAGGGCGTGTACTCGGTTGAGATCACCCGATTGGATGATCTCGCCACCCGGTTTATTCGCAGCGGTATGAAAGTCGCCGCAGTCGAAGGCGCTGGGCTGGGCCTGGGCGGGATGCTGACCATTGTCCCCGATCTGAGCATTCTGGCCGGAATCACGCTGCGCACCATTCAGAAGCTGAGCTTGCTTTATGGTTTCGAATACAGCACCGACGAAGAGACCGCGGAACTTTGGATCGCCGCTGCCAGCGCCGCCGGAGTGGACATCAGCCGTGAGCTTCTGGAAAAAGAGGTCATCAATAAATTTGTGCCACGCGTCATCCAGCGCATTGCCGTGCAAGCCAGCGGAGAAGTGGTAGAGAAGTGGTCAGGGCGAGTGATTCCGGTTGCAAGCTCTTTGATCGGTGCAGGATTGAATTACTATTTTGTGCGTGCCTGGGGCGAGCGGGCGCGATCACATTTTCGCGAGAGGCATCTGGAAATGCGCAATCGGATCGTCAAAGGTTCTGATGCGATTCTGCTGCTCGACAGCGCACAAGGAATGCAGAAGTGACACACGAATGCAGAGGTCAGAAGTAAGAATGCAGAAGTAAGGTGTATTCTCGGGTTTTCATTCTGCATTCTGACTTCTCACTTCTGCATTACTTCTGCATTCTGAATTCTTACTTCTGCATTTATCATTCGGTAGGGCTCCTCCACCATACATGCCAATCTTCAACTGCTCAGCTATTCTCTTCGACCTTGATGGAGTGTTGGTTGATTCCACCCGCTCTGTTTCCCGGCTGTGGCGGCGATGGGCCACAGAAAACAGCATTGATCCAGAGAAGGTTTTGGCGATAGCGCATGGGGTCCGGACGGTTGAAGTCGTGCAGCGGCTCGCCCCGCATCTTGATGTCGAAGCGGAGGTGCAAAGAATCGAGCGCCGCGAATCCGAGGACACTGACGGAGTAGCGGTGATGCCCGGCGCAACAGATTTGATCCGTTCCATACCCGATGGACGTTGGTGCGTAGTGACTTCCGGTACGCGCTTGCTGGCGGCTGCGCGGCTGCGTTTGGCGGGTTTGCCAACTCCGCGGGTGCTGGTCACGGCGGACGAAGTGAGCAATGGCAAACCGCATCCAGAGCCTTATTTGAAGGGAGCGCAACTTCTGGGCTTCGATCCTGTGGACTGTTTGGTGATTGAAGATGCTCCAGCCGGAATTCAAAGCGCCCATGCTGGCGGGATGAAGGCCATCGGCGTGGCGAGCACCTTCCCGGCTTCAGAGTTACGCGAAGCGGACGCAGTGGTCAGCGCGCTGCAGCAGCTTCGGGTGGGCGTGCAGGACGGAAAACTGCAGGTCAATCTGTAGTCTCGGCACGGAAGCCGTCTTCGTCGACTCAGGAATTTTCATGGGCAAACGAGTGTTGGCGCGGACGCCATCGTCGGTGCGCTGAAGAAATCAGGGGATTTGAACAAGTTGGCCGGGTTCGATGGTACCCAGCTTTTCAAGAATCTCTGCCATGTGAGGAACCAAATCCACCAGCCGGCTTGACTTGGCGCGCACTAGGACAATGGCAATCCTGCGTCCCATCAAATTCTGTTCATACTCAATGCCCTGGTCCAAAGTGATGAAGACTTGAAAGCCGGCTTCCTCCGCCAGGGACAACAGTTCTCCATTCTTTTTGCCCGCCAATCCGAGCTCAGGAACCGTGACACACTCATGTCCAGGGAAGTGCTCCTTAAATTTTCTGGGTACACACTCGTCCAGCAGGACTCTCACAGTTCACTGATGACGAGCGATTTGGCATGCTCAAGGGCGCGTATAGCAGCCTCGCGCCCAACGGTGGGAAAGTCTTCCAGAAACTCATCCAGGGTTTGGCCGCCCTCCAGGTACTCCAAGAGGCTCTGGAAAGGGACGCGAGTTCCGCGAAAAACAGGTGTTCCCCCGAGAACGTCGGGGTCCCGGACGATCATTTCATTGCCTGAGGCCATTGCATCTCAAGTTTACTCCCAGGGTCAACTGAGACCAACTGGCGGGTGGCGCACCTTTGCGCCTTTTGTTACAAAGGTGGGCAGCCGAGGACTCATGCAGCGCCGGGCTTCCTTCTCATCTTCGCCGGTTCCCACTGAAATAAAGGACCTGGCTGGGCATCCGCAGAATCCCATAAATCCCAAGCGGGATAGGCTCGTGGAATCCCACCTATCAAAAACGAAAGGTGGGCCGCCTGCCCGGTGATTATCAAAAAGAATGAGTCCGCGCGGTCGCGAGGTTGGACGACTTCTGAAGGAGCCCTCAATCGCCAGCCCGATCAGTCCCGAAAAATTGTATACTCTGCCGCTGTAGCGCTGGCCGGAGTTGCATCCCATGGCATGGTCGTCCGAAGATCGGCGTAAATTCCTTCGCGCACTCGATGAGACTGAGAGCAGGCTCCTCGTTCTTTATAGATATCTCCTTTATTTCCTGATTGTCTCTGTCACTGTGCTGGCGGTGCTTTTTTATCGTTCCGTCGCGAAGGACGCATTCCGCGACTTTCTTCGACTATTCGGTGGCATTTTGTATTTGACTTTTCTTGCTTGGGCGGTGGGCCAACTGTTTGCGATCCGAAATCGGAAGTCGCGGGAATCCTCAGGCTGGAACGCTCCCTCACCGGGGGATCCGAAGATCGCAATAAATTTTGCCAAAGACCCGGACACGGGAGCGCGGCGATTTTCCTTTCAGTTTGGCTCAGGGCCACCACCTTCGAACGATTCTGCGAAAACCATGCGCATTGGGTTTTCCGCGAGTTCGCTGGCTGACGACGATAAACTGGACGACGCAGCGTTAGCTCAGGCTGAGGCCTACGTCACCTCTGGCGCCGACTTCGATACCGTTTCTCGACTCCTTAATCCGCGCTACAAAGATTGGAGTTCTCCCCAACAGCAGGTCTACCGCGCCTACCTTCAGGGCCAGATTGAGTTGCGAAAGACTTCCGTGCCACAGATGAACCAAGCCTCCCCGTCAGCAAGCGAAAGTGGCGTCCCTCCTGAGGTGGCACCTTTCTCCTTGCTGGAAGCGGAAACGCACAAGCAGCGCCAACCGTTTTTCACTCTCTCTCAGATCATGACTTTTGTAGTCTTCTTTGCGATCCTGATCGCAGCTTTCCTGACGGTGTTTTTCTTCTTACAACGCATGAAGTAGCAGGACGAGTGGCCCACCCCTCGGCGGGCTGGCCCACCTTTGCGCCTTTGTTTTTTGCAAAGGTGGGGAGCCGGGGACTCATGCGGCGCTGGCTTCCTTCTCATCTTCGTCGGTTCCCACTGAAATACAAGACCTGGCTGGCATCCGCAGAATCCATAAATCCCAAGCGGGATAGGCTCGTGGAATCCCACCTTTCAAAAAACGAAAGGTGGGCCAACCGCCTCATAGGCAAGGCAGCCCCTGCTCAGTCACTCCATCTTCGCGGAACAGGTGCCAGGCTTCGCGGTAGGCGTCCCACAGTCTCGGACGAGGGGGAACCGAAGCGGATGGCCCCAAAGTCAGAATGGGACGGTCGCCGATGGCCCTGATGGGCAGAACAAACCATGCCTCTTCGGGAATAACGTGAGCCACCAGAAAATCAACCTCGGAAGGCTGGTAGGTAACGGTCTGGCCGCGCCAGTGACGGAGCGCAAGGACGCGGTAGCTTCCACTGTGCAAGTAGGATGTGGATTTTACCTGCACACGCCAAAGCCTTTGACCGGAGTCGACGACGAAATCGTAACGTTCGTTGTCACCGTAGGGCTTGGCCACGATAAAGCCCAGGCTCGCTGCTTTGTAGACAAAGGCCAATTCGGATAGTTCGCCCTGGCGCTTGGAGGTGCTCGTACGCTGATAGGCAAGATTTGGGCCGGACGCCGCGACGCGTCCTGGTAAAGAGCCCTCGTCCTCGCCCATGTGCGCCTGAAAAGAGTCCCAGAAAAGAGTGCTTGAAAAAGAAAAGGGCGCAAACCCATTTGGGGCTTGCGCCAATTCCTACCCTACAAAACCAGTATGGCATATTCAGCAGGGCAAATGGGACATGGCGGCCGGGTTTATTTCCTTCGTGGAATTAGTCACTTGCACCAAAAAGCTCGAGTTTAGGGTCTTGACAAGATTTTCGTGGAGATCCCTGTCCTTGCGCTATTTGTAGGATGCGTGTTGCTCATCCGGCCTAGATCGGGCAAACGGGGCGGCCGGGTGCCGTGCTCCCGGTTCCGTCCACAGCGACTCGATTTCCACCACACTCATTTCCCGAAATGCAACACCGAGGCCCCCAGATTTGCGTTGAGGTTTTGGGTGGCGCAGCGCTTTCAGCGCTGCGGTTCAGGCGCTAACACTGATCGGCTTCAGCCGCTGAGGGAAGCCGTCCAACTCAAACCCTGGACGCGCGGAGCTGTAGAATATTCTTCCACAGCGACCACCAATCTTTTCTTTGCCGGATTGAGGTGAATGTATTCGCGGAAAGCGCAGTATTCACTCACGTCTCGCACGCGCCGGTCATAAAAGCTGGCTTGCCAGACTTCACAGCTAACGCCCAATTCCTTCCTGGCTCGATAAGAAAACCCGCCTTTGATCAACTGCAATGCTCTCTCCACCGTCACGGCCGGATTGATCAGCAGATGGAAGTGATCGGGCATCACCACAAACTCGTGAAGCAGATATTTGCCCTGCTGGCGATAGTGGAACAAAACTTCTAGGAAGAGGCGTGCCATTCTTTCCTTCTGAAATAGGCTTCGCTTCTGAAACGTGGAGGTGGTGATGAAGTAGCAACTGTTTCCTGTGTTGCCGCGCGGAGGAGCAGCCATAAGGCACCTCAGCGGCTAAAGCCGCTCTGACTTTGAACTCTATCGCAGCGCTGGAAGCGCTGCGCCACCCAAAGACAAGTATTGTCCAGGGCTTTCCCAGTCTGGGACGGTAGAGTCGGTAGAGCTCTCCCTATTGCCATAAGGCCATCACTAGAGTTGGTCGCTGAGGCATGCGACGCAGAACAGATAAAATCAGAGTGTCCCGAAAACTGCTGTCTATCAATTGAGGACCATGATGGAACATAACTTGGAGCACACAATATCGCTTCTCACTCGCACCCCCGCTGCTCTCGATGCGCTTCTGCGCGATCTACCGGAAACGTGGACGTTCCGAAATGAAGGTGAAAAAAGTTGGAGCGCGTTCGATGTTGTCGGCCATCTGATTCACGGCGAACGCACCGACTGGATGCCGCGGGCGAGGATGGTGATGCAATTTGGCGAAACTCGGACGTTTGAGTCCTTTGATCGTTGGGGACACGTACGAGAGAGTCAAGGTAAGTCGCTGGGGCAGTTATTGGATGAATTTGCTCGTTTGCGGTCAGAAAACCTGGGCGAACTGCGTGCTTTGAATCTGCGGCCAGAGGACCTCGAGCGACGTGGACGACATCCTGCCCTCGGAGTGGTTACTCTGTCAGAGCTGCTGGCGACCTGGGCGGCTCATGACTTAACTCATTTGCACCAAATCTCAAGGGTTATGGCCCACCAATACCGGGAGGCCGTGGGCCCGTGGAGCGCATACCTTGGAGTGCTGCAGTGCGCTGGCCACAGCTCTCCTTAATGAACTCTCCAGATGTGCGGAGTCGCGACAACACCTGCCAATCCTCCTATCTCAGCCACTCCTCCAGCTCAATCCTCTGATCTGTCTTCTCATCGCGATATTTCACGATCACGGGGGCGTAGAGCGACAGGCCCCACTCTGCTGCATGGCCTTTCTTCAGAGCGCGCGAACCCGGAACCACAACTGCATTCTCAGGGACCTCGAGCGGCTTGTCGGCCGCGGCGCGATACATCTGACCGCGAACGATGTCATACAGCGGCGTCGAGCGCGTTAGGATCGTGCCTGCCCCTAGCACAGCCCGCGCACGCACCAGCGTGCCTTCAAACACGCCACAGTTGCCGCCGACCAGCACGTCATCTTCGATGATTACCGGCGTGGCGTTCACCGGTTCGAGCACGCCTCCAATTTGCGCCGCCGCGCTCAGATGCACACGCTTGCCAATCTGAGCGCAAGAGCCGACCAGCGCGTGCGAATCGACCATAGTGCCTTCATCCACATACGCGCCGACGTTGATGAACATCGGTGGCATGCAGATGACTGACGGTGCCACGTAAGCGCCCTCGCGTACTGATGATCCGCCTGGGACCAAGCGAACGCGATCCTTAATGGTGAAGCGCCGGGCGGGAAATGTGTCTTTATCGACGAAAGAAAGGCCGGCAGCGGCTCCGGTTTCTGTGAGTTCGCCAATGCGAAAGCCCAGCAGAATGCCCTGTTTTACCCAGATGTTCACGCGCCATTCGCCATTGATTTTTTCGGCGGCGCGAATTTTCCCATGCGTAAGTTGCTCGCGAAAATCGAGGAAGACGTTGCGCGCTTCCGCATCGCGCTCTACAGCTCTAGCCGCAGCAAGCCGCTCAATGGCAGATTTGAGGGAATGCATGAAGGGGAAAGTATAAAGGAACCCAGAATGCAGAAGTCAGAATGAAGAATGCAGAATGAAGAAATCAGAATTAAGAAGTCAGAATTAAGAAGTCAGAATTAAGAAGTCAGAATTAAGACACGGACTTAACAGCAGCAGAAATTCTGCATTCTAACTTCTGCATTCTAACTTCTGCACTCTGAATTCAAATGCACTTGCACTCACTCCGGATGAGTACGCCTGGAATGTGGTGCGAGGCTTCGCGCGCTTCGGAAAGACTGGCAAACGGGCCGTGCCAGCGGGCGTGGTTGGCGTCGTGGCCTGCGGGGCGTCCTTTGCCGGAATTGCATTGCCCACAACTCGAACGATGCAGAACAATCTTGTGGGGCCCCGCCAGCCAATTTTCGTACACGTAAAACTCGACCGCGCCCGGCGCCGCCGCTGCTGGACGCGCAATGAGGCCGGCTTCAGTGGCAATCTTCTGCAGTTTGGAGCGCGTGTCGCGCCGCATGGGCAGCAATGGCAGGCGGTAAATTTCTTCGAGTTTGCCCATCATGGCGAGCACAGCCTTAACGGGCAGCGGATTCGACTCAAGGAAGTTGGCCTGCATCAGCGGCAGATATTTTTTGTGTAGCCGGCGGGCCGTTTCCCAGTCGTTATTCAGAGCCGCTCGCGTCATCTCGGCCATTTCGCGGGGAATTTCGTTCGAGGCAACAGAAATTATTCCTGCCCCGCCGAGCGAAATTACTGGGAGCGTGATGGCGTCGTCTCCGGAAAAAACCAGAAAGTGCTCTGGGACGGCATTACAGATTTCGGCGATTTGCGCGATGTTGCCGCTGGCCTCTTTCACTCCGATGATATTGGGCACCTCGGCCAGCCGCGCCAACGTACCCGGCTCGATGTTGGCGCCGGTACGTCCGGGAACGTTGTAAAGAATGATTGGCTTCTCGATCGACTCGGCAATGGTGCGGAAATGGCGATACTGGCCTTCCTGTGTGGGTTTGTTGTAATAGGGAGAGGCGGTGAGAATTGCGTTTACCCCCGGACGCGCCGCGGCCTCCTTCGCTTTCGCCACCGCTTCGTGAGTAGAGTTTGAAGTCGCGCCAGCTACTATGGGAACTCGCCCTGCCGCGAGTTCGATAGCAACATCGATTACATACAGCCACTCGTCGTGTGTGAGCGTCGGCGTTTCACCCGTCGTGCCGCAGGGGACGAGAAAATCGACTCCGGATTCAATCTGCCACGCAATAAGGTTGCGCAGGGCAGTGTCGTCAATTGCGCCATCCTGACGAAAGGGAGTAACGAGGGCGGTACCACATCCTCGGAGCTGCATGAGACTAAGATAACGCGAACCGGCGAGTGCGCAAAATTGGGGTTGGGCGATTCAGCCTATGAGCGAATAACAACCCGGCGGTTCGGCCAGAGCGAAGCTTGGCTCATAGCTCTCGCCAAACATCCTTGAAATCGTAGAAGCCCTTTTTCCCAGCCAGCCACTCGGCGGCACGCACTGCACCATCGGCAAATCCGCGGCGAGATTTCGAGTCGTGGCAAAGATAAATCGTGTCATTGGGCGAATCGAGAACAACTTCATGCATGCCAACAACGTCGCCTTCGCGAAAGGAGATGATCTCAAGCTCGGTCCCGGATGCTTCTTTAATTGTCTTCCCCAGCATTAATGCTGTACCCGAAGGAGCGTCTTTCTTTTGCGCATGATGCCGCTCGAAGATTTGACCGAAATATCCCTGGTGCAGGGCTGCTGCAGCAGTGCGGGCGGCCTCAAACAATATGTTGACCCCGATAAAGAAATTCGGAGAATAAAGAAGGCCTGTCCCGCTACTTTCAACTTCCTGCTTTACTCTGTCCAGTTCTTTGTACCAGCCGGTGGTGCCGACCACGATATTTGCTCTCGAGCGGATGCACGCGAAAATGTTGTCGAGCACTGCTTCTGGCGTGGTGAAGTCGAGGACGACGTTGATCTTGCTCAGGCGCTCGGGGGTTAAAGCTGAGGCACTGGGGTTCTCTTTGCCGGTGAGCACGGAAACTTCATGGCCGCGCTCGCGTGCGACTCCGATGACCAAAGAGCCAGTTTTGCCTCGGCCCAGAACCAAGATATTCATGACGCGAAAAGATTCTAACCGCAAAGGCCGCAGAGAAGGGGTGCAAAGATGCGAGACCGGAGCACAGAGTTGTTGCTTAGCCGATTTAGCGTTCGTGTTGGAAGGCTGCAAACGATCCGATAAATCGTACCTGGTGTAATCGCCCTCATTACGTCAACTGGAGGCAAGTACCAAGAAAAGTGACGCTGTCGCCGAAAAACAATGCAAGACTGGCGCGCAGCGATCGTTCTGCCAAAGGTATTCGCTTGGGTCGAGTTCCGCCGCATGAAATTCGAACACAACCGCGTCGCGGGAATGCTGGTCCTTTCGGTCGCGCTTCTCGGCGCGGTCGGCTGGCCGCAAGCGCCGCCGTCGTCTGTTTTGAGCCTGGCCCGGAGCCCGGACGGGAAGCGGCTAGCGACGGGGAGCAACGAGGATGCCGTAACACTTGGAATCGAAATCAGCCTGCCCGATCGTGCCGTTTTCTATATTCCTGTTGTGGGCAACAGAGAAATGCTGGGCATCGTTCCGTTTCCCAGGGGCCCCTTTGCAGGTGTTCGCATCACCCCCCGCATGCGCGCGGATTCAGCTAAGATCGAGGTGTCTGCCCTAGCGACGGCCAAGAAGCAGTTATCGGAAGCAACATGCAATGAAGTACGGTCATGGAAAAGTGAAGACGCCGGTTCTTACGAGGGAAAAAAGGATGCATCACTCTTGCTCTCGGGCTTGGGTCGCCTTGGTCTTCCTGTTTTCAAAGTGAAAGTTGTTCGGGCCTATGGACCGCCGCCTGGCGGCTTTCATCACCCGTACGCCAATTCTTCTGCCTTCTGCGGTTGCAACTTCCCCGAACCCCGGTCCATCATCTCCGATGGGAGGTCCGCTAGCGGAGTGGCAGGGACTTCGTTTTATCCTGATGCTGGGAAATGCGTGCAGATTAGCGGATGCGGTCAGTGCTGCAGGATTTCACCGCCATAAGATTGGGTAGAGGTGAATTCCGCGCACGACTGTGCGGCAGCTACTCATTATTAATTCCTAACATAGCGCGTTCTGGTGACCGGTGCGCAATCAGCAGTCGTCGTTGACGTAGCATCGCCCTTACACTTACACCCCGGTTCTGAGCGTAATTGATTCCATGACAATGTCGGCTCCCACGCCCGGGTAAAGTTGGTGGTGCTAAAGCCAACCATCAGGCTCGGGAGAAAGGAGCCGAACGATGATCATTATAGGAGTAGATTTCCACCCCGAGTTTCAGCAAATTGCTTCGGTGGATACCGAGACCGGAGAGTTCCAAGAGAAGCGACTAGCACATCGTGAGGACGCGGAAACGTTCTACCGGGCACTGGCGGGCCAGAAGGTGCGTGTTGGAATGGAAGCCAGTGGGCATGCACGCTGGTTCGAACGACTGCTGGCCGAGTTGCAGTTCGAGTTGTGGATTGGCGACGCGGCCGAGATCCAGAGCAAACGAGTGCGCAAACAGAAGACCGATCGACAAGATGCACAGCTGATTCTGAGACTCATGTTGAAGGATGACTTTCCGCAGATTTGGGTACCAAGCTGGGAGAACCGGGATCTGCGGCAGCTGTTGTGGCACCGGCACCGCATGGTGCAGGTACGCACCCGCATCATGAATCAACTGCAAGCCCTGGCACTGAACGAAGGACTGCGCTGTAAGAAGAGGCTGTGGCGGGAACACGGACGGCGGCAACTGGAGTCGTTTCGGCTGGCTCCATGGGCCAGCCGGCGACGCCGCGATCTGCTGGAGTTGTTGGATCGACTGAACCCGACTATCGCGGAACTGAGTCAGGCCATCGAGCAGGAAGCAGAAAAGTGCCCCGAAGCGCAGCGACTGATGACTCATCCCGGTGTCGGCCCACTCACCGCGCTGGCCTTTGTGCTGATCATTGGGAAAGCAGAGCGATTTCAGTGTGGGAAGCAGATTGCGAGCTATCTCGGACTGGTGCCGCTGGAAAAGTCCAGCGGAAATCGGAGACGGCTGGGTCACATCACCAAACAAGGGAGTTCGATGGTGCGCTTTTTGCTGGTGGAGGCGGCACAGGTCACAGTGCGCAGTCTTCCAGAGTGGCGCAGGAAGTACGTCCAGCTCATGATGCGACGAGGGCGCAAGATCGCTAAGGTAGCGATGGCGCGGAGACTGGCCGTTGCTCTCTACTGGATGTGGCGCAAGGGATGGAATTACGAGCAGTCAAAAAGTTCGGTTCGCACGCGGGCCAGCTCGGAACAGGCGATGGTGTGCAGTCGAACACCGAGTAATTGAGTGGGCAGCCCGCTCCTCTTCACGGAGGAGTTCGAAGTAGTAATCATGATCGAGCCTGTGACCGAAGAGATGCATGGGTCGAACTGAGTTTTCCGACCTGAATACTGATTAGGAAGCGAGCCTTGGTTGGATTTAGCACTTCTCCAATTAGAGCGAAATGGCGCTCTTGTTCGAGTGCATGGGGAAGTGTTGTCGCAACATGCTTGACACCGCCGACATTGTCAGAGATGCCTGTTAACAACGGTAATCTCTGGCATACTCCAAAAATGCTGACCGCAAGCGGAGCTTCGTCGCTCCTAAGTGAAGAACTCACCCGTATCAGGGGTAGTACTCTTCGGGAAAAATTGTCGACCCTTCCCTGCTGGGTTGGGCGGTCCCAGGGCCCGCGCGCGCGACCAATCTCGTACTTCCTTTGCCATTGTTTATTTGTCGATCGCGCCGAACGGCTTGGTGACGTGGAGAACCGTGCGAAGCCCGTTGAAGTAGCGCACGGACCACCAACGCGCAGGCGGCGACGCACTCCTACTTCCGTCGAGTAGGCATCGGGCAGTCGTGCTCGCCATCGGCCAAATGATGCAAGCCGCCCTGTGTCAGGGCAGACGCAACGCGATAAGTTCCGCAGGTAGATTGGAGCCCCCGGTCGGGACGACGATGAATTGCACGCCGTTCAGCATGTAGGTCATCGGCGCTCCCGTCGCGTTGCGTGGCAGCGCCACCTCGCCAACAACCTTTCCGGTCTCTTTGTCATAGGCGCTTAGTTTGGGGTCTCTAATCTCGAAATCCGGCACCTCCTCGGGACTGCCTCCCTCGCGATGCGTGCCGCCCTCTTGCCCAACGATGAGCAGCGTCTTCGTCAGGAGCAAATGACCGCGTGCGGCTCTTCCAAGGCCTCGGAGACCGAGCTGTCGCAACACAGGATTGCTCTGGGCCAGGTCGCCTGCCGGTGTCATCCAGCGATGATCGCCGGTGTTCAGATCGATGGCGGTGATACGCCCGTATGGTGGTTTCCAGAGGGGCACGCCCTGTATCGTCTCAACCGGAGTCATCTTCCCGTAGTAGTCGGTATTGGGTACTGAAATCTTTGTGAGCGTGGCCACGTAGGGAAGCGTGACCGAGGAGACGTAGCAGATTCCCGTCTCTGGATCACACGCCGCGCCCGACCAACTTGCGCCTCCGGCGATGCCGGGCAACTCGATCGTCGGTTTCTGAAAAGAAGGCGGCGTGAACAGAGGACCGTAGTTGTACTTTTCCAGAACGGCCAACGCCTGCTTGCGCAGCTCCGGCGTGAAGTCGATGACGTCATTCTCTGTGACTCCCTGCCGATCAAATGGAGCGGGCTTGGTCGGGAAGGGCTGCGTTGGGGAGGTTTTCTCTCCGGGCACCGTGGACTGGGGAACGGGTTTCTCTTCAATGGGCCAGATCGGCTTGCCCGTCAGCCGGTCGAAGACATAGCAGAAGCCCTGCTTGCTCATCTGAGCGACGGCCTTCACAGGCTTTCCGTCAACTCGGATGTCAATCAGGTTGGGTGCACAAGGGAGGTCGTAGTCCCACAGCCCGTGGTGGACCATTTGAAAATGCCAGACGCGCTTGCCGGTTCGCGCATCCAGGCAGACCAGACTCTCTCCAAAGAGGCCGTCGCCGGGACGATGAACACCGTAGTGATCGTCCGACGGCGTGCTGAACGGCAGGTAGACGTAGCCCAATGCGTCATCCGCGCTCATCATCGTCCAGACGTTCGCTGCCCCCGTCGTCTTCCACGAACCGTCCTTCCAAGTCTCGTTACCAAACTCTCCCTGTCTGGGAATGACATGGAATATCCACTGCTGCTTGCCGGTGCGAACATCGAAGCCTCGCACGTCACCGGGTGGCATCTCTGCAGCCAAGGGAACATCGTTGACCTTCGAACCCATAACCACAACGTCGCGACAAATGATCGGTGGGGAGGAGACTCCGTACAGATGGCGATCGACAGTACGGCCCAACTCTTGCGTCAGGTCAATGCGCCCCTCGCGACCGAAGGTGCGAATAGGCTTGCCCGTCTGCGCGTTCAGGCAGATCAGATAGCCGTCACCGGTGCCAAAAAGGATGCGTTGATCGTCACCATCTGCCCAGTAGGCGACGCCGCGATGCACGAAGCCATTGTTGGATGGCGTTCCGTTCTTCCATGTCTCGGGGTCGTAGATCCACCGGGTCTTGCCTGTCGCGGCGTCGATGGCCGCGACTTGGGAGAGCGAGGTACTGATGTAGAGAACACCGCCGACCATCAGCGGAGTAGCTTCCCAAACCCAAGTTTTCAGATGATTCGCTTTCGCGACCTCCTCTTCGGCGGAGCGCCATGTCCACGCGGTTCTCAGGCGATTGAAATTGCCCCCGCTTATCTGCGTGAGAAGTGAATATTTCGAACTGGCCTTGTCGCCGGCATAGTTCAACCATTCTGTCGCCGCGCCCCGGACCTTCCCCGCCCGAGCATGCGCGGGACGGCCGACAGGCACCCCCGTGCCCGCGGCCTGAGCAGCCTGCACGATGGAGGTCACTCCCCCCAAGAAAGGCGCTGCGACCAGGGCCGCCCCGGCTTTCAGAACTTCTCGCCGGGTCCGCAAAGCATGGACATGCTCTTGATTGGAATCGTTACATTGATTGCACATGGAAGGTTTCCTTTATAGCTAGGAATTGTGCAGGCTGACTGGACACCGGTACGGTGCCACAAACCCGCCATCAACCGCCAGCGCGTGTCCGGTGACGAAGGAAGCCGCATCCTAACACAGCATTTATGAGATAGCTTCTAGTGAATATGCATCTGTTTCCGCAGCGGCAGCGGCGACTCTGTCACGTGTCGTGGCCTGTGAATAACATATGATGGCGGCGCAGTGAGCGGTTTGAATTCGATTGCTGCAACTGGCGCCGGCGCCCCAGTCACCTGCACGAATTTCGCAATGGAAGGTACTCCAATCTTGTTTACGAGAAACAGCATGTAGTAGCCCGGCGGCGTAAGGTTCGAATTCTGGGGCAAAACCGCAGTGAGCCCGCCGTTCTGCACGGTGAAGGACAGTCCGACGAAGCGTTGATCCATATCGAAGGAATGAGTGACTGAGCCGGGTTTGATCAAGACAACAGACCCGATGTCTGTATTCGGTGTCTGCACCGCGAATGTGCTCCCATACGTGATTGAGGCGGGAGCGCTGCTGATCGTCGGCCGCATCGCCGCACTGCCATCCGAGTTAAACAGGTACGCTGGCTGGTAAATCTCGATATGTTTCTCGTAGACGCCCTGCTGTGGGTTCCCGCCGGCCAGAAACACCGTACCGTCTGGCAAGAGCAACTGGACGTTGTGGTAGAGCCTGGGAAAACTGTTGGCGCCGGCTGAAGAAAAACTATTGGTCGCGGGATCGTAAAGCTCCGCTTGCAGGCTTGCTGTGGTCACATCTTCATCGGTTGCAGAGCCGCCGGCGACAAGCACTTTACCATTAGGCAGAAGCGTGGCTTCCATTTCCACGCGAGCTTGCGCCATCGCCGGACCTTCCTGCCACTTCGGGGAGATCTGTCCAAGGTCGATGATCTCTGTGGTGTTCGTTGCGGGATTATCTCCGCCCATGATGATGACCTTTGGGTCGTAGTTATTTGCCGGCGTAAGCGGAAGCAGCACGGAGGATCCATAGGTCCGCTCTTCTACCGCACCCCCATAGATGGTCCAGGCGAGAAAGGACCATGCCTGATGACTGGGATCGAACACCAAAGTTGCGGATGACGGAGCAGAATAGAAAACCTGACCGGTCGGCAGCAGATGCATGCGAGGGTACAAGGGAAATGCAAAAGTAAAGCTGGGGTCGTTTAAACCGCTTGGATTGCCCGGAATCTCGGCTCCCCAGC
>Ga0209375_1001169_pt1 | contig 20098 bp, 12 predicted proteins | sample GraSoiAngelo_131_FD_185888 | JGI IMG/M metagenome (GOLD analysis project Ga0209375, IMG submission 185888) | Grasslands soil microbial communities from the Angelo Coastal Reserve, California, USA - 14_0929_02_30cm (SPAdes) (version 2) | ecosystem: Environmental > Terrestrial > Soil > Grasslands ... | reverse complement strand
CCGGACGCAATCCCCAGCTTCTCGTCTTTGTGAAACTCCGCTATCAGGTGTGCGAAATAGTCGGGCGGGAGATCCACGTCGCCGTCGAGCTTCACGACAAGATCAAACTCCTCGCCCGCGAGGAGCTCATATCCCACAGCGAATGCGCGGATTTCTGCCCAGCCGAGATTTCGCTGCGTGTCGCGATCGAGGCGGAGCAAGCGGATCCATTGGAGTTGGCTCGCGTAGCGTCCGACAATCTCCGGCGTTTTGTCCTGTGATCCATCATCGACGATGACCCAGAGTGCCGGCCGGAGCGTCTGGTTCATAACGGCGCGAATCGTGGTCTCGACGTGTCTCTCCTCATCTTTCACGGGAGAGATGACGATGTACTGACCATTCTGGCTGGACTGCGACATCAAGGGCCGCCGACCGTCGCTAGCTTGCGTGCGTATTGAAAGGAATGGAGCCAGTCGTAGCCTCCCTCGAGCTTTGCTCGAAAGAGACGGCGGTCGTCCCAGGCGTTCACAGGCAGGCGGGGCAGGAAGAATTGGTCTTCACGCGGTCCGCAGGTCCCGATGATGGTGGAGACGCCGTTCCGATAGCCCTGCGCGCCGAGCAAGTCCCTGAGCTGTGTCTTGAACCCGCGATGCGTCTCCGGGAAGGCGAACGGGTAAGAGAACGAATCCACCGGATCTCCAATCTGATCCTCGATGGTCTCCTTCGAGCGGCGGACTTCCTGCTCCAGCTCGCCCGCATTCAGGAAGTTGAGGAGCGGGTGAGTCACCGTGTGCGAGCCGAACGTTACGCCGACGCGGTGCAAGGCCCGCACCTCCGCCCAGGTGAGACAGCCACGCGTGTTGAGCTGGCGTTGCCTGTCACCGATGTAGGCAGTCGGTAGGAACACGGTGGCGGTGAAGCCGTACCGGTGGAGGATGGGGAAAGCGTGCGTCGAGAAATCCTGGAAACCGTCGTCGAACGTCAACACGACGCTCGGTTCGGAGGGCTGCTCTGGAGATTTGACATAGTTCACGGCCTCATCGAGCTGCAGGGTGCGGTAGCCTGCTTCGCAAAGGAATTTCATGTGCTCCGCAAAGACTCGGGGGGACGTGGTGGTTTCGAAATACGGATGCAGCCCGTTTGAAGTGGCTTCGGACACGCTGTGGTACATGAGGATCGCGACCCGCGCGGACAACAGCGACGCCACGCATCGCCGCAGCGGATGAAACAGCCAGAGCGTTGCCAGACGGTCGGCACGGGGCATTTGGCGACAGACGTGAGTCCGGCTGCGGACGGCTATCGGGGCGATTCTGTCGAAACGAAGTCGGCGACCCTCTGAACCACCTGACGTTGCTGGTCCATGGCCAACTGGGGGTACATCGGCAGGGAGAGGACCTCTTTTGCGACTCGTTCGGAGATCGGGAAATCACCTTGCTGGTATCCCCGGTGTCGGTAGGCCTCCTGCAAATGAAGAGGGATGGGGTAGTGGATTCCCGTGCCAACGCCAGCTCCAGTGAGGTGGGCCTGGAGTTCATCGCGGTATTGTGTCCGGATCACATACAGATGGTAGACGTGCCTGGCCCAGGTGGGTTCGTACGGCAAGCCGATATCGCCGTTCAGCGAAGCGAAGAGTTCGGTGTAGCGCTGGGCGACGTCACGACGTCGTTCGTTCCATTCCCGTAGGTACGTGAGCTTCTTGCGCAGGATTCCTGCCTGGATCGCATCGAGCCGACCGTTACAGCCCTCGACCTCGTGAGCGTACTTTCGGGCTTGACCGTGGTCGGCTAGCAGGCGAACTCGTTGCGCCAATTCCGTATCGTTGGTCGTGACGGCGCCCGCTTCACCGCAGGCGCCGAGGTTCTTCCCCGGGTAAAAGCTGAACGCGGCGGCGCGGCCCATCGAGCCGACCTTCCTCCAGCAGTCTTCTGGCTCAAAGAAGTATTCGGCGCCATGGGCCTGGCAGGCGTCCTCAATCACGATGAGGCCGTATCGGCTCGCGAGCTCCAGGATGGGATCCATGTCAGCGGGCTGGCCGTAGAGGTGAACCGGCACGACCGCGGCCACTCGCCTGGCCGTCCGACGGTTGACCAGTGCTCCGGTCCCGTGGTCGAGGGCGCACTCTTGTTCGAGATACTCCCGAAGCTTGTTCGGATCCATGGTGTAGGTGCGCTCGTCGATGTCGACGAAATCCCACCAGGCGCCGGCGTGGGAGATGGCTTCGGTTGTTGCGATGAACGTGTTCGGAACGGTCACGACCGTGTCGCCCGGTTGCACGCCGGCAGCCATCAAGGCGAGCCGCAGAGCGTCGGTACCGCTCCCCACGCCGACGCAGTGCTGCACTCGGCAAAACTCTGCAAAGCCCCGTTCGAAGGCGCGGACCATCGGTCCGCCCACGAATCCGCCAGCGTTCAGCGCTGTCTTGAAGACCGAGACCAGCTCCTCTTCCAGCTCCCGATGCGGAGTGATCAGGTCCACCAGCGGAATCCTGCCGTTGGTGTTCATCCCGAAATACTCGCGTCGTCGGCGAGGGACCGCAGCAGGCGCGCGGGATAGCCCGCCACGATTGCCCTGGCAGGCACGTCGTGGGTCACCACGCTCCCGGCCCCGATCAGGGCGTTCTCACCGATCGTGATGTTGGCCAGGATGGTTGCGCCTGAGCCGATGGAGGCGCCCTTCCTGACGAGCGTGGGCTCGACGTGCCAGTCGTTCTCGGTCTGCAATTGACCGTTCGGCGTGGTCGCGCGCGGGTAGGAATCGTTGATGAACGTGACGCCGTGGCCAACGAAGACGTCGTCTTCGATGGTCACTCCTTCGCAGATGAACGTGTGGCTGGAGATCTTGCAGTTCTTGCCAATCTTGGCGTTTTTCTGAATCTCGACGAAGGCACCGATCTTGGAGTTGTCACCAACTTCGCAGCCGTAGAGATTGACGAAGTTCGACAGTTTGACGCCAGCACCTAACTTGACGTCGGGAGCGACACTGAGATACTGGCTCATAGCTCGATGGCTCTGCCGCTTGCCTTCAGCGATTGATCGGCGGCTTCGAGCATTTTGACGACTCGCAGCCCGGCCGCGCCGTCATTGAGAGGAGTCCGACCCTTCGTGACACACTCGATGAAGTAGTCCAGCTCGACCTTGAGCGCTTCCGATTGCTCGACCCGTGGGGCCCACATGTCACCCGAGCGGTAGCTGACGAGGAGGTCGTAGAGGCCCTGTCCGTTGTTCTTTTGGACGCCCTTGTCGTAGACCTTGATCTTTTCGTCCGCCTCCAGATCGTTCCAGACCAGCATCTTCTTCTCGCCGCCGATCAACGTCGTTCGAACCTTGACCGGGGAGAGCCAGTTGACGTTGAGGTGGGCGATCGTGCTGCGCGGGAAATAGATGGTGATGAAGGCGATGTCCACGAGGCCGTTCAAGTGTGCTTCGCCGGTCGCGATGACGGCTTCAGGTTTAGCCTGGATGAGGAAGTCGATGATCGACAGATCGTGAGGCGCCAGATCCCAGACGACGCTGACGTCGTGCTGGAAGAGCCCGAGGTTGACCCTCGTGGAATCGTAGTAATAGAGGTCGCCGAGAACGCCCTCGTCGATGAGCTCACGAATCTTTCGCACGGCGCCGGTGAACAGAAACGTGTGGTCCACCATGATCCTGAGATTCTTCCGCTCGGCCAGCTCGATCAGCTCCTCTGCCTCGTGGGTGGTCGAGGTGAAGGGCTTCTCAATGAAGACGTGCTTCCCGTTCTCCAGGGCCGCTTTGGCCAGTTCGAAGTGTGAAGAAACGGGGGTGACGACGGCGATGGCGTCGATCGCGGTGGAGATCAGCAGCTCGGATGGCTTCGTGGTGACCGGGAGGTCAGGATACGTCTGGTTGACCCGCTTGAGCGCTGCGGGACTCTGGTCACAGACGCCGCCGACCTGGCACCCGTCGAGGCTGCGCAGGTTACGGACGACGTTTGGGCCCCAATAACCGTAGCCGATGACGCCGACGCGAATCATGGTTACTAGTACGCACCCTCACCGGAAAGCACGGCTCGCGGCGTCTGCAGAAGGATCTTGATATCGAGCCACGGCGACCATGCCTTGGCATACTGCAGATCGAGACGTACCATATCGTCGAACCGGAGCCGGCTACGGCCGTTCACCTGCCAGAGACCGGTGATGCCGGGCTTCACCTCCAGCAAGCGCCGCTTGTGCCAGACCTCATAGGCCTCGAGCTCATACGGGATCGGAGGGCGTGGCCCGACCAGCGACATCTCCCCCGCCAGGACGTTGAGCAACTGTGGGAGCTCGTCCAGACTGGTCCGCCGCAGGAATCCGCCGACGCGAGTCACCCGAGGATCCTCGGTGATCTTGTAGACGACTTTACCGTTCTGTTCCGGAGCGCCCAAGCGGACGTCGCCAGCGATGAACCGCCGCACGTATTCTCTATGGACCTGTGAATCGTTCGCGGGACGCATGGAGCGGAACTTCAGGAAGGTGAAGGGGAGACCGTGCTGGCCGACTCTTTTCTGGCGGAAGAGAATAGGCCCGGGCGAGGAAAGTTTGATCGCGAGTGCAACGGCCAAGAAAATTGGAGACAAGATGATCAACGCCATGGAGCTGCCGGCGACATCCATGGCTCGCTTGATGACACGGGATATCGTTTTTGCTTCGTGGCGCTGCACGAGATCCGGATACAACTCAGGGCTCGTTGGCAGTCCCGTCCCATGATCGCCCGAGTCTTCCGGGAAGCAGTGAAACGAGACGTGGATATTCTTCAGTTCTTCCGTGTGCAGGGTGCACTGCAGGGCCGCCGTTGCCTTCAAGCGGAGCGCAGCGAGGATAGACTTCTTATCCGCCAAGCCGAGTTCCGTAAAGATGACGCCAAGAGTGAAGTTGACTTTGTACCAGCCGGCGAGGTCTGTCTCTCGAATCGAGGAGTGGATGGCGGCTACCGTCTTGTCAAAAACGTTGTCTTCATTGCCGTCCTGAAACGGCTCCCTTGCCTCGAGCAGCATCAGCACAAAGGGTTTGCGAGAGCGTTCGGCCCGCTTTCGCTCCAGACAGAGCGCCCGAAGGAACAGCGGCTCGGGCAGGAGACCGTGCAGCTCCTCCAGGCGTTCGTACGAACGGAGTCTGGCCTTCGACAGCCACACGGGATTATTCCGCCGTCACGCTCTTGGCGAGGTTGCGCGGCTGGTCCACGTCCGAGCCCCGTAGCACTCCCAGGTGATACGCCAGGAGCTGGAGGGGGAGGGCCAACAGGATGGGTTGGAGCCACTCGAGGCTCGGCGGGACCGGAATCACGAGATCCGCCGTGGCTCCGATCTCCTCGTCGCCCTCTGTTGCCACCGCGATCACGATCCCGTCGCGCGCCTTGATTTCCTTGATGTCACTGGTCACCTTGTCGTACGTCGCGCCCCTCGGGGCGATGGCGACGACCGGCATATGCGAGCCGATGAGGGCGATGGGGCCGTGCTTCATCTCGCCCGCCGGGTAGCCTTCGGCGTGGATGTAGGAGATCTCCTTGAGCTTGAGGGCGCCCTCGAGGGCCAGGGGGAAGTGGAGCCCGCGGCCCAGGTAGAGGAAGTGCTCGCGGTCGACGAACCGCTCGGCGACCCGGCGGATCGCGTCACTCTGCTGGAGGATGACCGCCAGGAGGTCAGGCAGCTCCGCGAGCCCCTTGATCACCTGGCGCACGAGCGCGGGATCCGCGAAGTTGCGCGCCAGGCCGAGCTTGAGGGCCAGGAGGGTGACCGCGACGAGCTGGGCCGTGAAGGCTTTGGTCGAGGCGACCCCGATCTCGAGGCCCGCGCGGGTGTAGACGACGCCGTCGGCCTCGCGGGCCAGGGAGCTGCCGACCACATTGCAGATGGCGACCGCGCGGGAGCCCTGGTCCTTGGCCTCGCGGAGGGCCGCCAGGGTATCGGCGGTTTCCCCGGACTGGGAGATGGGCACGGTGAGGACACGGCTGTCGAGGACGGGGCGGCGATAGCGGAACTCGGAGGCGATGTCGACCTCGACGGGGAGGCGGGCAAACTCTTCGACCAGGTACTTGCCGACCAGGGCGGCGTGCCAGGAGGTGCCGCAGGCGACGAAGCAGAGGCGGTTGAGGCCGGCGAGGTCGCGATCCTTGAGGCCGAGCTCGGGGATGCGGATGTCGGGCGTCTCGAGGTCCAGGCGTTCGCGCATGGTGTTGCGGAGGGCCTCGGGCTGCTCGAAGATTTCTTTGAGCATGAAGTGGGGATAGCCGGACTTTTCGGCGGCCTCGCCGTCCCAGGGGATGGTGGTCGGGCGGCGGCGAAGGGGCGCCCCGTCGAGCGTGCGCAGGGTGATGCCGTCGGGGGTCAAGACGGCGAGCTCGCCCTCGTCGAGGACGAGGACCTCACGGGTCTGGCCGAGCAAGGCGGGGATGTCGGAGGCGACGAACATCTCGCCGCGCCCGTAGCCGATGACGAGGGGGGAGCTGCCGCGGCGGAGGGCGACGAGGGTGTTAGGGGCGGCGCTGGCGATACAGGCAATGGCGAAGGCGCCGCGGAGGTCGCGGGCGGCGCGGAGGACGGCGGCGGCCAGGCCGTTGGTCTGGTAGCGCTCGATGAGATGGGCGATGACCTCGGTGTCGGTCTGGGAGCGAAAGCGGTGGCCCTCGGCGGCCAGGGTTTTGCGGAGCTCCCGATAATTCTCGATGATGCCGTTGTGGACGACGGCCAGCTGGGACTGACAGTCGAGGTGCGGATGCGTGTTGGCATTTGACGGCCGGCCATGGGTGGCCCAGCGGGTGTGGCCGATGGCCAGGGTTCCTTCGGGGCGGTCGGAGGCGAGCAAGGTTTCGAGATCGGCGATCTTGCCCGCCGTCTTTCTGACATCGAGCGCCATCCTCCTCGAGAGCGTGGCAATCCCCACCGAGTCATAGCCGCGGTACTCGAGTCGCCGAAGGCCGGGCAGGATGAAGGAGAGCGCATCCCGATGACCGACGTACCCGACGATTCCACACATCGCCCAACTGTCCTATGCGGCCTCTAACTGGGTGCAATCCAGATGGACGGCGATGCTGCGCTGGAGAAGGTTGACCGAGACCACCAGGAGCCCTTTCTTGGGGCTCACACGGACCACAATCCCCTCGACGTCGGCGAGCGGCCCACGCGTGATACGCACGCGCTGCCCTTCCCGGAGATATGGATAGGGAAGGATCGCGAGGCCGGAAGAGACGAGTTTTTGAATGGCCTCGATCTCCGCATCGGGGACGGCGTCGAGGCGGTCCCAGCGCTCCCCGAGGAGGCGCACGAGCCCGCGCGCCTTGTAGACCTCGAGGTAGCTCGCCTTGTCCATCGCGTGGCGCAGGAAGAGATAGCCCGCGAACATCGGGACGCGCGAGAGGCGCCGGACTCCGCCCCGTCGGGACCACGCCTCGACGGTGGGGAGGAACAAGTCAAAGCCCTTCGTGGCGAGCTGGTCAGAGACGAGCTGCTCGCAGTTGCTGTGGGTCCAGAGGACCCGCCAGCGCGGGGTCACCGATCCTGCAACGAGTTCCGGCAAGGCTTCGAGTTCTGGCAAGGCTTCGCCCCCTTTGGTCTCCATCCCTCTCTCGGGGGTGAGACCAACCGCTAACCACCAATGCCGCGCGGCCGGAGAGTCCGGCCGCGCGCCGCCGCCCCAGGGTCACCGTCAGCTTGCGTGACCTGGCGTCAGTCGTCTGAGGCGGTCCGTCTCCTGCGTATCCTGTCGAGACTCCAAAAAACGCGCCGCCGCCGTCCGCCACCGTTTCGACTTGAGGAGCGCCGCGAGCCGTAGGAGCCATAGGAGTCTCTCGAGAGATGTCGGTCGTCGCCGTTGAAGACCAGTCCGACGACCTTGGCCCTATCCGTGACGTTCAGCGCTTCCTCGACGAGCTTGCGGGCCGTCCTGTGAGCCGTCACCACGATGAGAAGCCCGTCCACCCATTTCTCGATGACCCGGCAGTCGGGGACCGACACGAGGGGCGGGGTGTCGAGGATGACGTAGTCGTACTGCCTGCGAGCCTCCGCCAGGAGCTCCCCGACCCGAGGCGACATCAGCACCTCGTAGGGCGCAGACGGAAAACGGCCCGCGGGCAAGACCGACAGGTTCAGCTGCGGCCGCGCCTGCACGACGGCCGCCAGCGGGAGATTCGCGTCCAGAATCGCCTCCACGAAACCAGGGCCCCCGCCTTCTTCGAGCCCGAGGCGGGGGCCCAGGGCCGCCCCGCGCAAATCGGCGTCGATGAGAAGAACGCGTGCGTCGGGCGCCTGGGCGAGTGCGCCCGCGAGGTTGATCGAGGTGGTCGTCTTGCCGTCGGCGACGGTAGGACTCGAGACCGCGACGACGACGAGACCGGTCGATTTGTGGAGCTGTTCGATCAGGTGGCGCAGCGCCCGGTACTGTTCGGCTTCGAACGAGGTCGGCGCGAGCAAGCTCACCAGATGTTCCTCGAGCCCGTTGGCGGCGCCCCTCGGAAGCTCGGGCAATGATCGCAGGCCCGGGTCGGGGGCCGACTCGGGGACGGGTGGATCCGGCGCGCTCGTTGAGGCGCCAGGCGCGGCCTGAAAGCGAACGGCCCGCTCCTGCTCGGCGCGCTCGAGCGCTTCGAAAAACGTGCTCATGGGACCAGGAGGTGACGGACCGACCGCGCCAGGAGCACGGCCGTGTCGGGCCTCATGGCGAGGCCCATAACGGTGCTCGCGAGGGCCACGGCCAGGGTTCCGACCGCCCACCGGGCGAGGCGCCGTGTCTTCAAGCTGCTGAGCCGCCAAACCTTGCGCTGCGGTAGCGTGCCCTCCTCCAGATACTCGATCGCTCGGTTGACGATGTGCCGACCGATCCGGCGCTCTTGATCGACATAGCCGAAGAGGAGGCAGTGATCGCAGACGATGTTGATGAGCCGCGGAGTCCCGCCCGAATATTCCATGATCCGGTCCACTGCAGGGCTGGTAAACAACTCGAGGTCATGCGCGCCCGCGATGCGCAGTCGGGTCCTGATGTACTCGCGGGTTTCGTCTAGAGCGAGCGGCGGGATCTGGCAGCGCAGCCCGATCCGTTGCGTGAGTTGCGCGAGCTCGGGGAGCTGGAGCTTGGCCTTGAGCTCCGGATGCCCCACCAGCAGGATCTGCAAGAGCTTGGTCGTCGGGGTTTCGAAGTTCGAGAGCAGCCGGATGTCTTCCAGCGTCGCGGGGGCCAGGTTCTGCGCTTCGTCCAGGATGAGGACGGTGTTCTGGCCGGTGCGCTCGCGCTCGATGAGGAAGTTATTCAGCGCGATGAGCCGCCGCGCCCGCGACTCCCCGCCCTTGGCGATCCCCAGGTCCTCGAGAACGTACTCGAGAATGCCGTCAAAGGGCAGGGTGGAATGGACGACGAAGGAGACCGCCGTCTGTCCGTCGAGCCGCTGACGAAGAGCGTGCAGCAGGGTGGTCTTTCCTGTCCCCGCGTTGCCGGTCAGGACGATGAACCCCTTCCGCTCCTGGACCCCGTAGAGGAGCTGAGAGAGCGCCTCACGGTGCGCCGGGCTCAGGTAGAGGAATCTGGGATCCGGGGTCGCGTTGAAGGGTTTCTCCGCGAGGCCGTAGAAGGTCAGGTACACGCCACGGTCCTCAGGACCCACTACTTCGCCCCAGGAGCGAGACCAGCTGCTCGTTTCCGCTGGCGGCGAAGTAGGCGAGGCCGCTAATCACGACGAGGCCGATGAAGGCGGCGCTCGCAGCGAGTCGCATGTGCCACGCGCGGCGGCGGCGGTCGGTCCGGGTGACGATCCGCGGGATACTGACCAGCACAGGCACCGGGCTGAACGCCCGGAGATCGTCGACTGTGTGGAAGGACGTGTCGACCCGCTCGGCCAGGACCACGGCGCCGCCGGCCAGGCCGAGCGATCCCATCAGAGCCATGAGGAGCAACCGGAACCGGTTGGGCGCGGCCGGCTCAGAGTTCGGGATCGCCGGGTCGAGCACGCGAAACTGTTCGCCCTTCTGGCGCTGCTCCATGCTCTCGGCGAGCTGCGCCTCCTCGTAGCGCTTCAACAGCGAGTTGTAGAGCTCGCGGGTGCTGTCGTAGTCGCGAGAGAGCTCCCTGAATTCCTGTTCCCGCCGCGGCACGTTCTCAACCCTGGCCTGGTAGGCTGCGATTCCGTCGTGGAGGCGCTTGTCGTCGTTCTTGAGGATCCTGATCTCCGTCTCAACCTCGCTCAGGGCCTCTTTCAGGCGGAGCACATACGGCGTGAGGGGGGTGGCGGGTGGAGGCGCCTGTTTCTCTTCCGCTTTGGGCTCGCGGGCCTTGGCGTCAGCGACCTCGCGCTCGAGCGCGGCGATCTCCCCCGCCAACAGGACGACGTCCGGGTACTTCTCGCTGAACTGAGTGCGGAGGCGTGTCAGGTCCTCTTTCAACCTGGTGAGGCGGAGCTCCGAGCTCTCCGCGGGGGCGGCTGGCCCACCCGGCATCCCGGGTGGGGTGGCGAGGAGCGATTCGGCCTCTGCCAGTTGGCTCGACAGCGCCTGCCGGCGTTCCGCGGCCCGTGTCTGAGTGTCGGCGTTCAGCCGAATCTGCGCGTGCAGTCGTTCGAGGGTGGCGAGATTGGTCTCCATCTGCTGAGGCAGCTCACCCAGATAGCGGCGCTTGAACTCGCTCACCCGCTGCTCCTGATCGTCGAGCCGCTTCTTCGTTTCCTCGAGCTGGACCTTGAGAAACTCCGCGGTGCCGGTCGCCTGACGCTCACGTGCCTTCAAGTTCTCCTCGATATAGAAGGACGCGAGCGTGTTCGTAACCAGCGAGACCGTGCCCGGCTCACTCCCCTGGTAACTGATCGTGAAGGCCACCGTGGCCTGGCTTGCGCCCTTCAGCTCGATGCCCTTGAGCTCGAGCTTGATGTCCCCGCGCATACGCTTGATGACTTCCTCGGATGGGACCTGCGTCCGAAGATCGGGGTAGAGGCCGAAGCGGCTGATCAGGGCTTCCAGTCGCGAGCGGCTCAGGATCTCCTGGCTGATCGTCTGGAGTCGGGTCTCGAGGGCACTGGTCACGGTGGACCGTACGAAGGTCTCGGGGATCTGCTGGCGGTCCACCAGGACGGTGGCCGTGGAGCGATACATGTTCGGGAGGAAGGTGATGAGACTGGCGGCGGCCACCATGGGGGCGGCGAACGCCAGGATCGCCAGCCACTTGCGCCGGCTCCAGACGGCCAGCACCCCGTCCAGGCCCTTCCGTGTCTCGTCCGCCATGTTTGTTCGCTCCGGGCCTCGCGAGATCCTTACGGCACCAGGACGATGTCGCCGTTCTGGAGGTAGAAGTTTTCCTGTTCTCCGGCGAGCTTGTTGTAGTTGAAGGGAACTCGCTTTATCGTCGTTCCCTCGGGACGGAGAATAACGATCTTCGAGCGCGCGGCGAATTGGGAGAAGCCCCCGGCCAGGGCGAGGACGTCCAGCACGGTCGTCCAGCTCTTGAGCTCGAAGCGCCCCGGGCGGGCGACTTCGCCCATGACCGACACTTTGAAGCTCCGGACGTCGGACACGATCACGGAGACTTCCGGGCTCGGAATATACTCCGTGAGCTTCTGTATGAGGTCTTCGCGGAGCTCGAGCGCGGTGCGCCCGGCGGCCTGCACGTCGTTCACGAGCGGGAGCGAGATCTTGCCATCCGGCCGGACGGGGACTGCCCGACTCATCGCGTCGTTCTTCCAGACGGAGATCTGCAGCAGGTCCTCGGGCCCGATCCGGTAGGCGTCGGGCGCGACGACGCCATTGCCGTCGCGCGCCGACCCATCGACCGCCGGGGCCTGGGCGTTGGCAGGGTCGGCAGCGATCAAGGCCGAGACGAGAACCGCGCTGGCAAGGAGAGGGTAGAGCAGGGAGCGCTTCATCATGGGGTACCTCACGAGGTCGAGCGGACCGACGACCGTCCGCCGTCGAGTCCGGCATCTTTGATCTTGTAGAGGAGTGCGCGGTAGCTGATCCGCAGCGCCTTCGCGGCCCGCACCCGGTTCCAGCCGGTCCGCTCGAGCATTTTCGCGATCGCCTCGCGCTCGGCCGCCTGCGACGCCCTCCGCGCGATCTCTTTGAGGGAAGGCTCGGGGCCCGGCGCGGGGGACGATGGGGGCCGCGCGCTGTCCACACCGTCTACGCCGGCGTCGGGCAGGGGGACCCTGGTCAGGAAGGGATCGTCCAGCACGATCATGCGCTTGATCACATTCTCGAGCTCCCGGACGTTCCCGGGGTATCGGTGGTGGGTGAGACGTTCCAATACCGGCGGGGAGATGCTGAATCCTTCGCGGTGGTAGAGTTTCGCGTAGCGCTCGACGAAGTAGTTGGCGAGGACGGGGATTTCCGTCGTGCGCTCGCGGAGCGGCGGGACGAACACGTGGATCACGTTGAGGCGGTAGTAGAGATCTTCGCGGAACCGGTATTCGGCAACCGCCCGCTGCAGGTCCTGGTTGGTGGCGGCGAGGACACGGACATCCACGCTGAGCGTCGACTTGCCGCCGATGCGTGAGAACTCACCGTCCTGCAGGACGTGGAGCAGCTTGGCCTGGAGCGCCGGGTGCAGGTCGCCGATCTCGTCGAGGAAGATGGTGCCGCGGTGGGCCGCCTCGAACTTGCCGATCTTGAGCTTGTGGGCCCCCGTGAAGGCGCCGCGCTCGTACCCGAACATCTCGCTCTCGAGGAGCTCGCGCGGCATGGCGGCGCAGTTGACCTTGACGAAGGGTCCGGCCCGGCGGGAGGAGAACTGGTGGATCGCACGGGCGACGAGCTCCTTGCCCGTGCCGGTCTCGCCCGTGACGAGCACGGTGACGTCGACGCGGGCCGCCTCGGAGAGGATCTGGCGTGCTTCCAGCATCTTGGGGCTGCGCCAGAGCTCCATCTCGCGTCGGATACGCCCGGCCATCGGCTCGGGCGCGGGCGCGAGCGCTTCGGGCTGCGGGCGCACGAGGGTCTCGATCGCTTGCTCGAGCTCGTTGAGGCTCGGTGGCTTGTGGAGCACCGCCTCCACCTCGAGCGAGACGGCGCCGAGACCGTTGTCACGCCGGTCGGCGACCGCGATGATGGGACCGGAATTCCTGCCGTGAAGCTTCAGACATTGAATCAGCTTTGCGGCGTCGGTTCCGTTGCCGTTCAGATCGACCAGCGTGAAGGAGAAGCTGGCGCCGGCGAGCGCGTCCTCGGCTTCATCCGCGGACGAGGCGGCGACGCACTGGTATCCGCGGAGACGCAGGAAGGCGAGAAGGTCCGGTTGCGTCGCCGCATCGACTTCGACCAGGAGCGCTCTTCGCTCGGTCATCTCCCTCGGGAGCTTTCCGGAAAGGCAAATGCCATTCCAAAAACTCCTTCGGAGACTGAGTGGGCTGCATAGTACGGATCTTTCATGGGAATCTTTGTGCGGTACTCATGCAGCAAGGTTCACAACTTTGGGCCGCCAGTGGGTAGTCTGGGACCCACTGTGTGAAGCTGGTTACACACCTGGGGGGGAACTTGAGAGGTGAGCTTAGGGGTGGGCTTGGGGGTGACGGCCGGGGCTACAACTCGCGATAGTGGAGGACGGACGGGTACTTATGAGGCGGGCTGGGGACAGGGGACGGGCGACGGATCTAACCGGGGGCGTTCAGGGGGACTAGGTGCAGGCGGCCGCTGGGGGTGAGAAGAGACTTACAACACAACACGTCCGGCAGGCGAACGTGCGGCAGGCGACTATTGCAGCACCCGCAAAGAGTCGCGTAACTCGTTGAGGTGAGCCGCTTTGACGGTCGTCACTCCGGGAGTGAGTGTGGGGTCGGTGTAGGCTGGTTGGATTCTTCCGGCCTGAGCATAGGTTTCGGCGAGAGCTCTTCGTAGCTCGGTGAAGTGAAGGGATTTCACTACGGTCAGGCCGGTGACGAAGCCTGGGTCCGCGAAGTCGAAGGCTGGCAGCCCAAATCTCTGAGTCCGAATCTGATTGATCGCTGATCGGAGCTCCAGGATGTCGAGCCCCAGGACGACGCTAAACCCCGGTGTTGGATCAGGACTACTGAAGGCCGGTGGGCCGGTGAACCTGGCCGTCACGGTGGTGGCTCCTGTCATCGGCAGCGTGCAGGTGCCCATCCCGACGCAGCCACCGCTCCAGCCCGCGAAGACCGAGCCCGCGCTCGGCGTCGCGGTCAGCGTGACGGCCGTCCCACTGGTATAGAGGGCGGAGCAGGTAGCGCCGCAGTCGATACCCCCAGGCCCGCTCGTCACCGTCCCGGCGCCCGCCCCGCTCTTGTTGACCGTGAGCGTGAAGGTTTGCACCGCAAAGGTTGCCGTCACGGCCGCCGCCGCAGTGACCGCGCACGGCGCCGTGCCGGTGCAACCACCGCCGCTCCAGCCGATGAAGACCGACCCGGTGGCGGGCGTCGCGGTCAGCGTCACGAGCGTTCCGCTGGCGAAGCTCGCGGTGCAGGTCGTGCCGCAGTCGATCCCGGCGTGATTGCTCGTCACCGTCCCAGCGCCCGACCCGGCTTTGAAGACCCTCAGCGCGAAGGTCGGCGTGAAGGTCGCGGTGACAGCCGTGGCGGCGGTGAGCGTGACGGTGCAGGGCCCAGTGCCGGTGCAGGCGCCGCCGCCCCAACCCGTGAAGACCGACCCGACCGCCGGCGTCGCGGTGAGCGCCACGACGGTGCCGCTCGTGTAAGGAGCGGAGCACGTAGCGCCGCAGTCGATGCCGGCGGGAGTGCTCCTCACGGTCCCGGCGCCCGTCCCAGGTTTGGAGACCGTCAGCGCCAAGGTCGGAGTGAACGTGGCGGTGACGGCCGTGGCGGCGGTGAGCGTAATGGCGCAGGGCCCGGTGCCCGTGCACGCGCCACCGCTCCAGCCGGTGAAGACCGACCCGACCGCCGGCGTCGCAGTGAGCGTCACGACCGTGCCGCTGACGAAGCTCGCGGTGCAGGTCGTGCCGCAGTCGATCCCCGTGTGATTGCTCGTGACCGTCCCGGCGCCCGCCCCAGCTCTGGACACCGTCAGCGCGAAGGTCGGCGTGAACGTCGCGGTGACGGCCGTGGCGGCGGTAAGCGTGACGGTGCAGGGCGCGGTGCCGGTGCAGGTGCCGCCGCTCCAGCCCGTGAAGACCGACCCGGCCGCCGGCGTCGCGGTCAGCGTCACGACGGTGCCGCTCGTGTAGGGAGCGACGCAGGTGGCGCCGCAGTCGATCGCTCCGGGAGTGCTCGTTACCGTCCCGGTGCCGGGCCCCGTTTTAGAGACCGCGAGGACGAACGTCGGTGTGAAGGTCGCGGTGACGGCCGTGGCGGTGGTGAGGGTGACGGTGCAGGGCCCGGTGCCGGTGCAGGTGCCGCCGCTCCAGCCGGTGAAGACTGAGGTCGGGCTTGGCGTCGCCGTGAGCGTGACGACGGTGCCGCTCGTGTAAGGAGCGGAGCACATGGTGCCGCAGTCGATTCCTGCAGGAGTACTGATGACAGTCCCGATGCCCGCCCCGGCCGTCGTGACGCTGAGGACGACGGTCGGGGTGAAGGTTGCGGTGACGGCCGTGGCGGCGGTGAGCGTGACGGTGCACGTCCCGGTGCCGGTGCAGGCGCCACCGCTCCAGCCGGTGAAGACCGAGGTCGGGCTTGGCGTCGCGGTCAGCGTCACGATCGTGCCGCTCGTGTAGGGAGCGGAGCAGGCGGCGCCGCAGTCGATCCCTGCGGGGGCGCTCGTCACGGTTCCGGCGCCCGTCCCAGCTCTCGAGACCGTCAGCGCGAGGGTCGGCGTGAAGGTCGCGGTGATAACTGTGGCGGCGCTGAGCGTGACGGTGCAGGGCGCGGTGCCGGAGCAGGCGCCGCCGCTCCAGCCGGTGAAGACCGACCCGGCCGCCGGCGTCGCGGTGAGCGTGACCACCGTGCCGCTCGTATAGGAGACGGAGCACGTGGCTCCGCAGTCGATGCCCGCGGGAGAGCTGGCGACAGTCCCGGCGCCTGCCCCCGCAGTCGTGACTGTCAGGACGAACGTCGGGGCGAAGGTCGCGGTCACGGTCGTCGCGGCGGTGAGCGTGACGGTGCAGGGCCCAGTGCCGGAGCAGCTGCCGCCGCTCCAGCCGGTGAAGACCGAATTGGCGCCCGGGGTCGCAGTGAGCGTTACGACAGTCTCGCTCGTGTAGGGGGCAGAGCAGGTGGCGCCGCAGTCGATGCCTGCGGGAGTGCTCGTCACGATCCCCGCGCCCGTCCCAGCTCTGGAGACCGTCAGCGCGAAGACCGGCGCGAACGTCGCGGTGACGGTCGTGGCGGCGGTAAGGGTGACGGTGCAGGGCCCGATGCCAGTGCAGGTGCCGCTCCAGCCGGTGAAGACTGAGCCGGGTGCCGGCGTCGCGGTGAGCGTCACGAGAGTTCCGCTGACGAAGCTCGCGGTGCAGATCGTGCCGCAGTCGATCCCCGTGTGATTGCTCGTGACCGTCCCGGCGCCCGCCCCAGCTCTGGTCACCGTAAGCGCGAAGGTCGGCGTGAAGGTCGCGGTGACGGCCGTGGCGGCGGTGAGGGTGACGGTGCAGGGCTCGGTGCCGGTGCAGATGCCGCCGCTCCAACCCGTGAAGACAGACCCGGCCGCCGGCGTCGCGGTGAGCGTGACGACGGTGCCGCTCGTGTAAGGAGCGGAGCAGGTGACGCCGCAGTCGATCCCTGTGGGAGTGCTCATCACCGTCCCGGTGCCGGGCCCCGTTTTAGAGACCGCGAGGACGAAGGTCGGGGTGAAGGTCGCGGTGACGGCCGACGCAGCGGTGAGGGTGACCGTGCAGGGCGCGGTGCCAGTGCACGTGCCACCGCTCCAGCCGGTGAAGACGGAGGTCGGGCTGGGCATCGCGGTGAGCGTGACGACGGTGCCGCTCGTGTAGGGGGCTGAGCAGGTGGCGCCGCAGTCGATGCCTGCGGGAGTGCTCGTCACCGTCCCGGCGCCCGTCCCGGCTCTGGAGACCGTCAGCGTGAAGACTGGCGTGAAGGTCGCTGTGACGGCCGTGGCTGCGGTGAGGGTGACGGTGCACGTCCCGGTGCCGGCGCAGGTGCCACCGCTCCAACCCGTGAAGACCGACCCGGCCGCCGGCGTCGCGGCAAGCGTCACGATCGTGCCGCTCGTGTAGGAGACGGAGCAGGTGGCGCCGCAGTCGATGCCCGCTGGAGTGCTGGTGACAGTGCCGAGGCCCGCCCCAGGCGTCGTGACGGTCAGGACGAAGGTCGGCGTGAAGATCGCGGTGACAACTGTGGCGGCGCTGAGGGTGACGGTGCAGGGCGCGGTGCCGGTGCAACCGCCGCCGCTCCAGCCGGTGAAGACTGACCCGGCCGCCGGCGTCGCGGTGAGCGTCACGACGATGCCGCTCGTGTAGGAGACGGAGCACGTGGCGCCGCAGTCGATGCCTCCAGGAGTGCCGGTGACAGTGCCGAGGCCCGCCCCCGCCGTCGTGACGGTCAGGACGAAGGTCGGGGCGAAGGTCGCGGTCACGGTCGTGGCGGCGGTGAGCGTGACGGTGCACGTCCCCGTGCCGGAGCAGCTGCCACCGCTCCAGCCGGTGAAGACCGAGGTCGGGCTCGCCGTCGCGGTCAGCGTCACGACGGTGCCGCTCGTGTAGGAAGCGGAGCAGGCAGTGCCGCAGTCGATGCCTGAGGGAGCGCTGGTGACGGTCCCGACGCCAGTCCCGGCCGTCGTGACGGTCAGGACGAAGGTCGGCGTGAAGGTCGCGGTGACAGCCGTGTCGGCGGTGAGCGTGAGTGTGCAGGGCGCGGTGCCGGTGCAGGTGCCGCCGCTCCAGCCGGTGAAGACTGAGCCGGGTGCCGGTGTCGCGGCCAGTGTCACGACCGTTCCGCTGACGAAGCTCGCGGCGCAGGTCGCGCCGCAGTCGACCCCTGTGGGAGTGCTCGTCACTGTCCCGGCGCCCGCCCCAGCTCTGGAGACCGTCAGGGCGAAGACCGGCGTGAACGTCGCGGTGACTGCCGTCGCAGCGGTGAGCGTGACGGTGCAGGGTCCGGTGCCAGCGCAGGTGCCGCCGCTCCAGCCGGTGAAGACCGACACGGCCGCCGGCGTCGCGGTCAGTGTCACGACCGTTCCGCTGACAAAGGTCGCGGTGCAGGTAATTCCGCAGTCGATCCCCGTGGGAGTGCTCGTCACCGTCCCGGTGCCAGGCCCCGTTTTAGAGACCGCGAGGACGAAGGTCGGCGTGAAGGTTGCGGTGACGCTCGTGGCGGCGGTGAGCGTGACGGTGCACGTCCCCGTGCCAGAGCAGGCGCCACCGCTCCAGCCGGTGAAGACCGAGGTCGGGCTTGGCGTCGCGGTCAGCGTCACGACAGTGCCGCTCGTATAGGAAGCGGAGCACGCAGTGCCGCAGTCGATGCCTGAGGGAGCGCTGGTGACGGTCCCGGCGCCCGCCCCGGCCGTCGTGACGGTCAGGACGAAGGTCGACGTGAAGGTCGCGGTGACAGCCGTGTCGGCGGTAAGGGTGACGGTGCAGGGCCCGGTGCCGGAGCAGGTACCGCCGCTCCAGCCGGTGAAGACCGAGGTCGGGCTTGGCGTCGCGGTGAGCGTCACGACGGTGCCGCTCGTATAGGAAGCGGAGCACGCAGTGCCGCAGTCGATGCCTGAGGGAGTGCTGGTGACGGTCCCGACGCCAGTCCCGGCCGTCGTGACGGTCAGGACGAAGCTCGGTGTGAACGTCGCGGTGACGACTGTGGCAGCAGTGAGGGTGACAGTGCACGTCCCGGTGCCGGTGCAGGCGCCGCCGCTCCAGCCGGTGAAGACCGATCCGGCCGCCGGGGTCGCGGTCAGAGTCACAGTCTCGCTCGTGTAAGAAGCGGAGCACGTGGCGCCGCAGTCGATGCCCGCCGGAGTGCTGGTGACAGTCCCAGCGCCGGCGCCGGCAGTCGTGACGGTGAGGACAAAGCTCGGCGTGAACGTCGCGGTGACGGTCGTCGCGACGGTGAGGCTGACGGTGCAGGGCCCTGTGCCGGTGCAGGTTGCGCCGCTCCAGCCGGTGAAGACCGACCCGACCACTGGCGTCGCGGTGAGCGTCACGACAGTGCCGCTCGTATAGGAAGCGGAGCACGCAGTGCCGCAGTCGATGCCTGCAGGAGTGCTGATGACAGTCCCGGCGGCGGCGCCGGCCGTCGTGACGGTCAGGACGGAGGTCGGCGTGAAGGTCGCGGTGACTGCCGTGGTGGCGGTGAGCGTGAGTGTGCAGGGCCCGATGCCGGTGCAGGCGCCGCCGCTCCAGCCGGTGAAGACCGAGCCGGCCGCCGGCGTCGCGGTCAGCGTGACAACGGTTCCGAGCTCGAAGGTGGACGAGCAAACGCCGGGACAGCCGATGCCAGGAGGGCTGCTCGTCACGGTGCCCGAGCCGGTCCCCGCCGTCGAAACGATCATTTGCGGTGTCGTCGAGCCCGCGATCACGGCAGCCGCTGCGACGTTGATGCCGTCGATGTCCGCGCCGATGTCCCTGCCGTCGGTTCCCGCGCCGCGGAAGGGACTCGAGGCCGAGAGCTTGAAGTTTCCGCCCACCGCATCCAGGTAGCCAATGTTCGCGTCATCGTCGGGGGAATCCGACGGCCCAAAATTCCCCAGGGGGTACTGGTGGACGTCGATGCCGGCCAGGACGTTGTTGGTGCAGACGTAGCCCGGCGCAGCATTGTCGAGGGCTGTCGTCCCGTCGCCGCCGCTGGGGCCCAGGTTCGTGACGCCGTATATTCCCGCCGCGACAATGTTGTTGGTGAAGACAAGGCGTCTGAGGACTTGGGCGTCCGTGTCGTCGAGAACGAGGGCGGCAGAACTACCAGGCGACGCCGCAACGGTGTTGTGGTCGATCGTGATGTCGGTGGCGAGCCCGACGACCTGATACGGGCTCAAGTCCCCGGCTTGATTCGTCATGCCAACGGCCAGGTTGTCGTGGACGTAGACTCGCGTTGTGGGATTCGTGACGGGGTTGGGCTCGGAATTGCTGGCGATGGTGAAGGCGCCCGACGCGTTACGCAGCAGGTTATAGCGGATCGTCATGTCGACGGTCTGTGACCATGGGGCCGTGTTGCCCTGGTTCGCCGACGTGAGGCTGAAGATGTATCCGCCCTGCGTGCCCGCCCAGCTGTTCTCCAGGACGTTGTTCTCGACGAGCACGCGCCGCGAGTTGGTCGACTCGAAGACGTTGCCGACCAGCCACGGCGATGAGAGCCAGGCGAGC
>Ga0209375_1001166_pt1 | contig 20156 bp, 19 predicted proteins | sample GraSoiAngelo_131_FD_185888 | JGI IMG/M metagenome (GOLD analysis project Ga0209375, IMG submission 185888) | Grasslands soil microbial communities from the Angelo Coastal Reserve, California, USA - 14_0929_02_30cm (SPAdes) (version 2) | ecosystem: Environmental > Terrestrial > Soil > Grasslands ... | reverse complement strand
GAGGTATAGATGAACCTCAGGTCTTGGTTCTCCCACGCGGCCCGCGCCCGCGACCCACAGGATGGCGTTGGTGATGATCAGGTCACCCCGCAAGCCCCACGGTCCTTCCTTTGAATGCGTCGTCGATCTCGACTCCATACGCACGTTTGTCCTTCTAACGGCCTGGGCATGAGCCGCGGCGCGTCTTGCGCGCCGTCGGCTCCATGCCTTTGTTAGCCGGCGTCTGTTTCAGACGCCATTTGTAGTTTCCAACGCATCACGGGCCTGCAAATTTATCCTGCCGCACCCTTTCCAGGAAGAACGGTTTACGGAGTCCTTCGAATTCGAGGAGCCAGTTCAGCGGGTCGCCCAGCTTCGCGATGCTCCGATTGCGGTGGTCACCCAGCGTGGCCATGACAGCATTACCCACACGAATTGCCACCGATAAGAGATTTGATTCATGACCCTCTGAGAACCGGCACTCGATTTCGGCTGGAATCTGCCACTGTTCACGCCGGTCAGCGCACCAAGCGCGCCCCTTCGCAACTACGATGCGATCGGGCTGCAACGTGACACCGTCGATGATCACGCCGTCCACCCAATAATGCGCGGCCGCCTTGTGCTGTGAAAAAAGGTCGCAGAGCATATACTCGACAGCCGCCCCAAATGTGCGCGAGAGAATGTCTAAGTCGGGACAGTCGCCAACTTCCAAACTCGACAGCAGAGAGTTGCCCTCGAGAGCACAGGTCTCGAATAAATGTGCCTCAACCCGGTACGTCGAACCTCCTCGTCCGGCTAACGATTCTGCCGCTCAGCCGCGGCGCGTCTTCTGCGCCGACGGTTGCAGCGGCTTGTTCGGCGGCTTCTTAGGTAAGTATCCCCGCAGTCTTTCACGAACCCACTCCTGCACCAGCTTTGATTCGTTGATGCCTTCTGCGTCGGCAAGTCGCCTTAGCACCTTCACCTCTTTCGCGGTCAATGCCACTGCAACAGTAGTTTCTTTCCGGCGCGAAAAAACTTGTGTCGGGACTTCCTCTAGTTCGTCTTCGAACTCTGTCAGATCGTGCTTGTCCCAAAACCTCGCGAGCTCGTCAATGGAGTCTGTGGTCGGGATACGTGGAGATGTCATTGTTTTTTCCACCGATTGTAGCGTTTCCTTTCTCGATCCGTCATTGGGCGTGCCGTAACAGGAAATCCTTTCCCGTCGGGAAACTGAATGACCACGCAAAACAGATATCGCCCAGCGGCCGTTTGGCCGAGAGCGTAGTAAACCGGATTCGTACCGGATGCTTTTGCGCGCTGTACCAGAGCTTCGCCAAAGCAAACTTCTTCGACTTCTCTCGGTTGTACGCCGTGCTTACTGATATGGTCAACCCGATCCTTAGGCCAGATGAACTCGTTGATCGTCACCCAGCGATTCTAAGGAGACGCCATCCCGCAATGGGTCCGCCAAACGGCCTCACGTTCAGCCGCGAGCCGCGCGAGAGTTCCTTTGGGACTTGGATTTCCTACGCGCGCGGCTCGGCGGCTGCAACGTGGTGTTATGCGTCTTCCTCACGGGAGCGGCCCTCCTTCGACAATTTAACCGTTGCATTCTTGGGAGTAGCGCTAGTGGTACTCCAAATTGTTGTGCTTTCAAAAACCAGCTTTAATTTTCGCCCTAGAGCGCCGCTTCAGTGACGCCGATCCTCAAAAGCATTTTCCGTGTTGGTAAAATGCGGCTACCGCTTAACGGCAACGAGACGCACGATATCGACTTCTTGCCGCTCGTAAAAATCAGCCTTTTCGTGAACGATCTCGTACCGCCTGATCTCTAAAACGTCAAACATTTTCAACATACCGTTTCGTCCGACGTAGTCGGCAGCGGCTTCCATGACGACCATGCCTCCCGGTTTAAGTGCCGCAAGGACGCGCTCTACAGGGATCAATGGCATGGCCCAACTGAATAAGATCAAGTCGAAGCGATCTTTGCCAAAAGTAAACTGATCGTCGGCGACGGAAGCGGTATGTAACGTCAAACCCAACGCCGCTGCGCGTTGATTGGCGAGACGTACTGCTGCTGCGGCCGGATCGAAGCCCCAGACCTCCCAGCCCAACTGGGCGAGATAAATAGAATTCCGGCCTTCCCCATCGCGTAGTCGAGCGCTACGCCGGGTATACGGCCTCGCATCACCTCCACCAAGAAGGCATTCGGACCCCGATTGACTTTTGAGTTTGGGTCTAAATAGAAGCGGTCCCAATAATCGGCCTCCAACGCCGGCTTATTCTCCAGGATTAGCTGTTCCCGGCGTGCAATCTCGTTTGGATCGATTCCTTTCGCTTTCAGTTCCGCCGCGTAAGCTGCAACGACATCCTTGAGTGATGACGCTGGTCTTGCGAGATAGAACGTTGGAGCGAACGTATTGCGAAATTCTGGATAAAAGTCGTATTCCGGCTTCTGCGCCCAACACGATTGGCAAACGAAGAGAAGCAGAAAACAGAACACCAGTCCGCGGATCTGCATGTTCACAATGTAAGGCTTACTGGCGCTCATCGCTTTCTCTCCCAGCTTGGGCGTACGCATAACGGCTCAACGATCAACCGCGAGCGGTGCGTGAGCCAACCGGCAACAGGACGAAACCGATGCGCGCCGCTCGTCGGTTGCAGCGTTTTGTTGGGCCACCTTCGGGACGATTCCTTTGGCTGCGGGAACGAGACACGAATCTCCGTCGGGGTGGTCCAGGCATCAAAACAGTTACTCGGCCGGCCATTTCAAACCCGTACTTATGTATTCACTCAAATCAGCGTCGGCTGGCAAATTACCGATTGATAGTTGAATGAGGAACTCAGAATTAAGTAAGATCGTGCGCGATTCCTGATCAAGAACCGGACGTATTCGCTCTAGCCATTCGGGAAGTAAATTGATAGGTTCGCCGGGACTCCTCAACAGCACCACCCGGTCTTCTCGAATTTCAGCGATTCCAGTGAATACTGCCGATTCCTCGTTCCCATTCTCGTCAGCACCAGTTACAAGTAGGGCTACCCGTTTACCAAGGATTTCGTTCACATTCATCAAATACGTCTCAGTTGGGTCGGCCTAACGGTCTTGCCGATAACCCGCGCTGAGCGAGCGTTCTTTGCGAGCGAAGGAACCGCTGCAGGGCGCGATAGCGAAGTTCTTTCCAAACTCGAGATTCCGGTGGCTGCTGTTTTTCCCTGACCTACACCAGCGCAGCCGCTTGGCTTCCAGCCTACCTGCGTTGGTTACTCCTCTCCGGGTATAAACACTTGAATTCCTGCCCGGTAGCGACTTGGATATGCGAGGTGTCTGCTATTTGCCGATCAGATGCGAATAGTCTTTTTCGTTTTCGCAGAGCGCTTCGATGAGTTCCTCGTCTGGAAGAAGATCCAAACCTGCGAGCTTGACGGTCCATGGCCGGCTATATGCCTTTGGGTCCTCGATGGTGAGTTCCAGATCGATGTGCCCGAAGTTGCGGCGCCGGTAGCGTTCGGTGATATGGGTCGTTTCGGTTTGAGGGTGGCCGTTCATGTCCAACCACCCGATGTCATTAAAAGTATTGGTCTCGACGACCAGCGTGTCGCCCTCCCACCTGCCGATGGAGTAACCGTGGTAGGACGGCTGGCTGGGCTCGGGGAGAGGACGGCCATCCATGAGAATCTGGCGGTATTGATTATATGCCTCGAAAAGAATCGCTATTACTTGAGGAGCCTGGATTATCTTGCGCGGGGTCGCAACCGTATCGAAATCCGCCACGCCGTGTCCAAGGCAGCGTTCGGACGGATGGCCTTTCTGCAGATTCGCTTTGCGCTGCTCGTAGAGCGCTTTCGCCCCGGGCAGCATGGGAATCTCAACTCCATCCGCGCCCAGGTCCTGAAAATATTTGTTGCCGTTCCTGATCGTCCAGACGCCCGAGAGGTCCGGCTTGCCATCCGGAGTCTTGGGCGCCGGAGCCGAGAGGTCCGGTTTTCCGTCCGGCGTTCGCGGAATCCCAGGCGTGGGGTAGTGCAGCCATTGAGCCGAGACTGGAACAAATGCCCACAGAAGAACGATGAAAGCCAGAATGGATCGAGAAATTGACATATCAGCCTCCCACTCCACAGTTACGTATGGTTCGGCACAGCCCATTCCCCTGCTCGCAGAGGAGGGGAATTGCTAATCCAGCGGTTCGACCTTGACGATCGATGCACCGTGATTGTTGCCAACCCAGAGTGCTCCCGGATTCTTCGAATCGTCGACATACACGCGCCGGATGTTGGTCGAACGCGGCAGCATGTATTCGGTGTATTGTCCGTTTTTCGTGTCGAGCCGAGCGATACGGTCGGTCAGCATGGATCCGGTCCATGCGTCACCATTGCGATCGAGTAAGGCGTCGTACGGCGCGCTCCACGGCGTCGGGACCTTCCACTCCTTCATACGTTCGGTTTTCGGATCGAACATGCCAATGGCATTGCCCTGGTATTCGGCAAACCAAACCCGGCCTTGGGGATCGACGCGGCCGCGGCGCGGCCGGGAATCCGGCGTCGGCGTTTCGTAAACGGTCGGGTTCTTCGTTTTTGCGTCGATCTTCACGATATTGCCTGCGGAGAAATCGAGCAGGTAGACGTTGTTCAGCTGATCGGAGTGGAGGCCGTACGTTCCGATACGCTTGCCGGTTTTCGGATCCTTGAAGTTACCGAGGTTCTCGAACTTATTCGTGACGAGGTCGAGCCTGTAGATGTTGCCCACGTCCGAATTCTTGATCCACACTTTGTTGTCGGCAGGAGTCCCATCTAGAGCAAGATGGCCAAGCTGACCGCCATCGGTGTCCCATTCCTTTGGCGTTTGCCAGAACTGGAATTTTTCGCTCTTTTTGTCGAACTTGGCGATGGCGTTCTGATACATGACGCCGACCCACGGATTGTCATCCCTGTCGAATTCCAGATCCAGAGTCCCTTCCGGCCATCCAGGCTTCACTACCGGAATCGGATATTGCGTTACCTTGCCGGTCTTCGGGTCCATCTTGCCGAGGAACATCTGGCCAAAGTCGGAGTACCAAACGTTGCCTTCGCGATCGAGCATCACATCGTGCGGTTGGATCAGCGGATTCGGCAGATCATACTCGGTGATGATCACATGCGTCGACTTGCCGGTGAGCCGCGGCAGCGTCTTGAGCGCAAAAGGCCACGACGGCTCCTGACTCAGATTGATGGTGGCAAGCCATTCCGCGGTCTTCCTGCCGCTCCCACCGCGTTCAACATCCCGAGTTGCCGTGCCGGACAGGCGTTGCGGTTTCAACGGCGTGCTGCCGGGGTAGTAGAGGCTCATCCGACGGATGACGTCCATGAAACCGTCGGCATCGTAGGTCGACTTCATGATGCGTTCCAACGTGTGGCATCCGGTGCAGTTAAGAAGAAAATTCTTTTGCTCGTCGCTGCCCGGAATGCTCAAGAGCCATTCCGCATTGGTGAGGTGGGCGGCAAGATTCTTCACCCTCTTGAGCTTGATCTCGGCCTTTGCTTCCTGGCCTGGAGCGATGTCCGCAGCACGCGCACCATCGAGCTCATAACCGGCAGCTCGCGCCTTCAAGGTGTAGTGTCCGGGCTCGAGTCTTGCGGCCGGAAAAGCAAAGCGCCCCTGAGCGTTGGTGACAACGCTGACGCTGATTGTCGAGCCGTCCTTTTTCGCGCTGACCACCACGCCTTCCATCAGACCTTCCTCAGCGGAGGTCACCTGCCCCACTAAAGCTGAAGCCGCCGGGGTCTGGGCGTGAAGCGGACCGGACGTGGTTTGATTGAAAATGACAGCCAAAGCAGTGACTGCAATAAGCAAGAATCGCTTGGTTTTCATCAGCTTCTCCTTACCGTGCGGTGCGTATTTGGGAGCTATTATCCCCCGATTGCCGCTCCTACGGAAGAGAATGATACGGGCTCTGCATCTCAAATCCGAAATTGGACGATATCGGATTGGACTTCGCATCTCCGACAGTCCAATTTACGATTTCGAAATTTCGGATTTGAGATGCAGGAATCTTCCGATTTCAAAATTTGCCTTGGGGACCGATATTGACAGGTCCCATCCATCCGCATAAGCTCACCATACCTTAGCGAACGATACAGTCAACAAAGCCTTAAACGGCTCTTTGCAGTGGAGGAATCAATGAAACGGACAGATTTCGTTTCAACCATTGTGCTATTCATTTCCCTGATTGCGTGTGCCGGGGTGTGGGCGCAGGCGACGGCGCAGATCAGCGGGACGGCAAGAGATCAGAGCGGCGCGGTGTTGCCGGGCGTCGAAGTCAAGGTGACACAGACGGAAACGGGCATTGCGCGAACGGCCGTCACGAATGAAGCCGGATCCTACGTTCTGCCGAACCTGGTCCTTGGTCCTTATCGGCTGGAAGCGGCTTTGCCGGGATTCCGGACTTACGTACAGAGCGGCATCGTGCTGCAGGTCAATGCGAGTCCGGTAATCAATATCGTTCTGGAAGTGGGCCAGGTGGCGGAGCAGGTCGAGGTTCAAGCAAACGCTGCTCTCGTGGATACGAGGAATTCAACCGTCGGGTCGGTGATCGAAAACGAACGGGTTTTGGAACTGCCGCTCAACGGACGCAACGTGACGGATTTAATCGTTCTCGCCGGCGGAGCTGTCGATCAGAGCACCGGTTCTCAGTCGATCAACGTTATGGCGATCGGTGGAGCTTCCGGAACTTCACCGGTCCTATCTATCGCCGGCGGTGCCAGTTGGGGATCCGGCTACAGTCTGGATGGGGCCAATCACGTGAATTACATGACCGGGACGACAATGAATATGCCGTTTCCGGATGCGATGCAGGAGTTCAAGGTCGAGACCAGCGGGGTGAACGCCCAGCACGGAAATTCGTCAGCTGTCTCCGCAGTAACGAAGTCCGGAACCAACCAGTTTCACGGCGACTTGTTTGAGTTTCTGCGCAACGACCTGTTCAACGCCCGGTACTACTTCGCAACGAAGCCCGGCACCTACAAACGAAATCAGTTTGGTGGAACCGCGGGCGGCCCGATCGTGCAAAACAAGTTGTTTTTCTTCGCCGGGTATCAGGGTACCACAATACGGCAGGATCCACAGGACCTCAGAACTTTTATTCCCACGGCAAAGATGTTGGCCGGCGATTGGACAGATGTCACTTCACCAGCCTGCAATGTAAGCAAGCAGATTAATTTGAGACTGCCATTCGTCGACAACAAGATCAATCCGGCGCTGTACAGCAAACCGGCGCTCTTCGTGGTCAACTATCAAGGCGCAAAGCCGTTCCCCACCACAGAAAATCCGTGTGGCGAGGTCACGTACGGCAACCGGACGGCAGAGAACGATGGAATTTACGTCGGCAAGATTGATTATCAGCAAAGCGCGAAACACTCCTTGTTCGGACGTGTTCTTCTAACAAGCGCCGTTGTGCCCAATCCTTGGGACTACAATACGAATCTGTTACAGGACACGGGCTACCGGAGCGGCCTGGCGAGCTCTTACACGTTCGGTTCAACCTATCTGGTCAGCACCAACGTGGTTCAGGCGTTTCGTTTGTCGGTCAACCGCACCGCCAATCGTTATTACAACGTGAAGCCAGGCCAGCTTTTCAATTGGTGCGATGCCGGCGTCAAGATCTACTGCGCCCCCGAAATCACCAGGCCCATTATGAACACGATCGTTGGCGGTTTTAATCTGACCAGTGGCTTCCTGAGCGGCCACCGGTACATCGCCACAATGTACAGCATGGACGATGATGTGAGCGTGGTTCGCGGAACCCATCAGATGTCGTTCGGAATTAGTTTGGGACACGGCCGGCAAGGCAATCTCGCTCCCTACGTCAGCGCTCACCAATTCCAGTTCAACGGCTCGGCAACCGGTTTGGGACTGGCAGATTTTATGCTGGGAAGACCGAGCCAGTTAATCACCGGCAGAACCAATCCGCATCATGTAAACGGGTCATCACTCGGATTGTATGCGGTGGACACATGGAGGGTGATGCTGAAACTCACACTCAACTATGGTCTGCGCTGGCAGCCGTCGCTTCCGCCAAATGTGGAGGACATTTACAACTTCGATTACGGCAGGTTTCAGCAAGGTATTAAGAGCAGCGTTTTCGTGAATGCGCCTGCCGGTCTTTACTATCGCGGCGATCCCGGATTTCCGGATAATGGCATCAACGCTCGATGGGCGCAATTCGGACCGAATGTAGGACTGGCCTGGGATGTGAACGGAAACGGCACTATGTCGGTCCGAGCTTCTTATGGCTTCAGCTATGTGCCTGTTCCGGGTGACTTCCGTGAACGATATTCCGGAACGGGGCCCTGGGGAGGTCGAGTCACACTAAGCAGCCCCATAGGCGGTCTGGTGGATCCATATTCCGGCGTTCGTGGTGGAGATATCTTCCCGTACGAAGTCAATAAAGACGCGCCGTTTCCACCGTACGGCTGGGTTTATAGCCAGCCTTACGACATACCGACGCCCTATCAACAAACGTGGACGCTCAGCATCCAGCGGCAGATTGGCAGAGACTGGCTCGTATCCGGAAGCTATCTGGGAAGCAATATGATTCACCTCTGGGGCAACCAGTCGCTCAATCCCGCTGCCTACATTTTCAACGGCACCAATACGTGCACGCTGCCTAATGGAGTTACTATTACAGGCCCACCACCGGTTCCTAATGATCCAACCAGCGGCCACCAATGTTCAACTCTGGGCAACACGGATGTGCGCCGCGTGTTCGGTTTTCAAAGACCCGCCGACGCAGCGAATCTCGGCTATGTTGCGATCGCCGATGCCGGAGGAATTCAAAGATATAACGGTTTGCTGCTTTCCGCGGAACGGCGGGCCAAAGGCGTGACCTTCAACACCAACTACACGTGGTCTCATTGCATCGGTCCTTATGTCACGCTTTACGACGCGCGCGCCCTTTGGCCATACGAGACCTACACGAATCCCAATAACCGGGATGCGGATCGCGGCAATTGCGATTCCGACCGGCGGCACATTTTCAACCTCACGAGTGTGGCCGAAACGCCGCAGTTTTCGAACCCGACGATGCGTCGGGTGGCGACCGGGTGGAGACTGTCGGGTATCTACAGAGTGTCATCGGGGTGGCCGGTGAATGGCGGTGTAGCAGGCGGTGGCGGAAGCGGTATTGAAGCGGGTTCGGATCGAGCACTTACCGGGATTAATCACCAACGAGTGAATCAGGTCATGGCTAATGCGTATCGTGATCGGTCCGGCCGGCCGCTGAGTCTGTGGATCAATCCAGGAGCCTTCACCATGCCGGATGTGGGTACAGTCGGAAATGTGGGCCGGAACAGTCTAACGGGTCCGGGGACCTGGTCTTTCGACGTCGGCCTGTCTCGAGCATTTCCATTCCGCGAAAGCCAACGATTGGAATTTCGCGCCGAGGCTTACAACGTCTTGAATAGTTTCAGGCCGGGTTGCTCTTCAGGCACGACGGGCGCCGTGGGTGGAAGTTGTCCGGTCGGCGGTGTAAATGCGGTGTTCACCAGCAACGTGTTCGGCCAAATCCGCAATTCGCTTGACCCGAGAATCATGCAGTTTGCGTTGAAGTATTTCTTTTAGCGTGAGGATCTGAGGATGAGAAGATTTCTCTTCTTCGCGAGCAATGCGCTCGCGGTTGCTCTGGTGACCGCCAGCGCATATGGGCAGGGCTCGCGCGGTGCAGCTCCGCAGCCGCCCCCGACGGCGAAAGCTCGGGCGGCGTTCGACATGACAGGATACTGGGTGTCCATGGTGACCGAAGATTGGCGATTCCGCATGATCACACCGCCGAAGGGAGACTATCTCGGAGTGCCGCTAAACCAGGAAGCCAGGAGCATTGCCGATCGCTGGGATCCGGCCAAGGACGAGGCCGCCGGAGAGCAATGCAAAAGCTATGGCGCGGCGAACATCATGCGAGTTCCGGCAAGGCTGCATATTACCTGGGAGAATGACCAAACGCTGAAGCTGGAAACCGATGCCGGCATGCAAACGCGGCTGTTCTACTTTGGCACTCCGCAAGGGCAGGGTGGAACGTGGCAAGGAATTTCCAAAGCATCGTGGGAATTCGACGCCGGATTTGGACTGCCGGCCGAACGATTTGACCGCGGCTTCGGGACTCAGGTCAGACCCCAGGGCGGGACTATGAAAGTCGTCACGACACGGCTGCGGCCCGGCTACCTTCGCAAGAACGGGATCCCATACAGCGCTGAAGCCGTGGTGACCGAATATTTCGATCGCGTCACGCAACCCAACGGCGACGTTTACCTCGTGGTGACGATGACAGTTGAGGATCCTATGTATCTATCGCAGCCTTACATGACCAGCACGAGTTTTCGAAAACAAGCGGATGCCGCCCGCTGGAATCCGGCGCCGTGTACATCGAGGTAGGAACATAATGGAAGCGGTTTCGGCGAGCACATTCCCCTCCTTTGAAAGGAGGGGTGTCCGCGCCATCAAAAAATAGTCGCGTTCCGAAAAGGCGCGGACGTGGTGGCGCTTCGCGCCACCACGTCTGCGCTTCGGTGGCTTCGCGACGTTTTATTACTGCCGCAACCACCCCTCCTCTACGAGGAGGGGAATGTGCACAGGAGCAACACGGATGACAAGATTGCATACTTTATTGATGCTGGGAACAATCGTCATCGCCGCCACTCTCGCGTTTGGTCAGGGCCAGGCCTATCACCCATTAGGAATCGATCTGGCCGGGTATTGGTCGCAGTTTGCCAGGCAACAGGATGCCGGTTTGGGCACGGCAGCGGGCGAACTGGGTGACTACGGCGGTGTTCCAATCAGCGAGGCAGGACGGCTGTCTGCGCTGGCGTGGAGCGCATCTCGGCTGACTCTGCCGCAACATCAATGCGTGGGATACGTCACGCCGTATGTTTTTTCCGGTCCGGGGTACTTCCGTGTCTGGGAAGAACGGGACCCGCAGACCCAGGAGTTGATCGCCATCAAAATGCGCCCCTACGCCGCGATGCCGGATCGGACGATCTGGATGGACGGCCGCCCGCACCCTCCGGCCTATGCTCAACACACGTGGGCAGGATTTTCGACCGGCAAATATGAAGGCAATATCCTGACGGTGTACACAACGCATATAAAGAAGGGACAGTTTCGGGCAAACGGCCTCGCCCAAAGTGATCAGGCCACGGTCGTGGAGCACTTTATCCGTCACGGCGAGCGCATGACCTACTTCTCCGTAGTTAACGATCCTGTAAACCTGGACGAGCCTTTCCCCAAGACATCGAATTTGGTTCATGTCCCGAATGATCCCAACAGTTGGACCATGCCCTGCGATGACGGCGAAATCATTCCGGGCCAGCCGAAGGATCGCGTGGATAACTATCTCTGGGGTCAACATCCATTTCTGCAGGAATTCGTCGACAGGCATAAAGTCCCGCTGCTGGGAGCGCTCGGCGGTCCGGAAACGATTTACCCGGAATTCGCGGCGAAACTTGCCGACACCAATGCTGCGGACACCGCCGCGAAGAACAGATTGATCCCCGCACTCGGCCCGGCCAAGGCGAGCCGCGCCGTCGATCCGGATCCGCACGATGGCGAGATTCATGTACTGCCCGTTCAAGGCAATGTCTACATGCTGGTGGGGGACGGCGGGAATATCGCTGTGCAGGCCGGCAACGAAGGCGCAATGGTCGTGGATTCCGGAGCGGGGCGCTTGTCGGATAAAGTGATCGCCGCAATCCGTACGATCAGCAACAAGCCGATTCAGTTCGTTATCAACACCAGCTTTCATCCCGATTACATCGGCGGCAATGCAAAGCTCCACGCGGCAGGCGTTGATCCGGAAGCCAATGGAGGAAATCTGAGGACATTCGCCGACGCCGGCGTCGGAGCGACCATGTTGTCGCATTTGAACGTTCTGAAACGGATCAGCGCAGCCCGTACCGTTGCTCCCATACCAGCGGAAGGTTGGCCGACCGACACGTACACCCAAGGCCGGCGCAGAAAACTTCACAATGGCGAGGCCGTCGAAATCTTCCACCAGCCTAACGCAACGACCGACGGCAACAGCATTGTCCACTTCCGCCGCTCGGATGTGATCGTCACGGGCGATATCTTCAATTCGACAAGTTATCCATTTATTGATGTGCGGGCCGGCGGCAGCGTCCGAGGGGAAATTGCCGCGCTGAACAACATCCTCGACAAGACCGTCTCATTCCGTCAGGAAGGCGGAACGATGATCATCCCGGGCCACGGACGCCTCTGTAATGAATGGGAGGTGACAGAATATCGAGACATGATGGTCATCATCCGCGATCGAGTCCAGGCTTTGATCAGCAAAGGTGCGACTCTCCAGCAGGTCCTGGCCGCGAGAGTCTCCGCCGACTACGACACGCGCTTTGGCTCGAACTCCGGGCCGTGGACCACAGCGATGTTCATTGAGGCGGTTTACACCAGCCTTAAGCAATGACGTGTCGCGCGTAATATTCCCCTCCTCGCAGAGGAGGGGTGGATGCGCCATCAAAGAATGCCGCGAAGCCACCGAAGCGGCGCAGCCGGGGTGGCGCGAAGCGCGAGCCCGATAGGGCGAAGCCTCAATAGAAGGCCGGCGCAACGTTTCGCCGAACTGGCTGCAAACTTTCTTAAGCCGGGACCGGATGTATAAGCTCACCATGCGATTCCTACTCGGCTGTTCGACTACTGCCGGCTCAAGAGACTTCTTCACTTATCAAACCTTGGTTGCCAACATCAGATAATGCGATCCAGTCCAGACGAATGGCGGCAAGCCTCTTCCCGCCGCAAGCGACTGGAGACGCCGATGCAATGCGACGCCGGCCGGATCGCTTAAAAGTTCCTTCCCGAAAAAGGTGAATGGACCGAACCCCACAGTGCAGGATTTCAGTCTTCTGAAATTGCAGCTCCGGATGAGCCGATGAACTTCATGTGGATAATGCCGCTTCGGTTGGAATCCTGGATCCGGAGACCATGCTCCGCACCACTCCAACAGGCGCTTCGCGGCTGCTCTCAGCGGTTTGAACACGGGACACGACAGCGGGTCCAGAATTCGATTCAGCCGCGCGTTATTATCAGCCGTCGCGAGCCAATAGCCTCCGGGCTTGAGAACCCGGTGCATTTCGTGAAGAGCCGCATGTTCCGAGTGCAGCCACGGGATAACGCCTAGAGCAACAATCAGGTCGAACGTCTGCGCATCAAAGGGCAGTTTATGCACATCTCCGACGTGGAACCGGACCTGATCTTGAACACCGTTGTCCGCCGCTTCCTTGCGCGCCGTCCGAAGCATGGCGGCCGTCGAATCCATCGCATCGACCGTCTGCCCGTTCCGCGCCAGCGCAACAGTGAGAAGCCCGGCGCCGCATCCGGCTTCCAGAATCCGGGCATGCGCGGGAAGACTTAGTTCCCGGATCCAGCCGAGAGTAACGTTGTGACGGTCCTGGTAGATTGTTGGAAGCAGTCTGTTGTCGAAATAGATCTCCTTCCAATATCCCGACGACGATTCAAAATATTCATTCACCTTTAGCTGTACGTCTGCGCATTGCGTTTGCATTGTCCACCACGATTTCTGAGGGCTTCTTGAACAGGCGCTTGCCCTCCCTGAGAATCTTTCGAAACGGCCTTACGAAGAATAAAGAGCACATACGGAGAAAGGGCACGACGTCGTCCGCCGCAAACCATGCGCACTCCGATATCCCGGCGTAACCTGCAAGCCAGTTCGAGAGTGTCAGCACGCCATCGCGGTAATACTGGATGCACGATACGAGATCGGCGTCTTCCACAATCCACTTCCTTCCCTGGCAGATGCGGCCGGCCGTTATGGGCTGCCCCGTGAAGTGAAGGTATTCGGTGCGCGTAACGTCCATTCCGTTGTCTGCGACAAACAATCGGAAAGTGGCGCCTAGCCTTGGATTCGCGTCGAGAAGCTTGTAAGTCGAGTCGCGCGCGTCGTATCGGAATCCGATATCGAGGATTCCTTTGTACCCGACAGCCTTCACAAGAGCTTTGGCCGCTCGTTCGACCGGCGGATTCGGAAGGCATATTCCAAGCGCGGTCATTCCGGTGTAAACGGGAGTCTGATGAATCTTCTTTGCGGTAATGCCGAACAGACACTCCGATCGTTCATCGAAATATCCGTTGAACATCCACACCGAATCATCCTTGCCGGGAATGTACTCCTGAATCATGAGGCTTGGATTGGAGCTGTCTTCCATTGCGTCGTATTGGCCGAGGAGTTCGTCTTTTGATCGGACGATCACCATCTTCCTTCCCGTACGCCGGGAGACGCGGATGTTGTCGCTTGCTTTCAGCATGACGGGAAACCGCGCCTTCTCACAGAATTCGAGAACATCCTTCCTGGATTCCGGGAAGACCGTTTCGGCCGTGGGAATTGAGAAGCGTCGCGCGAGCAAGTACATGTCTTTCTTGTTGTAGAGCGACCAGACGACATCAATGGGAGTGTGCGTAAACACGAAACTCTCCTGAAGCCTTGCAGCGTTCTGCGCGATAAATATGGCGGTCTCATCATTGGTCGCTATCAGGAGCGGCCTGCCTCCAATCTCGCACGCTATATTCTGGAGCCAGTCCACGGACTGTTCAGCAGGAAGTGCATCGAGATCGAGCGTAAAGACCTTCCTGCAGTACTTCGAGAACGACGCGACAGGCCTGGGTGTCGGATGAACGCCGTAGACCTGCACTCCGAGGCGTCCCAGACTCCGCATGACTCCGAGCGAGCCATAGTGATCCATTGGCAGAACCAGGACAGGCAGTGAGGCGTTGCTCAGCTCCATATGTCTACCTCCACAGCAACTGGAAGAGAAGTGACTTCGTTTTCACTCAGCTTGCATGCGGCATCGATATCGTCAAAGCGGTTCAGAATGAAATCGAGATCGTGAAGCTGGCCGCTGTTCCGCAGATACTCCACGCTTCGGCTTATGAGAAAAGCCTTCAGCGGCGCGCCACGCCATCGCTCTACCAGTTGCCGTGTCGTTGCGTCCTCTGGAGCGAAGCCGTATTCCATCAAACCGTCCGCGATCCATGCGCAGCACATCTGGTCTTCTTCACGAAACTCGTCATGCGTGCCGGCCCCGATAAGAACGACTGCACTGTGGTTGTCCGCCAGATAATCAATCGTCGCGCCGTAATTGCGAAAGCAGGCAAGATAGGCGGAATCGCTAAGCCGAATCTCATGCATCAGCCTGGTGCCTGAGGAAGAGAGCAGAACGAGCGGCCGCGACGTGTCCGTGAGGGCTGCGAGCTGGTCCGGACTGTTCGTCATATCGAAACCGGCTGGCATATTGCCTCCGAGCTCGCCGGCCAGCAGCGCGTTGGGTAATCGCGAAGCAACCTCGAAAGCCGCTTTCAGCGTCGGGACCACGTAGCACTTTCGGCCCATTGCAACGGCGGTGATCGCCATCGTCGTTGCGCGAATGACATCAACGGCAACGAGGCCCGGATTGTCCGGGTACTGCTGAAGCCCATCCGTAAAACAACAAATCGAGACCTTTTTGTTTTTCACAAGGCACCTCCATTTCAGGCAACAAAAACGTCCTGACGGCATGGCCGTAAGTTTTCGTGTTCGAATGCATCCGAATGAAGTCCGCGCCTGTAAATCTCGACGCGAAGCAGTTCCTCCAGCCGTACATTGCAGAGATGGACCTGTCTGCCGAAATGATTCAGCAGCGCAAACTGGCTCGGTTTGTTCGGGGCTTCGAACATCAACGTTTCGAACCCGAACACCTCGACAAAGCGGTCGGCGTATGCGGCGTTCAGTTTTCCGTCCTGGTCAAAGAGGCCGACTCCTTTCGCACTCTCTCTGGCTTCGACAACGAGTTGGACAGCTCCCGCATCGAGCCACTCCTGTCCGTTGGCGATCCATACCGCAAGGGTCTCCTCGTTGAAACCGCCGTCATGCTTCTTGCCGAGCTCCATCTGAACATCGAGGCCGCGGCTCCTTGCGGCGGCGACAATCTCCTTCGGCTTGAGGTCGATGTCAGTGAATCCCTGACCGCATTCGATTCGCGTCACACCAATGTCGGCGCACAGGTCGAGGTACGCGGGCAGTTCTCCCTGAACTGCGGCAATTTCAAAAGGCCCACCGCCAGTAACAGTGGGGACGCCATACTTGCGGGCAAGAGCGATTTTCCTCCTCGTGGCACTTTCATTCGCAACCATCCAGCAGGCCATCGATATTTTGAGTATCGACATCAAGTGAAAGCTCTGTTGCAAATGGCTTCCGACGGTCGCCGGATCGTAACCGGGGTCGAATGGACTAGTAGTAGCCGCAAGATCGGGAACGCCGATCCTCTTCAGATAATCAGAAGTGTGAATACCACCTGTCAGTTGCATTGCTGCATTCCTCCGGTCGGGCGGTCCATGCAATGACTGAAGATGCAACGCTCTTTCCGTTGCGTGGCTCGAGAGAATGCTGCCGCTGGCCGAACCCCGGCTAAAGATTCAGTTTGAACAGATTGATGACGTTCGCGCGTCCGATTTGCAGCCGTTGAGCATTGGTCAGCGGCGTCTTGTCAAACCAGTTCGCCGCATCTTCCATCTTCTTGAACGGGTAGTCTGCGGAAAACATCATCGTTGCACCCATTACTTCAAGTGTGCATTGGGACGACGGATCGCAGAAATTGACGCTGGTCGTGACGTCAAAGTGGTCGAGAAATATTCACCCAGCGGGAGCTTGCCCGTGTAGTCGCGCGGCGAAAAACGCATTCGGGCATCGATGCGCCAAAGATCGTGGGGGATCTGCGCTCCTAGGTGTCCGTTAGCGGACTCAAAGCAGACGCCAAAGCCCAACGGAACTTGTCCGGAATTAGAAGCAACGCCGGCTTTTGGACGCTGGCCATTCAGATGCAGCACGCAACACGAGATCAGTGTTGCGGTTTTCGGCATCGTTGCATGTCCGAAATCGTCTCACGTAGGTTCAACGGTATGCACAATGACAGACTTGCGATCACGCCTCACGACACTTTAGTTCAACAGCATTTCCGGTCCACGCTTCCATACTGGGAACAGATTTATGCGGACCGGACTGTTTATGGCCGAATTTATCAGGAGCGCGCGCGGCGCGCGATCGCCTACCTGGACCGGGTAGGCTTATCTTCCCGTCCTGCGGTTCTGGAGGTCGGATGCGGCCCGGGTGTCATCACCACCGCGATGGCGCAGAAAGGCTTCTGCGTCTCGGCCATCGATTGCGTTCCGGAGATGGTCGACCGAACGCGAGCCAAAGCACGGCAAGCCGGCTTGGAGTCGCGGGTGTTCGCGCGAGTGGGCAACATCGACAGTCTGCCTTTTCCCGATGCCGCTTTTGAACTTGTCGTGGTGATCGGCGTGTCCGAGTGGCTCGTCTCGTTGACACGCCCGCTGGAAGAGATTTTTCGCGTCCTCCGGACTGGCGGGCATCTGATCATCTCCGCCGATAACAAATGGAGGAAATCTGAGGACATTCGACGACGCCGGCGTCGGGGCGACCATGTTGTCGCATCTGAACGTTCTGAAACGGATCAGCGCAGCCGGCACCGTGGCTCCGATACCAGCGGAAGGCTGGCCGACCGACACGTACACCCAAGGCCGGCGCAGAAAACTTCACAATGGCGAGGCCGTCGAAACCTTTTACCAGCCTAACGCAACGACCGACGGCAACAGCATTGTCCACTTCTGCCGCTCGGATGTAATCGTCACAGGTGACATCTTCAATTCGACAAATTATCCATTTATCGATGTGAGGGCAGGCGGCAGTGTCCGTGGAGAGATTGCCGCGTTGAATAACATCCTCGATAAAACCGTTTCATGGCACCAGGAAGGCGGAGCGATGATCATCCCGGACCACACGGACGCCTCTGCAATGAATGGGAAGTGACCGAATATCGAGACATTATGGTCATAACCAGTTCACATCCACGTGAAGCAAGATCGGAAGAACGCAAAATTTTGGCTTGAGCCGGTAACACTGGCAAAGAATGCGGGATTCAAAGAAAATGAACTGAGACGAATCAGGCGTCTCGTGGTTCAACATGAGAGCGCCTTGATCGAGGCTTGGAATGACTTCTTCTATTCTTGAAACCGTGCCATCAGCAGAGAAGGTCATGATTCGTGGCGGCAAACTCATCGTTGATCTTGCCGATGGGCGAACCATTATTGTGCCTCTGGAATGGTATCCACGCCTCGTTTATGGTTCCCGGAAGGAGCGTCAGAATTGGCAGATTCTGGCCGACGGTGACACTATTGAATGGCCCGACCTGGACGAACACATCGGAGTAGAAGGATTATTGGCCGGCAGGCGGAGCGGAGAAAGCCGCCGGTCACTGGACCGCTGGTTGACAAACCGCAGCAAGCGGTGACCACTACCTTTCCGAACAGTCATAGCACTTTACAACCAATTCAAGTTTTGACAGGATAAACGCGAGTTCACTCCTGCACCAAAGGTTCGCCTTTCCGAGCATTGCTCGACTTCGCGTAAGGAGGACTGAAGATGAAATATTCTCGCCGGCATTTCCTCAAAGCAGCCGCTGGATCGGGATTGGTTGCTTTGACAACAGGAAGCGATGGAGTTGTCGCCGCCTTTGCCGCTTCGCCTCAGCCTGTTCCGTTCGCCATTCCGACACCGATGACGAAGGAAACCGCCACATTCAACATCAACGGCAGAAACTATCAGGCGGACTACGAAGCTCGAACAACGTTATGGGAAGTGATCGCGGTCAAACTGGGCCTGACCGGAACCAACAGAAGCTGCAACCGCGCCAGCTGTGGCGCCTGCAGTGTGTTGCTGGACGGAACGCCTTTCTATTCCTGTCACACATTGGCCATGGAAGCCGTCGGCAAAAGGATTTTCACAGTCGAGGGATTGGGCGATGAACGCAACCTTCACCCCCTGCAAAAAATCGGCTACCTCTATATGGCCGCCGATTGCGGCTTCTGTACGCCAGGATGGGAAGTCACGGCGAAGTCTCTACTGGACAAGAACCTCAATCCGTCCGTCGATGAGGTGAAGTCGGCGCTCGCAGGACATATTTGCCGATGCGCGGCGTACTCCTCGATCATCCGGACCGTCATCGATACGGGCAAGGTTCTGCGCGGCGAGGCGGAGATCCTATGAGTCAAAATCCGCAGAAGCCCAAGTTGAAAATTGAGCCGAAGTTGGAATCTACGATTATTATCCGACAGCCGATGGTCCGGAATTTCTCGACCGGTGGCGGTCATCTGCCCGGCGACGTTCTCATCGAAGGTGATCAGAAGATCACGACGAAAAAGTGGCAGGGCTACCCTCCGGAGAATCTCAAGGTTGTCGGCAAACCAATGCCGCCGATGCCGGAGATCGCCATCCCCAGGTTTTTGGGAAAAGCCGAGTATGCAACACGCGTGGTTCTGCCGAACATGCTGCACGCGAAAGCTGTCACGAATCCGCATCCGCGCGCCACGATCAAGAGACTGGATACGTCAAAGGCCGAGAAGATGCCGGGAGTGGCATACGTTCTCACTTATAAGAATGCGCCAAACACATATCCGTTGAGCCGGGAGCTGAATTTCCAAGGTGACCTGGTTGCGATCGTTGCAGCGGATACCGAAGATCTTGCCGAAGACGCGGCTGAAGCCGTCGAAGTCGAATATGACGCTCTTCCCGCAGCATCGACTCTGAAGGATGCGATGTCGCCCGATGCGCCGGACCTTCGCCAGGGAAGAGGAAATCTCGTGATTCTCCCTCTCAACAATCCTCACTACGATCCGAAGGCGACATGGGTAGCCAAACACGGTGACGTAGAAAAGGGATTCGCCGAGGCGGACATTGTTAAAGAGTTCACGTACTACTTTGCGGGAGCCGTCTCTGTTCCGATGCAACCGTGCGGCAGCGTCGCAAAATGGGACGGCGACAGACTGACGTTCTGGGGGATGGGCCAGTCCATCTACCCGTCGCGAGCCAGTCTGGCGAAAGCGCTGGGCATCGAAGAATCACAGATTCGATTCATTGACAAGTACAACGGGTGTACCTTCGGCGCAGCCAATGCCGCTGCGAGATTCGACCCGTATATCGCATACATCGCGAAAGCCACGGCTAGACCTGTGAAGTTGATGCTTCCCAAGGACCAGGAACTCGCCCACATCACGATCAAGCCGGAGAATATGACGAAATTCAAAGTCGGAGCGAAAAAGGACGGCCGAATCGTTGCGCTCACGCACGAGATCTACATCAGCAATGGAGATCAGG
>Ga0209375_1001161_pt1 | contig 20187 bp, 14 predicted proteins | sample GraSoiAngelo_131_FD_185888 | JGI IMG/M metagenome (GOLD analysis project Ga0209375, IMG submission 185888) | Grasslands soil microbial communities from the Angelo Coastal Reserve, California, USA - 14_0929_02_30cm (SPAdes) (version 2) | ecosystem: Environmental > Terrestrial > Soil > Grasslands ... | reverse complement strand
CGCGTCGCTCGGTTTGCTTCCGTCCTTCGTGCTCTCCGCTTTCATCGTCGTGATCCTCGGACTGAGCCGAGGGACGTCGCGCGCTTGAGCACCTCCGTTCGAGCGGCCTTCACCGCTCTACCCCAGGGGTCCTCGCTCCGGCCCGGCTTTTGCTCTCCAAGCCATCATCGCTTAATCGACCCCATCCGTCCCACTCGCCATCTCGCCGCACTTTCCCTGTATAACAGGTTATATGCGACGTCTCTGCTGTGCCGATTCATCCGGCCTAGGCTGACGACGACTGGTTCCAGGCTTTCGAAAAATCAATCCTTCTTGACATGCCACCCTCTACGACCCCGGGGAGTTCGGTGCCGCGGTATTCCAGTCTCGCGGCCCCAACATGGCCTTTGCCTACGCGGACAGAGGCTCGGCTCTCCCAAGTAACCTGCCATCCGCTTCCCGCAGGTGAGGTTTTACGGGGCTTCCTGGTTCGCTTCTGCTGCGGCCTGCCAAGTTGCTCGCCCCCTGTGCGGATCTGACCAGAAATTTCCCAGCCATCGGGACTTTTACTTCCAGGCTTCCGTCGAGTCGGTCACCTTCTCGGCGCTGGATATAACTACGACAGCCACTGGATTGCTCTGTCGATGGGACTCTCACCCATTGGATTGACTTCTAGCCTTGCTGCGCGCCCGCGAAACCTCAGGAAAGCCCGTACAGTGCAAAAAATGCCCATTCCCGCGCTACGTCCTTTGTTTTTAGGTCAGCCGTGATTGCGACCCTGCGTCTTTCGACCCAGAACTGGGCGGCAGGTTTGAGTTATTCGAAGCTGAGGAAGTTTTGCGTCCGATCTGGAGGGCAGTTACCGAGTTTTGTGCCCATCGTTCCAGAACGCTCTTCTTTCATTTCCTAGAACCGCGTTTCTGGATGACTTCCGGCTTGCCAACAGCTTTCGTTACCGGTCTAGTGCGCGAGCGGGTCGGGGCGAAGCTGGAAATGCAGGACCTTGCTGGTCGTTCCTTTACCACCCTCCGCGTGAAAAGGAGTTCGCGTCCCGTAGGTTGCCCATAGTCCTTTTCCCTTCCAGCCTGCCTTCGGATCGTCGATCCGGCCGTCCATCCCTTTCGCATAAAATCCCATAGGATAAGGGACGCGAAGCACAACAAACTTCCCGGTCTCGGGCAACAGCGCCAGGAGCGCGTCATTTCCGTTGCCGGTGGCAATCGGCACGTTCTTTCCCAGTCCCAAAGTGTCGAATTGATCCACCCAATCGTAATAACTGGCCTCGGCGCTCCCTGGATCGGTAACTCCCTTCAATTGCGGCCCGGGTAGTGGATAGAGCGTCCAACCTTCGGGGCAATGTTGCCCCGTTGCCGTTGGCCCGTTGAGCGGCCCTTTGCACTTCCGCCGGTCGAAGCTCGCCAAATGCCCGCTGGCAATCACCGTCCACACAACGCCATTGCGATCGATGTCCAGCCCGCGCGGCGAGAACCCATGAACTGGCGCGTTTGGATTGTTCCATGGCAGTTCGTAGACTTCTGCAAGCGCAGTCGCCGGGGGATTTGGTCCGGGGTTCAATCGAACGACTGCACCAGGGAATCCCAACACCGTTCCCCAGATCGACCCGTCCACTGGACTCACGGTGACGCCGTAGAAAGCGGCGTTGATCCGCTTGTCTTTGGTGGGATCGACGGGCTGATCGGGCTCTACATACTCGTCCCGCTTCCCGTTGCCGTTGGTGTCGAGGACGAGCGCCGTCCATCCCTGGGATTTCACTTCATCGTGGGTCTCGTCGAACATCTTCGTGTTCAGCCATCCTACCGCTCCACCGCCGCCACCGCTGCTCGTCCACAACGTGTTGTTGGCGTCCTCCGCAAATACCAGGTGATGGGTACCAAAACAGGTGTTAATGAGCGTGAACTGCCTCGTCTTGGGATCGTACATGGCCAGTTGCCGGCCGCTCGTTTTGAGCGGGAACAAAACCGCCGAAGGATGGCTCGACCCTTCTTTGCAGAACGCTGGATTGTCACTCGGGCGAATCCTGGAGGTGATCCAGACTCGTCCCTTTTCATCAAACATGGGATTGTGGACGTTGGCTTGGCTGTGCCAAATGGCTTCATCTCCCCAATACGGCGAAGGCGCAGGAGGCTTATCGTCGCCGCTCGATGGCGTCTGCGGGTCACGGACTGGCACGCTGACTCGGTTCGCTGCGGCGCCCACTGGGTCGAGGACCGGCAGATAGTCAACGCTAAGTTCTGCGGCGCCGTAAATTGCTCCGTTGGCGTTCAATGTGGGATTGCGCTTGTCGGTGGCAATTTCATCGTGCAGATAGGCCTTCGGGTCTGCCCAGTCCCACTCGGTAATGACCACGTTTCGTTCGGCACCTTGCGGTCGCGGGGGCATGGGCGGCAACTCTCCGGACGCAATCCGGTCGGTCCAATCAGCGAACATGGCCAATGCTCGCTCTGGCCCTAATTGCCGTAGCCCGTTGATCATGTTGTTGCCGGCTTGTCCTGACAGCAAGCGCCGCGCCCAGGCCGCCGTCGACGAGTCGAAATGCCCCAGGCTCTTTGGAATTTCCCGCGTCGCTTTGTCGCCCACTTGATGACACGACCAACAGCTATCCGTTTTCACTAAGTGTAACCACTGGCCTTGGCTCTTCATGTTTTCCGGAATGCCGTTGCCCTTGGGCCCCGTCCCGGGGAATTCACTTTTGTCCGGTACGCGTAGCAGGGAAAACCAATAAATGCCCGGATAGTATTCCGCCGCTGCACGCGCGTTCGGTGCCACGGCTGCATTCAAGTTGCCGATTTTTCCGGGAGTAACCAGCACGGGCGGCGAATCCACAAGCCCATAGCCGCGCGCCCACACTTTGTAGTTCGCCTTCGGAAGCTGAGGCAATACGTAGCGCCCATCATCATCTGTAACAACAATTTTCACGAATTTCGTCGGCACGTCGGCTGTTTCCGCGATTACCCAAACGCCTGCTTCCGGTCCCTTGGTGCTGGTGACCACTCCGCCGATGTCGTCGTTGCCAATCGAGATCGCTTGTTCAAGCGACTGCCGTGCGTTCACCCTGTTTAACGAAGCAAGGAGAACCACGCCTGCAGCGATGAGCGCGTAAGAGAGTCTTTTAGCTTTAATCATGATGTTCACCTCCCCTGGGCGCGAACGACGGAGATTTTACTGGCAAAGTGGGGAATAGGACCTGCCGGTTTCACAACTGAAACGCAGTCGAATCGTAAGCACGGCGAGTCGCGTTGTCAATTGGCGCTATTCGGCCACGGACAAGCGCAAGGGCAAGGTGTAGAGCGGGGCGGCGCGACTTTGACGACTAATTGCGATTGGGGGACGCGCGATGACTCAAGCTCCACACGTACGCTGCGAGCGCTGATACCTGCTGGGGCGTAAGTTGCGCCCCACCCACCGGGGGCATAGGGCTGCGATATTGTTTTGGTTGCGGAACACCTTCGTTTATCGTTTTCGCGATTCCGGCATAGCTACCATCGCTCCACAGCCATTTCTTACCCATTAGATCGGGCCCCAAAGGACTGCCCTGGCCGCTCTCACCATGGCAGCCCGTGCACGCCGCTCCGCCCACTTGGCCGCGGTAGATGCGCTCGCCGAGCGCAACCATTTCTCGTGTCGCGCCTTCAGGAACGGGAAGACCTGCCACTGCACCGGCATCTGGATGGGTGCCCTCCGGCGGTTTCGCTGTCTCCTCAACGGGATTGCCGGCCGGGGCTGTTGGGCTCGGACACACCGTGAAGTTCGCGGCACCGTCTCCCGAGCCGCCATGATAGACAATCCGGTAGATCCGACCACGTATATCGTCGGAAATGTAGAGCGAACCATCCGGTCCCACCGCCAAGCCAGAGGGACGATGTTCGGCTTTGGCCGGCGACTTCACCGCTCCCGCGAATCCATCCGCAAATATTTCGCACTGGCCGGATCCGTGGTCCCCGGCGAGCGGCTGAAAAACCACGTTGTAGCCGCCTTGCGGATATGGCGCTCGATTCCATGACCCATGGAAAGCGATGAAGACGCCATCACGGTAGCGCGCCGGAAATTGCTTCTGGTCGTACCGCACCATTGCATTAGGCGCCCAATGGGCTGGAAAGACGGCAACGGGAGCAATCTTGCTCGAGCATACGCCGATCGTTTTGCCGCCGTCGCCACCGTATTCGGGCGCCAGAACCAGCTTTTCCAGGAACGCGTCGTAGTAGCACTCGGGCCAGCCATAGTCTCCCTTGGGCTTCAAAAGCAACATCTCTTCAGCCGGCAGCGTCGCCTCCTGATCGGGTTTGTAGAAGTCGGGCCAATTCGCATGCAGTTGGTCCCGGCCGTGTTGGGTCACAAACAGTCGCCCACTTGAGTCGATGGCAAAACCTTCCGCGTTGCGGATTCCCGTAGCGAACCGCTCAGCTGTTGAAAAAGTTTGGTTCGTCTTATTCGCGTCATAGCGCCAGATGCCGCCACGGGTCTCGAGTTCCGTGCAAGGGTCGGCGCCGGGCGACCTGAGGGTCCGATTTTTCAGCTGGCAGGAATTCGTCGCGGAGGCGACATCGACGTACATCGAGCCCTGGGCCTCGATGATGAATGGATGCATGGGATGGTCGCCGCCCAGAGGCAATCCGGAGACGATGGTGTCGGCAAAGCCACTCGGCACGATGGAGCCGGCGGGCAATAAATATCGCACGATCCGATCATTGCTCTCGGCGTAGATCGATCCTTTGTAGATGCCGATGCCCGTACCGCCTGCTCCGCCACTTTGCACCGTTTCGCCAAACCGTTCAATCACGTCGGCCTTTCCCGCGCCCTTCTTGTCTTGCAGGGCCACGAGGAAACCGCCTGCATGCGGCGTGTCGTTGCCGTAGTACCGGCCAGACCAGGTGTTGACGTAAAGAACTCCGCTCGGCGCAACGACCATGTGGCGGGCGTGACCAATGCCGTCAGCGAAGATCGTTGCGCAAAAACCGCCGGGTAACTGTAACCCGCTGTCGTCGTTCGGGCATGCTTGGCGCTTTGCTCCCGCAGTGGGACTGGACTGGCTCTGACCCGGCGCCAATGAATTGCCCACATACATCGCGGAGAGCACGACGACGGCAGATAACAGAGTTTTGGAGAGGTTGGATAATTGCATTGAACGCTCCCGAAGCATCGACGAAGAGAAACAACAATGTGATGCACCAAAATATAACTGAAGATAGCTATTATTGCAGGATTGTAGGCAGCCGGACACCTCCCGACAAAAGTATTCCTACAGACATGACCTAGAGGTCCGACCCTCAGAACGTGGACCACCGCCAACGTCCTGGCATCTATTCGGAGCTGAGGAAGGCGTAGCGGAGTAGGAAGAGGATGGAGAGGACCCAGATGAGGGGACTGATTTCGCGGTGGCGGCCGGTGCCGAGCTTGACGAGGGTGAAGGAGAGCAAGCCGAGACTGAGGCCAGTGGCGATGCTGAAGGTCAGCGGAGTGGCGACCAGGGTGAGGAAGGCGGGAAATGCTTCGCTGAAATCGTCCCAGCGGACGCGAGCGACGGCGCCGCACATAAGCGCACCAACGAGGATGAGCGCAGGGGCGGTGGCGTAGGCAGGGATCGCGGCGACGAGCGGAGCACAAAACATGGCGACGAGGAAGAGTGCCGCGATGACAACGTTGCCGAGGCCGGTGCGAGCGCCGGCGGCGACTCCGGCGGCGCTTTCGATGTAGCTGGTGACGGTGGAAGTTCCGGTGAGGGCGCCGAACATGGTGCCGAAGGCGTCCGCGATCAACGCGCGGCTGGCCCGCGGGAGTTTGCCGTTGCGCAGGAAACCGCCTTCTTCGCAGACGCCGACCAAAGTTCCGACGTTGTCGAAGAGATCGACAAAGAAAAAGACGAAGATGAGTTCACCAAGGCCGATGCTTGCGGCGGAGCGGAGGTCCAGCTTGAGGAACGTGCCGGAGGGATGCGGCAAGGAGAAAAAATGCGTGGGCCATTGACTGAGGCCGAGCGGAATTCCCGCGAGAGTGATGACCACGATGCCGAGGAGAATGGCGCTGGCGATGCGGCGCGCCATCAGGATGGCCATGAGAACAAGTCCGGCGGCGGCGAGAAGGACTTGTGGGTCGGAAGTCTTGCCCAGGCCGACGAAGGTGGCAGAGTTGGCGACGATGATTTTTGCGTTACGCAAGCCGATGAAGGCGATGAAGAGGCCGATGCCCGCCGCGGTGCCGTACTTGAGGCAATCGGGAATGCCGTTGACGATTTGTTCGCGCACTTTGGTGAGCGTGAGAAGGAGAAAGAGGAGGCCGGAGAGAAAGACGACGCCGAGGGCGGTCTGCCAGGGCACGCCGCGGCCCAGGACGATGGAGTAGGTGAAGTAGGCGTTGAGAGACATGCCGGGCGCGAGGGCGATGGGAAAGTTGGCCCACAGTCCCATGATGAGCGTGGCGACTGCCGCGGAAATGCAGGTGGCGAAGAGAACGCCTTCGACCGGCATGCCGGCTTCGGAGAGGATTCGCGGGTTGACGACGACTACGTAAGCCATGGTCATGAAGGTGGTGAGGCCGGCGAGCAATTCGCGGCGCACGGTGGTGTGATTTTCTTCGAGACGAAAGACGCGGTCGAGCAAACGGTTTTCCCTTTGAAATAAAAAGGTGCGCCACTATAGGCCGGACGCGGGGAGACGTCAATGCGGAAGCGTGGATTCGCGCTCGGTCCAGTGTTCGACAATGTCGCGGACGACTTTGTCGCCGACGATTTGAGCGGCTTCGAGGGCGGGAAAGTAGGCGGAGTAATTGCCGGAGACCAGGGTCTTGAGGCTATCGGCAACGGTTGTGCCGGGCGGCTCGCGGTCGTAATTGCTTACGGTGCGAAGGACGAGGACGCGCTGAAGATCGATGCGACCGGCCTGGCTCAAGAAAGTGAGAGCTTGCAGGGTGCCGGAGTCTTCCATGGCTGCAATCATGAAATTCCCTTTTCCGGCGGTGTAGTAGCGTGTCCAGGCGTTGGCCCACTCCTCCATTTTGGAGCCGTGCCAGAAGGTGCTCGAAGAAAGCGTGTCGCCATGGGTAACGAACGGAGGCTTTAGCGCGCTCGGGAAGCCAGCGAAACGGGCGCGGGAAGTGCGGAGAGAATCGGAATCGGGGAGCGGAGTGTCTTTCGTCAAGCGAAACGCCCAGCCGACAAGCTGGGGATTGAGAGTGTAGAGCTCACCTTCCAGTTCGCCGCGAACGGGCTGTTCGTAGGGCGTTGCTTTGCGCAAGGGGACGTAGCCGGTGGGCCAATTTTCCGGAATTTGGCGAGCGTCGATTTCGTAAGCCAGATCGCCGTCGAGAACATGGCCGGCCCAAACGGCGGAGCCCAGAGATACATCGGCGGGATCGCCTCCGCCGATACCGGCGATGAGCCAGTAAGCTTTCGAAAGGTCGAAGCAGGGGTCGAGGCCGACGGCCATCACGGAGGCCGCGGCTTTGGCCGTGCCGACGCCGGTCAGGATGCCGAGGACTCCGTCTTTGTTGAGGCGGACAGGATGATAGCCGGCGGGGAGCGGAATGATTTGATTGAGGTGCTCGCGCTCAACCCAAAGCTGGTATTCGCCCGGCGTGTCGCCAGTGTCCGCACCGCGTTCGAACATGGCGACGATTACTACTTTGATGGGGATAGGCTTACTGGGCGATGCGCCTTGACCAAAAAGCTGGAAGGGAAAAACCACGACTACGATCAAGATAAGAACAAATCGCTGAAGTCCGGTCATAAAATTCCCAGCCTTGATCCGGTAGATCGGCCTGCTATGCTGTGGCGCGCGCGAATGAGACTCTATATCACAGCTGGCAACCGCGAGAATCCGAATGTTGCGTGAGGGCGCTATCAAGCGGCGACTTCCGGGAGATCCTTTGCATGAAAAACTCGAAAATCAATTTTCCGCGAACTCTGGCCTTGCGCGGAGGGTGCGGCGTTTTCGTTCTTCCGCTGCTCTTCGCGTTGCCTGCTTGTGGTCAAAGCAAAGCGGCGCGTTCGGCGGCCACGCCGGCAAGTTTGGAGCAGCGCGCGGAAGCCAACCTCAAAGCGGCGCGAGAGAACCCGCTGCAGCTTCGGCACTTCTTGCGGAACATGCCGAAGGGAGGAGACCTGCACAATCACCTGAGCGGGGCGGTGTACGCGGAATCGTGGATCCGCGCTGGGGCAGAAGATCACTTGTGCGTGGACGTCGTCAAGCTGGCGTTTACGAAAGCGCAAGCGCTGCCGAGCGGCGGAGCGGAGCAGAATGCGTGCGGCGAGGGCAAAGTTCCCGCGGAAGCCGCGCTTAAGCATCAGGAACTGTACGATGCGCTGGTGGATGCGTTTTCCATGCGGGGATTTGTGCCGTCGCCGGGCGTGACAGGGCACGATCATTTTTTCGATACGTTCGCGAAATTCGGGGGGACGGATCACCGGCACGTCGGCGAGTGGATTGACGAAGTCGCGACGCGCGCGGCGGCGCAAAATGAACAGTACCTCGAGCTGATGCATACGCCGGACTTCAGTCATACCGCAGCGATCGCGAAAGAAATCGGCTGGCGCGAGGACTTCGGTTCTTTGCGGGAGGCACTGCTCGCGCGCGGATTGCGCGACGACCTGGCCGTCGCCAAGACCGCCGTCGACCAAGCCGAAGAGTTGCGCGCGAAGCGCGAGCACTGCGGGCAGGCGGACGCGGCGGCAGCGTGCGGCGTCCAGATCCGCTATCTCTGCCAAGTGCTACGAGGCTTTCCCAAGGAGCAGGTGTTCGCGCAAACGCTGCTGTGCTTTGAAACGGCTGCGGCTGATGCGCGATTCGTGGGCGTCAACCTGGTGATGCCGGAAGACGGTTATACGGCCATGAACGACTACGCGCTGCACATGCGCATGGTCGGATTCCTTCGCCGGCTATATCCCAAGATTCATGTGAGCTTGCACGCCGGGGAGATTGCGCCCGGCCTGGTGCCGTATGAAGGGCTGTGCTGCCACGTTCGGCTGGCGGTGGAGGAGGCTCATGCAGAACGCATCGGACACGGCGTGGACGTGATGTATGAGGATCATCCGCACGCGCTGCTAAAAGAAATGGCCGCGAAACATGTGATGGTGGAAATCAGCCAGACGAGCAATGACTTGATTCTGGGCGTGGGCGGGAAGGAGCATCCCTTCCTGATGTACAAAATGTTCGGCGTTCCGATGGCCCTGGCAACGGACGATGAAGGCGTTTCCCGGATTGACTTGACGCATGAATACGTACGCGCGGTAGAGAGCTACGATCTCCACTACGCGGATCTGAAACGGATGGTGCGCACCAGCGTGGAGCACAGCTTCTTGCCTGGGGAGAGCTTGTGGAGCGCGGCGGATACGTTCACTCGCGTCGTTGCAGCGTGCTCGCACGATACTCCAGGCGCGGAAAGACCTTCTGCCGCATGCACGGCTTTCCTGAAGGGCAGCGAAAGAGCGCAGCAGCAGTGGGAACTGGAGCGGAGGTTCCACGCATTTGAGGCGGGATTGTGAAAGCTAGTATTAAGTCCCAGATTCCGGCGGTCACAGATTCTAGGGGCGAGAGGAGCACAAACTGAACGCTCCACTGAAAAAAGCTACCGTCGTTGGCGCGCTGGGCGGGCTGCTGTTTGGATTCGACACCGCGGTCATCGCAGGGACCACACATTCGCTTACGGCTGTATACGGGTTGAGCCCCAGTCAACTGGGCCTCACCGTTGCCATGGCGCTGATCGGCACGATCGCCGGCGCAATGTCCGCGGGGATTCCTGGGCAGAAATGGGGAGGACGCGAGACGCTGCGCGTCCTTGCCGTGTTTTATGTTTTGTCGGCGCTGGGATGTGCGTTTGCGTGGAATTGGTACGCGCTTCTTGCGGCGCGCTTCATCGGAGGACTTGGTATTGGCGGATCGTCGGTGCTGGGGCCAGTTTACATAGCGGAGTTGGCTCCTGCGAAGTTGCGAGGCCGACTGGTTGGCCTCTTTCAGATCAATGTGGTCATCGGCATTTTGCTGGCTTATTTTTCCAACTATTGCATCGCGAGGATGGGGCTTGGAGCGGCAGAATGGCGCTGGCAGTTCGGGGTGGCGATGCTGCCGGCCGTCCTCTTTCTGGTGATGCTCTTCGGCATTCCGCCCAGCGCGCGCTGGCTGGTCACGCAAAATCGCGTTGAGGAGGCACACGCGGTACTTCAGTTGATGGGCGCGGAAAACCCTGAGGCGGAGCTCAAAGAAATCGTCGACTCGATTCATCTGGAGCGGCTGCAAACGGCTGAGCCATTGGTCACGCGCAAATACGGGCTGCCTATTTTTCTAGCGATTACGATTGGAATGTTCAATCAACTCTCGGGTATCAACGCCATTCTTTATTACCTGAATGACATCTTTGGCGCGGCGGGCTTCAGCAAAGTGTCCGGGGATTTGCAGGCGGTGGCCGTGGGCAGCATGAACCTAATCGCCACGCTGGTGGCGATGTCGGTCATCGACAAGCTGGGCCGCAAGACTCTTTTGCTGATTGGATCGTTGGGGACGGCGGCGTGTCTGGCCGGCGTCTCCGGAGTATTCTTCACTCAGAGTCACCGAAGCTATCTTCTGTGGCTGCTGGTGGGCTACATCGCGTTCTTCGCAATTTCGCAAGGCGCGGTGATCTGGGTGTACATCAGCGAAGTCTTTCCCAACCGCGTGCGCGCGAAGGGACAGGCGCTGGGAAGCTCTTCACACTGGATCATGAATGCGCTTATCGCATATACGTTTCCACAACTTGCAAAGTCTTCTGGCGCATATCCGTTCGTCCTATTTGCAATCATGATGGTGGTGCAGTTTTTCGTCGTGTTGTTCTTCTACCCGGAGACGAAGGGAGTCACCCTGGAGCAGATGCAGCACCGCCTGGGCATTGAGTGAATGCGAGCAAGAAATCCAAAGGCGGCAGTCAAAATTAGCCTGTTCTGACGGTGACGGTAGCGACAGAGAGACGCGGCAAATCCATCCTGAGTCGTGACCCGTCCAGGGTAACCGTGTGCGGTTGGGGAAGAAGGCGATTGGGATTCTCAAAAGTGTTGCAGGCATTCCAATCCGGATCATGGAGTACCACGGCCTTCACTTCCCTGGCAGTACTTCCCTGAAGAGTGCAGTCGATTTCAAAATCGGCATCGTGACGCGGATTCACAAACGAGACGACCAGTTCGTTCTGCGCTTTTGAGGCAGAAACGGAGACGGCAAGCGGAGACGAATCTTGCGTTTCCACGCGGACAGCCGTTTTGGAGCGGTGCGGCTTGAAAAGAGCAAAGGCGTGATAGGTCGAGGTACGAATGCAGGACTTGCCCTCGGGGCCGTCGGTAAGCAGAAGAGATTGGAGCACGTTTACGATCTGCGCGATGTTGCACATGAAGAGTTTGTCGGCCTGGCGGTTGAAAATATTCAGGCCTAGGCCCGCGGCAACGGCACTGCGCATGGTGCTCTGCATCCAAAGTTTTCCATAACGCTTTTCGTCTTCTTCTGGAATCTTGTCCCACACACCCCATTCATCCAGAATCAGCCCGATTTTATGCCCGTCGCGGTAACTGTCGAGGAGTGTGCGTTGCTCCGTGACGGCCTCTTCCACGCGCTTGAATATGGACAGTTGCTGGCCCAGGTGGTCGGCGCTGAATTCCGTGGCACGGTCGGTACCGCCTTCATAGTAGTGCATGGAGAGACCGCCAGGTGCGCCGCCCTCGAGCGTGTCCATAAAACCGCGCGTCCACTTGCGATCGTTTCCGTTGGGGCCACTGGCCACGAGAAACGGTTTGGTGCCGCCGAACTCGCGAAGGTACACGGAGAATTGCCGGTACAAATTACCGTAGACTTCGGGACGCATCCATCCGCCGCATCCCCAGTTTTCATTGCCGACGCCCCAGTAGCGCACGCGGAAGGGCTCGGCAGAGCCGTTCCTTACGCGCTCTTCAGCAAGGGTGCTTCCCGAGGGCATGTTGCAGTATTCGATCCAATCCCTTAACTCGCGCGGAGATCCGCTGCCAACGTTGCCAGCGAGATAAGGTTCGGCGCCAAGCAAACGGCACAGACCGATAAATTCATGGGTGCCGAAGCTCCCATCTTCAATGTAGCCACCCCAATGGATATTCACTCGCTTGGGCCGCTGCTCAAGCGGACCGATGCCGTCCCGCCAATGATAATCGTCGGCGTAACAGCCTCCGGGCCATCGCAGAACAGGTATACCAAGTTCGCGGAGGTAATCCACTGCTTGCTTGCGGTAGCCGTCGATGTTGGGAATTGGCGATTTCTTGCCGACCCACAAACCACCGTAGACACAGGAGCCGAGATGCTCGGCAAAATGACCATGAAATTCGGGGCGAACGAGGGCAATCTCTGCGCCAGCGCGGACCACAAACTTCTGCGTGGCTGAGGAGGCAGCGAGCAAGCCTCTCGGAACGAGCGCGGAGAGCGAGAGGGCTGCCGTGCTTCCGACGAATCGCCTACGCGATAGATGCACGCTCATATTGGTCCTCGTGTGCGCAGGAGGCGCGAATTGCGTTTTCCAGAGCTCAGTCGAGTGCTCTGATTTGCAACTGGACAGAAAAACCTCCAAAGTGTGGTGTTAACGACGATTACGCTGACGGCTTATGCCAGTACATGTCCCAGCGGAGGTAGCGGCTGGTGGCTTCATGAACGGCTGACGCGACCGTTGAAAAGTTTGCTGCCACGTGATGTTCGAAACCGCGTTCGCAGATATAGCGAAGAAGCCTCTGCAATTGAGGAATGTGCACGACGCCGGCACCGCCAAAAGTTTCCAGCGAATCGTCGGTGAAATTTCCTTCACCAACATAGCCGCGGATTTTTCCCTCGCGATCGTCCGTGGAGACACGGACAAAACTCATGGGACCGGCTTTGACTCTTCCCACGCAGGTGCCAAAGGTATTTTCCTTGCCCACCGTTCCGGCGATGATTTCCTGGAAATCCATGCGGACGTCCTTGAAAAAATGCTTGGGAAGATTGCTGCAGTGAAAACAAACAGCCTTGTCAGGATCGTCGGCGTAGTTGTTATTCCAGTCGAGCAGGGCGCTGGGAGTTTCGGAAGCCAGTTGCAGCGCGTGCATTCCGACCACGCCGGCAATGTCAACTTCGCAGGCGCTGGACATGCCCTGGTTGCTCATCATGCTCATGACCGTGCAGGGGACGACTCCGAAGTATTCTTCGAGAGAAGTCCAGCACTGAATAGCGCTGATGACCACGTCGGTATCCTGCATCCAGCCATCAATAACCGCGCCCAGCTTAGCCATCTTGAGGAGCGCGGCGTCTGGAATGCTCTGGGTGGAAACATACTTGCGAATGGATTGAAGTTTTTTCTGTGCGACGGCGTCATCGTCCTTCATGCGCGCGATGCGCCCAAGAATTTCAGAAAGATCGATGGTCTCAACGGAGATGCCGTTTGCTTCGAGAATCTTTTCGCTGTAGCGGACAGTGTTGAACGCTGCGGGCCGCGCGCCGATCGCGCCGATGCGTAGGCGCCGCAGGCCCTTCACAACCCGGCAAACGGCAAGGAACCAATCGAGGTCGCGCCGGAAAGCGTCTGACTGCGGCAGCTCGGTGTGCAGGGTGGTCAGAGAATAGGGGATGCCGTATTGCGCGAGATTGTTGCAAGCCGACATCTTGCCGCAAAAACTGTCGCGGCGGTCGCGGATCGACATTCGGCTTGGCGTGTCAGGCGTAGCCTGGACCAAGACGGGCACCGAGAGCCCCGCCATGCGCAATGCATCGGCGATGGCCCGCTCGTCACCAAAGTTAGGCAGCGTGACAACGATTCCATCGATGGAGTCCCGGTGTTGCTTGAACAAGTCCGCACAGCGCCGCGCTTCCTGGCGCGTTTCCACGGCACCAAACTTTGATTCCGCTTCCGTTAGCACAACGACCTTTACTCCCGCGGATTCCAGGGCTGCGCGCATTTCCTGGTGGCCAGTACGCGCGAGGTGATCGGGGAAGAATCCACGATTCCCGACGATCATCCCGAGTGTCATTTGTCGTTTCGCTGCTTCGCTCATAGACCTTCTTTCCGTGAGAAGAACTGGCAGGTAAGAATACCGTCGAGCCTCTGGATCAGCAATCTCGAAGACTTCTTGGAGCGCTACTACGAACGGGAGTCTACCGACCGCGGGCCGACCGCAAGAATTCGCAGGTCCACGCGAGCTGTAAACGCTTGCATCCGGACGATATTTCCGAGTCGCGCGCGTTGTCAAGGAGATTTGAATGTGCCGGGCCGGCCGAAGCGAGACGATTCATCGCTATGGCGCCAAGAGCAGCTTGAGCAAGCGTTTACAGTACATTAGAATGCACGACGCAGGGCTTGAGAAAACCATGCATACCAAGCATGCCGAGCTTATGAATTTGAACGCGGTTGCGAAGAGGGCGGGTGTCTCCACCGCGACGGTATCCCGGGTGCTCAATGATTTGAATGTGGTGAAGAACTCGACGCGCGCCCGAGTGCTAAAGGCCGCGGAAGAGTTGAAGTATCATCCCAACCTGCACGCACGTTCCCTGGCCCGAGGGAAGAGCCGTACGCTGGGGATTCTTATCTCGAACATGGAGAATCCCTTTTTCTTCGACATCTTCCGGGCTCTGGAATCAGCGGCGCACTCGCGCGGTTACGAAGTGGTTGTCGCGAACACGGACTACCGCACCGAGCAACTGGTATCCAGCGCGCGGCTGATGATCGGCTGGAGGGTTGCCGGGCTGGCCGCGATTGTCTCTGAGATGGACGCGGACTTAATGCAAGTCCTCACCGATACCAAGATTCCCATCGTGTTTTACGATGTCGGAACACCCAGAAAAAACATTACCAACGTCCGGGTAGATTACCGGAAAGGGATGAAAAAGATCGTGGAGTATCTCTATTCGCTGGGACACACGCGAATGGCTTTCGTCGGGCATCATTCAACTCTGGGACCCATCAGCGAACGAAGAACGACTTTTCTGGAATCCGTTGCGCAGTGTTCGCCCAGCGCGCAAACGCGCATCGTCGCTGGGACGGACGGCCTGGAAGGCGGGCGTGAGGCGGCCCGCGAACTGCTCTCGTCCGGCTTCCATCCAACTTCGATTCTTTGTGTGAACGATTTCATGGCGGTCGGAATCCTGAGGGAACTTCGCGATCGGGGTATTCGAGTCCCGGAAGATATGTCCGTAACGGGATTTGACAACATCAGGCTTGCCCAATTCTGCTCTCCGGCGCTTACCACGGCGCATATTCCGCGCGAGCGGATCGGTCAAATTATTTTCGAGAATCTGGCTCCCGATGCAAAGAAAGAGCATCTGGCCGGGCGTGAGATTCTGATCGAGCCGGAACTGGTCGTGCGTGAATCGACCGGGCCAGCGCGGAAGGATCAGGCGCCAGTTGGCAGCCAGCAGAAGATTGTCGCAGATTGAGCTACGCGTTCTTGCAAACTGCCTCTCATTAGTAGATCTTCGGTTGGTATTCGAAAAGTTCAGGAGCGAACTAAAATGCGTTCCGCTATTCGTCGTTTCATGGTGCAAACTCTTGTGTGCGCGCTATTTTCTGCGGCTGCAGTGGGGGCTGAATCCAAATCCCTTCAAATCTTTTTCGTCGATGTCGAAGGCGGGCAGGCGACCCTTGTAGTTACGCCCTCGGGCCAATCCCTTCTCATTGATACCGGTTGGCCGGGATTTGGTGGGCGGGACGCCGGCCGCATCGTGAGCGCGGCTAAAGCTGCCGGCGCCGACCGCATCGATTATGTGCTGATTACGCATTTTCATCGCGACCACGTGGGAGGAGTGACGCAGCTTGCCAGCCAGATCAAAATCGGAACCTTCATCGATCATGGTTCCAACCTGGAGGATGCCGCTGCCCCGCGAGAGGATTTTGCAGCGTACGAAAAGGTCGCGGCAAAGTCGAAACGAGTGATCGTGAAGCCTGGCGATCAAATCCCCATGAAAGACTTAACCGTGGAGGTTCTGACCGCGGCAGGCGAGCACATCAGCGCGCCTTTGCAGGGAGCGGGGCAGCCGAATTCGCTTTGTGCCTCGGAGCCCGAACCGGCTGCCGATGCAACCGAGAACGCCCGTTCCGTTGGTGTCTTGATCACTTTTGGGAAGCTCCGCTTCATCGATCTCGGTGATCTCACCAAACAGAAGGAAAGAGACCTGGTGTGCCCGAACAATCTGATCGGGACCGTCGATCTGTTTCTGACCACCCATCACGGTTGGAACCAGTCCAACGCAAAAGTCATCGTCGACGCGCTGCATCCACGCGTTTCCATCATGAATAACGGGGCGCACAAGGGCGGAAGCCCGGATGCCTGGGAAACGATTCGCAATTCGCCCGGACTTCAGGACTTGTGGCAATTGCATTACGCCATGGATTCGGACAAAGCGCACAATGTCCAGGAGATGTTCATCGCCAATGTGGAAGAAAAATGCGAGGGTAAGTACCTCAAAGTGACCGCAGAACCGAACGGGACATTCACCGTCTTGAATTCTAGAAACAATTTCAAGAAGACCTATTCGAAATAAAGGCGCAATTGTTTCTTTGAGGCTAGAGGTTATCTGGACGGAGAAAGAGGCTCCCCGCGGCGGCTGGATGCCCAGCGCAAGCCTATGATAATATTTATCGACAGCGCGCCCGTAGCTCAGTTGGATAGAGCGTCTGGCTACGAACCAGAAGGTCGGGAGTTCGAGTCCCCCCGGGCGCGCCATTCTTCTCATAGAAAATAAAGCTCTTGCTGGATTGACCAAAAACGTCATTGCTGCATTTTGGTGCAGAGTGTCCGTGAAATGTCCGTGTTTGCCTTGACTGTCCCATTTTGCTGTCCCACGGTTTCAGTGCTTGGGACACTCTCTCTTCTCTCTTAACTCTTTCTTTCTCTACTACTTCTCTCAGGAAAAAGGCACTGTCCCACGTTCAGAATGTGTATGGATGGGACAGTGGGACAATCCGCCGCTCATACAACCAGCCAACCCAATTCGCCGCCTGGAATCCATGGCTCTTCTTCATAGCGGCTCGGTTCTTCCGGTGCTACCGGCATTGCGAATGTCAGCGCAAGCGCGTCGGCATCGTCGGGAGAATCCAGGCCCCGCTTTTTCATCTCCACTTTGCTTTCAAGCTTGAGGCGCGGGTCGTCGTCGATCGCGCCAGCGAGCAGCCAATCCTTCAGCTTGCCCCACATGTACGCGCGCTTGTTGTAGTACTTGTCCTCAGGTGAATCCGCCCCAAAATTTATCTCGATGACGTTCTCATAGCCGAGGCCCCGTAGACGCGGCGCAATGGCTCCCGAAATACCCGCGCTGTCCAAGAACATGGTGTGAATCCGGCGCCCGTTGATGCCGTTGGCGAGCAAGTCGGCGAGTTTCACGGTCATTATGTCCGGGTCGCGCGTTTTCTCCCCCGCAATGCGGATTGCAGGAATCGAGCGCGCGTCTTTGCCGCGTCGGAAACGAATCACGTTTTCATCGTCGCCGCCCCAAGCCAGGTCGACACCAGCAATCAGCGGCTCATCATCCAGCACGAAGACCTGGCGCTTTTGCGCGTCCGCGATTCGCTGCAGGTCAATGAACTGCGCATCGTCCACCGCAGGAGGCAAACCTCTTACTCGTACTCGAACGAAATCGCTATCTTCGCCCTTGTCGGCGACCCACTCGGCGATTAGGTCTTTGTTGCTGAATTTGCAGGTTCGCGAGTCAATCGTCCGCACAATCCATCTTTTGCGGTCTAAACCGAAAGTGGCTTTATGAAAAGCCCCCCGGTTGCGGGTGGGGTTCCCGAACATGAAAAACATCGGCTCGCCGTCCGTGAGTCCGCCCTCGGCGACTTCGTGGATCTTGTCAGGAACGGCTGAGGCTTCATCAAACACGTAGAACGATGTGGAAGTCGCCGCGTGCTGGCCGGCGAAAGCCTCGGAATTGTCTTCTTTACAGCTTTGCGCCGAGCAGAACCAGCTTTCCTTGAACTGCTTGTGATATATCCGCGAGCCCGTCACCTCGAACCAATGCCCTATGATGCAGCGCTTCGTCCACGTCTGAATCGTCGCCCATGTGCGGGTACTGAGTTGCTGGAACGTGTTCGCCGTGACCGTTCCCTGCGAATGCGGCCGCGTGGACATGATCCAATGCACGATGAACGCGACTAAAACGCTTTTGCCGATGCCGTGGCCCGAGGATGTAGTGAATCGAGCGGGCAAGACTGGCGTGGAGCCGTCGAAATTCCGCCTTGCGACTTCTTCTCCGAGTTGCTTCAGAAAGTCCGCCTGCCACACATCGGGACCGGAGTATTTCTCGAGCGGTCCAGGCTTCCCCCACGGATAAGCCCACAGAACGAAGCCCAGCGGGTCAGTGCGAAACGAGGATGCTTTTCTCCAAAGCACCTCTTGTTCGACAACTTCACGTGATGGCAGTGTGTCGGCAATCATCGGTCAGCTCAAGCTGCGCGTTCATGGCTCCTGGCATGCTGCTCTTCTAAAACGCTACCCCTAAAAATGTAAAAACGTCGTTCTGAGTCACGCTGGTCGCCGTCAAGACGCATGAACTACCCGTTTGAGCTGTCTGCTGTAGAAGGTTAGCCCTGGTTGTCAAATCGTTGGCAGTGCATACCCATCCTAGCGGAGCCGTTAGCCCGAAAGTGATTGTGACTGTGGCCGCTCCGGTCGTTCCCGTGCATTTGAACGAACCCGCCCAAGAGCCGCCTCCGACATTGGTTACAGTGGCGCATGCTCCGGTGCCAGTGACTCCCACCGCTGCCCCTGTCGCAGTTGGAGAAGTAATGGACGGGGTAGTTATGACCGGACTCGTGAGTGTTTTGCTCGTGAGCGCCTGACTGTCAGTCAGTCCGACAATCGCGCTCGCTGGCGGATTCAGTCCGCCGAGTCGCGATGCGTTGAGGTTCGCTACCTGAGTTGTGCTGGCGACTACAAGCGGAGCCGTGCCAGTGCTCACGGTGCTCGTGATCTGACCGCTGGCCGATACCGTGGTAAACGCTCCGCTGCCCGGCGTCGTTCCGCCGATTGGCCCAGGAGCCGCGAACGTCGCCCCGTTCAAGAGCGCAGCGTTTAGATTGGGAGTTACGGTTGTGCTGGCAATGGAGAATGGAGCCGTGCCGGTCGCCATGCTCGAAACAAGCTGGCTTGAGTACGTCCATGCGCCGCTGACAGTGCAAGGGAGATTCGACGCGCAAAATATGTTCGTCTCCGCCCACACGCGCCAGATCAGAACGCCGCCGAGCAAGATGACCGCGACAAGAAAGCCTGCGAAAAGTTTCCTCATGCCGCTTGCGCCTTCCCATATAGCCGGTCGGTCTTAACGACGCATCGCTCGCGGTTCATTCCAGCCAATCCATAGCCTTGTGCAGAATCGCGCTCCCCGTGCTCCATCCCGCATAGCGAACGGCATTCGTCACAAGCCAGGGGATTGCCCGCTTACCGAATTGCCCGACAATGCTAGGCCCGTACTTCATGGCCTGCCGCGTAATCTCCCGGCCAGTCGCATCTAAAATTCCCGTTCCAACCGTTTCCTCTGTGACCGTCGGAGCAAGCGCCGCTCCTGCTACCGTAGGAATGGCGAGTTGCGCTCCTGCCATCACTGGCCCCGCCGCGAGCGCCAACGGAGCGCGTTTCAGGTCCGCCTTGGATTGTCGTTTCAAATCTTCCGGCGTGAGTGTCTTGCCGTACTCAATGGCGCGTTTCATCGTGCCTTCAAAACTCTCGCCATCCATCGGAACAATATCCGACCTGCTCGCCTGGCCCTGCAATCGCTTGGAACGTGCTCATGTCCAGAGTTACTTTGGCATTCTGAATCGGCCCGCCCGGTTTCGATTGATAAGCTCCCGTCTTGGCCGCTGGATTCTCTAGCGGTTGGAACGTGCTCATATCGAGCTTGACCGCTGGACTATTGCCCATTACTCAGCGACTCCGTAATCGTTGCCCGTCTTGTCCGTCCAGTGCATCTTTCCGTCGCTGCCCATTGCTTTGCCCGTTGCGCCATCGGGGGGAGCCGCTGTCTTTACCCCGCTGCGGTGATTCCCCTGCCCGGCCTTGTCGAGAGTCGTGATAACTCCCGATCTGTCCATCACCATCGTTTTTGTTGAGTCGAGGCCCGCGTTCGCAGCAACCATATTCGCGCCGTTCAATAGAGAGGCGTGCTTCGCGTCTATGAGGCCGTCAATCAGAGCGTTGGTTTCCCTGAGCGTGTCCTCTGGCACACTGCCGCTTCCGGCCTTGTCGAGAATCGAATTGACGCGACG
>Ga0209375_1001160_pt1 | contig 20221 bp, 23 predicted proteins | sample GraSoiAngelo_131_FD_185888 | JGI IMG/M metagenome (GOLD analysis project Ga0209375, IMG submission 185888) | Grasslands soil microbial communities from the Angelo Coastal Reserve, California, USA - 14_0929_02_30cm (SPAdes) (version 2) | ecosystem: Environmental > Terrestrial > Soil > Grasslands ... | reverse complement strand
CTTCGGGCCAACCCCGCCCGAACGGGCCATCTACCTGCTGCGCCAGGTGTGTCACTCGCTGTCCGAGGCCCAGTCGTGCGGCCTCGTGCATCGCGACATCAAACCCGCGAACATCTTCATCTGCCGGTACGGCGAGGAGTACGACTTCGTCAAAGTGCTGGATTTCGGCATTGTCAGGGCGGTCCACGACGCCGCGGACACGAACCCGGTGCACACGCGGGAGCACGCGATCCAGGGTACGCCGGCGTTCATTGCCCCCGAGCAGGCGATGGGAGCTGATTTGGACGGGCGCGCCGACATTTATGCGACCGGCTGTCTGGCCTACTGGTTCCTGACCGGCCAATTCGTGTTCACGGCCGAGACCCCCATGGGGCTGCTCGTGCAGCACGCGCAGACACCAGCGGCGCCTCCATCGGCCCGGACCGACCAGCCGATTCCCACGGCACTCGATGACCTCGTGCTATCCTGTCTGGCAAAGGATCCCGCGCAGCGACCGCAGTCCGCGAGAGAACTGTCGCGGCGGCTGGCCGAGGTGGAGGGCGCAAGCGCCTGGACCCAGGACCGAGCTCGGGAATGGTGGACGTCCCACCAGCTCGCCACCGCCGTACCTTGATCTCACCCATGCCGCCACGATCGACTCGTGGATTTCTTGAAGACTCGCGGCGCGTCAGGGCCGCTTACGTCACATCCGTCGCCTTGCCTCCACCGCCTTGCGCACTGGGTGCCCGAACCACGGGTGTCGCTGGTCTCGCGGCAGCTGCGCTGTCGCCGCCGCACCGTACATCTCTTCCATCGTCGTCACGACGTCGCCCATCGTCCCATCCGGCGCGACCCATCCGTCGTGAATGTCCGGGAAATCGAGCTTGCAGTTGTCGCACTTCTTCCCGCTGGCGAAGCGGATGGGGCACCAGAAGCTCTCGACGTTGCGCAGCATCTCCCCGCCGAGGGCATACACGCCGGTCATCCAGTCACAGTACAGACACCAGATCAGGTCGTGTCCCACCAGGCCGGTGAACTTCTGGCGGCTGACGTTCACCCAGTCCCCGTGACGATAGCGCGGCAGGCCGACCAGCGGCGTGAGCAAGGGGTAGAGGCACAGCTCCGCCACGCGGAGGACGATGAAGACGGGGAGGGCGAGCGCGGTCACCCAGAGAGCGACGTGGTTGTTGAACCGTCCGACGGTGCGGTTGAGGAAGGTGACGATGCGCGGCCCCTGCACGTATTGGCGGTTGGCCAGTTCGTGGGCGAACATCCAGACCAGCATTCCCAGCACCTGCCCGAGGATCGCTCCCACCACGCCGCGCCAGCCATAGAGGATTCCCAGGACGGTGGGCGGGACCCAGGTGAAGAGCGAGACGACAAGATCCAGCCCTGGTGCACGGCACAGCCATGCGCTGATTCGGGTCCCGGCGGCGCCGAGTCGGGGGATCAGATGGAGGAGGCCCGCGAAACCGGCGATGCCGACCAGGGTGGACGCCGCGATGAGCAGCAGTGGGTTTGTTATCATACGAACTCCGTTCAGGGAGTCTATGACAAACGCCCCTCCAACCGAGCTAATCTACCGCTAATGCAGGTTCGCATTCGGCTCGCGGCTCCGCTGCTCTTCACGCTCCTGGTGCTCGCGTCCTCGCGAGCGTTGAACCACATGGACCAACCCCTGGCGCTGCTCCTGATAGTCCCCGGCTACGTCGTGCAGGCATGGCTGTTCGAGGCGCACCGCGCCCTTGGCGGAACGGGGTACGTGGTCACGATGGTGGGGGTTTCGGCGCTCGTGTGGACCCTGATCCTTTTGGGCCTTCGGGCGGTGACGGCCAAGGTGTTTCGTCCGAGGAGGGGTCATGGGCCTGCTTAACGCTGACATGAAACGCGTCGTCGAGGGGCAACGTCTTGGCTTCGTCGCCACAGCTCGCCGACTCTCCCACCGAGCGCGTGGTGGTCATCTTCGGCGCCGGACACCTCGGCTAGCTGCAGCACGACTTCGCGAGCGACCCACCGTACGCTTGCGCAAGCTGGGCGAGTTCGCGAAGTAGAGTGCTCCACAGAGAGGCAGCGTAACATGTTTGGGATTCCGGGCGAGGTCTTCTGGCCCACAGTCAGTTTCGGGGCAATCGTCGCGCTGGTATTTGCCGGAATAGCGGTGCTCCGGCTCTTACCCTCGCGCCAGTCTCGAGTGGTCGACCCCACCGAGCGCCAGGCGCTGGAGGATCTGCAGCGCCGCCTGGACGAGCTCGATCAGTTGACGCAGCGGCTGGGCGAGCTGGAAGAGCGGGTCGACTTTACCGAACGACTCGTGGCACAGCAGCGTGAAGGTCAACGATTGGGACCACCCAAGGACTAGACCTCGAATGACAAGAACCCAGGGCACTTCCGCCAGGGTGGCCATCGCTTCCCTTTGCATCGTAGGCCTCGCCTGTCGGCCCGCTGGGCCGTCTGCGGCGAACGCGACGGCCGACATCGATTCGTTGAACGCGGCGTTGGTCCGCGCGTACCGGACTCATGACCCCCAGGCGTATGCCGCGCTATATACCGACACGGCGGTGTTCGAGTGGCCGGCGTTCAACACGGTGCGGGGCCCCGCCCAGCTCGCGGCGATGGCGAGAAGCAACTGGGCATCGCTCAAGAACATGGACCTTCGTCTCACCGTCTCGACGCGACGCGTCGCGCCGGGTCACGCGACGGAGTTCGGCGCCTTCGAGCAATCCTGGCGCGACTCGAGCGGCGTGCGCCGGACGGAGTTCGGGAGGTACGTCGCCTTCCTGCTGCGGCAGGCGGATGGCAGCTGGCGGATGGACCGGTTCTTCGGATTCGAGGACTCGACCCGGGTGAACCGATAGCTCACCTTGCCGCACCCAACCATAGCGCAAGCCATCTCAGTTCCGCTTCCGTACGATGGCCCGCGCCGGCGCCCCTTCGTGCCCGCGGACCTTGATCGGTAGCACGATCAGATCGTAGTCGCCCGCCTGCACGGGGCGCAGGTCCAGTCCCTCCACGATCGGAATCCCCCGCCCCAGCAGAATCTGATGCGTCCTCGGCGCCGGAGCACCAAATTGCTCTGCCGAGATGTAGTCGACGCCGACCAGCACGACGCCGGCGTCCGCCATGAGCTGCGCCGCGTCCGGTGCGATGTACGCGAAGTCCCGATGGAACGCAGATGAGTCCATCCAGCCGCGCAGCGTGCTCCGCGTCCGGAACAGCACGCGCTGCGCACCCCGCCAGGCGTGCCGGTTCAGCTCGCTCGCGTCGATCGCCTGAACGCTGTCGGGGATATCGATCACCCGGGCGGTCCCGATCAGCGGATCCAGCGGGACCCGGTCGATCGCCGCACCGGTGGCGACGAAATGCATCGGCGCGTCGATGTGCGTGCCGCTGTGCGCGCCCATCGAGTACGCCGACAGCGTCAGCTTGTCGCCTTTCCGCATGTCCTTCAGAAAGTCGAACTTCATGGGGGCGTCGCCCGCGTACACGGGAGTCGTTGCTGGATCGAGCGTCGCCGTCACATCGATCCACCCCGCGCCGCTCAGCTCTCTCGTCCCCGGTTCGCAGGGGGCACACCCCACCGCTAGGGCTAGCAAGGTGCACGTCTTCAGCGTTTGTGGAACGGTCATGTTGAAGGACTCCTTGATGAGCCAGGTCACGCCGCGCGGCTCACGAGACCGGCGACGATCGCTTCCGGAGCTTCCCGGATATCGCACACCCACGCCTGCTCGTCCGGCGACGGCGCCTCCAGCGTCGCAAGCTGGCTCTCGAGCAGGGCCGGCGGCATGAAGTGCCCGCGGCGCTTCGCCATGCGCTCGGCGAGGAGTGCGCGGTTCCCCGCGAGATACACAAACCGCACATCCACGGCCCCAGCGGAGCGCAGCAGGTCGCGATAGCTCCGCTTGAGCGCGGAACACGCGACGACGAGGCCAGCTCCTGCCCGCTTCGCCTCGCGCAGTCGGGTCGCGATCTCAAGCAGCCAGCCGTGGCGGTCGGCGTCGCTCAGCGGTATGCCAGCGGCCATGCGCTGCACATTGTCCGGGGGATGCAGGTCATCACCTTCGACGAACTCGATGTCGAGCGCCCGAGCGAGCTCCGCTCCGATCAGGCTCTTGCCGGAGCCGCAGACGCCCATCATCACGTAGAGCCCAGTGTGCACAGCGCGCATGAAGTGGCCCCAATCGTATACCGCCGAGGGATTCGGGGCTATCGGCTGCCGCCCTGGACAGCGCGGCCCGCGCGGGTCTAATCTCTCGAATGCGCAACCGACTCCTTCCCGCACTGCCTGCACTCCTGCTGGCCCTGGCGCCCAGCGCCAGCGCCGCCCAAACCACCCTGCAGCTCGGGTGGGAGGTCGTGGGGGACAGCATCGCCAACGACTGGGGCGCTTCTCGGGTGGCGTTCACGCTCACCAACCGCGGCACGAAACCACTCCCGCCGGGCGGCTGGGCGATTTATTTCAATGCCCTCCACTCGGCGTTGCAGGGAAGCGTGGGGCGCGGGTTCACCATCGAGGACGTGATAGCCGACCTGCACCGCCTCGCGCCGGCAGCGGGCTTCGCTGGGCTGGCGCCGGGTGCGAGCATTCGGATCCCGTACCTCACCGGCCTGCTCCTGAACCGCAGCTTCGTTCCGCAGGGCCCCTACATCGTCTTCGACGACGCGAAGGACGTGGGCGTCCCCCTGAACGATTACGTCGCCCTGCCCTTCGAACGGCCCCCGCAGGGCGCGGGGCACGATCCCCGCGTGGTGACACCGGAGAACCAGTTCGCGCTCGACTCCGCGACCCGCGCCATCCCTGCCAGCGAGCTGCCACCGGTGTTCCCGACGCCGGTGGAGGTGACAGCCGGAGCGGGAACGCTGCGCCTCACGGCGCTGCCGTCGGTCGAAGCGGCCGAAGCGCTCAAGAACGAGGCGGCGTTCGCGACGGAGTACCTGCGCCCCTACTTCGGCAGCACCCGCAAGGCAGGCGTCCCGCCATTGCGACTCGAGGTGGGTCCCGTCGCCGGGCAGACCTCGCCCGAGGCGTACACGCTCGTCGTGGATTCCGTCCAGGGTATTCACATCGTGGGCGTCTCGCCCGCCGGCGTCTTTTACGGTCTCCAGTCCCTGCGTAGTCTCTTGCCCGCACCCACTCCCCGGGCAGGTCTGGTCCTGCCGGCCATTCGCGTGGTGGACGCCCCCCGCTTCGGCTACCGCGGGTTCATGCTGGACGTCGCGCGGAACTTCCATCCGAAACCCACCGTGCTGCGCACGCTCGACCTCATCGCCCGCTACAAGCTCAATGTGCTTCACCTTCATCTCACGGACGACGAGGGCTGGCGGATCGAGATCGCGAGCCTCCCCGAGCTCACCGCGGTGGGTGCACGACGCGGCCATCCGCCCGATTCGGACCGACATCTGCCGCCCGCGTTCGGCTCGGGCCCCGCCGTCGATCGGCCCTGGGGCAGCGGCTTTCTTTCCCGCGCGGACTATGTCGAGATCCTGCGCTACGCCGCGGCGCGGCACATCGAGGTGATCCCCGAGCTCGAGATGCCGGGTCATGCGCGCGCCGCGATCAAGGCCATGCAGGCGAACCCGCAGTACCGGCTCAACGACCCGGACGACCGCTCGGTGTATGCTTCGCCCCAGAACTACCACGACAACGTGATGAACCCGGCGCTCGAATCGACGTACCGCTTCATCGAGCGCGTGGTCGGCGATCTCGTGGCGATGCACCGCGAGGCGGGTGTGCCGCTGCGCCACATCCATATGGGAGGCGACGAAGTCCCGGCCGGCGTGTGGCAGGGCTCGCCGGCGGTGCAGACCTACTTGAAGGCACACGATCTCGCGAGTGTCGATGATCTGTGGTTCGTCTTCTATGGCCGGGTGGCGCAGATCCTCCAGCCACAGGAGGGGGGCCTCCTCCCCTCGGGCTGGGAGGAGATCGCGGTCCGCAAGACCCAGCGCGGCGGGCAACAGACGAACATTCCCAATCCCGACTTCGCCGCGCGCGGCTGGCGCGCCTACGTCTGGAACAACGTCCCCGGCGGGGGTGCCGAGGACCTTGCCTATCGACTCGCGAACGGCGGCTACGACGTGGTCTTGAGTCCCGTGAGCAATCTCTACTTCGATCTCGCCTGGAACGAGAATCCGGAAGAGACGGGGCTCGACTGGGGCGGTTACGTGGATCTCCGCAAGCCGTTCGATTTCATCCCGTTCGACTACTACCGCAACGTGCGGGTCGATCCCTCCGTGTTCGTCGGCAAGGATCGGCTCACCGACTACGGTCGGGCCCACATCGTGGGGATCCAGGGCAACCTGTGGTCGGAGACGCTGGGTGGGGAGGGGCGGCTCGAGTACATGATGCTGCCGAAGTTGTTCGGCCTGGCCGAGCGGGGGTGGGCGCCCGATCCGGACTGGGCCAGGGAGCGCGACCCCGCCAAGTCCGAGTCCCTGTATCGCGAGGCCTGGTCCCGCTTCGTCAACGTTGTCGGCCAGCGGGAGCTGCCGCGGCTCGATCGGGAGGTCCCGGGCGTCAACTACCGGATTCCCACGCCCGGTCTCAGGGCCCAAGGCGGCGTGGTGTACTGCAGCCTGGAGCTGCCGGGCTTCACCCTGCGCTACACCACCGACGGCACCGAGCCCACCGTGCGCAGCGCCCTGGTCCGCGGTCCGATCCCGTTCCGCGGGACCATCCGCGTCGCCGCGTTCAGCGCCACGGGCCGAAAGGGGCACACGGCCCACCTCACGGCTGAGCCGGCCTTGAGTACCCCCGGCGGGAGGTGAGTCTGAGAAGGTGGCCGCGTGAGTGCATGGCGGTAGAAGACAGCGTCGCCGTTGTAATCCTTCCACCAGGGCGGTGTGAAGACGTATGGTCGGGTGAAGCACGACGTTCTTGATCGTACCGCCCTCGAACCCCTTCTTGTCGTGCTCGGCGAACCAATGAATCGTCCCGCTCTCGAACTCGACGTCGTCCCAGACCAAGACGTGGACCTGCTGGTCCGTCCGGCGAGCGCGGCGCCCTCGGCGCTGATCGAAACCCGGCGCTATGGCCGGTGACCGTACCCCCACGTATATCTAGGGCGCGAGTCCAGCCAGCTGGAACCGAGAAGAGAGAGATGAGTACTTTGACGGCCACCGCATCGTTGTCCGAGCAGGAAGCGCGCAGGATTGTGGATGCCATCCCGCAGACGATCGTCGTCCTCTCGCCGGACGGAGCGGCGCTGTACGCCAACCGGTCCGTGCTCGCATACGCCGGCCTCACGATCGATGAAGTGATGGCCGCCGATTTCCGGACACGCGTCTTTCATCCGGAAGACGTCGCTCGGCTCCTAGACCAGCGCCGGGACGGCCTCGCGCGCGGCAGGCCGTTCGAGCTGGAGCAGCGCGCCCGCCGTCATGACGGTCAGTATCGCTGGTTCCTGGTGCAGTACAATCCCGTGCGAGATGAACAAGGGCGCACCGTGCGCTGGTACGCCACGGGCACGGACATCGACGATCGCAAGCGCGCCGAAGAGCGGACGCGAAACGAGAATCTCGCACTGCGCGAAGACATCGACCGCGCCTCGATGTTCGAGGAGATCATCGGCTCATCCCCCGCCCTGCAGCGCGTGCTGGCCCAAGTGGCGAAGGTGGCCACGACCGACTCCACCGTGCTCATCCTGGGTGAGACTGGGACCGGCAAGGAGCTGGTCGCGCGCGCGATTCACAAGCGCTCGCGCCGTGCGAGCCGCGCCTTCATCCGCGTGAATTGCGCGGCGATCCCCACCTCCCTCATCGCGTCAGAGCTGTTCGGCCACGAAAAGGGCGCGTTCACCGGCGCGCTCCAGCGGCGACTCGGGCGGTTCGAGGCCGCGGACGGCGGCACGATCTTCCTGGACGAAATCGGGGAGCTCCCCCCCGAGACCCAGATCGCCCTGCTGCGCGTGCTCCAGGAACGGGAGATCGAACGACTGGGGAGCAGTCATCCGATTGGCGTCGACGTGCGCGTCCTCGCCGCCACGAACGGCGATCTCGAGAGCGCCGTAGCGCGTGGCGCGTTCCGCCAGGACCTCTTCTATCGCCTCAACGTCTTCCCCATCCGGATCCCGTCGCTGCGCGAACGCGTGGTCGACATTCCGGTCCTGGCCGAATATCTGATCGAGCGCTACGCCAAGCAGGCCGGAAAGCGGATCCGCACCATCCGAAAGCAGACGTTGGAGCTGTTGCAAGCCTACGACTGGCCGGGGAACGTGCGCGAGCTGCAGAACGTGATGGAGCGCGCCGTGATCCTGTGCGAGAGCGAGACCTTTGCCATCGATGAGTCGTGGCTCAAGGGAAAGCCGAGCCACGCGCCGATCGGCACCGGGCGCCAGATTACCACGCTCGCTGAAGGCGAGCGAGCCTTGATCATTGCCGCGCTCGCGCAGTCCCGCGGACGGATCTCGGGCTCCTCGGGGGCGGCGGCAACGCTCGGCATTCCCCGCCAAACGCTCGAGTCCAAGATCAAGGCTCTCCACATCGACACGCTCGCGTTTCGAGCGACCAACCATTCGGCGATTTCAAGGGAGTGAGCGAATGAAACAGGCTTGGATGGGCAGCGTCGCACTCGCGACCGCCATGCTCTGCGTCGTGCCCGGGTTGGTCCAAGCGCAGGAGGATATCACGGTCACCGACAAGTCGTTCGGCTGCATCCGTGATGGTACGAAAGTCAGGAACACCTACATCAGGAACGCAGACCCCCAGCGACTGGCCGAAGCCGTGCGCATCCTGCGGGACCGGGTCGCGAACACCGAGTACCCCGTCGGGACCTTTCTGCAGCTGGTGCCGGGTGAGGCCATGGTGAAGCATCCCAAGGCAACGTTTCCCGAGACCAACGGGTGGGAGTTCTTCTCACTGGAGCTGGCCACCGCCCTTCCGCCCGACCCGTCTCCTCCGGCCACGAGGATCAAGGCCCGCGGGGACAAGGTGGTCAATTTCGTGGGCGTGACGTGCTTGAGCTGTCACATCCCCGCCGCCCGTTACGACTTCGTCTGTGAACAGGGCCACGGCTGCGCGCCCATCCCGATTGATGACAAGAAAATCGCCGAGCTCCAGGGGATGGACCCGCGCTGTCCGGCGAATAAAGCGGGCAAGCCTTAGCGCCGACCCGTCGGCAATTGCCGACCGGTCGGCACCCTCGCTGAAGTCAACTCACCGCCGCCGAAGCAGTTAGTCACGGCTCGGCGCTTGCTCGTTGTTCCGCCGGTGACCCTCAGAATCGAAACGGCGTCCGACGGCGAGACCGCGACGCTGCGGCTCATTGGCCGCGTCGAGTCGGGCAACTTGGGTGAGCTCGAAGCCCAGGTTCGGAGACTCCGGCCGCGCCTCGTGTTCGACCTAGACGAGGTGACGCTGGTGGACGTCGCGGTCGTGCGCTTTCTCGTCGCCTGCGAGTCCGACGGCGTCGCGCTCGTGCATTGCGCGCCATACATCCGGGAGTGGATGGGTCGGGAGGAAAGCCGGGGGGAGCGAAGACCACCATGGAGCTGAGCCCGTGATCACACTGACAATCAACGGCGGACGTCACACAGTCGATGCGCCACCCGACATGCCCCTGCTTTGGGTCTTGCGGGACCTGCTCGGCATGACTGGCACCAAGTTCGGCTGCGGCGCCGCACTGTGCGGTGCCTGCACCGTGAACCTCGACGGCATACCACGACGATCGTGCGTCACGCCGGTGAGCGCCGCGGTCGGCCATGCCATCACCACCATCGAAGGCATCGGCGCCACATCCGTCGGCAAGAAGGTCCAGCAGGCGTGGCTCGACCTCGAGGTCGTGCAGTGCGGCTACTGCCAGTCCGGCCAGATCATGGCCGCCACCGCGTTGCTAGCGAAGAACCCCTCGCCCACCGACAGCGACATCGACCAGGCGATGTCGGGCAACATTTGTCGCTGTGGCACCTATACACGCATCCGCGCGGCCATCAAGCACGCGACGGGAGGCAAACCATGAATCCGGTGTCGCGCCGGGAATTTCTAGTCGTGAGCGCCGCCGCCGGCGGTGGGCTGCTGTTGGGGTGGAGCTGGCGGGCGGCCGGCGCTCGGGAGACGGCAGCGGTCTTCGCGCCGAACGCGTTCATTCGCATCGGCACGGATGGCCGCGTGACGCTGATCATGGGACAGGTCGAAATGGGACAAGGCATGTACACGGCGATGCCGCAGCTCCTGGCGGAGGAGCTCGAGGTCGGGCTCGATCAGGTGCGACTCGAGCACGCGCCGCCCGATGAGAAGCGCTATGCAAATCCGCTTTTTCACTTTCAGGCAACGGGCGGCTCGACCTCCGTGATGGGCCTGTACGAGCCGATGCGGCGTGCTGGGGCGACCGCGCGGACGATGCTCATCGCCGCGGCGGCGGAGCGCTGGCAGGTGGACCCCGCGACGTGTCATGGCGAGCGCAGCGCGGTGATCCACGCCCCGAGCCGCCGCCGGCTCGGCTACGGCGCGCTCGCCGCCCGCGCGGCGGAGCTTCCCATCCCGGACAACGTCGCGCTCAAACGCCCGGAAGACTTCAAGCTCATCGGCAGGTCCGCCAAGCGGCTCGATTCCCCGGCGAAGGTGAACGGGACCGCGCAGTACAGCATTGATGTAGGGCTGCCTGGAATGAAGATCGCCACGGTCGCCGCGAGCCCGGTGCTCGGCGGCAAGGTCGCCGACGTCGACGACGCCAAGGCCAAGGCCGTCCCGGGCGTGCGCCAGATCGTCCGTTTAGAGGAGCTGGTCGCCGTAGTGGCGGACCACATGTGGGCGGCGAAGCAGGGGCTCGCCGCCCTCGCCATCCGCTGGGACGACGGGCCGAACGCGACAATCGGCACCGAGGACGTCGTCCGCGAGCTCGCGGCAGCGGCCGAAACGCCGGGCGTAGTGGCGCGCAAGGAGGGCGACGCCGCGGCCGCGCTGGCAGGCGCGGCGGCGAAGCTCGAGGCGGTGTACGAGGCGCCGTTCCTCGCCCATGTGGCGATGGAGCCGATCAACTGCACGGTGCACGTGCGGCCGGACCGCTGCGAGGTGTGGACCGGCTCGCAGGTCCTGGGGCGCGCGCAGGCGACGGCCGCCCAGGTCGCCGGCCTGCCGCTCGACAAGGTCGTGGTACACAACCATCTGTTGGGCGGCGGGTTCGGTCGGCGCCTCGAACACGACTACGTCACCCAGGCCGTGCGCATCGCGAAACAAGTCGAGGGGCCGGTGAAAATCATCTGGACCCGCGAGGAAGATGTGCAGCATGACGTGTTCCGCCCGTACTACTACGATCGCATGGCCGCTGGCCTCGACGCCGGTGGCCGGCCGATCGCGTGGACGCAGCGGCTCGTGGGCCCGTCGATCTTGGCGCGCTGGGCGCCGCCCGCGTTCAAGAACGGGCTCGACGGCGATGCGTTGGACGGGGCGGTCCATCTACTCTACGACATCCCGGCGATCCAAGTCGAGTACGTGCGCCACGAGGAGCCCGTGGTGAACACGGGCTTCTGGCGCGGTGTCGGTGTCACGCACAACACCTTCGTGATCGAGAGCTTCATCGACGAGCTCGCCGCCGCGGCGAAGCAGGACCCCTTCGAGTACCGGCGCGCGCTGTTGGGGAAGTCGCCCCGGGCAGCCGCGGTGCTCGAGCTGGCCGCGCAACACGCGGGCTGGGGTGCGCCGTTGCCGGCGGGGCGGGCGCGCGGCATCGCGCTCATGTACAGCGGGTGGCAGACCTACCTGGCCCAGGTCGCCGAGGTTGCCGTCTCGGCGTCGGGTGAGGTGCGCGTGCACCGGATCGTCTGCGCGGCCGATTGTGGCACCGTGGTGAACCCCGACATCGTGAAAGCGCAGATCGAAGGCGGGGTCATCTTCGGAATCGGTGGAGCGCTGTGGGGCGAGGTGACCCTGAAGAACGGCCGGGTGGAGCAGTCCAACTTCCACAACGTTCGCGTGCTGCGGATGAACGAGACGCCGGAGATCGAAGTGCACCTGGTGCGGAACGGCGAGGCGCCCGGCGGGATGGGCGAGCCAGGCACCGCAGTTACGGCACCAGCACTGGCGAACGCGGTCTTCGCGGCGACGGGCAAGCGGATACGCAAGCTGCCGCTCGAGCGCCACCTCCGCTCGGCGTGAGGAGCACGCAATGAGCAGGATTGCTCCGTTCATGGTCGTCCTCTCGCTCGCCTCGGGTCGCAGCGCAACGGCACAGACGGCCGAGCCGGCGCCGTTCGACCCGGTCGCGAGCGTGGTGATGCATCCACGGTGCATGAACTGCCATCAGGACGAGTCTCCCAGGCAGACGGACGCCGCCACGATCCATCGACCGCTGGTCGTCCGCGGAAAAGACGGCCACGGCGCGTCCACCCAGCCGTGCCAGACGTGCCATCAGGCGACCAACAGCGCCGACGGCTTTGTGCCGGGTGTAGCGACCTGGCATCTCGCCCCGCTGTCCATGAAGTGGGAAGGCCGGACCAAGGCGCAGATCTGCGAGCAGATGAAGGACCCCGCGCGGAACGGGGGCCATCGCACGGGCGAAGCGGTCATCGAACACATGAAGGTGGATCCGCTCGTGCTCTGGGCGTGGGCCCCCGGCAAGGACCGGTCGGTTCCGCCGCTTCCGCACGAAGCGTTTGTGGCAGCCCTGGAAGTGTGGGTTCGCGCCGGCATGCCATGCCCGCAAGGCGGGTGACGCCGGTCGAGCAAAACTCATTTATCGAAGAGGTACACCATGTCGAGGAATACGAAACCAGGCATTGTCTTCGCGCACGGGATTTGGGCTCTCCTCGCGCTCACCGTCCTCGCATCGGGGATGGCGACGCACCTCTCGGCGCAGTCCGCAGGTCATGCCACGACGGCTGCCAAACCGACGATCGTCCTCGTGCACGGCGCATGGGCGGATGCGAGCGGCTGGTACGACGTGACGCTCGCGCTGCAGGCGCACGGCTACAGAGTCGTGGCGGTGCAGAACTCGCTCTTCTCCTATGCGAAAGATATCGAGACGACGAAACGCGTGCTCGATGCGCAGCAGGGGCCGATCGTCGTGGTCGGACATTCGTACGGAGGCGCCGTCATCACGGCAGCAGCAGCGGGAAATCCCAACGTCAAGTCACTCGTCTATGTGGCGGCGTTCGCCCCCGATTCGAATGAAGCCGTCGGTGCCCTGCTCCAGCGCTATCCCGATCTCGGACTCGGCAAGGCGCTAGGCCCGGATGCGGCGGGTTTCCTCTACATCGACGCGGCGAAGTATCCCAAGGTGTTCGCCAACGGCTTGCCGCCGACTCAGGCGCGCGCGTTCGCGACGGCACAAAAGCCGATCGCTGGCAGCGCGCTCGGCGAGCCACTCACCGTCGCGCCGGCCTGGAAGACCGTGCCGTCGTGGTACGTCGTCGGGACGCAGGATCGCGCGATCAATCCGGAGCTCGAGCGCTTCATGGCAAAGCGGATGAATGCGCGCGTGACCGAGCTGCCCGCTGGGCATCTCGTCTTCATCTCGCGGCCGCAGGACATCGCCCGGATCATCGAGAGCGCGAGCCATTAGCATGCCGATGATCGATGTGTACGCCCCGGCCGGCACGTTTCGCGACCGGGCCAAGCTCGTGCGGGACCTCGCGACAGCGGTGATGACAATCGAGCGCATGCCGAACATCCCGCTGTTTCGTCAGAACACCGCGGCGTTGCCCGACAGGTCTTCTCGATGGCCATAAGGTCTCCCAAGAGCCTGGGCAGATTCTTGAAATCCCGATAAGAGCCGAGAACCTCGCGGGCTGGGCGTTGGATCGTTACACTTGCTTCGATCGTACCTTGGCGGCGTCGTCGTGAGAGCCCTGTTGGCGTGGCGCAAGTGAGTAGCGCGACCGAGTGGCAAGGAATGGAGTGACGACTCACATCGAGGTATGGCTCATGCTCCGAACCACACGCCGGATGCTTCTGCTGTTCGTTTTGGTCGTCCTCTCGCCTCCCCCTCTCTTGGCGCAGACGGTGCATAGCCGCTTCGCCACGGTCAACGGCGTGCGACTGCACTACCTTGAGGCCGGCACCGGTTCGCCGATCATTTTGCTCCACGGATTCGGCGAGACGAGCCACATGTGGCTGCCTCTGATCCCCAAGCTCGCGGTCAACCATAGAGTGATCGCGCCTGACCTGCGAGGCTCAGGACAGTCTGGGGTCCCGGACTCGGGCTACGACAAGGTCACCATGGCGCGGGACATCCACGCTCTGGCCCAGAGTCACGGCTGGACGTCGGTCCAAGTCGTCGGGCATGACATCGGCTTGATGGCGGCGTATGCCTACGCGGCGATGTATCCGCGCGAAACCGAGCGAGTGGTGCTCATGGACGCCTTCATTCCGGGGGTGGGTAACTGGCAGAGCGTGTGGCTGCTCCGGGATCTTTGGCACTTCCATTTCTATGGCAAGACGCCGCTGGCGCTGGTCCGGGGTCGAGAGCGTATTTATCTCGAGCACTTCTGGAACGATTTCGCTGCCGATCCGGCGCATTCGATCCCGGAGCGGGATCGCCGGCTCTACACGGCGACATACGCTCGACCTGGGCACGTCTGGGCCGGCATGGAGTGGTTTCGCGCGTTCGAGCGGGACGGGAAGGAGCTGGCGGAGCTGGCCAAGACGCCGCTCACCATGCCGATGCTAGTGCTGAGCGGCGAGAAGGCGGGCGGGGAATTCCTCATCGAACAGGGCCGCCTCGTCGACAACAACGTCGAGGGTGTGGTGGTGAAGGGGTCTGGCCACTGGCTGATGGAGGAAGCGCCCGATCAGGTGATTCCTGCCCTGGTGGCGTTCCTCAACAAGTAGGGCCTAGCGCGCTCGAGGCGGCAGGCAACTGTCTTGATGCGTATATCTGGGGATCGACCTTCGTCGAGCGCGGTCATGCTGCGCGGTTGAAAGGAATTCGTGTGGGGATGGCGCTCGTCAAGCGCAGGCGCTAACCCAGCCGAATTCGCGAGGGAGGAAGCGATGGCACGAGACCTAGATCAGGAGGCGAGAAACAAGGCGCTGGTGCTCGAGGCATTCGACGCGCTGTTCAACCGGAGAGACTTTGCGGCCGCCGAGCAGTACTTCTCCCCCACGTACCTCCAGCACAGCGCGGTGATCGCCGCCGGACGGGACGGGCTGTTCTCGCTGGTGCGCGGTCTCACCCGGCGGTATGAGAGCGCGCTCGCGGTAGCCGAGGGCGACTACGTCATGGTCCACGGCCGCTTCAGTGGGGGTGGGAGGCCGACCCGGATCGTCGTCGACATCCTTCGCATCGAGGGAGGACGTCTCGCGGAGCACTGGGACGTCGTGCAGGACGAGGCGACGAAAGCCGAATCGAAGAGCGGTCTCCCCATGTTCGGCGCGACGTTCCCGCAATGAGCTTCCGACAAAGCTCCGACGTGTGAGGTCTCGTTCGTTCATGCCTGTTCCCCTGCCGTGCGCAGACAGTCGAACAACCAGCGTCGCGCCTCGGCGTCCCCGGCCCAAAGCGCCGGGCCGAGCGGCGAGCCGAGGAAGATCAGCCTGCCGCGCCCGCTCGCCCGTCTGAGTCCAACCGGCAGACCGTCCACCCGCGCGATGACCTCCCCCGTTTGGCGCCCGAGCGGCACCACGCGACTGAAATCGCGCACTTTCGCGGGGCGGGGCCAGGTGTAGTCCACATACGGAATGCGCTGCGAGCTATTGTCCGGCCACAGATCGACGGGCATCTCGATGTGGACCTGCACGTAATCGCGCAGCGCGACGCGATGGGCGCGGTAATCCCGATCGGCAGCGAAGCCTGCGCCTGATTCGAGGATCACGCTCGCCCCCGTTTGCAGGCAGCTCATGATCACGCGGACTACCGGCGGCGGAATCTCGAGCGCCGCCGGAACGATGAGCACTGCACAGCGAGCGGGGGAGATCCACCGTGCGTCCCCAGGCATCCACCGCACGCCTGCGCTGGTGAGCGCGGACTCGTATCCGGAAACGGACTCGCGGAAGCAACCGTGTTCATCCAAGTCAAGGAGCACATACCGACGACTCGTCGGATCGAGCGGCAGCCCGCGCAGTCCGGCAGTCACCACGCCAGCGGTGTAACCCAGGAACCGTCTCCGGGTGATGTCCATCTCAGAATCGTCCAGAAATCAGGCGATCCATGGCCCGGGCGGTGTCATAGAACTGCTGGTCCGGCGCATACCGGTAGCGCGCCTCCATTTCGGCCACCAGCCAGCCGTCGTAACCCACTTTGGTCATCGCGCCGCGGATGGCGGGCCAGTTGTTGTCGCCAAGAAACAGGTTCGTGTACACACTCTGGTCGCCACACCGCCCGCGCTTGGTCATCACGTCTTTCACGTGAATGCGGGTGATTCTGGGCCCGTGGATCTCGATCCACTGCTCCGCAAACCCCGTGTCGTGGATGTTGCCGACATCGAGGTGAATGCCCACCGCGCGGCTGTTCACCTCATTGAGAAATTGCCAGAACTCCCGCGGGCTGATGAGAAACCGCTGCTCGGCGTTGCAGTTCTCGCACCCGATCCGAACACCTGAGCGCGCGGCCTTCTCTCCCAGCGGCCGGAGCGCCTCCAGGCAGCGCTGGTACACCTCGTTGTACGGGACTTCGGGAGTCACGAGGCCCGCGACCAAGAGGATCGCGTCGGTTCCGAGCAGCACGGCGGTCTCGATTTCCCGCTCCACGATGCGCACCGCTTGGGCTCGCACCTTGGGGTCGCGCGCTGAGAGCGGCGAGGCCCAGTGCAATCCGGTCGACACGTTGGAGACGACGAGGCCGGCGTTTTCGACCTTGCGCCGCAGTTCCCGCACTTCGCTATCCGCGGTGCTCATCTGAAACCACGGGACGTCGCCCAGCCATAGCTCGATGCCATCGAACCCGGCCTGCTTGACGAGCTCCAACCCCTTTTCGAATCCCCACTCCTTCGGAATCATGTTGTCGCCGATGGCTTTCTTCATGGATCGCCTCATCCCCCGGAGAGGGCGCATCATACTCCAAACCAGCCTCGCCAGCGACACCCTCGTCGGGCGCGCATGCTGTGGCCGCTTGATGTCTGCTTGAGAGCGGTGCGCGAAACATCGGGCCATGCACCTGCCCGCGACACCGACCGCGCTGCTCTTCGCGTACGCGTTTCTGTCCAACATCGCTCTGGCCGTCGTGCCCCACGAGCCTGCCATCCTCTGGTACGGCCCCCGGCTCGGCGTGTGGACCACCACGCTCGTCGGCACGGCGGGCACGATGCTCGCCGCCGTCGCGGACCATCGGTTGTTCGCGCCGCTGATCGGACGGCTGGCGCAACGAACGGCGCGGAGAGGGGGACTGGGGGTGAGAACCTGGCCTGAGCGACTGTTCCGCCGCTTCCCCGTCGCCACGATCGCGCTGTCGGGTCTGACGCCGCTGCCGTTCTTTCCGTTCAAGGCACTGGCCTTCGCGACCGGTTGTCCGGCGGGCAAATACACCGCCGCCGTCGCGGCGCGCTGCCTCCCGCGCTACGCTCTGCTCGCGTGGCTCGGCGCGACGGTGCGGGTCCCGGCGTGGGCGATGGTCGCGCTGTTCGTGCTCCTGATGGTCCCCTCGTTCGGGCTGGTCTGGTGGCCGCGCGCCGCGAGCTGACGTTCCTGCTCGCCGAGCCAGAGCGGCGGCTGCTCCGGGCCATCGCCACCCGGCTGCCGCAGTGGGTAACCTCCGACGGGTTGACCGCCCTCGGCGTGGTGGGCGCCCTTGGCGCGGGCGCAGCGTACGCGCTTTCCACCCTGAGCGTCGCGTGGCTCTGGGCGGCGAGCGCCATGCTGGTGGTGCAGTGGTTCGGCGACAGCCTGGACGGAACGCTGGCCCGCGTGCGCCGCGCGGAGCGGCCGCGCTACGGCTACTACCTGGACCACATCGTGGATGCGTTCTCGACGGCGGCGATCGGCGCGGGGATCGGCCTCTCGCCCTACGTGAATCTCGGGGTGGCGCTGGCGGGCGTCCTCGCCTACCTCATCCTGTCGATCAACATCTACCTCGAGTCCCAGGCCTTCGGCGTGTTCCGGCTGGGGTACAGCCGGATCGGCCCGACCGAAGCCCGGATCGTCCTCGTGGCCGCGAACGTCGCGCTGGCGCTGAGCGGGCCGGGCGCGGCCGTCGTGCCGGTCGCCACCGGCGCGGCGGCCGCGCTCGCCGTCGGGATGTTCGTGATGGTGGCGGTGCGGATCGGTCGCAACCTCTCCGCCCTCGGGCGACTCGAGCCGCCCCCCCATGCCGCCTACCGCCGCACCGCGTTCAGCGCGACACGAAGAGACCGTAATAGCTTCCGTGCTCCAGCCGGCGCCACTCCTTACGTGCGTAGCCGAGCCTCGCGGCGGCGACGAGCAGCTGTGCCTCGAGGCGCGCGCTGAACTCCCCCTCGATGACCTCGATGCCGTGCGTCGCAGGCCCGAGGAACTCGCCGAGCTCGACACCGAGGGCGAAGCTGTCGGACTTGTCGAGATAGGGCACAAAGGTGGTGGAGTCGTCGAGTGGCGATGACGGGCGCATAGCTCCCTTTCTGTCCCCGGATAACCAAGGAGTCCGTAAGGGCGGCTTAGGTCACTCATGCGAGCGGCCCCGGATCGCTCCGAGGCCGTTCGCGCCGCGCCCGCGCCTCCCGTGCAGGTGGCGCTATTTCCTGACCGCGTTCACCGCCGCCTGCGCATCTAGGTACCCCGCTCCCACTTCCCACAGCGCAAACCCCGGGAGAGGGCGCGCCGTCTGCGTCAGGACCGACGCGATTTTGTCGGGCGTCAGGCTCCCGCCCGCGGCTTCCTGCATCAGTGCCACGACGCCCACGACGTGGGGGGTAGCCATCGAGGTGCCGGACGCGCAGGTGTAATACTGCTCGTTCGCCAGGCTGATGGCGCAGCTGCTGGTCAAGTCAAAGTCGTGGTTCGCGTCGAGTGCGTTGAGAACCGTCCCGGTCGACGCGCGGGTGGACACGATGTGTACGCCAGGTGCGGTAATGTCAGGGTGGTACAGCGAACTGCCGGGGATCCCGCGCGACGAGAAGTCCGCGAGCCAGGCCGGGCGGTTCTGGCCCGTCTGGTCGGCGCAGTGGACCGCCGAGTTCGTCGGGTCCGGAGTCACGAGTTTGCACCCCGCCGCCACCCCGATCACCCACGGCGCCACACTGTAGGGATTGAGCGTGTTCTGGTCGGGGCCGTCGTTCCCGGCCGCGAATACGACTGTGATTCCCTTATCGTGCACCTTCTTGGTCGCTTTGTTGATCGGATCCTTGGGATCGAACGGACCGCTGGTGCCCCAGGAATTGTTCACCACCTTGATGTTGTAAGCCTGCTGATGGTCCAGAATGTAGTCGAAGCCCGCGAGCGCCCAGAAGATGAACAGGATGTCGCCGGTACCGAGGCCGATGAGCTTGGCGCCGGGAGCGACACCCGTGTAGTAGCCCCCCGACGCCGTCCCGAGACCGGCCGTGATCCCCGCGACGTGCGTGCCGTGGCCGACCGAGGTCTCACTGTTCGGGAGGTTCTCGACGAACAAGTCCGCTGCCTTCGCGGTCTTGTTGATCGAGCCCTTGAACGTGAAGAGATCTGTGAGGTTGAAAAGAACTTTGACGTTCTGGACGGTCTTGTCGGGGTAGTGCAGATCAGGGTTGTAGAGGCCGTCGATGCCGGAGTCGAGAATGGCGATCCCGATCCCTTTGCCGGTGATGCCCGACGCCTGGACCGCGTCTGCGCGGATAGACGGGACGCTCTCGTGCAGCATCGCGGTCTCCCAGGTGAGCTGCTTGTTCGCGTACACGCCTTGCACGCCCGGCAGCGCGCCGATCGCGGTGATCTCGGCCGGCGTGGCGAGCGCGGCAACGAGGTCCAGGTTCTTGAACTGGATCACCCCGGAGCCGACGTTCATGATGGCCGCGCTCATCGCAGCCGACGTGGTGACCGTTTCGTCGTAGTTGACGATCACGACCAGCCGGTCGCCCGGCGTCGCCGTCGCGAGCGCCGCCCTGAGCGCGGGATCGACCGTGCGTTGCGGTGCGGCAGCGTCGCGCTGCGTGTCGCACGCCGCGCCCACCATCAGTGCCGCGGCGGCGAGTAGCCAACGTTTCATCGGAATCCCCCTGTGTGATGGACCCACCGGAACGTGCTGCGGACCAGTTGTGGCGGGGTCGCAAGAGGGGTGCCGCGCGCTGCCGTGCCTCGGCGACAAGGCGCCTGTGGCGGGGACGCAATACTCGAGCCCGAGCCGAGGCCGGGGCTCGATGCTCAGGCGCGATGCTCGAGGGCGGCCCGCGCCCGACGAAACACCGCGTACCACATCGCCTGGGTGAGCTTC
>Ga0209375_1001159_pt1 | contig 20234 bp, 17 predicted proteins | sample GraSoiAngelo_131_FD_185888 | JGI IMG/M metagenome (GOLD analysis project Ga0209375, IMG submission 185888) | Grasslands soil microbial communities from the Angelo Coastal Reserve, California, USA - 14_0929_02_30cm (SPAdes) (version 2) | ecosystem: Environmental > Terrestrial > Soil > Grasslands ... | reverse complement strand
CGTGAACACCTGCATCGCCGTCGCCCCGATCGCCATGCCGCGTCCCGGCGCCAGTGCCACTCCGCCAAGGGTCGAGACGTGCGCGCTCAGCAGGTCGGTCGGCGGCCAAGTCACGCCCACGGCTCCTCGGTGAAGGCGAGCCGCGAGATGAGCGGTACGAACCGGACACCACCGGCGCGCCGTTCGACCAGCCCAGTCGACCCGCGCTGCAGTATGACCAGCTCCTGGGACGCGAGGTCACCGACCGGGATGACGAGACGACCGCCGGGGGCGAGCTGCTCCGTGAGCGGGGCGGGGACCCCGGGCGCCGCCGCCGTCACGATGATGCCCTGGAACGGGGCGCCCTCGGACCAGCCCGCGGCGCCGTCCCCGAGTCGGGTCTCGATGTTCGTCAGACCGAGGCGGCGGAAGCGCTCCTCCGCCTCGACCAGCAGGTCGGGCAGGCGCTCGATGGTGTACACGCGATCGGCGAGGCGCGCGAGAATCGCGGTCTGGTACCCGGAGCCGGTGCCGATTTCAAGCACGCGGTCATGGCGCCGCGGCGCGAGGGCCTCGGTCATCAACCCGACGATCAGCGGTTGGGAAATGGTCTGGCCGCTGCCGATCGGGAGTGGCGCGTCGTCGTACGCCTCGGCCGCCAGGTGTGGCGGCAGGAACCATTCGCGGGGGACGGAGGCCATGGCGGCGAGCACGCGGCAATTGCGGATGCCCCGGCCGGCGAGCTGGCTCGCGACCATCCGACGCCGCAGCCGGCGCGTCTCAGGCGCCAACCCGCGCATCGCCGCTCTGTTGCCGTTCCATCGTGTGAACTATAGCTTGACACGCTTCTTTGCGTGCGGAGGCCCGTTGGCGGAACAGTCCAAGCATCGAGTTCTCCTCGTCGGCGACGCCGCGGCGCGACCCGATGGGTTGGAGCGGTTTCTGGTCCGCGGGGGCTTCGAGGTGACCGAAACGCCGTACCCCCCGCTCGGCCCCGACCGTCCGCCGCAGCCCGCCGATCTCCTCATTCTGTGCACCGCCGCGAAGGAAGTCGCGCTGACCGATGTCGTTCGGGATCTGGCGACCGGGGCGCGCTTCGCCGGAGCGCCGCTGGTGGTGCTCCTGGCGGACGGCGGGGCGGACGCGGTCGCCGACGCGCTCCAGGCCGGCGCGCTCGACGCGATGCAGAGTCCGGTGCATTTCGGCGAGTTGCGGGCCCGCATCGATGCCGACCTGCGCCGCCGGGCGGAGCTCATCGATGCCCAGGACGCGCTGCGGACGCGAGAATTGCTCTTCGACATCTTCCAGGAGGTGTCCGCGGCCCTCCGGGCGGACGAGATCTTTCAGACGCTGGTGCGCCGGGTCGGCCACGCGTTCGGCTTGACACACTGCTCGTTCGTCCTCACGGCGCCCGGGGAAGACAAAGGCCGCGTCGTCGCCGTGTACGAGAACCCGGCGATCCGCGATCTGCGGGTCGAGCTGGAGCGGTACCCGGAGATCCGGGAGGCGATCCGCACCGAGCGTCCCGTGCTGATTCCGGACGTCCGCGAACATCCGCTGTTCGAATCGATTCGCCGCCGCTGGGAGCAGCAGCACATCGCGGTGAACGTGCAGTCGGCGGTGGCACTGCCGGTTTTCGTACAGGGCCGTGCCGCGGGCGTGTTCTTTCTCCGAACGGTGCGGGGGGACCCCGAGCTGCGCCCGCAGGACGTGGCCTTCGCCAACACCATCGCTCAGGCAGCCGCGCGCGTGCTCGAGAACGAGGAGCGCCGGGCGGCGATCTACCGACGCCAGATCAGCGCCGGCGTCACCGACGTGCTCACGGGGTGCGCCAGCCTCGATGCCCTGGACCGCCGGCTCCGCGACGAGTTCGAGCGGGCCCGACGGTATTCGTTGCGCTTCACATTGGTGGTGATCGACGTGGACCGGCTGCGCGACATCAACGAGCGGCTCGGGCAACAGGCGGGCGATCGGGTACTCGCCGAGATCGGCGCGATGATGCAGCGCGAAATCCGGGCACCGGACTTCGTAGCGCGGTACGGCGGCGACGAGTTCGCCCTGGTGCTCCCCGAGACCGACGTCAAGGGCGGGCGCCAGTTCGTGGAGCGGGTCCGCCAGGTGCTGACGCGACACACCTTCCCTGACCTGCCGCACGGACAGGCGCCGAGCCTCACGGCCGGCGTCGTCGCGTTCCCGCACGCGGAAGTGCTGCGTCCCGAGGACCTGTTCACCCAAGTCGAGGCAGCGCTCGAGCGCGGCAAGAAGAGCGCCCCGGACCGCATCGGGGTGGCGGGAGAGAAATGAGGTTTATTTCCGGCTCTTCAACCAGTTCACCGGATCCAGCGCGATCCCGCCTTGCCCGCGAATCTCGAAGTGCAAATGCGGCCCCTGGTCGCTCGAGGCGCCGCCCACGTGGCCCAGGATCTGGCCCTTGAGGACTCGCTCCCCCTGGGCCACCGTGGCGTCGTTCAAATACCCATAGAAGCTGTAGTAGCCGCCACCGTGGTCGATGAGGACCGAGGTGAGATAGGTGCCGAGGGGACCGGCGAGGCTCACGCGGCCGGCGGCGATGGCGCGCACCGGCGTGCCCGCAGGAGCGGCGATGCCGATCCCGTGCCAGGGCAGGCGGGTGTTGTTGGGGCCGGTGGCGGTGCCGAAGCGGTAGAGAATCCGCCCGTCGACCGGCCAGTCGAGTTGACCCAGGTCGGCGGTGGTAATGGCGGCCGCGGCGGTCGCGGCGCCGCGCGCGAGCGCTTCCCGGCGGGCGCGCTCCAGCGTCGCGATGCGATCGTTGAGTCCCTTCTCGTCGTGCTCCAGTTCCGACAAGCGTTGCATCGCCTCGCGGGCGCTGCGTCGCGTCTCGCGCAGTGACGATTGGCGCTCCCGTTCGAGGGCGACGTAGCGATCCAGCTCTTCCCTGCGCTCGTTTTTGCGATGCGCCAGGACCTCGCGGGCGTCCACCAGCGTTTGTCGCTCCCGACCGATCCGGCGCTGCAGCTTCGACATGTCGTTCGCCAGCAGGCGGTCCTGCCGGCTCACGAGGTAGAGGTACTTGTAGCGCGATAGCAGGTCACCGAAGCTCTCGGCCGCGAGGAGCACCTGATACCCGTACAACGGACCGCGCTTCGAGATGTCCACGAGGCGCCGCTCCAGCACGGCGCGTTTCTCGGCGAGGGCATTCTGGGCGAGCAGCAGATCTACCGTGGTCCGGTCGATCTGATCGGAGAGCGTGTTGATCTGGCGGTCCAGCTCGTTGACGATCCGGTTGGTCGTCTCCTTTTGTCGCTCGATGTTCGCGAGCTCGTCGGAGAGGGAGTGGACCTGCGTGCGCAGCCGCTCGAGCTCCTCTTCGACATCGGATCGCTCGCGGCGGATGCTTTCCAAGCGCTGTTGGTTATCTCTCAGCTGTTGATCAAATGGCTGAGGTCGCTGAGAGACGAGGGGCGTTACACCAAAAACGAAAGGCGTTGCACAGATCACGTAGCACAGAAACGTCTCGCTGAAACGTCGCGCGAAGACGTTGGTGGCTCGACGTGTCTGCGTGACGTCGTTGCGCGACGTTGGGGCGTGACGCATCACGGGCAACGTCTCACACTCGACGTAAGTGCCTTCCAACCGACGCGGCACTCCCAAATAGCCCGATCAGCGTGCCGAACCCCACTATGGCGACTGCCTGCTCGTTCGAAAAGAACGAAGCCTGTATCAGCCACCGGTTGATCAGCGTGTACGCGCCGTATGACAGGCCGATCGCGACGAGCCCGCCCAGCATGCCCTTGATCGCGCCCTGCAGCAGGAACGGCCGGCGGATGAAGCCGTTCGTCGCGCCGACCAGCCGCATGATGGCGATCTCGCGGCTGCGCTGCAGCACGGCCATGCGGATGGTCGTGCCGATGATGATGATGGCGACCACGGCGAAGGCAGCGCCCACGACCAGGCCCACGGCCGCGGCGACCTGGCGCAACCGGTCGAGCTTCTCCACCCAGTCGCGCCCGAACCGCACGTCGTCCACGAAGCCGAATCCCCGCAGGCGCTCGGCGACGTCGTTCACATGGTCGGCGTCGCGGAACCGCGGCCGGAGCTTCACCTCGATGGACGCCGGCAGCGGATTGCGCTCCAGCTCCTGGAGCACGTCGCGGAACTCGACGAGCTCGGCGCGCGCCCGCGCCAGCGCCGAGTCTTCGCTCACGTAGGTCGCCGACTGGACCTCCGGGAACGCCTCGATGTCCTTGGTGGCGAGCGTGATCGGCTCGATGGGCGTGCCGGGCAACAGGTAGGCGACGATCTCCACCCGCTCCGCCACGCCGCGCAGCGCGTCCTGCAGGTTCACGGCCACGAGCCCGAAGAGCCCCACGACGAACAGGGAAAACGCGATGGTCGTCACCGAGAGTGCGGAGAGCAAAGGTGCGCGCCGGAACGCGAGCAGAGCTTCGCGGATCGTCAGGTTCACGGCGTCGCGGCCTGGTCGCGGGACTCGTCTACCGCCGAGTCGTACACCAGCGCGCCCTCCTGCAGCTCGATCACGCGGTACGGCGCCTGGCGCACCAGGTCGAGGTCGTGCGTCGCCATCACGACCGCCGTCCCGCTGGCGTTGATGTCCCGAAGCAGCTGGAACACGCCGCGCGTGGCGCGCTCGTCGAGGTTCCCGGTGGGCTCGTCGGCCAGCAGCACGCTCGGCTCGTTCACCAGCGCCCGCGCGATGGCAACGCGTTGCTGCTCTCCCCCCGATAGCTCGCGCGGGTAAGCCTGCGCCTTGGCCGCGAGGCCGACCTGCGTGAGCACCCGCATCACTCGCGCCGCGATCGACGAGCGGCGCGCCCCCGTCACCTCGAGTGCGAACGCGACGTTCTCTTCGGCCGTGCGGTCTTCCAGCAGGCGAAAGTCCTGGAACACGATGCCGAGCCGCCGCCGCAGCATGGGGACGTCACGCGGGCGCAGGTCGGCCGCGTTGAAGCCGGACACCCGCACTTCGCCGCTTGTCACGGGCTCGTCCGCGTACACCAGCTTGAGCACGGTGGATTTGCCGGCGCCGGAATGGCCGGTGAGAAAGACGAACTCGCCCTTCGCGATGTGGAACGACACGTCCTTCAGGGCGAGCCCCCCCTTGGGGAAGGCCTTGAAGACATTCGTGAACTTGATCACTTACAGCTGCGCCAGGGCTTGCGCGAAGTCCGCGATGATGTCGTCGGCATCCTCCAGTCCGATGGAAAATCTCAGGAAGCCATCGGGAATGCCAGCCCGCGCGCGGGCCTCGGGCGTGAGCATCGCGTGCGAGGTGAGTCGTGGCTCGGAGACCAGCGTTTCCACACCGCCCAGGCTGGGTGCGTGGATCGCGATGGTGAGCGCCCGGAGGAACCGCTCCGCCGCCCGCGCCCCGCCCTTGAGCACGATCCCCAGCATACCCCCGAACCCGTCGAGGATCCGCTTCGCGACGTCCATGTCCGGATGGGACGGGAGCCCGGGGTAGTGCACGGACGCGAACTGGATCTGCTGGGCGCACCACTCGGCCACTGCCAGCGCCGTCTGATTCTGGCGCGCCACGCGCACCACGAGCGTCTTCATGCCCCGATCGATCAGCCAGGCCGCCATCGGGTCGAGCGCCTGGCCCCACACATGCAGCAGCTTGCGCACTTCCTCGATCACGGACTCGCTCCCCACCACCGCACCCGCAAGCACGTCGGAGTGCCCGTTCAAGTACTTCGTGGCGCTGTGGATCACGACGTCCGCGCCGTGCTCGAGGGGTCGGAAATTGAGCGGGGTGGCGAAGGTCGAGTCGACCAGCAGCGCGAGCCCTTCGGTCTTGCACAACGTCGCCACCGGCTCCAGGTCGATCACCCGAAGCAGCGGATTGGTGGGGGTCTCGAGGAAGATCGCGCGCGTATTCTTCTTGAGCCCGCGCTTCCAGGTGCGTTGCTCGAGCGGGTTCACGAACGACACATCGATGCCGAAGCGGCCGAACTCCTGGGCGAACAGGCGGTGCACGCCGCCGTAGATCCATTCGCTGGAGAGCAGATGATCGCCCGGCCGCAGCACTGCGAGGTGCGCGAGGGCGATCGCGCCCATGCCGCTGCCCACGAACAGCGCCGCTTCGGCGCCCTCGAGCAGCGCCAGGCGCTTCGCGATGGCCACGTGGTTCGGGTTGTTGCCGTAGCGGGTGTAGAGGACTTCCTGGGTGGAGCCGACCGGGTTGGTGAAGGTGGCGCTCTGGTACAGCGGCGCGGCCACCGGCACCCAATCCGGGCGGGTCTCCGGGTCACCGTGAACGGCGCGGGTCGAGAAACCGAGGCGACGCTTCACGCGAGCGTGAGCGCGAGCGTCCCTCCGGGGGTCCGCACGGCCAGTCGCCGCGCCACGAGCTCCTCGAGCAGCGCCACCGCGGCGTCGGGCGCCCCCACCGCCTCGAGCGTGCCGTCGCTCCGCTCGATCACCGCTGCCATCCGATGACCCGCGAGCACCGGCTCGATCGCCTCGCGGTGCCCGTCCGAGATCCCCGTGAGCACGAGGACAGCGGGCCGGCCACGCAACAGCTTCGCCACGATTTCGTCCGCGCACGAGTAGTCGATGCAGCCCACGCGAGTGAAATCGATGCGCGCGAGGGCGACGGCGCCATGGGCGGTCGCCATCGCGTGCTCGATACGCTCGCGCACGACCCGCCCGGTCGGCCGCGTGACCAAATCGGTGTAAATGCCCGACACGGATTCCTGAAGCACCGCGTGCACGTCGATGTGCTGTATCACCGCTTCGTGGACCCCTGCTCGGGAATGATGATGAGCACCTGGGCACCCGGGAACGCCGGGAGACCGTCTTTCAAGGGGACGTCGTCGTCCCACTTGGGGACGATCGCGATCCGCGCGGTGCCGCTGCGGATCGCGATCTTCCCGTCCCAGCGGGCGAGGTATCGCCGGATTCCTGCCAGCCCTTGCCCCCGGCCCGGATCGCGGAATCGGCTCACGCCCTGGATGAGCGCAGCCTCGAGCGCCGCGGCGTCTCCCCAGCGAGCGCCGAAGCGCTTGCTCTGGGTTGGCTCGAGTGAGTGGCGGAACCCCACACCCGCATCCGCCACTGCGATCACGACCACGCGTTTCGCGAGCTTTCGCCGCCAGTCGTAGGCTTGCACCGCGACCCAGCCGCCCGTGCCCGCGTGTTCTACAATATTCTGACACGCCTCCGAAAGCGCCATAGCGAAGCCCATCGTCGCCTTTGGGTCGAGTCCCAACTCGGACGCCAGGATGGCAGCCGCGCGCTCCTGAATCTTCGACACCACGGCATGAACGTCCTCGGCTGCGCGCACCGGCGTCACGGGGAGCAACACGTCGCTCTCGTCCGCGGCCTTGACGCGCGGCACCTTGCCGTGGATCTCGAACAGATCGGCCGCTTCGCGGAAAAAGCCGGCGCGCGTCCAGTACGTGAGGACCTCGGCGTGCGTCGGGGCCGTCAGCAGCGGTCGCTCCCCGCCCCCTCCCCCTCCCCCTGAGCTCCGCGCCGCTTGTCCAGCGGCCAGCAGGCCGACCAGGCCGTACGGCGACGCCCATTCGGCCGCGTGGGCGTCGAACAGCAGCCGCTCGCCGTCTGCGGTCGCCGCTGCGAACGCGCTCGCGAACTGGTCGAACGATCGGTCGTCGAACTGCGTGGGGACCTCGATCAGCCGGGTCATACCGCTGAAAGCTTGCCCAGCAGATGGTCCCGCAGCCCGGTGGCCCCGCGGTGGGTCACGTTGCGCGCGCCCATGCGGGTGCCCACCTGGAGCGCGGCTTCGAGGGTCGTGCCGGCGAGGAGCGATGCGGCGACACTCGCGCCGAGCACGTCGCCGCAGCCGGTCGGGTCGCCGTCCGGGCCCGCGGGCTCGTCGGGGGCGATCCGCGCGGTGCGGATCGGGCTTCCGGTGAAGTACGCCGCGCCCCGCGCGCCCAGGGTCACGAGCAGGGCGCGGCACCCCCGGGCCAACGCACCCGCGGCGATCGCCAGGGGATCCGGGCCCAGCTGCTGCATCTCATCTTCGTTCAGCTGCACCGTGTCGAAGCAGCCGAACCAGGCGGGAGCATCCGGGAGCGGTCGGGGGACGCGCGTGCCGTCGGGCTCCTTACCCATAAACAGGCTGTGAAGGTCCGCGTACACGAACCGCGGGAAGCCGCGGCGCAGCAGCTGCGCCGTCTCCAGATTCATCTCGTATCCCGAGATGAAGTTGATGTACAGGGCGTCGAGGTCCGTCAGGTGCGGGCCGAGCTCCGCCCACGTCCACGGCGGCACGCCACCCGACATCTGCTCGCAGCGGCGCGCGACCTGGTAGTAGCGCAGCGTCACCCGGTTGTTGGGAACGGGCACTTCGATGAAGCGGGTCTCGGGCGCCAGGTGCCGGAGGGTCTTCAGGAACGCGTTGGCCCGCGGGGCGAGGTCGTGGCCGACCTTGATGAGGGGAACGATCTGCCACTCGTCGCCCAGGGTGGCGTCGAGCGCGGCGAGCGAGTACGAGATCCCGCCCCATTCCTCGACCGCGGGCTGAGCGGGATCGCGCCCGTAGATGGTGTCCCACACCATCGACCCGACGACACCCAGCCGCTTCACAGGCGTCCCCAGGTGCGCTTGATGAACACGGCGGCCGCCCCGTAGACGCCGGCCGTGCCGGTCAGGTTCCCCGGGACGATCCGGCAGACCTCGACGGCGGGCTTAAACGCACGCCGCTTCACCTCGCTGCGGAGCGGCGCGAACAGTTTCTCACCCGCGAGGGTGACCCCGCCGCAGATGACCACGACCTCGGGGTTGAAGATATTGACGATATTCGCAACGCCAGTCCCGAGGAACTTCGCCGTGTCGTGCACGACGTCGAGGGCGTATGGGTCGCCGTCGTGGGCGGCTTCGTATACGATCTGCGCTGTGATCTTGGACAGATCGCCGTTCACGTAGCCCGGCAAGGCCGTGTCCGCGCCGGCCTCGATTCCTTCCACCGCGCGGGCGGCGATCGCCGGGCCCGAGGCGTAGGCCTCGAGGCAGCCGTAATTCCCGCACTTGCAGCGCCGCCCCGTGGAGTCGATCGACATGTGCCCGATCTCGCCCGCGATGTCGGACACGCCGCCGTAGATCTCTCCGCCCAACACGATGCCGCCGCCGACCCCGGTGCCGATCGTGAGCCCCACCACGTGAGTGGCGCCTTGCGCCGCGCCCCGCCACCACTCGCCGAAGATCGCGCAGTTGGCGTCGTTGTCGAGCGTCGCGGGGAGGCCGAGCGCGTCCACCAGCCGATCACGCAGCGGGAAGTTCGTCCACCCGAGATTCGGGGTCAGCAGCACCACGCCCGTCTTCGTGTTCAGCGGCCCGGGGGATCCGATGCCCACGCCGGCGATCTCCTTGTCCTTGGCCTGTGCCATCGAGGCGCGCGCCAACTTCACGATGCGCGAGAGCACGGCGTCCGCGCCAAGCTCGGGAATGGTCGGCTCAGACACGAGTCCCACGACCTCGGAGCCGTCTTCGGCCACGGTTCCCGCGACAATGTTGGTCCCGCCGAGATCAATCCCTACGACGTAGCGCACCGGTCTCCTCGATTGCCTGAAGGACGTCTTCCACGCCGAGCGACTGCATGCAGCGGTGATGCCCCAAGGGACAGACTTGGGGACCGTGCGCGGAGCAGGGACGGCACATGAGACCGTTGAGCTCGACGACGCGGTCCCGCGGTCCGCGCGGGCCGAACCCGAACGCCGGCACTGTGGGTCCGAAGATCGCTACCGTCGGCGTGCCGACGGCTTGGGCCAGGTGGAGTGGCGCGCTGTCATTGGTCACGAGCAGGGCCGCGCGCCGAATCGCTTCGGCGGACTGGCGCAGGGTCAGCCGGCCGCACGCATTCACCGCCCTGCGTCGCCCTCCATCGCCCTCCACCGCCCGAACGATCTTCTCCGCCAGGTCCGCGTCCTCCGGCCCGCCGACCAACACCACGCGGACGCGGTCCACCAGGCGCCCAACGAGCTTCTCGTAGTAGGGCCAGCGCTTGGTGCCCCAGATCGACCCGGGAGCGAGCGCCACGAACGGCCCCGTGATCCCGCTACTCCGAAGGAACGCATCCACCGCTCTGCGATCGGCGGCGCTCATGGCGAGCGTGGGCGCGCGCTGCGTTACCGCCCCGTTCGTCGGGGGGAAGTCGGCGAGCGCCAGCACGCGATCGACCTCGTGGCAGTCGCGTGGTCGCCACCGAACTTCAGTGTACAGCCAACGCCAGCCGTCGGCGAAGCCGACCCGCTGCGGGATGCGGGCGAGCCACGCCGCCAGCGCCGTCCGCAGGGAGCGATGCGGAAGATACGCCACCGCGTAGCGTTCGGCTCGCAGCCGCCGCGCCAGGCGCACGAGCCCACCCGGCCCGGCGTCACGCCCCTTCTTGTCGTACGGGATCACTCGCCGGACGGCGGGATGGGTCTCGAGGAGGGCCGCCGCCGCCGGAGTGGTCACCACGTCCACCGGCCCGTGGCGGGCGGCCAGGGCTTCGAGCAGCGGCGTCGTGAGCACCACGTCGCCCAGAAATGCCGTCTGGATGACGAGGCTAGTCAACCTGGAGGACCGCGAGAAAGGCTTCCTGCGGGATCTCCACCGTGCCGACCTGTTTCATCCGCTTTTTCCCTTCCTTTTGCTTCTCCAGCAGCTTGCGCTTGCGGGTCACGTCCCCGCCGTAGCATTTGGCGGTCACATTCTTGCGCAGCGGTCGCACCGTCTCGCGGGCGATCACCTTGGTGCCGATGGCCGCCTGGATCACGACCTCGAACAGCTGGCGCGGGATCAGCTCCTTGAGCTTCTCGGCGATCTTCTTGCCCCATTCGTACGCCTTGTCGCGATGGATGATGACGGAAAAGGCGTCCACGGCCTCGCCGTTCAGCAGCATGTCGAGCCTCACGAGGTCGCCCGGCCGGTATTCGAGGAACTCGTAGTCGAGCGACGCGTAACCGCGCGAGATCGTCTTCAGCTTGTCGTAGAAGTCGAGAATGATCTCTGCGAGCGGGAACTCCCAGCTGAACTCGACCCGCGTGGGGTCGACGTAATGCATCCCCCGGTACACGCCCCGTCGCTCCTGGCCCAGCTTCATGATGGCCCCGATGTACTCCGCCGGGGCGACGATGCGGGCCTTGACGTATGGCTCTTCGATGTGATCGACCTCCGAGCCGTGTGGCATCAGGCTGGGATTCTCGACCAGGTCGACGGCGCCGTTCGTGCGGTGGACGTGATACTCCACGTTCGGCACGGTGCTGATCAAATCGAGGTTGAATTCTCGCTCGAGCCGCTCGCGCACGATTTCCATATGGAGCAGGCCGAGGAACCCGCAGCGAAAGCCGAACCCGAGCGCCACCGACGACTCCGGCTCGTAATGCAGCGACGCATCGTTGAGCTGCAGCTTCCCGAGCGCATCGCGCAGCTCCTCGAACTGCTCGGCATTCGTCGGGTACAGGCCGGCGAACACCATCGACTTGACGTCGCGGTAGCCCGGCAGCAGCGCGAGGTCGCGATACGCCGCGTCGAGCACTGTGTCCCCCGCGCGCGTCTCGCGCACGCCCCGGATGTTGGCGACGAAGTACCCGACTTCCCCGGCCTCGAGCTCCTCGATCGGCTTGTGCCCGAGCTGGAGGTAGCCGACTTCGTCCACCTCGTACACGTCGTCCTTGTGGGCCCCGAACGAGATCTTCATGCCGGGCCTGAGCACGCCGTCCACCACGCGGATGCTGGGGATCGCGCCGCGGTAGCGGTCGTAATACGAATCGAAGATCAGCGCGCGGAGCGGGGCTTCGTGATCGCCCCGCGGCGGAGGCACCCGCCGCACGACGGCTTCCAGCAGTTCGGGGACGCCGGTGCCCTCCTTGGCGGAGATGCGCAGGATCTCCTCGGGCTTCGCCCCGATGAGCTCGTGCAGCTCCTGCGCGCGGCGGTCCGGCTCGGCGCCGGGCAGGTCGATCTTGTTGAGTACCGGGATGATCTCGAGGCCAGCGTCGAGAGCCAGAAACAGGTTGGACAGGGTCTGCGCCTGAACTCCCTGGGAGGCGTCCACCACCAGGATTGCCCCCTCGCACGCCTGCAACGAGCGCGAAACCTCATAGGTAAAGTCCACGTGCCCGGGCGTGTCGATCAGGTTGAGCTCGTACACGCCTCCCTGTCCGTCGCGGGCGTGGTAGTTCATGCGCACCGCGTTAAGCTTGATCGTGATGCCCCGTTCGCGCTCCAGATCCATGGTGTCGAGCACCTGTTCCCGCATCAGGCGCTTGTCGAGCGTCCCGGTGAGCTCGATGAGCCGGTCGGCCAGCGTAGATTTCCCGTGGTCGATGTGGGCCACGATGCAGAAGTTGCGGATGTGGTCTTGGCGCATCGGGGGAGAAATATAGATACTGGGTATTAGGTACTGGGCGTTGGTCGTCTAGACCTAGCACCCAGTACCCCGTTCCTAGCACCTTTCACAGGCATGGCTCTCACCCCCATCACCGGCTGGTTCGATCCCACCTCCAACGGCGGCGCCCTGCGCCTCGCCGCGAACAGCTACTTGCCCGCCAAAGGCGACCCGGGCGTGCGGCTCGCGGGACTCCGCCGTGGTGACGGAGTCACGCTGGAGAATGGCCGCGTGGCGAGCGTCAACGGCGGCCCGCCCTCGCCGGCGCGCCTCGCGGACCGCCCGGAGTTCGCCAAGCTCGGCGCGGTGCACCCATCGCGTCTCCTGCAGCTCGAGACCGCGCAGGCCTCGAGCCCGCGCACTGCCGGCATCCAGCGAATCGTCGATTTGATCTGTCCGCTGGGATTCGGTCAGCGTGCGTTGATCGTGTCACCGCCCAAGGCGGGCAAGACCGTGATGCTGCAGGCGGTGGCGGAAGGCGTCGCGCTCAATCACCCGTCGGTGATCTTGCTCATCCTGCTGGTGGACGAGCGACCGGAGGAAGTGAGCGAGATGGTCGACTGGGGTCGGGGCGAGGTGGTCGCCTCGAGCTTCGACCTGCCTCACGAGCGGCATGTCGCCGTGGCCGACATGGTATTCGAGCACGCCCGGCGCCAGGTGGAGTTGGGAAAGGATGTCGTGATCGTGCTCGACTCCCTCACGCGGCTCGCCCGCTCGCACAACACGACGGGCCGGGGCAGCGGACGCACGATGTCCGGCGGTCTCGACGCCACCGCGCTCGCCAAGCCGAAGGGGTTATTCGGGGCCGCGCGCGCCGTCCCCGAGGGGGGCTCGCTGACCGTCATCGCGACCGCCCTCATCGAGACTGAGAGCCGCATGGACGACGTGATCTTCGAGGAGTTCAAGGGCACCGGAAACGCCGAGCTGCGGTTGTCGCGTGCGTTGGCCGACCGCCGGCTGTACCCCGCGGTGGATGTAGCCGCGAGCGGGACGCGGCGGGAAGAGCTGCTCGGAGACGCCGCGACGGTAGCCGCCAAACAGCAACTCCGGCGGGGCCTGGTGGAGCTCCCGCCGGAGAAAGCGATCGACGTGTTGCTCGCCCAGCTCAAGCGTTCCAAGACCAACGCGGAGCTGCTTGCCGCCGCCCGTTAGCCCTCAGTTGGTGCTGCTTCCCCCCACGATCTGCTTGTAGCTCTCCGGTTTCCAGCGGGGCCGCTGAGCACTGTTTGCGACGGCGAGTCCCATGTAAAACACCAGCCGCGCGAACCGCGCTTCTTTCTCCGTGTCGATCTTGTCCGGTGAATCGCTCACCTGGTGATAGTCCGGATGCAGGCCCGTCGTGAAAAACAGGATCGGCACGCCCTTCTTGGCGAAGTTGAAGTGATCCGAGCGAAAGAACAGGCCTTCCTGCGGCCAGAGATCGCCGACCGGCTTGATGCCCAGCTCACGGTGGGCGGCCGCGACGCTGTCGAGCGTCGTACCGAGATTGGAGTGTTCCCGCCCGATCACGGCGACGGTGTCCTTCGAGTTGCGGCCGACCATGTCGCTGTTCAGGTCGGCGACGACGTTCGCCAGCGGCACGGTCGGATGGTCGGCCCAGTACCCACTTCCCCACAGCCCGCGCTCTTCGCCGCTCACGGTCATGAAGACCAGCGAGCGCTTGGGTCGGTCGCGCAGCAATGAGAAGGCTTCCGCCAGCTCGACGACCGCCACCGTTCCCGAGCCGTCGTCGTCCGCTCCATTGCAGATCGAGTCGGCGCCGCGCGCCGTGCATCCCTCGCCGGCGCTGGGCGTGCCGATGTGGTCCATATGCGCGGTGAACAGGACGTACTCCGATTTCAAGGCTGGATCACTGCCCTCGAGCACTCCCACGACATTGGGTGCCGACGCGTGGTCGAGCATTCGCTGGTGGACGTCCAGCCGCATCGTGACATCGCTCAGCGGGCGAGCCGCGAGGGGTTTGTCGGCCCAGGCGCGCAAGGAGTCGGGACTGGCGCCGCCCTGTGCGAACAGTGCATTGGCCGTAGCGGTCCGCACCGCCAACACCGCCGGGACCGCTGCGCCGCCCCCCTCGCTCGGGTTCCGCACGGTTACACTCGCCTCGCGGCCCGGCAGCTTCTCCCAGATCGAATCGGGGAAGCCGGCCACGAGGACGACGGCGAGGGGCTTGAGCGGCAGGAGCTTCACGGCGATGGCATTGAGCGCGGGTCCGTAGGCTACGAACACGACTTTCCCGGTCACGGACGCGGAGTCGAGCGCGCTCCCCGCCGCGTCGGGTGACCCGGTGACGACGGCGGCCGGTGCGGTCGTTGCGACCGAGGGCGCCTGACCTTCTACCAGCAGGACGTCGTGACCAACGCGCCACGTGGTCGGCGTGCGGCTCGTGATGCCGATGGTCGAGCTCTCGGGATCGAAGCGCAGCACCTCGAGAGGGAACCGCTGGAGGTACGTCCCGCTGTCGCCGCCCGGCTTCAGGCCGAAGCGCCGGAACTCGCCCGCGATATAGGTGGCCACGGCGTCGAGCTGGGGACTCGGCGTCGCGCGACCGAGCATCGAGTCGGCGGCGATGATTCCGATGCGGCGCTGTATGTCCGCGGCCGTGATCGATGCCGCACCACTCGTGGCGGACTGCTGCCGCTGTCCCGCAGCCATGACGGGGAGCGCCGCGAGCAGGAGCGCCAGACGATATCGCATCGCGATCGCCTTGAGGAATGGGGACCGAAAGCTAACGTGCCCGGCCGCAACGGACTACGGCCGGGCACGTGCGGGAACGGTCAAATCAGGGCTTACGCCGCTTCAGCTCAGGCTCGCCCCGTGGCTGCTCCTTCGGGGCCTGCTGCTTCGGCTCTACCCGCGGCTCGCTGCGCGGCGGCGGCGCTTCGCGCCGTGGCTCGGCACGCGGCCTGTCCTCCGCCGCCGGGCGACGCTCCGGCTGCTGTGGCCGAGGAGGTTGCTCCCGCCGTTCCGGCTGAGCGGGGCGCTCGGGCTGCTCGGGCCGATCGAGGCGATCCGGCAGATCCGGGCGCTCGCGCCGCTCGGGGCGGTCAGGATTCTGCGGATTCTCCGGCCGTTCACGCCGATCGGGCTGGGCCGGTTGATCGGGCCGGGTGGGCCGGCGGTCACGACTGCGGACTTCGTCATTGACCTGCTCGTCGCCAAGACGGCGGCGTGGCGGGATGATGTTGGGCGGCGGAATGACGCCGATCCCGCCGAGATCACGACCCTGCACCCCCACGTCCCGCCTGCGATCGTCGTTCACCGGGCGCTCACCGATGCGGGTGATAAACGCGTCCGACGCCTGACGGTCCCTGAAGATGAACCGCGGTTCGGGACGGTACGGACGCGCGAAGACTACGCGCGTACCGCCGTAGTAGCGGTAGGGGTAATAGTAAGGATCATCGTACACCACGATGCGAAAGCGTACGCACGTGTAGTCGTATGGGCTCCAGTACGGGTAGCTCACGTACGAGTGGCAGTCGTAGCACAGGAAACGCGGATAGTCGTAGTGCTGTTGGACGTAGTACGGAACGACGTCGTAGTCCCAGTCCGCATATCCGTCGGGCACCAGCCGCTCCGCGAGGTCCGTGAGGGCGACATACGGGTCGCCGCGCACGCGACCGTCGGCGATCGTCCGGTAGTCCCAGTGATCCCGGCTCTGGATGCGATCGTACACGAACGGATCGGCGGCGGCGATCCCGAAGACATAGCCGACCCCCGGATAATCATCCACGTAGAACGCGTCGCGATCGGATCCACCCTCGACTTCGTAGTCGCGACCGCCGCGCGCGAAGTTGTCCTCCCACGGCTCCCGCGGGAACAACACCCGCACGCGCCCATCGGTGTCAACGCGGAGGATGGTGACGTAGGCGTCACGGTCGGCCCGGAAATGAACCCGGGCGCGTTGACCCCGGGCGTAGGGACTATCGCCCCGATCGGTCCAGACTTCGACGCGCGGGCGATAATCGACGCTCACCGGCGCCACCGGGGGCGCGCCGGAAGGCGTCGCGACAAGGCCGAGCAGCGCAAACGTGGTCAGCATACGTGCCTCCGAGCGGAGGCTTTCAGCAGGCCATGTGCCAAGGGTGGAACCAGAGCCCCAAGTGGCTGTACCAATTGATGTTGCGACCGTGCGCCGCGTGAGGCCAGCAATGGGGCCTGTCCTCTACCCCGGACACTCGGCCGCTCATTAGCTTCCCGTGCCGATGGCCGACAAACAGCGTATCGATCTGCTGGATCCCGCCGAGGTGGCGCGCTTCGGCGGGATCGAGATCGTGGCCCAGGGCGTCGTCGAGGGCTTCCTCACCGGAATCCACCGCTCGCCGTTTCGCGGGTTCTCGGTGGAGTTCACGGAACACCGGGCGTACCAGCCGGGGGACGAGCCGCGCTACCTGGACTGGAAGATCCTCGCCCGCGCCGACCGTCTGTTCGTCAAGCAATTCGAGCAAGAGACCAATCTCCGGGCCATGATCCTGGTGGACGCGAGCCGCTCGATGGCGTGGCGCGGGGCCCCGGGCCGCCTTACCAAGCGCGCGTACGCCGACCGGCTTGCCGCGGCGCTTGCACTGATTCTGCTTCGACAGCGTGACGCGACGGGCCTCATCACGTTCGATGAAACCGTGCGCGAGGTGGTGCCGGCACGGGTCAAGGCGGGACAGTGGGCGCGGCTGGTGCGAGGGCTGGTCGACACACCGGACGGGCGCGGGACGGCGGCGCACGCGGCGTTGGTGCGGCTCACGTCGCTGCTCGTGCGCCGCGGCCTGGCGGTTCTGGTTTCCGACTTGCTGTTCGATCGGGACTTGGCGCTCACCGCGCTTCGCTACCTGCGGCATCGCGGGCACCAGGTGATCGTGCTGCATCTGATGGATCCCGCGGAGGCCGAGCTGTCCGGTCCGCCCGAAGTGCGCTTCCGGGATCCCGAATCGGTGGCGAGCGTGGTGGTGCGGCCGCGCGAGCTGGCGCGGGCATATAAGGCGACGGTACTTCGCGAAATCGGCGCATGGCGTACGGCGTGTCGGCGCCACGGCATTGCGTACCATCACATTCTGACCGACATGCCCTTCGGTACGGCCTTGCGGCTGCTCGCGTGACGTTCCTCCATCCGCTGGCCCTCGTGGGACTCGCGGCGGCGGCGGTCCCCGCGCTCCTCCATCTGCTCGAGCGACAGGTACCGCCGGAAGCCGAGTTTCCCCCCCTACGGTATCTGAGCGAGGCGGAGCGTCAGAGTGCCCGCCGCCTGAAACTGCGACACCTGCTGCTCCTGATCCTCCGGACGACGCTGATCGCCGTGCTGGTGCTGGCCGCGGCACGGCCGCTCGTCTCGGCGCGATCGAGCGCGGCATCGCTGCACGAGCCGACGGCACTCGTGGTGATACTGGACAATTCGGTCTCGTCAGGGCTCGTCGTGGATGGGCACCCCACGCTCGATCGCCTGCGGGGGATGGCGCGGGCCTCGCTCGGACGCGCGACGGCGTCCGATCGACTCTGGCTCATGTTGGCGGATGGCGTGGCGCGGGCCGGAACGCGGGAGGCGTTGCTGGCGACGCTGGACGGCGTCGCGGTTTCGCCGCGGCGACTGGACCTGACCGCCGCCGTGCGCGTGGCGGCGCGGCTCGTCGACGGTCAGCCGCTGGCGGCGCGTGAAGTCCACGTGCTGAGCGACCTGCAACGCACGGCGCTGGGACCCGGTCGGGCGAGCGCGCCGCGGGGCGTGCGGGTCCTGGCCCTCGCACCACAGAGCCAGGCGGCGTCGAATCGCGGGGTCGGGGTCACGCGCGTCGCCGATGGTGCCCTGGCCCTGAGCGTCGTCGGAACGCCGAACAGCCGTGCCGGGGCGGTGACCCTGCGCATCCGGGATCGTGAGGTCGCCCGGGCGCTCGCGGCCCCCGGGTCGGCAGTGTCGATCACACTGCCGCCACTCGGCCCCGGTTGGTGGGTGGGGGAGGCGACGCTCGATCCCGACGAGTTGCGCGCCGATGACCGACGCCTGGTGGTGTGGCGTGTTGCGCCTCCCGCACGGGTCACCGCGCTCCCGGGGGCGGGGGCGTTTGTCGATGCGGCCCTGGCAGTGCTGCGGGAGGGCCAGCGCGTTCAGACGGGCTCCGACGTCGTGATCGGCGACCGCGTGGAGGGCGGGGGGCGTTTCACCCTCGTGGTTCCGCCAGCCGATCCGGCGCTGCTCGGCCAGATGAATCGGTCCCTCGCAGCCCGTGGCATTGGGGAAGGACGACGGGGAAGAGGGGAGACCAGTTCCGCCGCAGGGGAGGGAGGGGGCGGTCGGTGGCGATTTGGCTCGTCGGGCACGCCAGGCCATCTGGCCGCCACCGCTGTGCCAGGAATCGCGGGGATACAGGTGACGCGACGATACCGAATCGAGACGACGACCGGGGACGGCGCAGGTGGGACGGCCGTCGACTCGGCCGTGCTGGCGACGGTGAACGGCGAGCCGTGGCTGGTGCGGGAAGGGACGGTGATGCTCATTGGGAGCCGCCTCGACACGGGTTGGACGGCGCTGCCCGCGAGCCCCGCGTTCGTCCCGTTCGTGGATGCGCTCGTCAACCGCCTCGCCCGCGGCGAGGCCCCAGTCGTCGAGGCCGAAGGCGCGCCGCGCGTCGAGTTCCGGACCCGGGGCGCGGATACGCTCGGTGCCACCGTCTACGGCGTGGACCCGGCCGAATCGGATCTTACCGCCGCTTCGCCGGCACTAGTGCGCGACGTGCTCGGCGCAGACGTCCTGGACGGAGCGTCCTGGACGGGCGCGAGTTTCGCCGGTGCGGGGCGGCGGGACTTGAGCACCTTGCTGCTGGCCCTGGCACTGTTCCTGGCCCTGGTCGAGCTCGGCGTAGCAACCCGGACGCACTGATGCCGCTCGATTTCCTGGTTGATCAGATGGACGCGCTGCCGGCGACACGGGCACTGGCGGAGGGCCTCCCGCCGCCTGGCGGCCGTCTCGCCGTCGGCGGCCTCCTGGGCTCGAGTCCTGCTCTCCTCCTGGCCACACTCGCGCGCCGTCTCGCCCAACGGGTCTTCGTCGTGATCACCTCCACCCCAACCGAGGCAGAGCGGTGGCTCGCGGACCTGCGAACGCTTGCGGGCGGCGTAGTGGCGCTGTACCCGCAGCGCGAGGCGCTCGGTGCCGAAGAGCCGCATGTCGAGATCGCCGGCGAGCGGGTGGAGACGCTGGAGCTGCTGCTGTCAGGACAGGTCCGCGTGCTCGTGACGACCGCGCGGGCGGCCGCCGAGCGGACCGGTGTGCCTGCGGCACTCCGCGACATGAGGCTGGTGTTGGCGCCGGGGAAGGGGGACGGGGGAAGAGTGTCGCTGAGCGACGTCGTGGGACGCCTCACGGACATGGGGTACGAGCGGGTTCCGACCGTGACTGAAGTGGCGCAGTTCAGCGTGCGCGGCGGGATCCTGGACGTGTACGGGTTCGGGATGGCGGCTCCGGCACGTCTCGAGTGGTGGGGAGATGACGTGGCTTCGATCCGGAGCTTCGATCTGGATTCGCAGCGCTCGGGCGAGACGATCGAGCGGGCGACGATTCTGCCGGTGAGAACCGAGGGAGGGGGGAAGGGGGAAGGGGGAAGGGTGCGGTCCTCGCTTCTGGACCTGTTGCCGAGCGACACGCTCCTCGTCCTGGAGCAGGAGTCGGCGCTCGGTCGAGAGGTGGATCGGGCATGGACCGAGGCGGCGCACCATCTCGAGGTAGCGCGGCGGCTGGGGGAGGATCCGCCGGAGCGAGAGGTGCTGTTCGTCGACCCGGCCGGGTGGCGCGCTCAGATGGCGCAGTTTGCGCGACTGGCGCTCGACCCTGCCGAGACGGGTGTGCGGTTTCCGATCGGACCGCCCGAGGCCATCGACCGCGACATCAAGCGGCTGCGCCGCATCGTCGCGACCGAGCCGCCGACCGTCATCT
>Ga0209375_1001155_pt1 | contig 20341 bp, 18 predicted proteins | sample GraSoiAngelo_131_FD_185888 | JGI IMG/M metagenome (GOLD analysis project Ga0209375, IMG submission 185888) | Grasslands soil microbial communities from the Angelo Coastal Reserve, California, USA - 14_0929_02_30cm (SPAdes) (version 2) | ecosystem: Environmental > Terrestrial > Soil > Grasslands ... | reverse complement strand
CCGCCGTAACTCCCGCCGTAAATCGCAATGCGCTTAGGGTCGGCGATGCCTTGTTTGATCAGCCACTGGACACCGTCAGTGACGTCGTCTTGCATCGTTTTACCCCATTGCTTGAATGATGCTTCCCAGAATTTCCGGCCGTACCCGGTCGAGCCACGAAAATTTACTTGCAGCACTGCATAACCGCGGTTCGCAAGAAATTGGACTTCCGGATCGTAACCCCACTCGTCACGCGCCCACGGGCCGCCATGCGGAATCATCACTGTGGGAAGATCCTTTGAATCGCGCCCGAGCGGCAGCGTGAGGTAACCGTGGATAGTCAAGCCGTCGCGGCTCTTGTATTCTATGGGCTTCATCGGCGCGAGTTGATCCTCCTTCAGCCAGGGTGTCACATCGACAAGCTTGGTTAGTTCCTTCGTTTTCGCGTCGAAAAGATAGCGCGAGCCGGGCGTCCGATCGCTCGTTGCGGCGACGATAAACTTGTCTTCTTCGTGGTCGTTGCCGACTAGATCAATTTGATAGCCAGGAAGCTTCTCCTCGATCGTTGAGTACATTTTCTCGGTTTGCGGATCGAGGTATTTCCGCTCCTCATGCCAGGTCGTGTACTCCGCGTAAGTTAGGACCTTCCGTTTCTTCGAAAACGCCAGCCCATCGACGTCGACCTCTGGATTTTCGTAAATCGTCTCGGTTTCCTTGGCTGTCGCCGGATCAATTTTCACAATCGCAACCTTGTCACGACCGATGTTTGAGGTGGCATAGATTTCCTTGTTATCGAAGGTGTAAAACTCCGGCGTCACGCGTTCGCGGAAATTTGTGCTCAAGACTTTCTTGAATGGCGCCTTCTCGTCTGGCCGCGTAAGCAGTGTTGCGTTGACGCCGTCGGATTCCGTCGCGGCGAGAATTCGGCCTTTGTGGTCGGTCACCCAATGATCCACGCGTCCGGGATTTTTCGCGGTCATCTTCATCTCGCCGGTCGCGACATTTAATCGATAAGCGTCAAAAGCCTCGGCATTCCGCTTGTTCATCATCATGACGATTTCGTGCTCGGAAATATCTTCTAGATCGTCGACGAGTTCCGCTCGCACCTTTGGAAATGGGGTCAGGTCTTTTACCTCACCAGTTTTCAAATCGATCCGGAAAAGATGAAAATTCTCGTCGCCCTTGTTGTCCTGCGCGTAAACAACGAACTGGTTTCCCTTCCAAAAGTAATCGCGAATATCGCGCTCCTTGTCAGACGTGATCCGTTTAGCTTCGCCGCCTGCGGTGGGTCGGATGAAAATGTTCATGCGCGTTTCCCATGGCGCGAGATAGGAGAGCGTGTTCCCGTCGGGCGAAAGAAGATAACTGGTGCTTAGCGGATTTTTGAAGAAATCGCGGAGCGGAATTTTTGGCGGCAGCTCGGCAGCGGCTATCAGCCCGGGCATAATAAGAGCAAAAACCGCGAGACATTGCATGCCCGCACGTTGGTAAATGGCAGAGATGAAGTCAACACGCCCTCCAGCGAGTTGAATGCATCGGATTTGCGGGCGGCTGGTTAACACGGAGATGCCAAGATAGTTTCCGGGTCCCCCAGCCGAACGCGAAGCCCTTAAATATTAATCACGCCGCTTTCGCGTGGGATGCTTTGTCATCCACCTCCAACCACTCGAACAACGTCGTTTTCGCTGGATCAAGGCCGAGCGGCTTTACCTGCTCGGCAAACCAATCGCGTCGTTCTGGATCATCGTGAGGCCGGGTCGCTATGACCTCGTCACCCCAACGCTTGATTTCTTCCTGCGTTTTCTCTTCGCCATTTCGGTGAAGCCATTCAACCATTTCCTGATCGCTCGCGCCCTGCTCAATCTGCGCCTTGAAATCATCGCCTTTCACGCCTTTGAAGCCAAAGAGCATGTTATCCACCGGACAATCGAAATGATATTCCCAGATATTGCCCGCCACGAGAGCGCGGCATTTGTCGATCGTGCGTCCAAGAATCGCGTAGCCGCCGACCCGAATGCGTGGACTGCGCGGCGCTTCCCTCGCTAAATTTTTGCCAGTAACTTTTTTGTTCATACTTCATGAATCGCCCAGGCCAAACGGATCGGTCGTAACTGCAAGGAAATTCAGAAAACGCAAATTGATTCCGTCATGCACACCGGTTATGTGGCACAAACAAAAGTGGGCCGAACGGTTGGCGCTTTGATCGGCGGTCTATGACCGCAGCATCTTTCGTTTTATGTTTGGCGCCTGTGATTACGGCGAAATGGATATGTCGATCTTTGCTCGGACTCGCGTGTGTTGCGCAGCTTCATGGTGAATCAGCGCGTGTTGTAACGCCGCCAGCCGGAAAACTTTACCACGGATTCTACTGGGGCGGGGTCGGGACCGATGAGCACGATCCAACCGAGCACGATGTCACGCCCGAAGATGTCGCGCGTTACGAGCAAGCTGTCGGCAAGCAAAGCGCTTGGATTTATTTCTCAAATAACTGGTTTGAATCTCGAAAATTCCCAGTCGCGATGTGTAGCTGGATCCGCGATCTCAAGAAAATTCCGTACGTCCGTTTGATGTTGCGTTCCAATGTCGATCAAAAGCATTCTGAGAAGGCCTTTTCTCTTCAGAAAATTATTGCCGGGAATTTCGACGTCGATCTTCGCGCCTGGGCGTCCGACGCAAAGAGTTTTGGATCGCCTATTTTGATCGAGTGGGGCACGGAGCCAAATGGGAACTGGTTCAGCTGGAATGGTAAATGGAATGGCGGCGAGAAGAAAGGGCCGGCACGCTACATCGCGGCTTACCGGCACATTGTCGATCTGATGCGCAATGAAGGCGCGGACAATTTGCTGTGGGTCTGGCATGTGAATTGGCTGGATGAGCCAGAGCGAAAATGGAATGCCTTCGAGAATTACTTCCCCGGGGAACATTATTGCGATTGGGTCGGTCTTAGCGGCTACGGACCAACCACGCCGATGACTCGCGATGGAACAGAAAGCTTTGCTTTCAAAATGCGGAAAGCCTACCCGCGCCTTACGAGAATTGCTCCGGGCAAGCCAATCATCATCGCCGAATTCGGTTGCGATTTACATAACCGACATATCAACACAGCGCGCTGGGCAAAATCCGCGCTCGAAGATTTATTCTCAAATCGATGGCCAGCCATCATCGGGTTGTGCTGGTGGAACGAAGGCTGGCAGAATGACAAGCACAAAAAGCATGATACCGACATGATCATCCTGCACGATGTTGATCTTACGCGGGTATTTCGCGATGAGTTCGCGCAACACGCGGATAAGATTCAGGAGAGTGCGACTATTTCGCCGCGGTAGATTGTTTCGATTTCGCAACCCAGAGGCATGCGTTACATTTCGTTATGGTCAATGTATCGATCAAATACACCGGTGATTTGCATTGCGACGCCGTGCATGGCCCATCGAAATCGAAGATCGCTACCGACGCGCCTACTGACAATAAAGGCAAGGGCGAAGCGTTTTCACCGACCGATCTCGTAGCCACAGCCCTGGGCACATGTATGAGCACGACTATGGGAATTAAAGCGCAGGAGCTTGGTATCGACCTGCGGGGAATGATCGTGTCAGTGAAGAAAGAAATGTCGAAGGACGCGCCGCGCCGCATCATCGGGTTACCGTCGGAGATTCACATCCCGTTGCCGGAGAATTCACCGCATCGTGAAGTGCTCGAACAAACCGCGCTCAATTGTCCGGTTCACAAAAGTCTTCCTTCGGAAATCAGCCGCCCGACGAAATTTTATTGGGAAGGGTAGCGCACGCGTCTCGCGTGCTGTTGCCAACGTCTCGTTGGCACGAACTTTCCCGGACGATCAAGAGAGACACCGTGAAATTTTTCGCGTTCGTTCAAAAATGACCGAGCCGCGAGTTAGGAAGGCAGTCGAAGCGGATGTCTGCAATGTGCTTCCGTTGATGCGCGAGCTAGCGGAGTTTGAAAAATACGTCAGCAGCTTCGCTGTGACCGAGGAAGTGCTGCGCGAACAGGGATTCCGCCGTTCACCACCTGAGTTTCACTGTCTCATCGCCGAATCGGGCGACGAATTGGTTGGTTTCCTCGTTTATTATTTCGTCCCGTTCACTTATCGGGCGAAGCCGAATTTAATCATCAAGGAGCTATATGTTGCCGATGGATGCCGTAGCAAGGGTGTTGGCAAGCTCCTAATGAGGGCCGTCGCGAAAGAGGCCGAGCAGGCTGGCTGCGGTATGATCAAATGGTATGTCGCAAAATGGAATGGACGCGGCATCCGTTTTTACGAGCGGCTCGGTGCGACGATCGATCCGGATTGGCACGAATTCCAAATGTCTGAAAAAGTGTTTCGGGATTTAGCCGCATCTTAGTTTCACCGGTAATCCTATATTCGGACGCGGCACAAGCACGGTGCCCGCCCGCCGAGTCGGGCTGGAAAGCTAACTTCCGTACAACCACTTCACATAATCTCTTACTCCCTCTTCGAGCGGAAACAGTGGGGCGTAACCAAGCGCGCTGCGAACCTTGTCCAGATCTGCCTCCGTGAAATTTTGGTAATGGGCGTGGGGATTATCAATGTAATCAGCCGGTAATTTTGTTCCGAGGCGTTTGTTTAAGATATCGACAAGCTCGTTAAATGAGCGCGCCTGGCCGCAGCCGAGATTGTAGATGCCGCTTTCCGACGCCTCGAGCGCGAGAATGCTTCCCTCGACGATATCCTTCACATAAACGAAATCGCGCTTCTGTTCGCCGTGTTTGAAAATGCGCGGACGCCGTCCCGCTTTCATTTGCTGGGCGAGATGGTAAACCATGCTTGCCGGTACGCCTTTGTGTGCTTCGCGCGGTCCATAAACGTTGAAGTAACGCAGCCCGATGATGATCCAATCGGCCGACTCGTTCGCTTCGCGCAGGGCGATATTGTCCATGATTGCTTTTGAAAATGAGTAAGCATTCGCCGGCGCGGCACCGTTTGACTCCACGCTCGGCTCAGTTGCAGCGCCATATGTCGATGCAGATGAAGCGTAGATGATCCGCGTCTTCGTTGGACGCGCAAAATTCAAAATGCGGCGGAAGCTTTCAACATTGTCGTGCACCTGTACGAATTGGTCGTGCAAAGTTGTGTCGGTAATTGACGCAAGGTGGAAAATCGCATCGAACTTCTCGTCGCCGAATTGCTCGCGCCAATCGAGTGTCGCCAGATTCCTGGCGATAAAATCGCCTCGGTATCCACGAAGATTTTTGAAGTCGCCGGAGCGAAAATCATCGATCACGGTCAAGCGCGCGTCAGTAAATTTCTCCTGCAGAGCGAGCGTGAGATTGGAGCCGATGAAGCCAGCTCCGCCGGTGACAAGCAAATTGAGAGAAGACTTAGTCGGGGGCACAGGAAAAAATTATTACCGCGATTGATTAAATAAATCTTGAAAGCCAAAGCGCAAGCCGCTACTCCTCGATCCAGTTCTTTGCGAGCTTAAGAAAGTGGATCGGCGCAAGAAATCCCGTGAAAATCGGGAGCAGTTGCGCTGCTGTAACTGGATACAACTTCCCATGGGCCAATCGTCCCCCGAAAGCATTCGGAGGCGGTGAAGGCGGGAAGAAGGTGCGTGCCGCACAGGCATCATACGCCAGGAGCCAGAATATTTGTCCGGTCTACCTCATTCGTGCCCGTGTGTGCGGTGCACGAAAAAACTTCTTCGCAAAAAGAAGAATGAGAGTCGTGGACCATGCGGCTCCGCCAAACAAGTCCGCCTCTCAAAAAATGGAGGAAAACTTGTTATGTGGAAGCAAAATGGCCGCGAGCTTTGGCTCGCTGGAATTTGGCTGATGACTGCGCCACTGATCAGCCGCGCGCAGGAACCATCGCCTACTGCTTCGCCGGTCGAAGCTCAGGCCGAGGAAATCGTCGTGTCTGCAACACGCTTTGATATTCCCCTCGATCAATCGCCGGCGAGTGTGAGCGTGATCACGTCAGAAGATATTGAACAAAAACAAATTCAGCGCGTAGGCAACGCATTGCGTGAAGTTCCTGGATTGTCCGTTGTGCAAACCGGCACCGCTGGGCAATTGACGTCGGTTTTTACGCGTGGATTACGTAGCGAGCATACACAAGTCTTGCTCGACGGCGTTCCGATTAATCAGGGTTTGCAAGGAGCGTTTAATTTCGCCGATCTGGTGACGGACGACATCGACAGGATCGAAGTCGTGCGCGGTCCGCAGAGCACCTTGTATGGGCCACGGGCGCTTGCCGGCGTCATTCAAATCTTTACAAAACAAGGCGAGGGAACGCCGACAATCATGCTGAGCGATGAAGGCGGGTCCTACGATACCTTTCGGGAATGGTTGGAAAGCGAGGGCAAGATCGACCAGTTTGATTATTCGATCGGCGCCAGCCGGATCGACACCGACAACGCGCGCCCGAACAATCAATATCGAAACAGCGCTGCGATCGCGAATGTTGGCTGGTCGCCGAACGAACAATTTCGAATCGGCAGCTTGTTTACGTATTCACTCAGCGATACCGGCAATCCGAACACAATTTTCGATCCGAAACCGCTGGACAATTTTTTGACGGAACGCTGGCTCATTGCGCCCCACATCGATTTTCGGCTAAGCGACTGGTGGGAGCACAAACTCATTGTCAGTTATGATCATGAGCGGCAGCTGAATGATCCGAATCAGGATGGGTTTGTCGGGCCGACCCGTGCGTTGTTTGAGCGGACAACGATTGATTATCAAAACGATTTAAGGCCGGCTTCGTGGCTCACATTAACCTCAGGATTCTTTTACAGCCGGGTCAACGCCGGGCAGGAGCGACCCTTTGTTCTGCAACTTTTTGGGCCGCAACCGACCTTTGTAAGCGATCACACCCAGGAGACAGCTGGGTTCTTGCAAGCGACTGCGACGCCGATCGAAAACCTGATTTTCGTCGTGGGTGGGCGTTTCGATCACTTCAATCAATTCGGCAACGTCTGGACTTACCGGTTTGCCAGCAGTTACAAGATCGACAAGACAAACACGACCTTCCACTCAAGCGTCGCAACCGGGTTCAGTCCGCCGAGCAGTCAGGACAAGATTTTCGGGAATAATTTTGGATTGCAGCCGGAGAAAAATCTCGGGTGGGATATCGGTGTCGAACAGCGGCTCTGGTCCGGCGGTGGCCGGAGCATCACTCTGGGTGCGACTTATTTTCATAATGACTTGTCGAACGTGATTGGATTTAACGGGCTGTTCGACACGCTCAACCTCGGCGCAGCCGAAACGCAGGGATTGGAGGCGGAATTGCGGGCCCAACCGGTCGCCGATCTGCTTTTCACGGCCAGCTACACCTACCTCGACGCGGAAAAGACTTCTTCTGCGGACATTTCGCAGCTACAAGGCGCGCGCTTGCCGCGGCGGCCTCGCAACGAAGTCTACGTTTCGGCGTCGTACCTTTGGTGCAAAAGACTGCGCACCACAGCAGAAGCAAAGTTTGTAAACGCGCGCGAAGAATTGAATTTCGGCGGCCCGAATTTCGACATCGAAGATTACAACTTCGTCAACATTGCGGCGGAATACGAAGTAAACCCACATCTGTCGATCTTCGGCCGGATCGACAATTTGACGAATGAACATTACGCGGAGGTTTTCGGTTTCCCGGCACTGGGACGCGCCGCGTACGGAGGAGTGAAGTTGCAGTTTTAGCAACGCTAGCATTCCAGGCGCCAGCCTCGCCATGAGCGAAGTCGAATAGATCGAGATGACAAAGCCGTAGTGGCAGCCGTGCCGCTGCTTTGGTAAATGCAGGCGGCACGCCTGCCTCTACAGTTGAATTCCGCGGGGCATCGTTTAATCACCAAGAGTGAGTCAGCTCGTTTATCTCATCTTTGGCGTGGTTGGCGGCGGCGTGGTCGCGGCGCTCATTTTTCTGCTGATTCCACGAAAAAGTAGAGGCGTCGAATCCGAGCTGGTAAAGCGCCTTGAAATGCTCGATCGCGCGCAGGAGCGCGGCGAACGGATCATCCGGGAAGAGATGTCGCGCGGCCGTGAAGAAAGTGCTAATGCGGCGAAGGCGCAACGCGAAGAGCTGAGCAAATCTCTCGAGGGTGTGCGTTCGATTGTCGATCTTCGCCTCAAGCAATTGCAGGATGACAATTCGAAGCAGATCGACAAAATGCGGGAGACGGTTGACGAGAAATTACAAGGCACACTCGAGAAACGGCTGGGCGAATCGTTTAAACTCGTGAGCGACAGACTTGAGCAAGTTCATCAAGGACTGGGCGCAATGCAGCAACTCGCAAGCGACGTCGGCGGATTGCAAAAAGTTCTCACCAACGTGAAAACGCGCGGCGGCTGGGGCGAAGTACAACTTGGGACGTTGCTCGAGCAGTTACTCACGCCCGAGCAATTCGCGCGAAATGTGAAGACACGCGAAGAGGCCAGCGACCACGTCGAGTTTGCCATCAAATTACCAGGCGATGAAAACGGCGCGCCAGTCTGGTTGCCAATCGACGCGAAATTTCCAACAGAAGATTACCACCGTCTCATTGCAGCGCAGGAGAAAGGCGATATGACGGCAGTTGATGAGGCAATCAAAAGCCTCGAAACGCAGTTGAAGCGCAGCGCCAAAGATATTTGCCAGAAGTATATCAATCCGCCGCGAACGACGGATTTCGCTCTTATGTTCCTGCCGACCGAAGGACTGTATGCCGAGGCCATCCGGCGCGTTGGTCTGGTGGAGCAAGTGCAGCGCGACTGCCGCGTCGTCTTTGCCGGTCCGACCACGCTTGCGGCGTTGCTGAACAGTTTACAAATGGGTTTTCGCACACTGGCGATCCAAAAGCGTTCGAGCGAAGTCTGGAATTTGCTCGCGGGTGTCAAAACTGAGTTCGGGAAATTCGGGGAAGCGTTATCGGCCGTGAAGGACAAGCTCGATCAAGCTGCGCGACAGGTGGATAACGTGGCGGTCCGCTCGCGTGCCATCACCAAGAAATTGCGCGACGTGGAAGAATTGCCGTCAAATCCGCAACCATTGTTGAAGGACCTATTGGGGAATTCTGACGTCGACGAGTAGCCCTGTAGCTGGCGCCGGTGGCGCCGATCCGCGTTCAACGATCACGGCTACAGCGCTCTGCGCCTCTTCAGTCGATATTTCCGACCCATATCCCCAGAGACGCGCTGCCGGGCTCGGTCCTTTGAAAACGCCGCAGGAGTTTGTTCAGGTGCAAGGATCTGCGTGGAGGGATGACCTTGCGCGTGTACCGAGTTAAATTTGCCGAGAAAACTTTACGGGCTTGGACCTATGAAATGCCGGGCCGGAAATTAGAGCAGTATCAGATCGCACCGGAGGATTCAAAGGCGGCCGGAACATTGCCCGGCAATGGTTTTGAGAACTGCGGATCATAGCACTTCGTCCCATTTAGTTTGGTCTTTGAGCATGATTTCACGAAGAAGACGAATCGGCGGCATACCGTGATTGAGAAGTTCGTTGTGAAATTGCCGCAGTGAAAACTCGTCGTCTTGCTGCGCTTTGTAATCGTCGCGCAGTTTTAGAATCTGCAATTTTCCAAGTGTATAATTAAGGTAACCTGGATCGAACGTGCCACGCATCGCTTCCTGGCGTGCGGGCTTTTCCTCGTAATAACAGTTGTCCTGGAAAAACTTGGTTGCTTCATCGACGGACATGTTCTGGGTGTGCATCTTGATCGACACACACAATCGGCATAAACGCAGGAGCGCCTCGTCTGCCTGCGCCATGCGATATTTAGCCGCGCGTTTCACATCCTCCTCGGTGGGAGTCGCACCGGTCGGGCTGCCGTAACCTTCGTCGATCATCATTTTCTCGCAGTAATGGGCCCAGCCCTCAATAAATGCATAGCTACCGAAAATTTTTTCGACTTTGCTCGCTGGCGACGCATTCAGGCGGAGAAACTGCACGTAATGGCCCGGATAAGCTTCGTGGATCGAAATCATGTCTGAAGTGTAATAATTGAAGGCGGTGAGCCATTCCTCCTTCTGTTTTTCGGGCCAATCGCTCTCCGTTGGTGTGACATAATAATAGGCTTCGGTCGCGCGTTTCTCGAATGGACCCGGCGTGTCCATTGAGGCGAAGGAGGTGGCGCGGCGATATTGCGGCGTTTCTTTGACCTTGGCCCGAACATCCGACGGAATCGTCACCAAGTTATGGCTTGAGACGTATTTCCGAATTTTGTCCAGATCTTTGGCCACATCGGGAATAAGGTTTTCCGGCGTCGGATGCTCGTTTTGGATTTGCTTGAAAACGTCAATGGCCGATTTGGTTGGATCGATTTTCTTTGCGGCATCGGCAAACGCTTCCTGTTCCGCTTTTAGTTGGCTCATCCCAATCTCGAGAATTTTCGCTGGCGGAAGATCGACAAGTTCAGTCTGTGCCAGCAGACGACCGTATTTCTCTTCCCCGAGCGCGAAATCCTGCGATGACTTCGGGAGTTTCTCGCGTTCCAGCCACGCCGCATAATCGGTGAGCGCGTTGGCTGCTCTGCGATTGGCATCTTGAAACGCGGCGCGAATTTGCTCGTCCTTCGGTCCGCTTATCGCGGCAACCAGGTTTTTTTTCAGAAAATCTGAAGAACCTCGCGCGATCTGAATGGCAAGTTCCACATACGGTTTGGGAAGCACCTCGTTCAGGTTCGTTCTTGCTGCGATGAGGATATTGGGGATTTGGGATTCGATTGCGACGAGGCTGCGAACGCGATCTTCGAGCGGCGCAAAATTCCTTTGCACATAGACATTCACATCGGCGGCGCGCGCATAGACCATCGGATTGCGCTCGAAGACGGACATCTCCTGCATTTGAAACAGTTCCTTTTTGACCGCTGCTTGCAAAATTCTGAGATCGAGAGACTGGCGAGGACTCAATTTGCCCGAGTCGAACTTCGCCAATCGATCGTCGAACCGTCGTAACCGGGAAAGCTCGGCATCAAGCGCAAGTCGGCTGTAATCGAAGATTTTGCCGTCGTATTCGTGAAGCCCGAGAGCAGTTCCCTCAAGTGGGCGAGCGGCGAAATGACCTTTGATGTATTCCTCGGCCACCGCCTCGTATTCGGCGTCGGCAGTTTGCGCGGCGAAACTGCTTGCCCATGGCAAACAAAGCGTTACCGACAAGAAAATGGCCGAGGGCAACTTCATCACAAAAGCGGGTTCCGCTCGGGCAAAGTTAGACAACCTTTGCGCGTTGCCAAAAATTTCCGGATGAGCGATTGTCCGATCGGATTGCCGATGCTTGCTCGAAATATGAAACATCCCATCGCCGCGCCTTTGTTGGCTTTTCTGCTGGTTTTCGGTGTGTTGTCTTGCGTCCGCGCCCAGGATGAACAAGCGGCAAAGGACCAAAACGACAATGGTTACGCGCAAATTTCCATTTTCGCAAAAGCTATCCAATTGATTCGACAGGATTATGTGGATGGCAAGAAGACGAGCTATCACGATCTCATCACAGCGGCGTTGAAAGGCATGCTTTCGTCGCTTGATCCCCACAGCCAATTCATGGATCCGAATGATTTCCGGGACATGCAGGACGACACCCGCAGCCGCTTCAACGGCCTCGGGATCGAGGTTTGGATGAAAAACGGTCTACCTACGGTCGTCACGGCGATGGAGGACACGCCCGCGGCCAAGGCCGGCATTCTTTCGGGCGACCAGATTTTGAAAATTAACGGCGCTTCAACGGAAAGAATGGACCTGCAGGACGCCATTAATATTTTGCGTGGACCAGCCGGGCGAAACGTAACCCTTACGCTGCTGCGTCCTTCGACGAAGGAAATCAAAGACTACACGCTGGAACGAACGGAGATCAAAGTGCAAAGCGTCAAAGGAGCGAGGTTGCTGGACGCGGAGCTGACCGGCCCATTCCAGATCGCCTACATCCGGCTGATTCAATTCAATGAGCCGACGGCCGAGGAATTATCGAAAGCTCTCGACGAATTGCAAAAGCAAGGGATGCAAGCGCTCATTCTCGATCTTCGGAATAATCCAGGCGGGCTTTTGAACAGCGCGGTGGACGTTTGTGCTCAATTTTTGCCGCCCAATACAAAAGTCGTCTCAACCCAGGGCCGAGTTGCTTCCCAGCAGCACGATTATTCGACCTCTGGGGCGAGAAAAGAGCGTCCGCCTTTTCCCATGGCGCTCCTGATTAACGAAGGCAGCGCGAGTGGTGCGGAGATCGTTTCCGGAGCGCTCAAGGATTTGCATCGCGCCATCCTCGTTGGCGAAACCACCTTCGGGAAAGGTTCCGTGCAGAATGTCATGCAGTTGCCAGACGGGTCCGCGGTGCGCTTTACCACGGCAAAATACTACACGCCGAGCAAGCAGGTCATTCAGGGAAATGGGGTGACGCCGAATATTCGGGTTCCCATGACGGCAGAGCAGGAGCGCGCACTCTTCACGTTTCGCAATGCCGACAACGTGAAACCGGACGAAGAGAAAAACATCATTAAGGCGAAAGATCCACAGACGTTGCGAGCGATCGACGCGCTGAAGGGTGTCATGATTTACGCGCAGCAAAACGCGCCGAGGGGCGAAGCAGTAAAGAAATGATTTGGAGGACGGCCTTCGCGCCGTCTGGGAAAAATGGGACGCGACAGCACGCGTCTCTCGATTCAGGTGAAAACAATGCTCGCGCTCGAAACCTCGTGCGATGAGACAGCCGTCGCGATCTTGCGCGGACGTGAACTGCTGGCGAGCGAAATCGCCTCGCAAATCGCCGAGCATGAAAAACATGGGGGAATTGTGCCCGAGATTGCTTCGCGCAATCATCTCGTCCATGCGCCCCGTTTGCTCGAGGGCGCCACACGCAAGGCCAAGATCGAAATGAAAAATGTGGACGCGTGCGCAGCCACAAGCGGACCCGGTCTCGCAAGCTCGTTGATGATCGGCGCCTCGATTGCCAAAGGTCTCGCGACTGGTCTCAGGAAACCTTACCTTGCGATCAATCACCTCGAAGGGCATTTGCTTTCGCCATTTTTCGGAGACGGCGACGTGAACCCGAACGTTTCACTTATTGTGAGCGGTGGACACACGATGTTGCTTCGAGTGGATGGCCTGGCCGACTACCAATTGATCGGGCGCACGGTCGATGATGCTGCCGGCGAAGCATTCGATAAAGTGGCCAAAATGCTCGGGTTCGGATATCCCGGTGGCCCGGAAATCGAAAAACGTGCGCATAACGGCGACCCGAACCGGTTCAATCTCCCACGTAGCATGCTCGATTCGGAAAATTTTAGTTTCAGCGGATTAAAAACGGCGGTCCGGTATTTGTTGCCCAAATTAGAAGGCGATTACGTTGATGATCTTTGTGCGTCATTCCAGCAAGCGATTGTGGATGTCCTGGTGCGTAAAACGATCGCGGCAGCGCAGAAGTCCGATGTCGATCTTGTGACGGTGAGCGGCGGCGTGAGTTGTAACGGTGAACTGCGGCGGCAATTGAGCAACGCGTGCGCGCGCCATGGATGTGAATTCAAATGCGCTGAAACTTGGTTGTGCACGGATAACGCGGCGATGATTGCATTTGCCGCGTCATTGCGATTGCAAGCCGGATTCGAATCCAAAGTGACAGAAGAAATCGATCCGAACCTCGCGCTGGCGTAAGATCGCCGCGCTACGGCGACCACAGACAGCGTGGCGCATTATCTATGCCGATCAATACTCGCGTTCGAGGAGATAATTCGCCAGAGCATGCAGCGGTTCGGCATCGTCGCTGCGAAACGATGACAATGCATCGTGCGCTTTGCGCGTTAGCCGTCTGGCTTCGACACGTGATTTTTCCAGACCAATCACGGCAGGATAAGTCGCTTTCTTTGCCGCGATATCTTTGCCGGCGCTTTTTCCCAACATCTCCGACGTTTGTGTCACGTCTAGAATGTCGTCGATGATCTGAAAGGCGAGTCCAAGTCCGCGTCCAAAATTTGTGATCGCACTCAGTTTTTTTGAATCCGCGTTTGCGCTCATCGCGCCAAGCCGGACCGATGCGGTGAGGATTGCAGCTGTTTTATTTTCGTGGATGTAGCGCAACTGTTCGCGACTGGCTTTCCTGCCTTCCGCTTCGAGGTCGGCCACTTGACCGGCGATCAATTTTTGACTTCCTGCCGCAATTGCGATCTCGCGCAATAATGTCGCCATATCGTAGCGCGGAGCTGGTCTCGCCTTCGAAACGATCTCAAACGCAACGGTCAATAGTGCGTCGCCCGCGAGTACTGCGACACCGTCGCCAAAAACTTTGTGGCAGGTGGGACGTCCTCGCCGAAAGTCGTCGTCGTCCATGCTCGGGAGATCATCGTGCACGAGCGAGTACGTGTGGATGCATTCGAGCGCGCAGGCGAGGGGAAGCGCATTTCTGATGCTGCCACGGCAAGCTTCGGCGGCCGCGAGACAAAGAATCGGTCGCAATCGCTTGCCCCCGGCGAAAAGGCTGTAGCGCATCGCCTTGTGAAGCGTTGCTGGTTTGCTGTTTGCCTTCGGCAAGTAGCGGTCGAGCGTGCGGTCGATCTCCAGTTGCCGGGACCTAAGGTAGGCTTTCAGATTCATTCTATGTCAGCAAATCGTATCGATGCCACATGCTAGAAGCGGAGTGAAGCTGAAAAGGTCGCTAGATATTCTCTACGGATTCAACCACGACTGCCGGTTTGACTCTCATTGCGAGGAAGGCACCGAAGAGGAGAACGGCAGCGCTCCAAATCTGCGCGTGAGTGAGACGCTCGCCAAAAATCCAGGCGGAAAGTGCCAGTGCGCCGGCGGGACAAAGGAGTTGGAGCGTTTGCGCGAGCGCAACACCGATCTTGTGGATGGCCACATAGTACAAAACATGTGCGAGCGTGATGCAGCTAATGGCTGAGATGACGAGAATGAGATTAACGTGCCATCCCGCGTGAAGCGGAGTGTCAATTTTGCCAAACACACAGGTGAGCGGGAATAACAGGGCTGAGGTGATAAGACTGATCAGACCGAAACTGCGAATCGAGCCCAGTTGTGCGGAGGGACGTTTTACCAGGATCCCATAGAGCGCCCAACAGAACGTGGCCGTAAATGCGATGAACAATCCGGGAAGCGCGATGTGTCCTGACTGCCATCCGGGTTGAAACCAGACGACACCAAAAGCGCCGATTAACCCAAGAAGTGTGCCCAGTTGAAACTGCCATTGGCGGATTACGTGGCGTTCCTCAGGAAAAAATGCGAGCGCGAGCAACGCGGTAAAGATCACGGAGGCGCGGGTGAAAATCGCGTAAACGCCCGGACCCATATAGAACAAGGCCATTACCTGTGTGATTTGGTGGACCACATTAGGCAGGCACGGAAAGAAACATATCATCAGAGCGCGCCAATTGAGCCGTTGCTCGCCATTCCGGATTCGATAAATCACCAGCGGTGCGATTGCGAGACAGGCGACGCAATATCGATAAAAATTTTGTGACCAGGGATCGTAATAACGATTCAGATAATACTGGAAGAGCGACGGCGTGGACCAGATGACGATGGTGGCAAAGACCGCGGCGTATCCTTCCGAGAGATTGGCGCCACCACGTTGGCCGACAAACTCTCGGGTGGAATCGAGTCGCTTCATCGTTTTGCTTCTTTTGCGCGTTAATTTGCTCGCTTCGAAACGAGAAATCCCTCAAAAAAGTAAGTCCGAAGGAGAACAATGATTATGCATGCTCGTCGAATCACAACATTTCTAGCCGCCGCCGGGTTGTTCAGCATCGCCAGTATTGCACTAGCCAAAGAGAAAGCCGGCACCCCAGCCAAAGAGAAAGCCGGTTCCGGTATAAGCGAGTACACAAAGGGTAACCAACTTTTTGAAAGCAAGCAGTACGAACAGGCGGTCGCGGAGTTTACAAAAGCAATCGAAGCAAATGGTAAACAGCCGGCGTTTTATGAGAATCGCGGCTTTGCGTATATCGCGTTGGAAAAAGGGCCAGAAGCGGCCGCCGATTTTTCCAAGGCCATTGAGCTGGCGCCGAAAGATGAACGCGCTTACGTCGGGCGGGCTCAGGTTTCGCTCCTGCAAAAGAATTATGACCAAGCGCTGGCCGACGTTGGCAAGGCGATGGAGCTCAAGCCCGATGACACCGTTGCTTACAAGTTCCGCGGCTATGCTGAGATTGGACTCAACCAGTGGGACAAGGCGGTCGCGGATTTTACAGCGGTAATCCAGAAAGAACCGAATGATCCGCAAAATTATGACCGGCGCGCTTGGGCGAACCGAAATTTAAAGAACTATGACTTAGCCATCGCCGATTACACGGCATTGATCGAGAAGAACCCGGCCGATGCTGAGCATTTGGTGAAGCGGGGCGCGACATATACTTCCATGACGCAGTATGAGAAGGCGATCGCTGATTACCAGGCTGCGCTCAAGCTAAACCCGCAAGACAACGATACTTTCCAGCGCTTGCAATACGTACAGGGGATGCTGGCGACGAAAAATGCGCCGCCTCCGACGGCCACGCCTTCACCGACACCCGAAAAACCGGGTTTGATCACTCCGCTCAATATCGGAATCGCGATCGCGGTGTTGATTATCATTGCCGTGATCGTGCGGTTGGTTACGCGAGGAAAGGAAGAGCCTACGAGCAGCCGAATCCGATAGAGTGGGGACGCCCCCGCGATGGCGCCCGGACCTCGCGATGTGATGTCTCTACCGTAACAAATTTCTTTGACACACCAACGCGCGCGGTTAGCTTTCGGACGCTTTTTGCTGGAACGAAGCGGTCCCATGGTCGTTCAAATTGCAAATTTGACGCGGCTTTGGGACTTTTATCTCTCTGGCGGAAAGTGAAACCGGTTCGTCGCTCGGCTCCGCTACGGAGAGAGCGGCGAGCATCAAGATGACGAAGAGCGGCCCATGTAGCTCAGTTGGTAGAGCACGTCCTTGGTAAGGACGAGGTCACCGGTTCAATCCCGGTCATGGGCTCCAGAATGAGCTCGGGACCGGGAGTGAAAATGAAGGAAAAGAGACAGTTTAGTTAACTAGGAGAATTGAAATGGCTAAGGAAGCATTTAAACGCGACAAGCCGCACGTCAATGTCGGCACGATCGGGCACGTGGACCATGGCAAAACCACCCTTACGGCGGCAATGACGATGGTGCTGGCAAAGAAGGGCATGGCCGAAATCCGTGCATACGAATCAATCGATAACGCTCCCGAGGAAAAAGAGCGCGGGATTACGATCAACACTGCGCACGTGGAGTACTCGAGCGACAAACGCCACTACGCTCACGTCGATTGCCCCGGTCACGCGGACTACGTCAAGAACATGATTACCGGCGCGGCGCAGATGGACGGAGCCATCCTGGTCGTTTCCGCCGCGGATGGACCGATGCCGCAAACCCGCGAGCACATCCTGCTCGCGCGACAAGTAGGTGTGCCCTCGATTGTCGTGTTCTTGAACAAGGTCGACATGGTGGATGACCCGGAGCTTCTCGACCTCGTCGAGATGGAGGTGCGCGATCTTCTGACCCAGTATGAATTTCCGGGAGATAAAATCCCGATTGTTAAAGGCAGCGCCCTCAAGGCGCTCAATGGCGATGCCGAAGCGCAAAAGCAGGTGCTCGCGCTTGTGGATGCCATTGACGATTATATCCCGGTTCCAGAGCGACCAGTCGATCAACCGTTTCTGATGCCGATCGAAGACGTGTTCAACATTGAAGGACGCGGCACAGTCGCGACCGGTCGTGTCGAGCGTGGAGTCCTCAAAAAAATGGGGGAAGTCGAGCTCGTCGGAATTCGTCCCACAGCCAAAACGACTGCCACCGACATCGAGATGTTCCGCAAGCTTCTCGATGAAGCGCGCGCGGGCGACAACGTGGGCGTTTTGCTGCGCGGCCTGAAAAAGGAAGAGGTCGAGCGTGGCCAGGTCATCGCCAAGCCCGGGTCGATCACGCCGCATAAGAAATTCAAAGCGGAAGTTTATGTGCTGAGCAAGGAGGAAGGCGGCCGTCACACTCCGTTCTTCACCAATTACCGGCCGCAGTTTTATTTCCGCACCACGGACGTGACCGGAACGGTCAAGCTGCCCGAAGGCGTGGAAATGGTCATGCCCGGGGACAATATCTCGATCGAAGTTGAGCTGATCACGCCGATCGCGATGGAAAAGACGATTCGCTTCGCCATTCGTGAAGGCGGCAAAACCGTCGGTGCGGGTCGCGTCAGCGAAATTTTGGACTAAACTCTCGTCGCAATCGCAGGAGTGAAATTACGCCAGTAGCTCAATTGGTAGAGTAGCGGTCTCCAAAACCGTCGGTTGGGGGTTCGAGTCCCTCCTGGCGTGGTCTTTGGGATCTCGATTGCCGATGTTTGATTTAGCAATTCAATGCTTCAACGATTCCCATGCTCACAAAGGTAAAAAACTTCTTCGGCGAAGTGAAGGTCGAGCTCCAGAAAGCTTCCTGGCCGTGGGAACCGAAGGAAAAAGGAATCCGCCGTTACAAAGAGCTCACTGACTCAACCATGGTCGTCATCATCGCGATGTTGTTGCTCGGCGGTTACGTTGCCCTATTCGATTTCGTTCTCGTGAACTTTGTCCACTTCTTCACCCGATTACACTGATTATGGCGCAAACACTCGCAGGCAAAGATCAATGGTTCGTTGTGCACGTGCTTTCCGGACAGGAAAACAAAGTGCGCGAGAACATCATGAAGCGCGTCAAGACCGAGGAGATGAGCGACTTGGTTTACGAAGTGCTCGTCCCGACGGAGCGCGTCTCGGAAATTAAAAAGGGAAAAAAGAGCGAGACAACCCGGAAGTTTTTCCCCGGCTATCTGATCGTCAACATGCATTTGCTTGATGAAAACAATCAACTCGTCGGCCGGACCTGGTATTTCATCCGCGACACTCCTGGCGTGATCGGTTTTGCCGGGACAAAAGATAAGCCGATTCCAATGCGGCAATCGGAAGTCGACAGCATGCTCGCCCAGATGAAAGAGCGCGAAGAGAAGGTGAAACCAAAAGTCAGCTTCGAAGTCGGCGAAACGGTGAAAGTCGCCGACGGCCCATTCCAAAATCAAAACGGTATCGTCGAAGAAATCGACCCGGAACGCGGCAAACTCCGCGTCTCCGTCACCATTTTCGGTCGCGCCACACCCGTGGAATTGGAGTATTGGCAAGTTGAACGCGGCTAAAAGTTTCTGACAGGATTAACAAAATGATCAAAATGATTTCAGAGATTTGGTTTTGAACCTATTTTGTAGATTCTGTTCATTCTGTCTAAAGATCATGGCCAAAGAAATCGTAGCTCAAATCAAACTGCAGATTCCCGCCGGTCAGGCGAACCCCGCGCCGCCTGTTGGCACTGCGCTCGGGCCGCGCGGCGTCAATATCATGGCATTCTGCAAAGAATTTAACGCCGCCACCCAAAAACAAGCCGGCGACATTCTGCCGGTCGTCATCACCGTCTTTAAGGACAAGTCGTTCACGTTCATCACCAAGAGCCCGCCCGCCGCGGTTTTGTTGAAAAAAGCGGCTAACATCGCCGCCGGCTCCAAAGAGCCAAACAAGACTAAAGTCGGCAAGGTCACGCGCAAACAAGTCATGGACATCGTGACCACGAAGCGAAAAGACCTGAACGCGCGCACCGATGAAGCCGGGTTCAAGATCATCGCCGGCACCGCCCGTCAAATGGGCTTAGAGATCGTCGATTAAATCAACCGTGGATTCCGCGGATTGGGGAGCCCAGGCTGCCAGTCTGTGGGTTTCGGCCGCTAGCCGAAACGAGAGCTTAGTATTCCTCCTTCGCATTGTTCCGGCAGAAAGCCTCTGCTCACAATCGACGAAGACCATCTTTCGGCGGTTAGCGATCCTGCCTGACTTGGCAGCCGGGCTTCCGGCCTGGCGTCTTTTATTCGACAAGCAAGAGGCTGTTGGTCGGGACAGGCTGGAAGCCTATCTTCCACCCACTCCTAAATATTCCCAGCGCTGCAGCGCGATCGGAACGTTGCCGTTTTTCCAGACGAAGTCGTGGAAGGCGCGAAGATTGAACTTTTCGCCCTGTTGCATGCGCGCTTCGGCGAGAAATTTAATGATCTGGAGTTTGCCGATCTGATAGGTGATTGCTTGCCCAGGGCCGGTTGAAAAGGCGATTGCTTCCTGCTGTGCGGTGCCTGAATCCATCGGGACCTTCTCCTGCAAATATTTCGCGGCTTGCTCGAGCGTGAATTCGCCGAGCGCGAGTTTCACGTCCACTTCCACACGGAGCGCGCGCAGACGCATGAAATTGTAAATGATCTCGCGCGTGTGCGGGCTGTCGTCGAACAGTCCCGCCTGCAACATCATCTCTTCGGCGTAAAAGCCGATCCCTTCGTTCGCCCCCGAGTCGTAGTAATGCCGCCGGATCGGGTCTTCATGTTTCCAGGAAAGACAAAGCTGAAA
>Ga0209375_1001154_pt1 | contig 20352 bp, 18 predicted proteins | sample GraSoiAngelo_131_FD_185888 | JGI IMG/M metagenome (GOLD analysis project Ga0209375, IMG submission 185888) | Grasslands soil microbial communities from the Angelo Coastal Reserve, California, USA - 14_0929_02_30cm (SPAdes) (version 2) | ecosystem: Environmental > Terrestrial > Soil > Grasslands ... | reverse complement strand
AACCCGCTGACGTCGATGAGAATCGCTGTCGATACCTTGAGTCGGGCTGAGTCGGGCGGAGGCGGGCAGGGTCGGGCGGAGGTTGCGATGCAGGTCATGGTCGCAGAGACCGACCGGCTCGAGCGGCTGGCGCGGGAGTTCGCGGACTTCGGGCGGATGCCAGAGGGGGCGCAGAGCGAGGTAGACCTCCAGGAGCTGCTCGAAGAGCTGGGCCGCACGGGGGTCCCCGACGGCGTGCGCGTGTCCGTCGAGGCGAACGGCGGGCGGCGCAGTGTGATGGGCCATTACGAGCCGCTGCGTCGCGCGTTCGCCAACCTGCTGCGCAACGCGGCCGAGGCGATGCAGGGCCGCGGGGCGATCGACGTGCGGGTCACGGGCGACGTGACGGGGTGCGTCGTCACCATCGCGGATCACGGCCCCGGGATCCCCGAGGATCTCCGGCCTCGGATCTTCGAGCCCTACTTCACTACGAAGCAAGACGGCACCGGTCTGGGCCTCGCGCTCGTGCGTCAGACGATCGACGCCCATCGCGGCACGATCAGCGTCGACGAGACACCCGGCGGCGGGGCGACGTTCACCATCGTGTTTGCGACGTGAGCCCGCGCGTCCTGCTCGTCGACGACGAGAGCAACATCCGCCGCATGGTGGGGGCGCTGCTGCAGGCCGAAGGATTCGAGACAGCCGAGGCCGCCAACGGGACGGTGGCCCTGGCCGTGGCGGAGGAGGATCCGCCCGACGCGATCCTCCTCGACCTGATGATGCCGCCGGGTCCCGATGGGCTCGCGACGCTTGAAGCGCTGAAGCGCCGCGACCCCGACGTTCCCGTCATCATGATGAGCGGCAAGGCGACGCTCAGCGACGCCGTGAAGGCGACGAAGCTAGGCGCGTTCCAGTTCCTCGAGAAGCCGCTGACGCCCGAGGGCGTGCTCGTCGCGATCCGCAGCGCGCTGGAGCTGGGGCGCACGCTGCAGCAGAACCGCCGCCTGCACGAGCAACTGGGCCACGCGGACCCGCTCGTCGGTGTGAGCGGAGCGATGGAGGAGCTGCGGACGTGGATCGCGCGCGTCGCGCCCACCGAATCGCGGGTGCTGATCACCGGCGAATCGGGCACGGGGAAGGAGCTCGTTGCGTCGGCGATCCACCGGCAGAGCCGGCGCGCCGCGAAGCCGTTCGTGACCGTGAACAGCGCGGCGATTCCCAAGGACCTCGTCGAGTCGGAGATGTTCGGCCACGAGAAAGGCGCCTTTACCGGCGCCGCCGAGCGCCGGCTGGGGCGGTTCGAGTTGGCCGACACCGGCACGCTGTTCCTCGATGAGGTCGGGGACCTGGGGGCCGAGGCGCAGGCGAAGCTGTTGCGCGTGCTGGAAAGTGGGGTGATCGAGCGCGTCGGCGGCGAGCGACCGATCCAGGTGGACGTGCGGGTGATCGCGGCGACCAACAAGGAGCTGCAGCGAGCGGTGCAGCAGAACCACTTCCGCGAAGACCTGTTCTTCCGCCTCAACGTGCTGCCCGTGCACATCCCGCCGTTGCGCGAGCGGCCCGAGGATGTGCCGCCGCTGGTCAAGCATTTCACCGCGCGGCAGGCCGCGCGCCTCGGGCGACCCGTGCAGGTGGATGCCGGTGCGATCCAACTGCTCGCGGCCCACGCCTGGCCCGGCAACGTCCGGGAATTGGCCAACATCGTCGAGCGACTGGTGATCCTGTCGACGGAAGACACGATCACCGCGGAACAGGTGGTGCGGGTGCTGCCGCAGGACGGCGCGCGCCCGGCAACGCCGGGCGCGGGCGGCGACGCCGCTGAGTGGCGCGACGTGGCGCTCGCCGACGCGCTCGACCAGTACGAGCGGACGCTCATTGCCCGCGCGCTCTCGGCCGCCCAAGGCAACGTGGCGGAAGCGGCGCGGCGTCTCGCCACCGACCGCGCCAACCTGTACCGGCGGATGCGGCGGCTGGGGCTCGAGCCGCCACGCAACGTGACGGGATGACACGCTTTCTCCCCGCCGGCACGGGCCGCGCGGCGCGGCTCGGCGCCCGGCGCGCGGCACAACCATTGCACGACCGGCTGTCGCCTCCAACGCGGACCCCATCCATGCGCGCAGCACTGCTGTTCTTGCTCGGCTTCGCCGGCCCCGCGGCGCTCACCGCGCAGGACACGGCCATCGTCATCCACCCCGAGAGTACCGGCGTGCATCTCGTGCCCTCGGAGCTGCCGCGCGTCGTGGCGGAGGAGGCGATCCGACTGTATAACGCGCCCGGCACGACGCGGCTGGCCGGGTACGCGCACCTGGTGCGTGGGAACGAGTGGCGCGGGGACGTGGCGGTGCGCAGCGGCCCCGTGCTGATCGAGGGCCGCGTGCAGGGCGCCGTGCTCGTCGTCAACGGCGACGCCGCCCTGACCGAGACCGCCGAGGTGACCGGCGACCTGTTCGTCGTCGGCGGCACGGTAAGCCGCGCTCCCGGCGCGCGCGTGGGCGGCGAAGTGCGCGAGTACCGCGACCCCCTGCCCTACCGGATCACCGGCGAGACCCTGGCGTACGCGCCGAACCTGCGGCGGCGCTTCCGGAACCCGCAGGCGCAGCTGACGTTCGGCACCGCGGAAGCCCGCTCGGCCCTGACCCTCGCCACCGGCGGCACGTTCAACCGTGTGGAGGGGCTGCCGATCGTGTTCGGGCCGGTCTTCGACTGGCAAATCGCCGGCGCGACCCATCTGCGCTTCGACGCGCTCGGCGTGTTCCGCACGGCGGGTGACCTCTCCGACAAGCGCTCGGACCTGGGCTACCGGCTGCGCGCCGAAGTGCGCGCGGGAAACGGGGAGAGCCAGACGATGGGGTTCGGCCTGCGCGCCACCGACGTCGTCACGCCGATCGAGGACTGGGGCCTGCATGCCGAGGAAGTGGGGTGGGCGGCGTTCCTGTTCCACCGCGATTACCGCGACTACTTCCTCAATAAGGGGTGGGCGGCGCGCGCCTACTTCCAGCCCGAGCACCCCCTCACGGTGAGCCTCGAGTTCCGCCGCGAGTGGATGACCTCGGTCACGCCACGCGATCCGCTCACGCTCACGCGCAACGACCAGGTGTGGCGGCCCAATCCGCCGATCGACGACGGCCATTTCAATACCTGGGCCGCGACCGCCAGCCTCGACACTCGCAACGATCATGACAACCCGACCACCGGCTGGCTGGTGATCGCCGCGTTCGAACGGGGCGGCAGCAAGGACGTCGCCCCCCAGCCCGGCGTCCCCAGCGCCGTGCGGGACAACATCCCGACCGACGGTTCGTACCGGTTCAACCGCGCCTGGCTCGACCTACGTCGCTACAGTCGCGTGAGCCCCAGCGGGCGCCTGAACCTGCGGCTGGTGGCCGGCGGCTGGGCGGGAGGCGACCCGCTGCCGTTGCAACGCCGCGTGAGCCTCGGCGGGCCGGAGGTGCTGCCCGGCTACGGGTTCCGCCAGGCGGCGTGCAACCAGGCGATTACTGCCGCCGAGTACTTCGACACGCGGGTCGCCGCCTGCGACCGGGTGCTCGCCGTGCAAGCAGAGTACCGGGGACACATCTCCCTGCACTGGAGCTACAACCCCGGCCAGGAAGAGGCGGGGCGCGGCGAGACGCTGATCCGCCTCGAAGGCCCGGACCTCGTCGTGTTCAGCGAGGCCGGGCAGGCGTGGCTGGTCGGCAGCGGGCCCGGCCAGGTGCCCTCCGGCAGCATCCCGGGCCTTTCGAGCTGGCTCGCCGATGTCGGCCTCGGCGTGGACTGGGGCGGATTCGGCGTGTACGTCGCCAAAGCCGTGACCGTGGGGCAACCGCTGCACTTCACGCTGCGCCTCGAGCACCGCTTCTAGCGTGCGGCGCGGGCCGGCGGTCCTGCCGCTCGCCCTCGTCGCGGTCGCGCTGACCGGCGCGGCCGCGGCCCAGAGCCCGTCGCTGTCGCTGACCGTAGAGCGCTTCCAACCGCGCGTGCAGGTCGCCGGTCTGCTCGCCGACGGGAAGTTCGTGGGGTTGATGCGCTCCGGCTTCCCGCTGCGCCTGCACTACCGGTTGGAGCTGTGGAAGGTGCGGTCGGGCTGGTTCGACCAGTTCGTCCGGGAAGTCTCCTGGGACGCGCTCGCGCGCCACGATCCCCTGGCCGACGATTTCGTCCTGATCCGCACCGGTGGGAGCGTCACCCGCTATTCCTCCGCCGAGGCGCTGGAGCGGGCGATCGAGCTGCCATACCTCATCACGCTCGCCCCACAGGGGAGCGGGAAGTTCTATTTCCTGTGCCGGCTCGAGGTGACCACCCTCAACGATTCCGACCTCCAGGAGCTGGAGCGCTGGCTGAAAGGCGACGTGAGCCCGGCGGTGTCCGGGGGCGGAAGTTTCGGCGACGCTCTCGTGCGAGGAGCCCAGCGGGTGTTGGTGCGGATCGCCGGGCTACCCCGGCTGAATCTGGAAGCGCGGTCGGCGGAGTTCCGCCCGGGACGGCCGTAACGCGCGGCCAACGCTGAGGCCGTGAAGCCGGCTCCATCCTCAATACACGACCAGTTTGACGCGTCCCTGGATGTTCGGGGTGTTGTCACTGTTGTACGTGACGATAGCGTGGGTCGCGTCAGTCCATTCTTGCTTCACGGCTTCCTTGGCGACGATGAGCCCAACGATGTCGTCGTTTTGCAGCGACGAGAAGATGTTCATCGCGCTCGCCAGCTTTTTGAACCCCACGGCGAACTTACCGTCGAAGATGGCCTTGATGCCGCTCCAGCCGCTGTCCACGACCTGGGCCACCCGCTTGATGAACTCGCTCACGTCGATCTGGTTCTTGACGATTTTGCACGCCGTGTTGTCGTCTTCCCACATCCAGTAGACGACCGCGGTGTCCCGGCCCTGGGCCGAATCGATCTGGGCCTTGCTGAACAACAAGACTTGCCCGGACCACGAGCTGCCGTTCTGGTCATACACGTAGGCGGAGGAGCGGATGCCGGACTGCACCCCGTCACCGTCCGCCGCGTGCTCGCCGGAGCACTGGAGGTCCACGAACCCCGTGTCCGTGGCGGAGCGCCGGGCGAGGGCGTGGACTTCGAACTCCGGATCCCCCATGAGGAAGCCCTCATAGTCCCCCGGCACGTACGAGAAGGTCATGTACACGCCGGACGGAGGAGGAGGAGGAGGAGGAGGAGGGCTACCGCCACCCCCGCCACCGCAATCCTCGATGATGTTGGCCGAGGACGACGGCGCGGCGTCCGCGCGGTCGGTGTAGCAGATGTTCGAAACGTTGGCCCCCGGCTGTGGAACCCGGCGAAAGTCCGTCTCAACGGGGACGATCGCCAGGGTGGGAGTCGCCGGCGGCACGTCGGCGGAGGTCAGGACGACGCGCTCACCGCGGAGGTCGTAGGCGACGGGGATCTCGTGATCCCGCAGCGCGGTCGCCACGATCAGGTTGTCGTCCCCGGTCCAGCTGGCGAAGTGCGACTTCACCGGCATGTAGAACTCGAGGTCAATGGCACTATCGGCGGTCTTCAGGACGGCAGATTCGGTGGCCCCGGCGCCGCGCAGCGCTGCCATCGCGGCCAGGAGCGGCCGACCCGAATTCCGGAGGTAGACCGGGAGGTGCAGCTTGTGCTCGCGGTACGGCGACGCGTGCAACGCGTCGTACACGGCCTGCCGGACGGCGGGACGGGCGAGGGACAGCGCGACCGCGCGTGTCAGCTCGTCCAAGAGCTGCCGTTGCTGCCGCTCCATGATCACGAGCGGCGGGAGGCCCCGGGCGCGATCCGCCGGGGCCACTGGGTTGCGGTCACAGGCGAACGCGGCCAGCGCGCCCCCTACGAGCACGACCGCCACCAGCGTCTTGCGGGACATGGCACCCTCCTTGTGAGTGGCCCGAGATGGGCGCCCTCATCGTCGGAGGTTTCAGCGCGCGACGGAACTGGGGAACGACTGGGAAGGGCGGTCGGGAAACTCCCTAGAAGGCACCCTGGGAAACACCCCGACCGACGGTCAAGCCTCGATGAACCCGCGGCGAATGGCGTAGCGAACGAGCCCGGCGGTGTCGTGCACGCCGAGCTTGGCCATCAAGCGGGAGCGGTGAAACTCGGCCGTCTTGGCGCTGATCTTCAGCGACCCGGCGATCTGCTTCGCCCCCTTCCCTTCGGCGACCAGCTGCAGCACCTCCCGCTCCCGGCGCGTGAGCGTATCGCCCCCGCCCGACGAAGCCTGAACGCCACGCTGGACGATGCCCATGACGGTCTGGGCAACGTGGGGACTCGCGTAGATCCGCCCCTGACACACGTCGTGAATCGCCCGGAAGAGATCGTCGGCAGCCTGCGTCTTGACGACGTATCCGCGGACCCCGTCGCGAATGGCGGCCAGGACGTACTGCTCCTCCTGATGCACGGTGAGGAGAATGACGCGCGTGGAAGGGCACAGCTTCCCGATCTGGTGCGCCGCTTCGATGCCGTTCAAGACCGGCATCACGATGTCGAGCACGGCGACGTCGGGCTGGAGCTGCCGTGCCAGCTCCACCGCGGCTTTACCGTCGGACGCCTCGCCGACGACCTGCAAGCCTCGCAGCTCGAGCAGGGCTCGCAGACCCTGCCGCACCACGACATGGTCGTCGGCCAGCAAGACGCGTTCTTTCATACGAGCGCTACGGGGGTGCCGTAATATACCCCCCGACGTACCGGGGCTACCCGCCGAAGCGCGCGTCGATCGCCTGACGGATCAGCTGGAGGGTCTTGCCCTGCGCGGCGAGCCGCGCCGCCAGCTGCGCCTCTCCCATGCAAATGTCGCAGGAGGCGCCGTGCTCGCTCTCGAAGCAAGTGAGGAGCGAGCGGTGGCCGACCGTCCGCGAGCAATTGCAGTGACAATAGATCCCATCGAGCACGGCGGGGGCCCCGCGCGCCGCCGCGTAGGCCTCCGCGGCGGAGGGGGTGTTGGGCACCATGAGGGGGGGAAGCACCCGCTCGGCCGTTACTCCGGGCCGCGGGTCGGGGTGGTTGGCCGCCTTGCCGCCGCGCGCTACCACCAGCACCGCCACCAGCGCCAGCGCGGCTCCCCCGGCGATCAGCCAGGGGAGCCTGGAGCCCGTCACATCGCCTCGAGGGTGGCGAGCACGTCGGCGCCGTAAAACAGGCGGATGTAGCGGTTCTGGATCGGCGTGAGCCGCCGCACCGCCCATGAGAGGTGCACGAAATGCGGCTCGAACGGCACGCGGATCGGGTGCATCCCCGCCTCTTCCGGCAACAGGTTGCCCTTGCGCGTGTTGCAGGAGCTGCAGGCCGTCAGGACGTTGGTCCAGGCGTTCGTGCCACCGCGCGACAGCGGGACGAGATGGTCGCGGGTGAGGCACTCCCGCTCCTTGAGCTGCAGGTGGTGGCGGCCGCAGAACTGGCACTGGTACTGGTCGCGGGCGAACAGGAAGGTGTTGGTGACCTGCCGGCGGAAGCGCCTCGGGACGTGAACGAACCTGACCAGCCGGATGACGGCGGGCCGGGGGATCTCGAGGCGCTCGCTTCTCACCACCGCGCCCTTGTCGGCCTCGACGATGACGGCCTTGCCGTCGATCACGAGGCGCAGGGCGCGGCGCACCGGTACCATGGTGAGAGGCTCGAAGGAGGCGTTCAGGGCTAGGCAGCGCATGGCCCAGAAATGCTACCTAAGCGCCTAACGCACGGCAAGACGGGGCGTTAGGCCCCTGGGGAGGGCGCGAACGCGCGTTTGAGCTCTTCGAGTTGCTCCTCGACGGAGGCCCGGGAGGAGCCACCGGGTGTGGCCCGACCCTCGACGCTGTCCTCCCAGCTCCCCAGCTGCGCCACGGCGGCGCCGAGCTTGGGGTGAATCCCCGCGGCGACGGCCGGCGGCACCATGTCGAGCGGCACGCCGGAGCGCTCCGCCTCGCGGACCAGGCGACCCACCAGCCCATGGCTCTCGCGGAAGGGAACCCCCGCCTCGACCAGCAGGTCCGCGAGGTCGGTCGCGCGCAAAGACGAGTCGAGAGCGGCGGCCATGCGGTCGCGGTCCACCACCAGGGAAGCCACGGCGCCCGTCGCCGCGGGGAGCACCAGCCCCAGCGTATCGAACGCGTCGAACAGCAGGCTCTTGTCCTCCTGGAGGTCCTTCTGGTAGCCCGCGGGGAGGCCCTTCAGGGTCGTGAGCATGGCGACGAGGTCGCCGAGCAGGCGCGCCGACTTGGCGCGCGTCAGCTCGAAGACGTCGGGGTTGCGCTTCTGCGGCATCAGGCTCGAGCCGGTCGAGAACGCGTCGGAGAGGCGCACGAAACCGAACTCGCCGGAGGCGTAGGTGATCAGCTCCGCCGAGAGGCGCGAGAGGTGCGTACCGACGAGCGCCAGCACGAACAGCACTTCGGCGACGAAGTCACGGTCGCCGGTCACGTCGAGAGCGTTGCTGGAAACGGCGCGGAAGCCCAGCGCTTCCTTGAGCAGCACCCGGTCCACCGGGAATCCCGAGCCGGCGAGCGCGCCGGAGCCGAGCGGCAGCTCAGCCACGCGGCGGCGGGCGTCGGCGAGGCGCTGGCGGTCGCGCACCAACGGCCAGGCGTGGGCGAGCAGCACGTAGCCCCAGCGCACGGGCTGGGCCCGCTGGCCGTGGGTGTACCCGGGGAGCAGGACGTCGACGCCCTCCTTCGCCTTCTCGACGAGCACGCGGCCCATGGTGGCGAGGTCGGTGTCGAGCTGATCGACGGCGTCGAGGGTCCAGAGCCGCAGATCGGTGGCCACCTGGTCGTTGCGGGAGCGGCCGGTGTGGAGCTTGCCCGCCGCGGCGCCGACTTCTTCGTAGAGCAGGCGCTCGACGAGCGTATGGACGTCCTCATCGGGGGCGCCGGCCGCGGCGCCGTCGGCGAGCCGCTCGGCGACGCGGTCGAGGCCGTCGAGCAGCTGGGCTTCCTCTTCAGCCGACAGCACGCCGACGCGGCCGAGGGCGTGAACCCACGCCTTGCTGGCGGCGACGTCCTGCGGCCAGAGCCGGTGATCCACCGGGAGACTGCGGTTCAGGGCGTCGAGCGCTTCGGCGGGCCCGAGCGCGAAGCGGCCACCCCACATCTGGTAGGGCGGAGTCGCGGTCTTCACTCCGCCTCCGCGCCGACCTGGGGGCGGCGCTGCGCCTCGAGCCCGGCGGCGATCTTGATCGCCAGGCCGTAGAGGTGAATGAAGCCTTCGGCGTCCTTCTGGTCGTAGACGTTGTCCTTGCCGAAGGTCGCGTAGGAGGGTTGATAGAGCGCGAAGGGACTCTCCCGGCCCGCGACGCCCAAGCCGCCTTTGAAGAGCTTCAGGCGCACGGCGCCGGTGACGTGCTTCTGCGTCGCGGTCACGAACGCGTCCAGCGACTCGCGCTCGGGCGTCCACCAGCGACCGTCGTAGACCAGGTCGGCGTAGCGCAGGGCCAGCTCGTCCTTGAGCCGCAGCGTGCGGCGGTCGAGCACGAGCTGCTCGAGCTCGCGGTGCGCCGCGTGCAGCAGCGTGCCGCCGGGGGTCTCATAGACGCCGCGCGACTTCATTCCGACCAGGCGGTCCTCGACCACGTCGGCCCGGCCGACGCCGTGCTCGCCGGCGACCTCATTGAGGGCGGTGAGCAGCTCCACGGGTCCGAGCGGCACGTGATCGACCGAGACCGGGGTGCCTTCCTCGAAGCCGATCTCCACGATCTGCGGCGTGTCCGGCGCCTCGAGGGGATTCGAGGTCATTACGAAAATGTCTTCCGGCGCTTCCCGGGACGGATCCTCGAGGATGCCGCCCTCGTGGGAGCAGTGCCAGAGGTTGCGGTCGGTGGAGTACGGTTTCTCCGCCGTCGCCAGCACCGGCACGCCCTTCGCTTTGACGTAGGCGATGAGGTCCTCGCGGCCCTTGAACTCCCACTCGCGCCACGGCGCGATGACGCGCAGCTCGGGGCCGAGGGCGGCGTAGGTCAGCTCGAAGCGGACCTGATCGTTGCCCTTCCCCGTGCAGCCGTGGGCGAGCGCCTGGGCGCCGACCTTTTGCGCGAGCGCGACCTGGCGGGCGGCGGTGAGGGGGCGGGCCATCGAGGTGCCGAGCAGGTAGGTGCGGGCGTAGACGGCGCCGGCGCGCAGCGCGGGAAAGACGTAGTCGCGCACGAACTCTTCGCGCAGGTCTTCGACGACGCAGTCCTCGGCGCCGGAGCGCTTGGCTTTCTCGGCGAGGCCGTGCAGCTCGCCGCCGCCCTGCCCCACGTCCGCCGCGAAGCAGAGCACGCGGGCGCCGTAGCGCTCGCGCAGCCAGGGAACGATCGCCGACGTGTCGAGACCGCCGGAGTAGGCGAGCACCACGAGCGGGCCGGTGCCCGCGGCTGGAGTTTTATGCATGGATGTGCATAAACATACAGGTCGCCGACGGACGGTGTCAAGCGGGCAAACCGGCGAGCTCCTTGAGCCGCGTCCTCACCGCGCGGCAGGCCCGCTCCGAGCGGGTGATGACGAGCACGGTGTCGTCGCCGGCAATGGTGCCGATGATCTCATCCCACCCCGCTCCGTCGAGCGCGAGCCCCAGCGCCTGCGCGCCGCCGGCGGGGGTCTTGAGGACGAGGAGCGCTCCGACGCCCTCGAGTGAGACCAGCGTCGCGGGGAGCAGCTGCTCCAGGTGCGGGCGGATCGCGGCACCGGACTCGGAGGCCGGCGCGTAGTGCGAGCCGCCGTCGGGCGTGGCGACCTTGGCGAGACCCAACTCGCGGATGTCCCGGGAAAGCGTCGCCTGAGTGACGTCGAACCCTTCCGCCTGGAGCCGCTCACGCAGCTGCTCCTGGCTGGCCACCGACTCGCGCCGCACGATCTTGAGGATGGCGGCGTGGCGCTGGGTTTTCATGGGGCTACAATCTAGCGCGCCCTTGGAGACACGGCCTCGGCGCGGTGCACGACTCGCCCCGCGACCAACGTCAACAGGGCGGGAGAAGGCGGTAGAGGACGGTAGACGACGGTAGAGGTCAACACCGCCATGTCCGCGCTTTTCCCCACCTCCAGCGAGCCGATCTCAGCGTCCCAGCCGAGGACCCGCGCGTTGTCGAGAGTCAGCTGCCGCAGCGCATCGTCGCCGGCGAGGCCCGCCGCCGCGGCTTCCGCCCAAAGATCGAGGTTCGCAACACTGACCACCGAATCGGTCCCCAGGCCGACCGGGATGCCGGCGGCGCGAAACGCGGCGAGCGGCGCCGCGCCGTGGCGGTGCGCGCGATTGGACAGCGGGCAGTGGGCGATCGCGACCCCGGCGTCCCGAAGCGTCGCAATGTCGGTGTCGTCGACCTGGACACAATGGATGCAAAGTGTCCCCGGTTGCAGGACGGCCAGCTGCCGGAGGAACTGCACGGGCGAGCAGCCGTGCGCCTCGATCGCGATGCCGCGCGCCCGCAGCGCGTCCGCGAACGGACCGGCGCCGTCCCGGATCAGGAGGGTCTCTTCCTTCGATTCCGCGAGATGGAGTGCGATCGGCAGCCGCTCCTGGCGCGCGAGATCGGCGACGGCCTGGTACAGCGGCGCGCTCACGGTGTAGGGCGCGTGCGGGGAGACGCCGACGCGGAGGCGCGTAGAGGCCAAGCGGCGTAGGTGTTCCAGAGCGTGTCTGAGATCGGCGAGGCTGTCGTCACAGCTCGCGGGGTTCGGTCCGAACACTTCCTGATACACAACGCCGCGACCGCCGAGCCGCGCGACCGCCGCCGCGACGGCCCCGGTGCTGCCGGTGTCGGCGACGGTCGTGACGCCGGCCGCCCAGCACTCCCGCAGGCCGCGCTCAGCCGCGGCGCCCAAGTCGTCCGGCGTGGTCGCGTCCTTCAGCTCGCGAACCTGCCGCAGCCACTTCGGGAACTCGACTTCCTCGTTGCGTCCGGCGAGGTGGGTCAGCTCCAGGTGCGTGTGGACGTTCACGAGGCCCGGCATCAGCACGCCGTCTACAAACTCCAACGACTCAACACCGGAAGGCGTGGGGACGTGGGGATGTGGTCCGATCGCCGCTATACGACCATCATCCCCAACCAAAACGGCGCCATCCGGTATCGGTGGCGCCGTCACGGGGAAGACTTGTCCGGCGCGGAGACGCAGCACGCAGGCGCGCTACGGCGAGATCGGGCCCAGCCCGCTGTGAATCGGACAGAGCTTGGTCGGCTCCGTCCCCGGATAGAACCAGTCCACGTGGTAATCGTTCTGCGGGCAGAACGGCGTGAACAGATACCCGGTGCTCCAGTCCACCTCGCGCGAGATCAAGGAGTCGGGCCGGACCCAGTCGGCGGGCGCGGGGCGGCGCTCGTAGACGTCGCGCATGAACGCCGTCCAGGCGGGCGCGACGAGCCGCCCGCCGCTGGCGTTGCTCATGATGCGCTGCGGCGCGTCGTAGCCGACCCACAGGCCCGCCACGATCTCCGGCGTGTATCCGACGTACCAGGCGTCGGTGTAATCGTCAGTGGTGCCGGTCTTGCCGGCGGCGGGGACCGTGAACCCGGCGCCCCAGACCGCGCTGGCAGCCGTGCCGCGCCGCGCCACGTCCTTCATCATGTCCACCATGAGCCAGGTGTGCTCGGGGTCCATCACCTGCTCTTTACGCGGCGCGCTCTGGTAGAGGATCGTGCCTTGACGGTCCTCCACGCGCTGGATGGCGTAGGGGATGACGCGCGTGCCGAGGTTCGCGAACGCGGAGTAGGCGGCGATGATCTCGATGGGGAAGACGCTGCCCGTGCCGAGGTGGACCGCGGGGAACGGGGGGAGCGGTGTCGTGAGGCCGTAGCGCCGGGCCTCGCCGATCACCGTCTGCTCGCCGAGCGCCATCCCCAGCTTGATGGTCGAGAGGTTGCGCGACAGGTACAGCGACTTGCGCATCGGGATCATGCCGAGCGTGGTGTCGTCGTAATCCTTGGGGCTCCACACGGTGCTGTCGGGCTGCTTGAACGGGGGATTCAAGGGTGTGTCGTCGAGCAGCTCGGTCACGGCGTGGCCGGCGCGCACGGCCGCCGAATAGACGAACGGCTTGAATGTCGAGCCCGGCTGGCGGGTGGCCTGGGTGATGCGATTGAACTTGGAATCGGCGAAGTCGCGGCCGCCGATCATGGCCAGGATCGCCCCGCTCTTCGCGTCGATCGCGAGCAGCGCGCCCTGGAGGTAGGGCGTGAACGGCCCATGGTCTTCTTCCGCCGCGCGGTTCGATTCGATGTACTCGCGGTAGGTGGTGTGTCCCGGGAGCTTCCCGTACACGCCCGCCTCGATCGCGTCGAGCTGGTTGCTGAGCGCCCGCTCCGCCGCCTCCTGCATGTCGAGGTCCAGGGTGGTGTAGATCTGCAGGCCCTTGTTGTAGAGGTCGCGGCCGAAGCGCTGGTTCAGGTCCTGGCGGATCATCTCGACGAAGTACGGCGCGACGTCCCCGTAATTGGTGCGGTTCGACGTCAGCACCAGCGGGTACGCCTTCCACAGCTCGCACTCTTCCGGGGTGATGTAGCCCTGGTCGCGCATCAGGTTGAGCACGACGTTGCGGCGCCGCACGGCGCGCTCCGGGTGCAGCCGCGGATTGTACGCGGTCGGGGCCTTGGGGATCGCGGCGAGGGTCGCCGCCTCGGCGAGGTTCAGGTCGCGGGCCGACTTGCCGAAGTAGATCAGCGCCGCCGACTCGACGCCGTGCGCCCCCGCCCCGAGGTCGATCTGATTCAAATACATCTGCAGGATCGTGTCCTTGGGGAAGTTGCGTTCGATCTCGATGGCGACGCGCGCTTCCTTGAGCTTGCGCGTCAGCGTCTTCTCACGGCGGATCTCGTCGGGGAAGATGTTGCGCGCGAGCTGCATCGTGATCGTCGAGAAGCCCTGGCTGTAGCCCAGGGTCACGATATTCGCCTTCAGCGCGCCGAGGATGCGCCAGTAGTCGATCCCGTGATGCGAGTAGAAGCGCTTGTCTTCGGTGGCGATGAACGCCTGGCGCACGTGCAGGGGGATCTGCGACAGCGTGAGCACGGTGCGACGCTCGGCACCGAGCTCGGCGATGAGGCGGCCGTCGGCCGCGTAGACCTTCGACGTCTGCGCGGGTCCTTCCTGCCCCGGCTCGAGCCGCGAGATGCTGGGGCAGCGCTCGGCGGCGCAGACCCGCGACCAGGAGCCGTAGGCGAGGCCGAAGCCGTACGCCCCGCCCAGCAGGGCGGCGACGACGACACGGCGTCGCGTGAGCCAGCGCCGCCAGCGGGCATCGAGCCGGCCCGGGAGCGGCCTCGTCAGAGTGGCCATCGGTCGTTTACAACCTAGTCGCGGGTCCCCGTGCTTGCCAGCGTTCGGGGGCTTTCGTACGATTCGCTGCCATGACCGACCTCTTTGCCGAATTGGAGTGGCGGGGCTTCGTCCACCACGCGACGCCCGGCCTCAAAGCCCACCTCGCCAAGGGGGAGGGGCCGGTGAGCGCGTACTGCGGCTTCGATCCGACGGCGCCGAGCCTGCAGCTCGGCAACCTGATGCCGATCATGCTGCTCTTGCAGCTGCAGCGCGCCGGGCACCGGCCCATCGTGGTGATGGGCGGCGGCACCGGCCTGATCGGCGACCCGTCGGGGAAACGCGCCGAACGCCCGCTGCTCACACCGCAGCAGATCACCGAGCACGTGCAGCGCATGCGCGACCAGATGGCGCAGTTCCTCGATTTCGACCCCGGGCCCGCGGCGGCGCTGCTCGTCGACAACGCGAAGTGGCTGGTGCCGCAGAAGCTGGTGGATTTCCTCCGCGACATCGGCAAGCACTTCACCGTCAACGTGATGCTGCAGAAAGAGTCGGTGCAGGCGCGCCTCGAAGGCGGCCTGTCATACACCGAGTTCAGCTACATGTTGCTCCAGGCGTACGACTACCTGCACCTGTACCGGAAGGAGCGGTGCACGCTGCAGGTGGGCGGCAGCGATCAGTGGGGGAACATCACGGCGGGCGTCGATCTGATCCGCCGTCTCGAGAACGGCGAGGCCCACGGCCTCGTCGCGCCGCTGGTGACGACGGCCGCCGGCGCCAAGTTCGGCAAGTCGGACGCCGGGGCCGCGATCTACCTCGACCCGACGCTCACGTCGCCGTACAAGTTCTATCAGTTCTGGTACAACACCGATGATCGCGACGTCGGCCAGTACTTGAAGATGTTCACACTGTTCAGCCGACCCGACATCGAGGCGCTGCTCAAGGCGCACGCGAAGGATCCGAGCGCCCGCGAAGCCCAAGCGAAGCTCGCGACCGACGTGACCGCACGGGTGCACGGAGCGGCCGCGGTCCACGGCGCCACGGCCGTCAACGCGATCCTGTTCAGCGATCGCGATCCGCGCGACGTCGAGCCCGCCGCGTTCGACATCATGGCGCAGGAGATCCCGACCGCGACGGTGACCACCCGCGACGGCATCAGCCTGGTGGATGCCGTCGTGCAAGTCGGCCTGGTGAAGTCCAAGAGCGAGGCGCGGCGCTCGATCGAGCAGGGCGGGGTGTATGTGAACCAGCAGCGCGTGAAGGAAGTGGACCGCAAGCTCGAGCCCGGGGACTGGCTCGCGGGCCGCAACGTGCTGCTGCGGAAAGGGAAGAAGGACTACGCTCTGCTGCGGCTCGGATAACCCCGGGGCATGGCCCCGGGGTTAACCCACCCGTGCCGAGTCCTGCCCGCTAGGACAATCCGTCCAGGACATCGACCACCTTTTCCATCTCTTCCACTGTGTTGTACCAGTGGGGGGAGAGGCGGATCGCGCCTTCGCGCAGGCTGCACACCACGTGGGCGCGCTTCAAGGCGTGGTACGCTTCGGCCGGTTTGGGCGGGGCGAGGCACAGCGTCGCCGAGCGGTGGCGGTCGTCCCGCGGGGAGACGACGCGCGCGCCGCGCTCGTCCGCCCAGCGCAGCGCCGGCTCGTGCAAGGAGCGCGTTACGTCGGCGATGCTTTTGATGCCGATGTCGAGCAGCAGGTTCACCGAGTAGTGCATGCCGTGGAAGTCCTGGTACGGCAGCGTGATCATCTCGAAGCGGCGGGCATCGGCGCGGAACGACGGATTGTACTCGGTGAGCCGGGTGAAGTCGTCGGTGCCCTCGAAGGCCATCCAGCCGGTGACCGCGGGCTCGAGCGTCCCGATCAGCTCCTTGCGGACGTACACGAACCCCGATCCCCACGGCGACAGCAGCCACTTCTGCCCGCCGCAGGCGAGGATGTCCACCGGCGTCTCCCGCACGTCGAGGACCGAGTTGCCGATCCCCTGAATGCCATCGACGACGAGATAGGCGTCGTGCCGGCGGCACGCCGCGCCGAGGCGTTTCAGGTCGGCGCGGTAGCCGTTGGCGAACTGGACGAACGACACGGCGAGCACGCGGACGCGCGGGTCGCGCAGCCGCTCGCAGAGGCGGTCCTCGTCGGGCCAGCCCTGCGGGCCGACGGGGGCGCGCTCCACGGTGATGCCCTGCCGCTCCAGCAGCAGCCACGGATACACGTTCGCCGGAAACTCCTTGTCGGAGAGCAGGACGATGTCCCCGGGCTTGAGCGGCAGCGCGCGCGCCGCCATCGAGAGCCCGAAGCTCGTGTTGGTGGCGAGGGCGATCTCCGACGGCTCGGCGCCGATGAGCCGGGCAAGCACTTCGCGCGTCGCCGCGAGTCCGGCGAACAGGTCGCGGTCCGGGAGCAGGTGCGGCGCGGTGCGCTTGGCGTTGAATTCGTCGAGCGCGCGGCGGGTGCGCTCGGGGATCGGGCCGATGGAGGCGTTGTTGAGGTAGACGGTGTCGGCGGTCCAGGGGAACTCGGTGGCACGCAGGCTCTTCAGCTCCTCGCGCAGCGCGCGGACCTTGGCGGGATGGGTCAGGACGTCGGTCATCGCGCGCGCACGTCGAGGGCGTCGCGGAGGCCGTCCCCGAGAAGATTGACGCCGAGCACCGTAAGGCCGATCGCGAGGCCGGGGAACAACGAGACCCACGGCGCGACCCGCAGCAGGTCACGCCCGTCGGCGACCATCGCGCCCCACGAGGGGGTCGGCGGCTGCGCGCCCAGACCGACGAACGACAGCGCGGCCTCGGCCATGATGGCGCCGCCGATCCCCAGCGTCGCCGCGACGACGACCGGCGCCAGCACGTTGGGAAGCAGATGGCGCGCGACGATGCGCGCGTCCGACGCGCCGAGCGCGCGCGCCGCCTGCACGTACTCGAGCCCGCGCACGACGAGCACCTGGCCGCGCACCAGGCGCGCCATGCCCGCCCAGCCGACGATGCCGATCACCACGAAGACGAGCGGCAGGGACGGGCGGACGGCGGCGGCGATGGCGATGAGCAGGAGCAGCGACGGGAAGGCGAGGGTGACGTCGGCGAGGCGCATGATCGCGGCGTCCACCCAGCGGCCGGCGTACCCGGCGACGAGGCCCAGCGCCAGCCCCAGGGCGCAGGCGATGGTCTGACTGACGAGACCGACCGAGAGCGACAGGCGCGCGCCGAACAATACGCGCGAGAGCACATCCCGTCCCTGCACGTCGGTCCCGAACAGGAACGCACGGGACGGCGGGTGCAGGCTTTCGGCGAGCGCCCCGCGCAGGGGATCCCCGGGGGCCACCCATGGCGCGACGAACGCGAGAAGGGCGAGGCCGATCACGAGGATCAGGCCCGTCATCGCCCAACGGTCGTCCGCGAGGCGTCGCCAGAATAGTGGCGCGTGCATAGGGGATGCGACTACGTTACCCGGGGACTCACCTTCCGGGCAAGCGCTCTCGTGTGATGAAACCGGGTACCCGATACACACTCGTCCTGGGCGGCGGCGGGATGAAGGGCCTCGCGCACATCGGCGTGCTGCAGGCCTTGCTGGAGCGCGGGCTGCGGCCGGCCCAGATCGTGGCGTCGAGCGTGGGCGCGCTCGTGGGGGCGGCGTGGGCGGCGGGGCGCAGCATCCCCGAGCTGCACGACCGAGCAGTGAGCCTCAGGCGCAAAGACGTCTTCGTCGTCGCCCACGCCGACATGGCGTTCAAGCGCATGCGCTCGCCGGCGCTGTTCCGGCGCGAGCCGCTGGTGGCCTTGATCAACAGCCTGGTGGGCGGCGGCACCTTCCAGGACCTGATGCTCCCCACGGTCGTGAACACGGTGGACATCAACTCAGGGATGCAGGTCTTCTGGGGTCTCCCCGGCGTGGACGAAGTCCAGGTCGCCGACGCGGTGATGGCGTCGTGCGCGCTGCCGGGGTACCTGCCGCCGCACGAGATCCGCGGGCGCTACTACATCGACGGCGCGACCGTGGACAACCTGCCCTTCGGCGCGGCGCGGGCGCTGGACTCGGAGCTGATCCTCGCGGTCGACGTCTCCGCGTCCAGCGCGCTGCGCGCCGACACCCAGGATGAGGGGTTCGCGGCGGTGTTCGCCCGTGCCACCGAGCTGGCGATGCAGACGCAGCTCGAGGTGCGGCTGCGCACCTGGACGATGCCGCCGGTCTACTACCTACATCCGCGCGTCGAGCACATCTCGATGTTTTCGTTCGACCATCTGCGGGAGGTCGTCGAGGAGGGCTACCGCTCCACGAAGGCGGCGCTGGACCGCGAGGCCGAATGGCCGCAGCCCGGCGACGAAGGCGTCTTCCCGCGGCGGCGGGTGGCGGTGCGCGTGGAGCGTGATCGCTGCATCGGGTGCGGCGCGTGTCTGGTGTTCGGCCCGCCCGGGATGTTCGTGCTGGACTCTGAGGGCAAGGCCGTGGTGACGACGCCGGAACAGGAGTGGGGCCCGACCGGCGGGATATTCATCCGCAACTGCCCGACGTACGCGATCAGCGCGCGGCCGGCGGCGCCGGTCGCCGAGCCGCTGCGTCGATCCGGATGAAGTCGCGCGCCACGCGATCCCAGTTGTAGTAGGTCTCGACCGCGCGCCGACCTCCCGCGCCCAGCCGCGCCCGCAGCGCGTCGTCGTCCAGCACCCGCACAATCCCCGCCGCCACCGCCGCGGGGTCCTCCGGATCCACCAGCAACCCCGTCTCGCCGTCACGCACCGCGTCCGCGACGCCGGCCGAGTCGCCGCCCACGACCGCGAGCCCCGACGCCGACGCTTCGACGAGCGAGATGCCGAACCCTTCGGCGAGCAGCTCGTAGCGGCGCGACGCGCCGACGTACAGCGTCGCCGCGTTGTACAGCGCCGGCAGGCCGTCGTCGGGCACCAATCCCAGGAAGCGCACCGCGTCGCCGACGCCCGTCTCCCGCGCCAGCCGCTCCAGCTCCGCCCGCCGTGGGCCGACGCCGGCCACGGCATAGCGCGCGCCCGGGTGCCGCGCCCGCACGGCGGGCAGCGCGCGGATCACCGTGTCGATGCCCTTGTGCCACTCGAGGCGCGCGACGGTGAGGAGCCACGGGCCGCCGTCCAGTCCGTACGCCGCACGCGCGGGGCCGGGATCGAGGCCCGGACGAAACCGGTCGGGGCTGGTCCCGAGCGGCACGACCTCGACGCGGCGTGCGAGGTCGGACCGGCCGAGGCGGTCGTAGACGGCGCGCGCCAGCTCGCCGGTCCAGTGGCTGTTGGCGACGACGACGGCGGCGCCGGCGAGGAGGGAACCGCCCGTCCAGCGCTTGAAGCGGCTGCGGCGGATCTTGGCGTCGAGCAGCAGCAATTCGGTGCCGTGCAGTACGACGCCGTACGGGATGCCGCGCCGCCACGCGAGCCAGCGCGCCGGGTAGCCGGCGGGCTTGAGCTCGGCGCACCACGTGAACCCCGGAGTGTAGGCGCGCGCCAGCCGCCCCGCCCGCCACGTCCACAGCGCGAGACCGTTCAACGTGCGCAGCCGCGTGGCGCGGATGCCGGCGCGATCGACCGGTTGCGGGAAGCGGCCGTCGCTCGCGGCGCCGTCCGGCGCGCGCCCGGTGGAGACGACGAGTGATTGCGAGGGGTACCGCAGCGCCAGCTCGCCCATCATCCGGGCGATGCCGCCACCGAGGGGGGGGAAATTAAAAGCGAGAGGAGAGTTCGGTTCAAACGGGAGGGGAGATGGGGGATGGGGGATGCGTGATGCGCGGTTAGGTAACCTGCGATTCGATCTCGCGCAGGTCCCGAATCACCCGATCCCAGTTGTAGTAGCTCTCGACGGACTTGCGGGCCGCCTGGCCGATGCGGCGGGCGAGCAGCTGGTCGCCGAGCAGGCGTCGCAGTGCACCTGTCACGGCCTCGACCTCGGTCGGCTCCACGACGAACCCGGTCTCGCCGTCTTTGACCGCTTCGGCGAGCCCGCCGCTCTTGCCGGCGATCACCGGGAGGCCGCAGGCGCTCGCCTCGGCGAGCGCCACGCCGAAGCCTTCCACGCGCGTGGCGTCGGCGCGGCGCGAGACGCCGAGGTACACCTGCGCGGTGTTGTACAGCGCGGGGAGGTCCCGGTCCGGCACGTTGCCGGTGAAGCGCACCACGTCGCCGATGCCGAGCTCGCGGGCGAGCTTCTTGTACTCCTTCCCTTTCTTGCC
>Ga0209375_1001152_pt1 | contig 20363 bp, 18 predicted proteins | sample GraSoiAngelo_131_FD_185888 | JGI IMG/M metagenome (GOLD analysis project Ga0209375, IMG submission 185888) | Grasslands soil microbial communities from the Angelo Coastal Reserve, California, USA - 14_0929_02_30cm (SPAdes) (version 2) | ecosystem: Environmental > Terrestrial > Soil > Grasslands ... | reverse complement strand
CGCTGCTGCGCTTCGAGCGCACGTACTTTGCGGTGAGCGGCGAGCCCGTCGAATACGCGATCACCTACCAGATGCCCCGGCGCTACCCCTATCGCCTCGTGCTCTCCAGGGCCGAACGCCGGAGCTAGAATGCCGGCCCCGGGGCTCGCTGGAATGAGAAGCGGCTGGCGGAACGGAGCCGGGGTGCACCTCGTCTCCGGCCACCCACCGTGCGCACCGGGCTTGCGGGGCCCGGTGGAATGAAGAGAGACATGCGGAACGCAGCCGCGTCGTACCTCGTCTCAGGCCACCCACCGATCGCGCCGGGCTCGCGGCCCCCGGTACAATGATGGCCTACCGCATCGGCTTCGACGTCGGGGGGACGTTCACCGACTTCGTGCTGCAATCGCCGTCGGGGGAGCTCCACATCGCGAAGATGTTGACGACCTACCCCGACCCGTCCGAGGCGTGCCTGGCGGGTCTCGACGAGCTGATCGCGAAGAGCGGCGTCGAGTGGCGCGACGTGGCTCTGGCGGTCCACGGAACCACGCTCGGCTCCAACATCGTCATCGAGCGCAAGGCGCAGGGCGTCGGCCTCGTCACCACGCGCGGCTTCCGGGACGTGCTCATCATCGGACGCGAGAAGCGCTACCAGGTCTACGACCTCCAGATCGAGAAGCCCGCGCCGCTGATCCCCCGCCGGTTGATCGGCGAGGTGGCCGAGCGCGTCCTGGCGGACGGCTCCGTGGAGCGCCCGCTCGACGAGGCGGACGCCCGTCGGGTCATCCGGGAGCTCGTCGCGCGCGGGGTGACGACACTCGCGATTTGCCTCTTGCACGCCTACCTGAACCCGGTCCACGAGAAGCGCCTGGCCGAGCTCGTCGCCCGGGAGGCGCCGCACGTGACCGTCACGATGTCGCACGAAGTGTCCCCGACCTTCCGCGAGTACGAGCGGACCTCGACGACCGTGGTGAACGCCTACGTGATGACGGCCGTGCGCGAGTACCTGCGCGGGCTCGCCGCCGCCATGACGGAGCGCGGTTATCGCGGCCGGCTCTTCGTCATGCAGTCCTCGGGCGGTGTCGCGACGGCGGAGGCGATGCAGCGCTACCCGGTGCGGATGATCGAGTCGGGTCCCGCCGCGGGCGCCCTGATGGCGGGAGTGTACGGCGAGCTCGTGGGCCACCGCGATCTGATCGCGTTCGACATGGGCGGCACCACTGCCAAGCTCGCGCTGATCGAGAAGGGGCGGCCCTACACGACGACCGCGTTCGAGCTCCATCGTGTCGACAACGCCCCGGGCAGCGGGCTGCCCGTGAACATCCAGGCGATCGACCTCGTCGAGATCGGCGCGGGCGGCGGCTCGATCGCCCGCGCCCGGCTCGGCGTGATCGCCGTGGGCCCGGAGAGCGCGTCGTCGGTGCCCGGGCCCGCCTGCTACGGGCGCGGCGGCGCCGAGCCCACAGTCACCGACGCGAACGTGGTGCTCGGCTACATCAACCCCGACTACTTCGCGGGCGGCTCGATCACGCTCCAGCCGCGGGCGGCAGCGCGCGCGATCGACGAGAAGGTCGCGCGGCCGCTCGGCCTGGCGCTCGAGGACGCGGCGTGGGGGATCCATGTGATCGTCAACACCAACATGGAGCTGGCGACGCGCGTCGTCTCGATCGAGCGCGGCCGCGACCCGCGCGATCTGACGTTCGTCGCCTTCGGCGGCTCGGGTCCGGTGCACGGCTGCCGCCTTGCCCGGGCCCTCGGCATCCCGCGCGTGATTCTCCCTGCGGCCGCCGGCGTCACGGCCGCGCTCGGCCTGCTTGCCGCCGAGGTCCGGTTCGACGTGGCGCGGAGCTATGTGCGCCGGCTCGATGCCGTGGACCCCGCGCAGCTCGGCAGAATGTACGCGGAGATGACGCAGCAGGCGATGGAGGTCGTCCGCGAGTCCGCCGTCGGCGGGGAGATCGCGGTCGCGCACTCGGCCGACGCGCGCTACGTGGGCCAGGGGTACGAGCTGACCGTCCCCGTGCCGCCGGGCGAGCTCGACGCCCCGGCGCTCGCCCGGGTGCGCGCGGCGTTCGACGGGCTCTACGCCGCCCGCTACGGCTACGCGAACCCGAGCGAGCCCGTGGAGGTCGTCACCTGGAAGCTCTCGGCGGTCGGCGGCTCACCCCGGATCGCGCTCGCCAAAGCGCCGACTCAGGGCGCCGGCCCGGCCGTGAAGGGCGGGCGCCGCGCGTACTTCCCCGAGGTCCACGGCTACGTGGACACCCCGGTCTACGACCGCTACGCGCTCGCCGCGGGGGCGCGCCTCGCAGGGCCCGCGATCGTGGAGGAACGCGAGTCCACGACCGTGCTGCCGCCTGGCGCCAGCGCGTCCGTGGACGAGTACGCGAACCTCTTGGTGGAGCTGCCATGACGCGGGTCGACCCGATCACCCTCGGCGTCGTCTGGGGCGCGCGGCTCGGCGTCAGGCGCCTGGCCGGTCTTCTGGCATGATCGCGGGGATGGCGTGACGGCCGTGCTTGCGATACAGCCTGAAGTCCCGATCGAGGGTGAGAACGCGGCTGTCCGGATGCTGCTCGGCCATGCGGACGAGGCAGGCGTCGGCGAGGGACATCGGCACGCTGGCGTAACGGGCCATCAGCCTTCCCACCGCTCCAACGTTGTCCTCGAGCCGGAAGGCGATCCGCAGCGCGCCGCGGTCGAGGAGCTCGAGCACGGCGCTCGGGCCGCCGCGGGCGTGTCGAAGGAGGAAGCAGGTCTCGGACACGACCGCCTCGCAGGTCAGGAGCGGCACGGGCAATTCGGCCAGGCGCCCCGTCGCCCATCGGTGGTGGCGATCGCGCCGGTTGAGGAAGGCGACGAGCGGGCCAGCGTCGACGAGGGTGGACCGCGTCAGCGCCCGTACCCGCGAAGGTGGCGAGGGTGGTGCGAGAGGTCGATCGGGCCCAACACGCATCCGGCGAGGTCGTGCGCGAGGCTGGCGAAGGAACGCGCCCGGGGCTTGAGGTCTCTAGTGAGCGCCGACTCGAGGGCCTTGCGGACGATACTGGACTTGCTCTGGCCGCGTTCAGCTGCCCTCGCAGCAAGCTGCGCCTCGAGACCGGTTGGGAGCTTCACGGTGAGCGTGCGGGTCGCTCGCATGCTGGTCATACCTGTATGCCAGAATGGTAATACCCACGGCGTGCAAACGCAACCCGAGGCGCCCGGGTGATGGCCCTGTCCGCCGTCGACCCGATCACCCTCGGCGTCGTCTGGGGCGCGCTCCAGTCGATCGCGGTCGAGATCGGCACGACGGTCCACCGGACCGCCTACTCGGAGCAGGCGCGCGAGGGGCAGGATTTCTCCGTGGCGGTCTTCGACGCCCAGGGGCGCATGGTCGCGCAGGGGCCGTACTCGCCGGGTCACATGGGCGCGATGTCCTTTGCCGTCAAGAACGCGCTCGCGGCTCATCCGGTCGACTCCCTTCGACCCGGCGACGCCATTCTGCTCAACGATCCGCTCCTCGGCTCGGGGCATCTGCCCGATTTTTTCATCACCCAGCCGGTGTTCCACGAGGGCGAGCCGATCGGCTTCGTGGTGAACATCCTCCACCACACGGACGTCGGCGGGCAGCGGCCCGGCAGCCAGGGCGTCGAAGGCATCTTCGACTATTTCCAGGAAGGCCTTCGCATCCCGCCGACCAAGGTGTGGCGCGAGTACCGGGAGGACGCGGGAATCGTCGGGATCATCGCCGCGAACACGCGCACGCCCGGCAAGGTCCTCGGCGACCTGCGCGCCCAACGAAGCGCGCTGCGCGTCGGCGAGCTGAGGCTCCAGGAGCTCGCCGCGCGCTACGGCCGCGACGTGCTGGTCCGCGCGATGGACGAGATCATCGAGCGGACCGAGGCGAACATGCGTGCCGCGATCCGCGCCGTCCCCGACGGCGTCTACACGTTCGAGGACTTCATGGACGACTGGGGGCCGGGGACCGAGCCGCTCCGCGTCGCCGTCGCGGTAACCGTCGCCGGCGACTCGATGGTGATCGACTATGAGGGCTCGAGCCCGCAGACCGCGTCGGGCATGAACTCGTACATCAACTACACGCGCTCGTACTCGTACGCCGCGGTGAAGTGCCTGACCGACCCGTTCGGCCCGATGAACGCGGGCGCGCTCGCTCCCATCACCGTGAAGGCGCCGGAAGGGTCCTTCCTCAACCCGCGCCCGCCGGCGGGCGGCGGGCCGCGCGCGATCATCTGCTACCGGACGTTCGAGTCGGTCATCGGCGCGCTCGCCCGAGCCGTGCCCGAGCGCGTGGCGGCGGCGGCCTCGCACATGGCGAACCCGACCTTCGGCGGTTGGGACCGCGCGAAGCGGCGCCGGTTCGTCGCGTACGAGCTGGTCCTGTCGGGGACGGGCGCTCGGGCGACCAAGGACGGGTGCGAGGCGATGGCGTGGGCGTTCAACGCCGCGAACATCCCCGTCGAGGCCCAGGAGGCGCACCAGCCGATCGTCGTCGAGCGCTTCGAGCTGATCCGCGACTCCGCCGGCGCGGGGAAATTCCGCGGCGGCTGCGGGGTCCGGCGCGACATGCGTTTCCTCGCCGACGAGGGCCAGCTCACGAACCTCTCGGACCGCCAGCGGTTCCCTCCGTACGGGCTCTTCGGCGGCAAACCCGGGACGCTCGGTCGCACGCTGATCAACCCCGGGCCGGGCGAGCAGGTCGTCCACGGCAAGCAGTCGCGCGGGTTCGCCTACGGCGACGTCATATCGTTCCAGCAGCCCGGTGCCGGAGGCCACGGCGATCCGCTCGAGCGCGATCCTCGGCGCGTGCTCGAGGACGTCCTGGACGACTACGTCTCGATCGAGGCCGCGCGCGATGCGTACGGCGTGATGATCACGGGGACGGGGCTCGACCTCCGGGTGGACGACCGGGCCACGCGCGAGCTCCGCAAGAGGATGCGGCGATGATCGAGTTCACGCCGGAGCAGGAAGAGTTCCGCCGCGCCGTCGCCCGGTTCGTGGACGCCGAAGTGGTGCCGGCCGCGGAGGCGATCGACGCGCGCGCCGAGTTCCCGTGGACGCTCTTCAAGCGCATCGGCGAGCTCGGCTATCTGGGCCTCCGCTACCCCGAGGCGTACGGCGGCGCCGGCGCGGACATGGTGACCTACTGCCTCTTCGCCGAGGAGCTCGCGCGCGGCTCGCTCTCGGTCGCCGCGGCCGCGGCGATGCAGTCGCTGATGGGGACGTACTTCATCTACGCGCATGGCTCCGAGGCGCTGCGGCGGAAGTACCTGGTCCCGGCGCTGCGGGGCGACCTCGTGGCGACCTTCGCCCTGACGGAGCCCAACGCCGGCTCGGACGTCGCCAACATCACCACGCGCGCCGAGCGGCGCGGGGACCGCTGGGTCCTCAGTGGCGGCAAGACCTGGGTGACCAACGCACCGGTGGCCGACGTGCTGACCGTCGCGGCGAAGACCTCCGCCGAGCGCGGCATGAAGAACATCGCGCTCTTCCTCCTGGACCGCTCGACGATGCGCGGGATCACCCTCGGCAAGAAGATCGACAAGATGTCGGTGCGCGCCTCGGAGACGGGCGAGATTCTCCTCGAGGACGTCGAGGTGCCGGCCGAGCACCTCCTCGGCGGCGAGACGGGGGGTGTGGAGAAGATCGGCGGGATCCTCTCCGAGATCCGGGTGATGACTGCGGCGATCTCCGTTGGCCTCGCGCGCGCCGCGTACGGGGCCGCGCTCGCCTACGCTCGCGAGCGTGTCGCGTTCGGGAAACCGATCGTCGAGCACCAGGCGATCGGTTTCAAGCTCGCCGACATGGTCACGCAGCTCCACGCCGCGACGCTCATGACCTACCAGGCCGCGGCCCGGCTCGACGCCCGGCGCGCGATCACCCGCGAGGCGGCGATGGTGAAGCTCTTCGCCTCGGAGATGGCGGTGACGGTCACCGACGAGGCGGTGCGCATCTTCGCCTCGTACGGGCTCGCGATGGAGTATCCGGTCCAGCGCTACTTCCGCGACGCCCGCTTCCTCCTGCCTGGCGGCGGGACCTCGGAGATCCTGCGCGTCGTGATCGGCCGCGATCTCGATTGGGACCGGAGCCAGGCCTTCGCATAGACCGCACGAGGAGGACCATGCAGGCGCGAGGACACGACTGGAAGGACTTCAAGGTCTGCGGGAGGCGGGCATGAGAGGCGTCGCGCTGGTCGGGGCGGGGGTCTCGAAGTTCGGCGTGCGCAAGGCGAGCTACCGCGACCTCATCTGGGAGGCGGGCAAGGTGTGCTTCGATTCGATCCCCGGGGTGAAGCCGAAGGACGTCGAAGGTCTTGTCGTCGGTTCCGTGATGCCGGAACGAACGGCCTTCCAGTCCCATATCTCATCGCTCGCCGCCGAGGCGCTCGGGATCAAGCCGAGCGCGCTCAGCGCGCGGACCGAGCACATGTGCGCCTCGGGCACCGTCGGGATCCGTTACGCGTACGCCTTCATCGCCGCGGGGCTCGCCGACCTCGTCATGGTGCTCGGCGTCGAGAAGCTCAACCAGCCGACGGGCGAGGAGGCGATCCTCAACATGTCTGCCGGCGTGGACCGCGAGTGGGAAGCGGGATTCGGGCTCACCGCGCCGCCGTGCTTCGCGCTCGCGGCCCAGCGGCACATGGCCGAGTTCGGGACGACCGAGGAGCAGCTCGCGCTGGTCGGCGTGAAGAACCACAACCACGCCGCCAAGAACCCGAACGCGCACTTCAACAAGGGCGCCACGCTCGACCAGGTGCTCGGCTCGCGGATGATCGCGACGCCGTTGCGCCTGTTCATGTGCTCGCCGATCACCGACGGCGCGGCGGCGGTCATCCTCGCCAGCGAAGACCGGGCGCGCGAGCTCACCGACAAGCCCGTCTGGATCCGCGGGACGGGGCAGGCGCTCGACGGCTTCCAGCTCACCTCGCTCCATGAGGACTACGCGCACTGGCCGGCGCTCAAGCGCGCCGCGCGGACGGCGTACACGATGGCGGGGGTCGGGCCGCACGAAGTGGACGTGGCCGAGGTCCACGATTGCTTCGCGATCGCCGAGCTGATCGCGTACGAAGAGCTCGGCTTCTGTCACAAGGGCGAGGCCGGGCCGTTCGCGGCTGCCGGCCGGAGCGACTACGGGGGCGACGTGGTCGTGAACCCACGGGGCGGGCTGATCGGCTGCGGCCACCCGCTCGGCGCCACTGGCGTCGCCCAGGCGGCCGAGATCTTCGTCCAGCTCCGCGACGCGGCGGGTGGACGGCAAGCGCCCGGCGCGGCGATCGGGCTCACCCACAACAACAGCGGGATGGGCGAGCACGTCGTCATGATCTACGGGCGCGAACTGGCGTGACCGCGATGGCCGCGGGTGTGGATGACACCGCTGTCGTGGTGGTCGGGCCCGGGAGGATCGGGCGCCAGATCGCGCTTGCCTTCGCCCTCGGGGGGCGGCGCGTCCTCCTCGTCGACGTCAAGGAGCGCGCACCCGAGGCGCGACGGGCGGTCTTCACCGACGCCCGGCGCGAGATCGCCCGCGACCTCAAGCTCATGGCCGAGGAGGGCGTGATCGAGGACGGCGACGTCGCGCCGGCGCTTGACCGGGTCGAGGACCGCGTGGGCCTCGACGGCCTCGACACTTGCGGCTTCGTCCAGGAGGCGCTGCCCGAGCTGCTCGACCTCAAGCGCGACGTTCTCCGCCGGCTCTCGGCGCGCGTCGACTCCGAGGCGATCATCGCCTCGACGAGCTCGACGATCTCGCCCGCGCACCTCGCCGACGCCGTCCAGCGTCCGGAGCGCTTCCTCGTGGCGCACTGGCTCAACCCCGCCCACATCATCCCGCTCGTGGAGGTCGTTCCCGGCCAGGCGACCGCGGCCGCCGCCGTCGACCGCACCATCGAGGTGCTCGAGGAGCTCGGCAAAGTCCCCGTGCGCTGCGCCGACTCACCCGGCTTCATCGGGCCGCGGATGCAGGCGCTCCTCATGAACGAGGCGGTGCGCCTCGTCGAGGAAGGCGTGGCGACGCCCGAGGACGTGGACCGGGCGTTCAAGGCAGGCATGGGCTTCCGCTACGCGCAGATCGGGATCTTCGAGTTCATCGACTGGGGCGGCGTGGACGTCCTCCACCGCGCGAGCGGGTTCCTCGCCAAGGCCCTCGGCGACGACCGCTTCAGGCCTCCGCGTCTCGTCGAGGACAAGATCGCGCGGCACGAGCTCGGGCCGAAGACCGGGCGCGGGTTCTTCGACTACGCGGGCGACAAGCGCGAGGCCTTCGAGACCGCCAAGGTGCGTGCGCTGCTCCGGCAGCTCAAGCAGGGGCGCTCGTGACCTACTTCCGCGCGGTCGACCCGTTTCCGCTCGAGTCGGCGGACCACACGAAGCTCCACGAGTTCTATTCGCACCTCGCGTCGGGGCGGCTCGTGACCACCCGCTGTCTCGATTGCCGGACGACGGCGTGGCCGCCGCGCGGCTTCTGTGGCGAGTGCGCGTCCGACCGGTTCGAGTGGGTGGACCTCCCCGGGGAGGGGACGATCCACGCCTTCACCGTGCAGGAGACGGGGCTCCCGGCGGGCTTCGACGGGCGGCGGGTCTTCGCGATCGTGAAGGTCGACGTCCACCGCGTCTTCGCGGTCCTCGTCGACGCCGACCCGCTTCAGCTCAGGATCGGCCAGCGCGTGCGGCTGGCACCCCTTCGCGTCGCCGACGACCCGAAGGGCAACGCGCGATGGCTGCCCGCGTTCACCCCGACATGACGGGCCCGCGCGCGAGGGCGGTCGGCGTCATCTCCGACACCCACGGGCTCCTTAGACCCGAGGCGGTCGTGGCCCTGCGGGGCGTCGACGCGATCGTCCACGCCGGGGACATCGGTACGTCGGACGTGCTGGACAGGCTGGGCGCGATCGCGCCGGTGACGGCCGTCCGCGGCAACAACGATCGCGGCGCCTGGGCGGAGAAGCTGCCGTCCACCGAGGTTCTCGAGATCGGTGGCGTGCTCCTCTACGTGCTGCACGACGTGAAGGAGCTGGGCCTCGACCCTCGCGCGGCGGGGTTCGGCGCGGTCATTTCCGGTCACAGTCACCAGCCGCGGCAGGAGGAGCGCGACGGCGTGCTGTTTTTCAATCCGGGAAGCGCCGGCCCCCGCCGCTTCAAGCTCCCGGTGGCATTGGGACGACTCAGCGTCGAAGACGGGCGAGTGCGGGGTCGTATCCTCGAGCTTCTGTGCCGAGTGGAATGACGAGTGACATGATGAACGGAGCCGGGTCACGCCTCGTCTCGGGCCACCCCCGGAGTGTGGCGGCCTCGCGGACCCCGTTACAGTGAAAGTCCTGATTGCCAAGCCGGGGCTCGACGGCCACGACCGCGGCGCGAAGGTCGTGGCCCTGGCGCTCCGCGACGCGGGGGTCGAGGTCGTCTACTCGGGCCTCAAGCGGACGCCGGACGAGATCGTGCAAGAGGCGATCCAGGAGGACGTGGACGTCATCGGGCTCTCGGTGCTCTCTGGCGCCCACCTGCTCCTCTCGTGTCGGGTGATCGAGGGGCTGCGGGCGCACGGGGCCGAGGAGATCAAGGTCGTCGTGGGCGGCATCATCCCGCCGCGCGATGTGGCGGAGCTCCGGAAGCTCGGCGTCGCGCACGTGTTCCCGATGGGCACGCCGCTCCCGGAGATCATCAAAGTGTTCACGAAGGAGGCGAGCGAGAGATGAAGGAAATACGCGCGCACGCGGGCTTCCCGATCAAGCCCGTCTATGGCCCCGAGGACGTCGCCGACGTCGATTTCGAGCGCGATATCGGGCGCCCCGGCGAGTACCCGTTCACGCGCGGCATCCACACGCACATGTACCGCGCGCGGCCCTGGACGATGCGCCAGTACGTCGGCTTCGGCACGCCCGCCGAGACCAACGCGCGGTTCAAGTACCTCATGGGGCACGGGCAGGACGCGCTCAACGTCGCCTTCGACCTGCCGACCCAGCTCGGCCTCGACTCCGACGACCGGCGCGCTGAGGGCGAGGTGGGCCGTGTCGGCATGGCCATCGACACGCTGGCGGACATGGAGGAAGCGTTCGCCGGGATCCCGCTCGACCGCGTGAGCGTCTCGCTCACGATCAACGGGATGGCCGCGGCGATCACCGCCATGTACTACGCCGTCGCCGAGAAGCAGGGCGCGGCGGCCGACCAGGTCGTCACGACGCCACAGAACGACATCCTCAAGGAGTTCATCGCGCGGGGCACGTGGATCTACCCCGTGGAGCCGTCGCTCCGGCTCGTGGCGGACCTCATCGAGTTCTCGGCGAGGCACTATCCGCGCTCGAACCCGGTCTCGGTGTGCGGCTACCACATCCGTGAGGCGGGCTGCACGACGGCGCAGGAGATGGCGTACGGGCTCGAGATCGCCGCCGCGTACGTCGAGCTCATGCTCGCGCGCGGGATCCCCGTCGACGACTTCGCGCCGCGGATCTCGTTCAACTTCACGGCGTGGGGGAAGATCTTCGAGGAGGTCGCGAAGTTCCGCGCGGGCCGGCGCCTGTACGCGCGCATGCTGCGCGGACGGTTCGGCGCGAAAAATCCAAAATCGTGGATGTTCCGAACGCTGATCGGGGGCGGCGGCTCGGCGTTCGTCGTCCAGGAGCCCGAGAACAACATCGTCCGCGGCGCCTACATCGCCCTCGCCGGGGCATTGTCCGGCGCTCAGACGATGGCGCTGCCGACCTACGACGAGGCCTACACGATCCCGTCGGCGAAGGCGCAGCTCATCGCGCTCCGCACCATGCAGATCTGCGCCGAGGAGTCTGGCGCCGCGGACACGGTAGACCCGCTCGCGGGCTCGTACTACGTCGAGGCGCTGACGAGTGCCATGGAGACGCAGATCCTCGAGGAGATGGCCCGGGTCGAGCGCATGGGCGGCATCGTCGAGGCCGTGAAAGGCGGCGCGCTCCAGGCCGAGGTCGCGCGCCAGGCCTACCTGTTCGAGCAGAAGCTCGTCTCGGGCGAGATCCCGAAGGTCGGCGCCAACTGCCACGTCGGCGACAAGGCCGCGGAGGCCGACCGCGAGGTCGAGCTGTACGCCTTCGACCCGCAGGTGGCCGCGGCGCAGGTCGCCAAGCTCGAGCGGATCCGTCGTGACCGCGACAACAGCGCGGCGGCCCGCGCGCTCAGGCGCCTCTCCGACGAGGCGCGCTCCACGGGCAACCTCATGTATCCCATCCTGGAAGCCGTGCGGGCGTACGCGACGCTGGGCGAGATCGCGCGCGCCATGAAGGACGTGTTCGGTGAGCACAAGGAGCCGGTGAGGTTCTGACGCGACCGTGACGCAACCCTTCGACATCATCGGCAAGACGGTCCCGAAGCGGGACGGCGCGGAGAAGGTCACCGGCCGGACGCGCTATCTCCACGATCTCGTCCTGCCGCGCCTGGCGCACGGCAAGATCCTGCGCGCGCGGTACCCTCACGCGCGCATCGTCCGGATCGACACGAGCCGGGCGCGCGCGCTGCCGGGGGTTCTGGCCGTGCTGACCGGCGACGACGTCGAGCCGCAGCCGTTCGGCTTCGCCAAGGACCAGGTCGCCCTCAAGCGCCGCAAGGTCCGCTGCATCCGGGACGAGGTGGCCGCGGTCGCCGCCGAGACGCCGGAGATCGCCGAGGGGGCGCTCGCCCTCATCGACGTCGAGTACGAGGAGCTGGCGGCGGTGTTCGACCCGCGCGCGGCGCTCGAGCCGGGCGCGCCGCTCGTCCATGAGGAGCTCGGCACCAACGCGCACCACCTCCAATACCAGTTCACCCGTGGCGACGTGGACCGCGCGTTCGCCGAGGCGGCCGCAGTCGTCGAGGACACGTACACGCTCAATTTCGTCACGCCCGCCTGTCTCGGCACGATGGTGGCGATCGCCGACTGGGACGCGGCCGACACGCTGACGATGTGGAGCACCACCCAGGTCCCGTTCCTCTACCAGCGCGACCTCGCCGCGGCCCTCGGGATCACTGGCGACCGGGTGCGGGTGCTCCAGCCGCCGATCGGCGGCAACTTCGGCCGCGGCCTCGACCTCTACCCGATCGACGTGATCGCTGCGCTCCTCGCCCGGCGCGTGCGCCGGCCGGTCAAGATCGAGTTCGACCGCGTCGAGGAGTTCATCGCCTGCCCGACGCGGGAGCCGTGCGCGATTCGCCTCAGGACCGCCGCGGACCGCGACGGCCGGCTTCTCGCGCGCGCGGCGCACGTGATGATCGACAACGGCGCCTACACGTCGTGGGGCTCGACGACGCCGTCCGTGATGCTCTCGACCGTCGCCGGGCTCTACCGCGTCCCGAACGTCCGTTTCGACACCACGATCGTCTATACGAACAACCCGTACTCGGGCTCGATGCGCGGCTACGGCAACCCCGAATCCACATTCGCGGTCGAGTCCCAGATGGACGAGCTCGCCGAGCGTCTCGGCATCGACCCGCTCGAGCTGCGACGCCGGAACGCGACGAAGCCGGGCGACGTGAATCCGCAGGGGTTCGTGATCACGTCGTTCGCGATGCTCGAGTGCCTGGATGCCGCCGCCGAGGAGATCCGGAAAGACCCGCCGCCGCTCAGGTCCGGCTGGAAGCGCGGCGTCGGGTATGCCGGCATGTTCCACGTCGGCGGCGGCGCCCGGGTCTACCGCTCCGACGGCTGCGGGGCGATCGTCAAGCTCGACGACTTCGGCAGGGTGACGCTGCTCACCGGCGCCACGGAGATCGGGCAGGGCTCGGACACGGTCCTCGCGATGATCGTGGCCGAGACGCTCGGCGTCCCGATCGAGCGCGTGGACGTGGTCAACTCGGACACGAGCGTGCGGCCGTGGGACGTCGGCACCCACGCGAGCCGGACGACGTTCGTCGCGGGCAACGCGGCGCGCCTCGCCGCCGAGAAAGTCAAGGCGCAGCTCCTGGAGATGGCGGCCGCCGAGCTCGAGGAGCCGGCGGCGCGGCTCGACGTCAAGGGGGGTTTCGTGTTCGTGAAGGGCGAGCCGCAGCAGCGGCTCCCGTACGCCGAGGTCGCGCGGGCGGGCCACTTCCGGCACCACGGACGGGTGCTCGTCGCCGAGGCCTTCTACGACCCGCCGACGGCGATGCTCGACAAGGACTTCCAGGGCAACATCTCCGCCGCGTACACCTGCGCCGTTCAGGCGGCGCTCTTGGACGTCGACCCGGAGACGGGCACGGTCGAGGTGCGCCGCGTGGCCTCGGCTCACGACGTGGGGCGGGCGCTCAATCCAGGCGCAGCGGAAGGCCAGGTGCACGGGGGCATCCACATGGGCCTCGGCTACGCGCTGACCGAGCACCTCGTCGTCGCCGAGGGCCAGGTGCTGACCCAGTCGTTCATGGACTATGCGGTTCTCAAGGCCGACGCCATGCCCGAGATCGTCGTGAGGCTCATCGAGACCGTGGACCAGGAAGGCCCGTTTGGCGCCAAGGGCCTCGGCGAGTCGGGCGTCATTCCCGTCGCCGCCGCCGTCGCGAACGCGATCAAGAACGCGATCGGGATCCGCTTCACCGAGCTGCCGATCACGCCGGCGCGCGTGCGCGCGGCGCTGGCCGCCCACGGCGCGGCGAAGGACGGTCGGTGATGGTTGCGCGGCGGGGTCAGACGACCCGAGCCCGGCGGCTCACGCGCGACCACGATCGATCGCAGGTAAGCGCGGTCGCGTCCAGCGCGTCCGTGGTCGCGAGCACCAGCGCGTCGGGGAGCCGGAGGGTGCGGTGTCCTGCACGGAGCCCGGCGGCGCGCTCGGAGATGCTTGCCGTGAGCGGCTCGATGCGAATACCCAGGTCGGTCAGGAACCGCTTGACGAGCGCGACCGTGTCGGGCCCGCGGCGCCAGGGGTCGACGAGGACCTCGGCGTACGCGCTCGCGGGCAGGACCAGCTCCTCCCGCCGTGCCCGGCCGACGGCAGCGACCGCGGCGGCGTGGTGGGCGTCGTGCGCGTCGAGGAACGCGATGACAAGGCTCGCGCCGAGGACGACTATCGCCACTCGCGGCGGAGCTTCCGCAGGGATCCCTTCGGATAGACCCCGGTCAGGCGGCCGGCGTAGCCGGCCAGCGTCTCCTCCACGCGGGTGAGCACGATGCGGCCGGCTCCGGCGGCCTCCACCCGCAGCTCGTCCCCCGGCTTGCGCCCGGCGCGCCTGAGCGCGGCAACCGGAATCGTGGCCTGGTGCTTGGCACTCAGTCGGGTCCGGCCTCGGCGCCTGGATTGCTTTACAAATGCCATGGAAAGTAAAGCTATCGTGTCCAGGACGCGACGTCAAGCGTTGCGCGCGAGATGAGACTCTTCGAGGGCGTCCGCGTTCTCGACCTCTCCCGCATGCTCGCGGGGCCGTACGGCTCGATGCTGCTCGCGGACATGGGCGCCGAGGTCATCAAGATCGAAGACCCCGACGGCGGCGACCCGATGCGGGTCATGGGGCCCCCGTTCCTTCCCGACGGCGAGTCGGCCTACTTCCTCGCCATCAACCGCAATAAGAAGTCCGTCGCGCTCGATCTCGCGAAAGAGGCGGGGCGCGAGGTCTTCTACGACCTCGTCCGCCAGGCCGACGTGGTCTGGGAGAACTTCCGCCCCGGCGTGATGGAGCGTCTGGGCGGGGCGTATTCCAGGCTGTGGTCCCTCAACCAGCGCGTGATCCTCTGCTCGATCTCCGCCTATGGCCAGGAGGGGCCGTACCGCGACTGGCCGGCATTCGATCTTGCGCTCCAGGCGATGGGCGGCGCGATGTCGATCACGGGTGAGCCCGGTCGGCCGCCGGTGCGCATGGGGCTCCCGATGGGCGACCTCGCCGGCGGGATCTTCGGCGCCTTCGCGGTCGCGGGCGCCCTCTTCCGGCGCGAGCGGACGGGCGAGGGGAGCTACATCGACCTGTCGCTGCTCGACTGCCAAGTCTCGCTCCTCACGTACATCGCGCAGTACTTCTGGGCGAACGGCCACGTCCCCGAGCCGCTCGGCTCTGGCCACGCCTCCGTCGTCCCCTACCAGGCGCTCGCGGCGCGTGACGGCCACCTGATCGTCGCCGTCTTCGCCGAGAAGTTCTGGTCGGGGTTCTGCCGTGTGATCGAGCACCCGGAGTGGGAGCACGACCTCCGCTTCAAGACCAACCGCGATCGCGTCGCGAACCGCGACGTGCTGGCCCCCCTGATCGAAGCCGCGTTCCGCCGGCGGACGACGGACGACTGGCTCGCGCGCCTGCAGGCAGAGGGCGTGCCCTGCGCGCCGATCCGCTCCGTCGATCGCGTCCTCGCGGATCCCCAGGTGAGGCGGCGCGGGATGGTTGTCGAGATGGCCCATCCGGTCCACGGGAAGCTCCCGGCGCTCGGCACGCCGGTCAAGGTCGACGGCGCGATGGGCCTCGAAGTGCCGCCGCCGCCGAAGCTCGGCGAGCACACCGACGCCGTCCTCGGCGAGTTGCTCAAGTACTCCACGGCGAGGATCGCCGAGCTGCGAGCCTCAGGCGTCGTGGCATGAAGATCGCGGTCCTGGGCGCGGGCAACGGCGGATGCGCGACGGCGGCGGATCTCGCGCTGGCCGGTCACCGCGTGAGGCTCTGGAGTCGCTCCGCCGACGCGCTCGGCCCGCTCGCCGACAACGCGACGATCACGCTCGAGGCGGAAGGGCGGCACGGAGCGGCGCGCCTCGAGCGCGCCACGACGGACCTCGGCGAGGCGGTCGAGGGCGCGGAGATCCTGATCGCGCCGCTGCCCGCGACGAGCCACGAGGACCTCGCCAAGCGCCTGGCCCCGTGCCTCAACGACCGACAGATCGTCCTGCTCACGCCGGGATCGCTCGGCAGCTACGCGATGGCGCGGGCGATCGCGCGCGCCGGTGGCACGCTGCCGCTGGCGCTCGCCGAGACCGGGACGCTCCCGTACCTCGCGCGCAAGACGGCGCCGGCCGTCGTGAAGGCGCCCGTGCGCGCCGCCAACCTGCCCATCGGCGTGTTCCCTGCGTCGCGGGGCCCGAGCGTCGTGCCGCGGCTCGCCGAGCTCTTCCCGGCCGTCCGCCCTTGCGTGGACGCCCTCGACGTCGCCCTCACCAACGCGGGGCCGGTGATCCATCCGCCGCTCGTGCTCCTCAACACGGGACCGATCGAGGGCGGGCGCTTCGACGTCCACGCCGCCGGCACGACGCCGCGCGTGCGCCGGCTCATCGACGCCGTGGACGCTGAGCGCCTCGCGACGCGCCGGGGCTGGGGCTACCCGGCACCCCACTACGAGCTGGCGACGTACTACGACGACGCGCGCGCGGCCGAGGGGCTCTATGGCGTGGGGGCGAAGACGAAGCTCGTGGCGAGCGGCCTGTGGAGCGAGATCCTCACGTTCGAGCACCGCTATGTCACCGAGGACGTCGCCCTCGGGCTCGCGCTCTTCGAGTCGGCCGCACGGGCAGCCGGTGCAGCGACGCCCGCCGTCACGGGGCTCCTCCTCGTGTTCGGCGCGCTGCTCGGGCGCGAGCTGACGGGCGGGGGCCGCGCGCTCGAGCACCTGGGGCTCGGAGACTTCAGCCGGCGCGAGATCCGCGCGTTCCTTCAGGACGGGTGGGCCTCGACGGCGTGGCGGAAGGCGATCCAGTGAACATGAGGGTCCTCCTCCCGCTGCTCGCCCTCGCCGTGCTGGCCGGGGTCCCTGCTCGCGCAGAGCAGGGCGTGACCGACGCCGAGATCTTGCTCGGCGGGTCGAACTCGTTCTCGGGCCCGCTGGCCTTCGCGGGCGAGCAGATGACGAAGTTCGGGGTAGACCTCTACCTCAAGGTCGTCAACGACGCCGGGGGCATCCACGGCCGGAAGGTGCTGACGAAGTGGTACGACGACGGGTACAGACAGCTGGACGCGCAGGCCAACACCAAGAAGCTCGTCGAGCAGGACCGGGTCTTCGCGATCATCGCGCCGCAGGGTACGACGCCGGTCGTCACGACGCTCAAATACCTGGAGGAGAACAAGGTCCCGCTCCTGTTTCCGTACCAGGGCTCGACCGTCACTCGCGGCCGGCGCTGGGTCTTTCAGGGCATGATGGTGAGCGACCGCATGTCGAAGATGATGATCGACTACCTGGTGCGCCAGCGGAAGTACAAGAAGTTCGCCGCGCTCTACCAGGACGACGAGTATGGTCAGTCGTTCCGCACGTCCCTTGCGAAGGACCTGGCGCGCCACGGCCTCAAGATGGTCGCCACCGAACCGGTGAAGCCTGGCGACACTGACGTGAGGGCTCAGGTCGCCAAGCTCCAGGGCGCGAAGCCCGAGGTCACCTTCCTGGTCCTCGTCCCTGGACCGGCCGTCCAGGCGCTCAGAGAGCGGCAGAAGATCGGCTGGACCGAGACACTCATGGTGTCCGTCGGCCCGCTCACCGACGAGCGTTATCTCGGCCTCGCCCGTGACGCCGCCGAGGGCGTCGAGGGGCTGTCGCTCTGGCCCGACCCGCTGACGTCTGACCTGCCGGGTGTGAGGCTCTATCGCGAGCACATGCAGAAGTACTTCCCGCAGAACCAGCCGAACCGCTACTCCCTTTCGGGCTACTTCGCCGCGCGGCTGTTCGCGGAAGGCGCCGAGCGCGCAGGCAAGAACCTGACGCGCGCGGGGCTCATCACGGCGCTCGAGGGGATCCGTGGCTTCGAGAGCGGCATTCTGCCGCCGCTCACGATCGGTCCGGGCCACGAGACCCAGAAGCAGGGGTTCTGGGTACGCATCGAGCAGGGCCGCTTCAAGCCGCTCACCGACTGGCTCAAGTCCGAGTAGCGCACTGTCCTGCGCCTTCTCCCGCTGAAGGGGGCGGACGGTGTAGGATGGAGGCGCCATGGCGGTCCAGCGCGGGCTCCTCCTCATCGCGGACATCGCGGGTTACACCCGCTTCATGGAGTTCCACCGGTCGGACCTGGCGCACGCCCAGGATATCGTGGCCCGCTTGCTCGAGGCGATGATCGACGCGTCCCCGACGCTCGAGCTGGTGGAGGTGGAGGGCGACGCCGCGTTCATGTACCGCCCGGTGCCGGGCGGCACGGGTCCGGAGCTCGCGGAGACGGCGGTTCGCCAGTCGGTGGCCATGCACGGCGCCTTTCACGCCAGCCAGCAGAAGATGGCCTGCCTCAACAAGTGCCCGTGCCAGGGGTGCGCTCAGGTCGCGAATCTCAAGGTCAAGTTCGTCGCCCATCTGGGCGACGTGGCGCCGCAGCGGGTCAAGCGGCTTACGAGGCTCGCGGGCTTCGACGTCATTTTCGTGCACCGGATGCTGAAGAATTCCGTCCCGGTGCGCGAATACGTCCTGATGTCTGAGCCGCTGTGGGAGCGCGCCGATGAGCGCATGCGCACAGGCGCTCGGCTCCTCGAACAGGAGCTCGAGGGCGTGGGCCGCGCCCGGACCTGGTACCTCGACCTCGCCGCGCTCGCGGAGCCGCTCCCGCCCCGTCCCAAGATCACCTGGCTCGCGCAGCAGCGCGAGACGCTGGGCGTGGTGCTCCGGACCCTTCCTGATGTGCTGGGTCTGCGGAAGCGCGGTGCGCTCCGCAACCTCACGCCCGCGTAGCCCGCGCCGTCGTCGCTCGCGATGTGGGAGCCCGAGCTCGAAGCCCTCGACCGCGAGCGCCTCGAGCGCCTCGTCCTCGATCGGATGCGCGCGACGCTCGCTCATCTTCTCGTCAACCCCGCGCACGCACGGCGGCTCGGCGGCGCGCGGCCGGAGGACATCCGGCGGCTCGAGGACTGGCGCAGGCTGCCCTTTCTCACGAAGGAGACACTGCGCGACGCCTATCCGTTCGGCCTCGCGTGCGGCCAGGAGCAGGGCTACCGCCGGGTCCACATGTCGAGCGGGACGACGGGGCACCCGATCCTCAACCCGTACACCGCGGCCGACGTGGCGCAGTGGGGCGAGGTCATGGCGCGCTGCTATGTGGCCGCCGGCGTGGGCCCGAGCGACGTCATCCAGGTCACGCCGTCGTTCGGCCTCTTCACGGGCGGCTTCGGCTTCCACTACGGTGCCGAGCGCATCGGCGCGATGGTGATCCCGACGGGCGCCGGGCGCACGTCCCTCCAGCTCAGGCTCATGCGGGACCTCAAGGCCACCGTCGTGGCCGCGATCGCGACGTACCCGCTGCGGCTCGTCGAGGTGGCGCGCGAGGAGAGGTTCGACCTGGGCTCGCTCTCGCTGCGCGTCGGGATCTTCGGCTCGGAGATGTGGTCCGACGAGCTGCGCCTCCGCATCGAGCGGGAGCTCGCGATCCGGAGCTTCGACATCATCGGCATGACCGAGACCGGCGGCCCCGGCATGGGGATCGACTGCGCGGCTCGCGCCGGGATCCACGTCTGGGAGGACCACTACCATCCGGAGATCGTGGACCCCGCGACCGGCGCCGTCGTCCCCGACGGCACCACGGGTGAGCTGGTCGTCTCGACGCTCACGCGCGCGGGGCTGCCGCTCGTTCGCTACCGCACCCGCGACCTCACGCGCGTCCTCTCGCGCGAGCGGTGCGACTGCGGCCGGACAGCGCTCCGGCTCGACCGGCTGCGCGGGCGGACCGACGACATGGTGATCCTCAAGGGCGTGAACTTCTACCCGAGTCAGATCGAGACCGTCCTCCTCCGCCAGCCCGGCGTGAGCCACGAGTACCAGATCGTGCTCGACGGGGAGGGCGGCGGCGAGCGCATGACCATCGACGTCGAGGCCGAGCCCGGTTGCGACCCCGCCGTGAGCGTGCGGATCCGCCGCGAGCTCCACGACCTCCTGGCGCTCTCCCCGGAGGTCCGCCTCCTCAAGCTCGGCGAGCTCGAGCGGTCTCAGGGGAAGGCGGTCCGGATCGTCGACCGCCGCACCGTCCGGTGACGCGGGTCCTCGAGGGCATCACGGTCCTCTCGCTCGAGCAGGCGACGGTCCTGCCGTTCCTCACCTACCGGCTCGCGTGCGACGGCGCCCGCGTGATCCGCGTCGAGAACGCGCAGCAGCCCGACCCGAACCGGTTCGTCGGCCGCGACGTGCTGGGCGAGACCGGGATGCGCAGCTATTTCCTGCCGAACAACTGCGGGAAGGAAGCGGTCACGCTGAACCTCGGCGAGGCCGAGGGCCGCCAGGTGCTCCGAGAGCTCCTCCAGGCGCTGCGCGTGGACATCTTCGCGACGAACCAGCGTCCGAGGAGCTACGCAAAGCTCGGCATCGACTACGCCACGCTCCGGGCCGTCAAGCCCGACCTGATCTGGCTCGGCATCACCGGCTTCGGCCCCGATCACGACGAGGCCGCCTACGACCCAGTCCTCCAGGCGCGCGCCGGGTTCATGGAGCTGACCGGTGAGCCCGACGGCCCGCCGATGGCGTTCGGGCTGCCGATGGTGGACCTCGGCGCCGCCGAGCACGGCTACAGCGCGATCATGAGGGCCCTCTATCATCGCGCCGTGGCGGGTGCGGGA
>Ga0209375_1001149_pt1 | contig 20409 bp, 14 predicted proteins | sample GraSoiAngelo_131_FD_185888 | JGI IMG/M metagenome (GOLD analysis project Ga0209375, IMG submission 185888) | Grasslands soil microbial communities from the Angelo Coastal Reserve, California, USA - 14_0929_02_30cm (SPAdes) (version 2) | ecosystem: Environmental > Terrestrial > Soil > Grasslands ... | reverse complement strand
TACGATCGTCGTTCGCACCCGCGCCGACGATAGCGAGGCCCGGCTCGAGATCGCCGACTCCGGCCCCGGTATCCCGACCGAGATCCGCAGCAAGATCTTCGACCCGTTCTTCACCACCAAACCCGAGGGTGTGGGCACCGGCCTCGGGCTCTCCATCTGCTACGGGATCGCCCGCGACCACGGCGGCCGCATCTGGGTGGAGTCGGAGCCCGGGCACGGGGCGCGGTTCGGCGTCGCGCTGCCGCGCGACGCGCGCGAGGAATCGCGGCCTCAGCCGAAGGCACCGCCGGACGCCGCTCCGGCCTCCGGCGAGCTCACCGTGCTCGTCGTGGACGACGAGACCGCGCTTCGCAACGCGCTGCTGCGGTTCCTCGACCGCCGCGGGATCCGTGGGGAAGGGGTCTCGGACGGTGCCGCGGCGCTGCGCGCGCTGCAGCAAGCCCGCTTCGACGTGATCATCTCCGACGTGCGTATGCCCGGGATGAGCGGACGGGAGTTGCTCGAGCGACTCCGGCGGGATCGGCCCGACCTCGTGCCGCGCATCGTGTTCAGCACCGGCGACCCGTTCGCGCCGGACACGGCCGCACTCCTCAAGGAATCGGGCGTACCGACGGTGACCAAACCGTTCGATTTCGCGATGCTCGAGCGGGTGATCCGCGAGGTTGCCGCCCGGGCGACGGGGGGGGCGGCCTAAGGCGTACGCGGTGCGTCGCGGAATCGATCAGCTTCAGGTAAGGCGCGGCGCGACTCCCTTGGCGCGTCGGTCGGGGACGAGGCGGCGAGGCACTAGAGAGCGCCGCACCGCCCGGCGGCGCTCGCCGCCGCCACGACGCTCGCCGCCGGCGCGGCGCTCGGTCGGAACCGGCGTGTTCACCGTTCGCCGATCGGTCGGGTCCCGCCGATCGACGCCGGAGCGACGGTCGTCGAGCTGGCGTCGGTCGCCTCGGTCACGGCGGTCGGGGAGTGGTTCGTAGCCCATGGCGCCCTCTCGCAGGCCGCGGGTGGGGGGCAAACTTATCGGCCCGCGAGAGCCCCGGCTAGGGTGATGCTAGCTTTGAGCACGTCATGGACAACCTGGCCCATACCCTGGTGGGCGCCGCGCTGGGTCGCGCCGTCGCCGGTCGCGAGCTGCCGGCAGCGGGATGGGTCGGCGCGATCGCCGGGAACGCCCCGGACTGGGCCGAGCTGTTGCTGCAGCCGGCCGCGTGGACGGCCCGCGCCGGGGGCGAGTACCTGGTCTATCATCGAGGGATCACGCACTCCTTCGTGGGTGCAGCGGTCGAGATCGTGGCCCTGACCGGTCTGTTTGGCCTCCTCATGCGTTTATGGGCTCGCCGTGCGGGGTCGACCCCGCCATCCTGGCGCTGGGTCGCCGCGTGCGTCACCGTGAGCGTCGCGAGTCACCTCTACTTGGACTGGCAGGGATCCTACGGTTTGCGACCGTTCCTCCCCTGGAGCGGGCGCTGGTACTACGCCGATTGGGTCGCGATCGTCGATCCGTTCTTCTGGGCGGTGCCGCTCGTGGCACTCGCCTGGGGTGCGCGCCGCCACTGGGCGCCGGCGCTCGTGTACCTCGTCTCGCTGGTTGGGGTCACCACGCTGGTGCTGTGGCGGGGCCACGATCTCGTCGTGTGGTGGGTACGGGTGGGCATGGTCGGATGCACCGCCGTCGGTGTGATCGGCTGGATGCGGCACTGGTTCGGCGTGGCGGGCCGGCGCCGCGCCGCAGTGTACGGGCTGCTCCTGCTGGGCGCTTACGCCGCTACGAGCGCCGGGGCGAGCGCGGCGGCCAAGGCGGACGCGCGGGCCGCCGCGACACGGCGGTTCGGACCGGACGCCCGCTGGGCCGCGCTCACCATCGTCGGGCGTCCCTTCCGCTGGGAGGCCCTCTCCGCTTCGACGGACAGCGTCGCGGGCGACGGCTGGGCGGTCGCGCGACAGCTCGAGCGTCCCGCCGTGCGCGCCGCGCTTGCGACCCCCCCGGGTCGCGCGATCGCGCAGTTCGCCCGGTTGCTCGCGGCGGCGGTCGATTCGAGCGGCGGGGGCGTGGCCGTATCGCTGTGGGATGTGCGCTACCATGCGCCCGGGTCGGGAGCGCGAGGCTGGGCCGGCGTGCAGGTCAGGCTGCGCTGACGCGGTTAGATTGGGCGGCGCAATGAGCCACACGATCCCCCCCGCCGACCTCCTGGACGACGTGGTCCGAGCGCTCGCGCCCGCGTTCCGTCTGGACGAGCGGGTCGCCACCGCCGCTGAGCGCACCGTGTACCACGCATGGGACCGCCTGCTCAAGCGCTCCGTCGCCTTGCACGTGCACCTGGCGTCCGACTCTCCGGGGCGCGCCTGGTTCCTGCGTGAGACCGAGACGCTCGCGGCGCTCGACCATCCGGCGATTCGCCATGTCTACGCGGCCGGCCTGGTGGGCACCTTCGCCTACCGCACCGCCAACTGGGTCGATGGAGAGAGCCTGGCCGAGGCTCTCCGCCGCGGACCGCGCGCGATCCCCATGGCGCACGCGCTGGTGCGCGACCTGCTCGGCGCGGCCGAGCACGCCCACGCGCGCGGCGTCATTCTGCGCCGTATCGTCCCCCTGACGCTCATGGTCGACCTCACCGGGCGCGCGGTGATCACCGACCTGCGTTACTCCAACTGGTGTCTCCCGAACGTGCCGCCGGACGAGCAAGGCGCGGGCGGTGCGTTCGTCGCGCCGGAAGTGCGTGCCGGAAGCCCCGGCGAGCCCGCGAGCGATGTGTACGGTGTGGCCGCCCTCGTGTACTACGTCCTGACGGGCCAGGAGCCGGATCTCGATCCCGCCCGGATCACGCCACCGCGCCAGCTGCGACCGGCGGTACCGGCCGCGTTGGAGCGGGTGTTGCTGCGCGCCCTTCAGTTCGCGCCCGGCGACCGCTACTACACGGCAACGGAGATGCTCGAGGACTTCGTGAGCGACGCGGGCGTGTTTCAGGAGCCGGCGGCCGCGCCGCAGGTCGCGGAGGCGGGGTTCGAGCGCCGGCTGCGCCGCGCCCTCGGCGACGACTACGAGCTGCTCGAGGAGATCGGGACGGGCGGGTTCGGCCGAGTGTACCGCGCGCGCGACCTGGGGCTCGAGCGCGAGGTGGCGATGAAGGTCCTCCACCCCTCGCTGACGACGGACCCGTCGGTGATGGAGCGGTTCCGACGCGAGGCGCAGCTCGCGGCGCGGCTGCGCCACCCGAGCATCGTGAACATCTACGACATCAGGAGCCGTGCGGGGCTGCAATGGTACACGATGGAGCTCGTGCCGGGCATGAACCTGGCGCAGCTCGTCCACAAGCGGGGACCGCTCTCGCTCGATCAGACCGTCCGCGTGCTCGACCAGGCCCTGTCGGCGCTCGAGCACGCGCACCCGCTCGGCCTGGTGCACCGGGACCTGAAACCCGAAAACATGTTGATCGAGCCCGACGGCCGGCTGCGCATCACCGACTTCGGGCTGGCGCTCGCGTTGCGCGGCGACGCCCGGTGGGGAGGCGCCACCTCGCGGAGTGGTACGCCGCAGTTCGCCGCGCCGGAGCAGCTGCTCGGCGAGCGGGTGGACCAGCGCGCCGACCTGTATTCCCTCGCCGCCACGGCGTACTACGCCCTGTTGGGCCGCCCGCCCTTCGAAGGGCCGACCGCCGAGGCGATTCTGGCGCGTCAAACCACGGAGGATCCGCCTTCGCTGCACGACACGCGCAAGGACGTGCCCCGAGAGCTGGAGGCCGTGCTGCGTAAGGCGCTGGCGAGCGAGCCGGCCGCCCGCTATCCAACCGCCGCCGCCTTCCGCGACGCGCTGCGCCGGTCGCGGGGCTGGCGGTCCCGGCTGGGGGCCTTGTTGCGGGGTGGGTAACGCCTGGATTTGACAAAACTCTGCTGGCGCTACAGCATACGGCAAGCGGCGTCCACAGGGGGACTCATGCACATGCGGAGTGGGGGATTCGTGCTTGTGTTCGTGGCGGCCTGCGGCGGCTCGAGCCCGATGGGCGGCGGCGGCCCCCCTGTCGAGAACGTGATCATGAACGACAATGCCGGCGCCGCGCCCTACGCCTTCTCCCCCGCCCCGCTGACGGTCAAGGTCGGCACGACCGTGAAATGGACCAACAACGGCAAGACGGCGCATACGGCAACCAGCGACGCGACGCCGCAGCCGATCTGGGACAGCGGTACGGTGCTCCCCGCCGGAAGCACGAGCTGTCCGCCGGCTGACCCCTACTGCACGCCGAGTGGCACCCCGGCCGGGACGTATCGAGTGACGTTCAACACCGCGGGCACGTACCAGTACCACTGCGCGTTTCACCAGGCGCAGGGGATGACCGGCACCATCACCGTGACCCCCTAGCCTAGCGCCAGCGGAAGATCTGCAGCGCCACCACGAAGCTCACGACGCCCCACGCCGTCACGATCCCAAGGGGGGCCCCGAGCTCGCCCAAACGGCTGCCGTCGATCATCACGGCGCGGAGCGCGTCGTTCAGCGCCGTGAGCGGGAGCGCTTTGACAAAGGGTTGCATCGCGTCGGGGAAGCGGGCGTAGGAGAAAAACGTGCCCGACAGGATCCACATCGGCAGCATCACGAGGTTCATGAGCCCTGAGACCGCCTCGATGGTGCGGGCGCGGCTCGCCACCAGCATGCCGAGCCCGGCGAACGAAAGCGCGCCGAGCACGGTGATGAACGCGACGGCTCCGAACGAGCCCCGCACGCCCACGGCGAACATCCACCAGCCGAAGCCCACGAGCGCCGCGACCTCGACGAACAAGAACACGAGCCGCGACAGGATGAACGACAGCAAGTAGTGACTACGGCGCATCGGCGTCGCCATGAAGCGCTTGAGCAGCTTTTTGGTGCGGGCCTGCACGACCGAGAATCCCACGCCCCACAGCCCGCTCCCCATGAGATTCATGCCGAGCAGGCCGGGGATGAGGAAGTCGATGTAGCGCGAGCCGGGCTCGTTGACTCGCTGGTCCGCGACGCGTGCCGGGTCGACGCGGCCACGGGCGCGCTGCACGACCGCATCCGCTTCCAGGCGGGCCAGCCGGCTCTCGGTCCGGGTCGAATCGTACCGATACACCACCGGATCGCCCGGCACGACGAGCAGGGCTATGCGGCCCGTGCGGAGCTGCAGCCGCGCTTCGCCTGAGTCGAGCACCGCCGCTGTGAGCCCGGGCGCACGGGCCAACGCGGCCGCCACCGTGCTGTCCCCCGCTCCGCCGAGCACCGCCACCCGCAGCTCGCCCGGCCCCCGGTTCCGAAACGCGATGCCGAGCGCGAATGCCAGGACAATCGGAAAGCCGAACACCCAGAAGATCGCTTCCGGCTCGCGATAGAACTCCCGCATGCGGGCGAGGGTCAGCTGGACGAGCGGATGGTCACGCATCGCGCAGCTGTCGGCCGGTGAGCGACACGAAGACGTCCTCCAGCGTGGCATGGTGGGTAGCGAGGAGCGAGAGCTCGGCGCCACGCCGCTCGAGCAGCCCGAGCAGCGCGGGCACGGCGCGATGTACCTCCGCCACCGTGAGCGCCGTGCGATCGACTCCGGGGCGCACGGCGCGCACGCCCGGCAGCGCGGCCAGCTCCGACGGGCTCGGCGCCCGCGTTGCCCCGTCCGTCAGGGCGAACTCCACGACGTGCTCGGCACCGAGGGAGGCGATCAGGGAGCGGGGCGTGCCGAGCGCGATCACCTTCCCATGGTCCATGATGGCGACCCGGTCGCACAGGCGCTCGGCTTCTTCCATATAATGCGTGGTGAGGAGGACCGTGCCGCCCGCCGCCCGGAAGCGGCCGATCACGTCCCACAGCTGGCGGCGCGATTGCGGATCGAGGCCCGTCGTGGGCTCGTCGAGGAACAGGAGCTCCGGCCGGGAGACGAGCGCGCACGCCACGGCGAGGCGCTGCTTCTGGCCGCCCGAGAGCTTGCCCACCCACGCGGTGCGCTTCTCTTCGAGCGCCACCAGCCCGAGCACCTCCTCCACGGAGTGCGCGGCCCGGTAGAAGCTCCGGAACAGGCGGACCGTCTCTTCGACGGTGAGCTTCTCGGCGAGCTGCGTGTCTTGCAGCTGAATGCCGAGGCGTTCGCGCAGCGCGCGGCTGTTCGCACCTCCCGTCCATCGCATCCCGAGAATCTCGACCTCGCCTCGGTCGGGGGCGGTGAGTCCTTCGAGGATCTCGATCGTGGTCGTCTTCCCCGCCCCGTTCGGCCCCAGCAGACCGAAGCATTCGCGGACGTTGACGGTGAGATCGAGCTCCGCGACCGCCACGACGTCGGCGTATCGCTTCGTAAGCGCGGCACAACGGATGGGAGGAACGGGCGGGGGCACGGTTACCCTGGTTTTTTCGGCTCCACTGGCGTCGTGGCGTGCTTCATCGCGGCATCGAGCTGCATGTAGATGCTGTTCACCGCGTCGGCGAGGGCGCGAATCTTCATGCTGATTCCGCCGCCGCGGCCGGCCATGACCGACATGGTGCCGGCGAGGTCGGCGATCGTCCCGACGTTCGCGGTGAGGGCGCGCTGTCGCATCTGTGATGCCGCGATCGCGATCTTCTCGCTCAGCTGCTGAATGGTGCGCGTTTGGCCCGCCCGGTTCCCCTCGAGCTCGGTAACGAGGTGCTTCAGATGATCGGCCGCGCGCCGGTACTCCTCGATCTCCTCGATGCGCCGGAGCTGGTCCGCGGTGAGCTTGGGGGGCGGCATCGTCCTCTCAATTCTGGGCGCCGAGCGCTTCGGTCAGGACGCGCCCGTCCAGCGGCTCCGCGGGCGTGAGGTCGAGCAGCCGCGCCAGCGTCGGCGCGATGTCTACCGTGTTGACGCGCCCGCCGTAGACGCCGCGCCGGATCCCGGGGCCCCACAGGATGAGCGGCACATGTGCGTCCAGCTCGGTCGGCTGCCCGTGCGTCGCGATCGGCAGGTTGGGGTAGCTCCAGATCGAGTACGGCTTGAGCGTCACCACGAGCTCCACACCGCCATCCCGTGGCACCTGATGCATCCAGCGGCGCAACACGGGATCAGCCGTGTCCTTGGCCGTGAGATCCGCGGGGCGGTCCACGTGAGCCACGCCGGCCAGGGCCCGCAGCCGGGTCCCCACGTCCGCGACCACGCTGTCCACGTTCACGTTCTGCGCGACCAGCTTGGGGCGGTCGGGAAGGAGCAGCATGCCGCTCTCGAACTGGAGCCAGTCGCCGCCGCCGGCGCGCTGGTCGAGGGCGGCGTTCACGCTCTGGATGATCGAGTCGGGGATCACGCGCACCGCCCCCGGGTGTCCCATGGCGCGCGAGCGCTCGGGGTACGGGGTGACGCCGTGGTCCGCCGTGAGCACGACGAGCACATTGTTTCTGCCGTAGCGCACGAAGAGCTGCTCGAGGAACCGCCCCAGATACCGGTCCAGCCGCACCACCTGATCGTGGATCTCTCGGGAATCAGGACCATAAGCGTGCCCGACGTAGTCGGTCGTGGACAGGCTCACCGCGAGCAAGTCGGTCGCGCCACGACCGCCGAGCTGCATGGCGCGCACCCCCTCGAGGGCGAAGGCGAGCGTCAGCGAGTCCATCGTCGGCGTACCGATGAAGGCGAGCGCCGCCTGGCCGCTGTCGGTCGGTAGACGGTGCGGAAACACGATGTCCCGACCCTGGTTCTCGTACGAGGCACTGTCGGGCTCGGGGTAGTCCCGCTCCGAGAGAAACAGTGTCCACAGGGTTCCCGCCGCGCGGAAGGGGACGCGCTGCCCGTTGAAGATGCGGACCCACGTCGGCAGAGAATCGGCGTAGTATCGACTCGTCGTGAAGTAGCCCGCGCTGTACCAGTAGACCTGCTCCTTGGCGCGCCCGATGGGGAGGATGGCCCCACGGTCTTTCCCCGACACCGAGAGAGCGCGCGCGCCCGGGTCCGCCGCCTTGAGCCAGTCGAATAACTCGGTCCCGCGAAACCGCGTGGGCGAAGCCCCCGGACCGTTGACGCCGATCAGCGGCGCGGCCGGATCCTGCACGCCTGCCAGGTTGCGGCTGATGCCGGTGTGGGCGGGCCAGCGGCCCGACAGGATCGTCGAATGCCCGGGAGCGGTCTCCGTGACCGCATGGTCCTGGTAGGCATCGCTGAAGGCGGCGCCGCCCTTCAGCAGCGTGGCGAACGCGCCCTTGAGCTGCGGCCGGTAGCGCTCGAGGTAGTCCGGCCGCAGCTGGTCGACGGTGATCACGACGACCAGCCGGGGCCGCGTGCCGGGCGCGCTGCCCACGCCGAGGCCGGCGAGCAACAGGAACAGGGATCGAATCATGGGCGAAAGGTAGTCACGCCGTGGCGGCTACTGGAGCCTCCCGTCGCTCCCGGAACGCCATGAGCCCGGCTACGGCCACAATAGCGGCCGCGACCAGGAATGGGACGCCGTGCCCGAGCCCGTCGAAGGCGAGGGTCGCGCCAACCGGCCCTACGATGCTCATGATCCCGCGGAACGTCTGCTGCGCGCCCATGACCAGGCCGAGCTCGTGTTTCTCGGTGCGCTGACTCACGAGCGATGTGGACGCGGGGAACAGCAAGGCTGTCCCGACCGGCACCAGAATCAAGAACACGATGAACAACGCCATCCCGGGGGCTCCCGGCGTCAGCGCCGCCGGCAGGGGCATGAGCGCCAGTCCCAGCCCGAGCAGCACGGTGCCGATCTGCATCGTCCGTACCTCGCCGAATCGATCGTTGAACCACCCCACGAGCCAGATGCGCATGAGCACACCCACGATCCCGAAAATCGGGAAGAAGTACCCGATCGTGTCCTCGGTGACCGCGTACGTGTCCTTCAGGTACAACGCGAGGACGCCGATGACGACGTTCAGGGCCAGCATCCCGACCACGTAGATCCAGATGACGCGGTGCGCCGGCGTCGCCGGGTGCCGCGCGATCTCCCACAGGGCCTGGCGCACGGACCGGCTCTCCGTCGGCGAGGGGTACCGCCCGCTCGCCGTCATCGTGTGACGATCCGAGACACGCGACTCCGGCAGCCATCTCCATGCGAAGTAGACGTTGATCAACACGAGGGCCGCCGCGACGACGCCCGGCACGACGGTGCCGAAGCGGTGCGCGACCGAGCCGATGATCGGGCCGATGACGACGCCCGCGCTGGTCGCCGCGGACAGCCATCCCAGGGCCTTCGCGCGCTCGGCGGGCGCCATGGTATCCGCCACGTACGCCTGCGCGACGCCCGTGGTCCCGCCTCCCAGTCCCTGGACGATGCGGGATGCGAACAGCAGCCACAGCGCGTTGGCGAACCCGAAGATCAGATACGCGAACGCGGACCCCGCGAGCCCGATGATCAGCGCCGGCCGGCGACCGTAGCGATCGGAGACCTTGCCCCACACCGGCGAGGAGACGAGCTGGGCGACGGCGAAGGAGGCGATCAACGGCCCCACCATCCACTCGGGCGCCTGGAGGCGCAGCGCGTAAAAGGCCATGAGGGGCGCGACCAGCATAAGCCCCAACATGTCCACGAAGCATACGGCCATGAGGACGGACAAGCGCTTCATCGTCTCGCTCCGACGCCGAGGACCACGCCGCTCAACACCATGAGGATCACGCCGAACCCCGCCGCCACACCGAGCTCCGACACACGCAGGCTCGACATGATCTCGATCGCGATCGGCCGATTGTCGGGCGTGTAGAGCACGATGGACGTCACAAAGTCGCCGAGCGCCGCGACCAGCGCGAGACTGCCGCCCGCGGCGAGCGCCGGCTGGAGGAGCGGCAGCGTCACCCGACGGAACGTGGCCCAGCGCCCGGCGCCGAGGCTCGCCGCCGCCTCGTCGAGCGCCGGGTCGAGTTGCCGGTACCCGGCGAGCACGGCGCGTCCCGTCACCGGAAGGTTGCGCACGAGGTAGCCGAGCGGCAGCAGCACCGTCGTCCCCACCAGCACCCAGCGGAGGGTGAGTGGGTCGTGCTTGCTGAACGTCGTCAGGAGCGCGAGGGCGAACACCGTTCCCGGGAGGGCCCAGGGCAGCGCCAGCAGCGCCTCGATCGGACCGCGGAACTGCCACGGCCGCCGCCGCCCGACGAGGGCGCCGGCGACGAGCGCCAGCGCGACCGCCGCAAACGTGCTCGTGGCCGCCATCCACATCGAATTGACCAGGGGGCGCAGCCGCTCGGCCTCGCTGAACAGCCGCTGATAGTTCACGAGCGAGAGCACCGGGGGCAGGGTCTCCGTCGTCCAACTGCCGTAGGGGACGAGCGAAACGAGCACCAGCGTCAGGTGCGGGAGCAGGAGCACCACCGCAAAAGCCCAGCCGGCGGTCGTGGCGAACGTGCGGACGCCGGCCCGGCGAATGGGCCGGCGCCGCGGAGCGCTCCCCTTGCCGAGCGCCGTGAGAATGTCGTCGCCCTCGGTGCGGCGGAGCAGCGCGAATCCCAGGACCGCCACGAGCGCGAGCGCCACGGTCTCGACCATCGCGAGCGGCAGCTCGCCGTTGAGCTTGGTGGCGACGATCTGCGTGGTCATGACGCGAAACCCGCCGCCGAACACGTACGGGGCGCTGAACGAGCCGAGGGCGGTCATGAACACCAGCAGCGCCGCCCCCGCGAGCGAGGGGCGGAGCAGCGGCAGGGTCACCCGCCGCAGGGTCTCCCATCGCCCGGCCCCGAGCGCCTGGGCCGCCTCGAGCATGGAAGCGTCGAGCTTCGCGAGCCCGGCGCGAGTGAGCAGGTAGAAGTACACGTACATCGAGTAGGCGTGCACGAGCAGGATGGCCGCCGCCCCCTGCAAGCGCCACGGTGGCTGGGCAAGGCCCAGCAGGCGTTGCACCGCGCGCGCCACGAACCCGGACTCACCGTACAGGAACAGGAACGCGATCACGCCGACGAAGGGCGGCAACACGACCGGCAGGGCGATGAGCGAGCCGAGCGTCTTGCGGCCCGGGAACTCGAGCCACTCGAAGAGAAACGCGAGCGGGACGCCGATCGCGGCGGCGAGCGCCACGCTCGCCGCCGAGATCCAGACGCTGGCCCACAGCACCCGCCACTCCCCGGGGCGCGACACGAACGCTGCGAGCGCGTCCGATGATGCCGCGGCATCGTGCACGACGATCACGATCGGATACAGCACGAGCCACGCGAGCAGCAGCGTAAACGCCGCTCGAGCGGCGAGGCCCAACCGGGCGTTCACGCGCGCTCCTCGGGGAACGTGAGGACCCGCACTGCTTCGAGGTAGACGCGGTCACCCACGCGCGCCGCTTCCGGCCGCGCCAGAACCTCGAGCCGATCCCCCGGCTCCGTCTCGACCAGGTAGAACGCGGCGGCCCCGGTATAGCGCCGCTCGCGCACGACGCCCGGCACACCGGCATCCGCCAGCAGCAGCCGCTCGGGCCGAACCACGAGCAGCTCACCGGGGCCCGCCCCGAGAGCCCGCGCCGTCTTGCCGCGGAGCACGTTGGCGCGGCCCACGAACGTGGCCACGAACAGGCTCGCCGGGCGCTCGTACAGCTCGTCCGGCGTGGCGAGCTGCTCGAGCCGCCCCGCCTGGAGCACCGCCACCCGATCGCCCAGATCGAACGCCTCCTCCTGCTCGTGGGTGACGAAGATGGTCGTGATGCCGACCCGCTTGATCAGGGCCCGCAGCTCGCGTCGGGTACGCTCGCGCAAGGACGGGTCCAGATTCGACAGCGGCTCGTCCAAGAGCAGCACTTGCGGCTCGGGCGCGAGCGCCCGGGCCAGCGCCACCCGCTGCTGCTGCCCTCCCGAGAGCTCCTGCACGCGCCGTCGCTCGAACCCCTCGAGACCCACGAGCCCGAGCACCTCCGCCACCTTCCCCTCCACACCTCCCGCATCCTTCCTCCCCCGTGCCGCGAGCCCGAACCCCACGTTCTCTCCTACGTCGAGGTGCGGAAACAACGCGTAATGCTGGAACACCATCCCGCATCGTCGCCGGGCGGGCGGCACCGCGGTCACGTCCTCGCCCGCGAGCACGATTCGGCCGGCGTCGGGGGCCTCGAACCCTCCCAGCAGGCGCAGCACCGTCGTCTTGCCGCTGCCGGAGGGCCCGAGCAGGACGAGGATCTCGCCCCGCGGGATCTCGAGCGACAGCGGCCCCACCGCCACGGTGTGCGACCATTGCTTGCGCACGCCGTCCAGGGTGACGAATGCGCTCATCGCCCGTGGCCGCGCACGGCCTCATCCCAGTAGCGCATCCAGTCCGCCCCCCGCTCGGCGAGCAAGTCCCAGTCCACGCCGGCGACTTTCATCACGCTTCGAACCTGGCGCGCCCACGACGGCAGCGAGTCGACGGGGAGGTCGAGTCGCGCCGGCAACCGGTACGCTTCGCGGGTTGCCTCGAGCTGCGCGGCGACACTACCCACGTATTCCACGAACGCCTGCGCCTGGGCGCGGTGACGCGCGTTCCGCACCACGCCGATCGCGTCCTCGATCACCGGGGTCCCGCTCTTCGGAAACACGTAGCCGAGCGGCAGCCCGTCGCGCCGGCTGAGGAGAATGTCCGGCAGGTCCCAGATGGCGACCAACCCTTCCTGCCGCACGATCTTCTGGTCGAGCAGCGGGCCGTTCAGCACGTACTCCTTGGTCTGGGCGTCGAGCCGACGCAGCCACTGGAACCCGGCTGCCGTGTCGTGCGTCTGCTTGAGGCCGCGCTCGATGATCATGCCCCACACGGCCCGCATCGTGCCCGAGGCGAGCGGGTCGCGGATCAGGATCTTCCCCTTCCACCGGGGATCGAGCAGGTCGTCCCAGTCGCGAGGCGCCTCATCCGGTTTTACCGCCTGCTCCGCGTATACGATCACCGCGGGAGTTTCATACGCGGCGAAATAGAGGTCGCCGGGCCCGCGCCCGTGCGGCTCGACCGCCTCCGCCCAGCCCGGTCGGAACGGCTCGAGCAACGAGTCGCGCGCGCCGCGCGCGAAGATCGTGGCGGGGCCGCCGAACCACACGTCCGCTTGCGGATTGGCGCGCTCGGAGCGCAGCCGGTCGTACACCTCCTGCGAGCCCATGTCGAGCCAACGCACGTCGACATCGGGATGAAGCTGCTCGAAGCGACGCTCGAGCAGGGTCAGGAGATCCCGGCCGTGGGGACTGTAAATCACGAGAGGCGTGCGACCGTCGCCCTGACAAGCGGTCGAAAGCAGGGCAAGCAGCGCGGCGCAGATCAGGGAGCGGGGAGCAGGGAGCGGTACCCTCCGATCCAACGCGGAGCCCCGGTGCGCACCGACAGGAACCGCTCCCCGCTCCCCGCTCCTCGCAACGCTACGGAGCATTCCGGCTCTTCAGAGCAAGCAGGTTGGCGAACAACCGATACGCCCCCGGGACGCCGGCCGGGAGTTGTCTGAAAAAGCTCAGCCCGGTGTACACGTACGTGCCCTTGCCGACCGTGGCCACGAGCAGCCCGCCCTGAAGCGGCGGCTCGCTCGGATCGTGCAGCTCGACGAGCGGCGTGTAGGCGGGATCCCAATCGTGCGCGAAATACAGGCCGCGCTCCTGCACCCAGCCTCGCCAATCGTCAGGCCCGATTTCGTTCGGGACGTGGAATACGCCGCTCGCCGAATCCAGCTCGGTCACCGCCGCGGCCTCGTCGGTCACGCGGTCGTGCGGACGCGCGATCGAGAGGCGGTACGGCGCGAAGCCGCCATTCACGAACGGGTATTGCTGGTACTGGACGATGACGAGACCGCCGGCGCGGACGTAGTCCAGCAGCCGCCCATTGCTCGCGACCAGGGCGGGCTCGGTCTCGTACGCCCGGCTTCCGATCACGATCCCGTCGTACCGGGAAAGATCCCCCCGGGCGAGCGTGTCGGAACCGAGCAGCTCGATCGGGACGCCCACCGCCTGCAGCGCCTCCGGGACACGATCGGACGCGCCCCGCACGTAGCCTACGCGCGTCACCACCGGCAGCGCGATGCGCGTCGCGCGCAGCTCGGCGGTCGAGGCGTGGACGGCCGCCCGTGGCCGGATGTGGGGGTAGTCGATCAGGGCCAGCGCGCCTTCGCTCGACCGACCGCCCGCGAGTACCGCCGCCTTGAGCTGGTAGACACCGGGTCGCACCGCCGCCGGCAGAGCGACCGTGAGCGTCAGGCTCTTCGACTCGTCCTCGCGCTGGAACGACAGGCTCTCCGGGGGCAGGGTGGGCCACCCTCGCGGCGGCGTGCACACCACCTGCGCGGTCGCCGGCCCGCGCGCGCGGTTCGTCACGGTGACCGTGAAATGTCGGGGACCACCGGCCGCGCCATCGATCGGCCAGACGACCAAGTCCGGGGTGACGGCCACGTCGAACGGCCGGGTCACGAAGATCGGCCGCCGTACCTCGCCGATGCTCTGATCGCGGTAGCGGTAAACCACCTCTCGACTCAACACGAGCGGCTCGCCCGCGACGGTGAGTCGCACAATGAGCTGCAACGGTCCCGGCTCGAACGGGAGCCCGTGCCAGTCGCCCGGCACGCCACTCCAGTCGTACAGGGCGCCGACGAGCGGCCGCCGCAGAAAATACGGTTGTGAGCGAGGCGCGTCGGCGGCGACGGTGACGGCGAAATGGCGGCCGGCGAGCGTGCCGGGAGCGACCGATGAGGCAGCCGGGTCGAGCCGCTCGATCTTCCACCCGGCCGGCGCTGCAACATCCATTGCGGCGAGGGTAACCCCGCTGTCACCCCCGTTCCAGAGGCTTGCCTCCACCTGCACCCGCTCCCCGGGGACGACGATGCCGTCATCGGCGAACCCGTCGATCGCAACCCCGGCCGCGGTCATGAGCGCGTCGGCGAGCAGACCCTGCTGGCTCGAGTCCGCGTCACCGAGCTCGCGCAGAGCGCGCGCCAGGATCGGAAGAATCGCACCCGGATGCAGCGGATTGAGGCGGACGCGCGCAGAGTCGATCAGCGCGGCGTAGCGGGTCTTGCCGGGGAAGAGCGTATCGACCCCCGCAAACAAACCATCCCCGTCCCGCGTCCCGCGTCCCCGGTCCCGCCACTCGATAAACGCGAGCCGCGCGATCCTCGGCCCCGGCTGCTCGAGCTGGCCTTCATCCTGCGAGCGGTGCTGGCTCCGGCCCGCCATGGCGATCTGGTGGTAGGACCGACCCGCCACGGGGTCGAGCGGTCCCGCGTCGAGCCGCAACGTGGCGCTCGCGGTGTCGAAGTAAAGGGAGCGGTACAGCTTCACCGGTCCCCAGCTCGAGTCGCGCAGCACCTCGAACGCCTGGCGTGCAACCAGGCCGGCCACCTGATGCTGGCCGTGCCCGTCGCGTGGCGTGCCGGAGAACACGGACACGATGATCTGAGGGTGGAAGCGGCGCACGACGTCGAGCACGTCCTTGAGGACGGAATCGCGGGGCCAGAGCCGCAGCGATTCTTCCAGCGTCTTGGAATACCCGAAGTCGTAGGCGCGGGTGAAGAACTGGCGCGCACCGTCGATTCGCCGCGCGGCGAGCAGCTCTTCCGAACGGATGATCCCCAGCTCGGGGCCCAGCTCGGGACCGATGAGGTTCTGCCCTCCTTCGCCGCGGCTGAGCGACAGGTAGGCTACCTGAGCACCCATCCCCCGGGCGAACAGGGCGACGAGGTCGGAATACTCGTCGTCGGGATGCGCGCCGATCATCAGGACGCGCTTGTTCGCGCCGAGCTGCGTCAGCGTGCTCGCCAACGCCGCGACGCCGCCGGTGCCGGGTGGAGCGAACTGCCCCACGACCGGTCCGACGGCGCCGAACAACAGAGCGAGGCTAGTCCCGAGCGCGCGCCGCACTATGGCGAAAGATAAGTGACCCCGCCCTTCATAACGAATCGAACGCGCGACAGTTCCGTGACATCCTTCAATGGGTCCCCCGCCACCGCGACCAGGTCCGCGTACGCGCCGGGGGTGACGGTGCCCAGATCCCGTTGCCCCAGCAGCTCGGCCGCAAGCGACGTTCCAGACTTGATCGCCTGCATCGGCGTCATGCCGTACTGCACGTAGTACTCGAACTCTTTCGCCTGGTTTAACTCGGTCCAGGGGAATCCGCCGACGTCCGTTCCTAACACGATCCGGACGCCCTTTTTGATCCCCCGCGCGAACGCCCGGCGCTGGTGCTCCACCATCGGCCCCCAGGGACCGCCGCGCGGCCCCGCGACGTAGTAGGCCACCGTCACGGTCGGCACCCAATACACGCCCTTCGCGACGAGGACGTCGAGCAGGGAGTCCGTCATGCCGTCGCCGTGCTCGATCGTGTTCACGCCGGCGCGGAGCGCCGCCGCGATCCCGTCCGACCCGATCGCGTGCGCCGCGACTTTCCGACCGAGGCGGTGCGCCTCGTCCACGATGGCGCGCGCCTCCTCGTCGGTGAAGTTCACCCAGCTGTGGAGCACCGAATCCGGGGCTGGGCCGAAGTAGTAGCGGCGATCGCTGTAAAACTTGATCCAGTCGGCGCCGTGAGCCACCTGCTGGCGGACGGCCAACCGGGCGCCCTCCACGCCGTCCACCGGCTGCACGCCGTGCGGTAGCTCCAGCTCCCAGTTGTCGGAGACGATCGGGTACATGCCGGTGGGCGCCATGGCGCGAGTCGACGCGAAGATGCGCGGCCCGGGAATCTCGCCCCGATCCACCGCGCGCTTCACGTCCACGTCCACATACATCGCCCCCTCCGTCTCGAGGTCCCGGATCGCCGTGAAGCCATGCTCGAGTGCGATCCGCGCGTTCCTGGCGGCGAGAATCGCGCGGTATGGCGTCGACTGGTACAGCAGCTGATCGTTGTAAGACTCTGCCGTGGGATCGCCCTGGAGCAGCAGGTGCGTGTGCGTGTCGATGAACCCCGGCAGCACCGTCATCTGCGACAGATCGATTACTCGGGCGCCCCTCGCCTGCCCCTGGACCTGCGCCAGCGGGCCCACCGTCTTGATCCGGTTGCCGTCGATCAGGATGCCGACGCCCGATTGCGGCGCATCGGATCGGCCGTCGATCAGGCGGCCGGCCTTGATCAGGACCGGGGGCGCGGACGAGTCGGGCCGGGGTGCCTGCGCCCACGCCGTCGGTGCGACGGCGAGCAGGGCGATGAGGACGAAACTGGGACGCATTGCGGTCTCCTTGTGGGGCGAGGCGAATCTCCTCGTGACCGCCTCCCTGTCAAGCCATAGATTGGGGGACTTCCGAACGGAGGCAACCGTGGCCGTCCGCGTCGCCTGTCGGTGCGGGACGTCGTACGAGCTGAAGGACGAGTTTGCCGGACGATTGGTGAAATGCCCGCAGTGCGGGCGCGAGAATCGTGTACCGGGCGTCGTCCCGGCTGAGGCCGTCAAGCCTCAGGCGGATCCGGTGTTCGATCGCGACGTCTTTCTCCTGCGCCAGCAGCTGCTGCGGATCTCCGAAAAGTACGACGTGGCGGACGAGCAGGGGAAGAAAATCGTATTCGTCGAGCGGCCGGCGCACCTGCTGCGCAACGTCGGGGCGCTGCTCGCGGCGCTCGCGGCCGCCGCCGTTGTGGGCGTGGGGTTCGGGATCCTCTCCGACATGGCGAAAGGCACTGCGTTCGAAGGCGTCCTGGAGGGATTCGCGGTGATCGCCGCTCTCGTGGCTTTGATCGCCGTCGGGGTCGGCCTCTCCGCGAAGCGGCACGTCACGTTCTATCGCGACGAGACGAAACGCGACAAGCTGCTCGACGTGCTGCAGGACCGGAAGTGGCAGCCGATCACCGCCACCTACACGGTACGCGACCGGAGCGGCCGCACCATGGCCCTCCTGTGGAAGAACTATCTGTACAACATCGTGCGGAAGCGCTGGTACGTGAAGGCGCCGGACGGCGCGACGCTGTACGTCGCGAAAGAAGACTCCATCATCCTCTCGCTCCTGCGCCGCCTCCTCGGGCCGCTGTTCGGCATCTTGCGGACCAACTTCATCATCGTCCGCAGCGGCTCGGAGGACGTGGTGGGCGAGTTCAACCGCAAGTTCACGCTGCTGGACCGCTACGTACTCGACCTCAAGGCGGACCGGGTCCGTGCCCTCGACCGCCGTGTGGCGCTCGCGCTCGGCGTCATGCTCGACACCGGTGAGCGGCGGTGAGCGACCAGCGGGAGAAGCCGATCGTCATCACCCCCGACATGCTGGCGGGGGGGAGCGATACGCGCGTCGACTTCGAGCGCGGAATGCGCGTCGCCCCGCCGCTCATCCTCGTGCTGATCGCCGCGAACGTGGCGTTGTTCGGTTGGGAGCTCGCCGCCGGGGCGCTCGCGAATCGGGACAGCATCGTGGACGCCGGCGCCCTGGTCCGCGACCGCGTGCTTGCGGGCGAGTGGTGGCGCCTCGAGAGCGCCACCTTCTTGCACGCCGGCTGGGATCACCTGATCGGCAACTGCCTGGTGCTGTATGTGGTCGGGATGGCTTGCGAGCACGCCTTCGGCTTCGCACGCACGGCCGTCGTGTACTTCACCAGCGGCCTCACGGGCTCGCTCCTCTCCACCGCTCTGTCGCCCGGGCCGTCGGTCGGAGCGTCAGGCGCGATTTTCGGAGTCGTGGCCGCCGTGGTCGTCGCCTTGTACCGCCACCAGAAGCGGTTCTACCTGCGGGATAAGCGGATCGGGTTCGTGCTCCTGGTGTGGGCGGCGTACCAGATCTCGACGGGCCTCCTGAACCCCTACATCGACAACTATGGACATCTCGGGGGATTCGCGGGGGGCGCGAGCGCCGCCTTGCTGCTGGAGCCGAGCCTGCTGTCCAGGCGTTCCAGAGGCTAGATTGGGGCCATGGCCACGACCGCGACAGCACCCGAGCGCAAAGTCAGCGCCGCCGAAGCCCGCGAAGTCGCCGAGGCCGCGCGCGAGCAGGAGTGGGTCGCCCCGAGCTTCGTGCGCGACCTGTTCCTCGGGAAGTTCCGCCTCGACCTCATCCACCCCTACCCCGAGCAAGATCCCGAAGAGGTGCGGCGGGCGCAGCCCTTCCTCGACAAGCTCGAGCGGCTGCTGCGTGAACAGGTCGACTCGGACCGTATCGACCGCGAGGGGGAGATCCCCGAAGCCGTGATCCAGGGCCTGCGCGACCTCGGCGCCTTCGGGATCAAGATCCCGCGCGAATACGGCGGGCTGGGCCTCTCGCAGCTGTCGTACATGAAGGCCATCGAGCTGGTCTCGTCGATCGACGGCTCGGTCACCGCGCTTCTGTCGGCGCATCGGCGTGCCTCAGCCGCTGAAGTTGTTCGGCAGCGACGCCCAAAAAAAGAAATATCTGCCACGCCTCGCGAAGGGGGCGATCTCGGCGTTCGCCCTGACGGAGCCGGGCGTCGGCTCCGACCCGGCCGCGATGGAGACGACCGCCGTCCCGACGGCGGACGGCCAGGCGTGGGTGCTCAACGGGGAGAAGCTGTGGTGCACCAACGGCACCAAAGCCGAGCTGCTCGTCGTGATCGCGCGCACCCCGTCCAAGGTGGTGAACGGGAAAGAAAAGCGGCAGATCACGGCGTTCATCGTCGAGACGGCATGGCCCGGCGTGAAGGTCGAGCACCGCTGCCACTTCATGGGCCTGAAGGCGATCTACAACGGCGTGATTCGCTTCAGCGACGTGCGCGTGCCCAACGAGAACGTGTTGTGGGAGGTGGGCAAGGGCCTGAAGCTGGGCCTCATCACCCTCAACACCGGTCGGCTCACGCTCCCCATCTCGTCGGTCGCCGCCGGGAAGCGCTGTCTCGAGATCTCCCGTCAGTGGGCGAGCGAGCGCGTGCAGTGGGGTCGCGCCATCGGCAAGCACGACGCCATCGCCCAGAAGATCGGTGCCATGGCGGCGAACACCTTCGCCATGGAGGCGGTGGCGGAGCTGTGTGGCGCGATGGCGGACCGCGGTGGCTACGACATCCGCCTCGAGGCCGCGATCGCGAAGCTCTACAACTCCGAGGGTGGCTGGCGCATCATCGACGATACCGTGCAGATCCGGGGGGGCCGCGGCTACGAGACCGCCGACTCGCTCCGTGCCCGCGGCGAGAAGCCCGTACCCGTCGAGCGGATCATGCGCGACTTCCGCATCAACCTGATCTTCGAGGGATCGAGCGAGATCATGCATCTGTTCATCGCCCGCGAGGCGGTGGACAAGCACCTGCAGGTGGCGGGCGACGTGGTGATGCCGGGGAAGTCCGTGGGCGAGCGCGTCCGCGGCCTCGGGCGCGCCGCGCTGTTCTACGGCTGGTGGTATCCGTCGCGCTGGCTCGGCTGGGGGTTCTGGCCCAAGTACGCCGGGTTCGGACCGCTCGCGAGGCATCTGCGCTACGTGGAGCGGGCCGCCCGGCGCCTGGCGCGCGGCGTGTTTCACGCGATGATGCGCTTCGGACCCAAGCTCGAATACCGCCAGGCCGTGCTGTTCCGGCTGGTGGACGTGGGTGCCGAGCTGTTTGCCATGGCCGCGACGTGCGCGCGGGCCGAGTGGCTCCGGAAGAGCGACCCCGCAGCCGGCCGGCGCGCCGTGGACCTGGCGGATCTGTTCTGCCGTCAGGCGCGTG
>Ga0209375_1001143_pt1 | contig 20515 bp, 21 predicted proteins | sample GraSoiAngelo_131_FD_185888 | JGI IMG/M metagenome (GOLD analysis project Ga0209375, IMG submission 185888) | Grasslands soil microbial communities from the Angelo Coastal Reserve, California, USA - 14_0929_02_30cm (SPAdes) (version 2) | ecosystem: Environmental > Terrestrial > Soil > Grasslands ... | reverse complement strand
CACAGTGGGCGCGGCGCAGCGCGTTCAGCGTGTTCTTACTCCCGGCCGTGGCGATTGAGACGGACGCGACGAAGAACCTGCCCGCCTTCTTCAACATCGGGACCTTTCGACCCGAAACGTACACCGTCACGGCCCAAGTAACCTTGCGGTACGATGTGTTCACGGGCGGGCAGAAGGTTGCCGAGTTGACGCGTTCGGCGGCGGCACTCGATGCAGCCCACGCCGGCGAGCTCCAGGCGCGGTTTGACGCGGCTCTGCGTACTGAAGCGGCGTATTACGCGGTGCTCGCGGACGCCGAGCTCACGCGGGTGGCGCGTGAGCGGGCGCAGCGCGCCGAGCAGCAGCTCGGCGTAGCCCGCGCGCGGGTCGTGTCGGGGGCAGCGGTGCAGACCGACTCGCTGCAGCTCCGGCTCGAGTTGAGCCGGGCGCAGGTGGGCTTGCTGCTCCAAGAGACGGGCCTGCGCGTCGCGCGTCTGGCGCTCGGGAGCCGGGTCGGCGCGACGGGACCCGTGGAGGCGGCGCCCCTGGACAGCGTCCTGCCCACGGGGCTACCGATGACGCTCGACGCCGCGGTAGCACAGGCGGCCGACCAGGGCCCGGCCTACCGGCAGGCGCGCGCCAACGAGCGGGCCGCTGCGGCGATCTTCCGCGGGCGGTTGGGCACGTACCTGCCGCGCGTCAGCCTGACGGCCACGGGGATACGGTTCGACAAGAAGTTCTACCCGTCTACCACTGCGAACTTCTCGCAGCTCACGCTGACGGTTGCCCTTCCGATCTGGGACAACTTCCAGCGGCAGAATGTGATCAGCCAGGCGCGTGTGACCCGGGATATCTTCCGGGCAGCGCGCGATTCCGCCGAACGCTCGGTGCGGCGGGACGTGACCGCGGCGTACGACGGCTATACGACGGCGCGCGCCGCCGCGGACATCGCCGCACAGGCGGTGGCGGTGGCACGCGAATCCTACCGCGTCCAGCAGAGTCGTTACAGGGCGGGCGCCACCACCATCCTCGATCTGCTCAAGGCGCAGGCCGATCTCGACGACGCGGAATCCGGCCTTGTCCAGGCGCGGTACGCGACGCGCCTGGCTCTCGCCGGGCTCGAGGCAATCCTCGGCCGCCGGCTCTTTCCCGAACAGGAACAGCGGTGATCGGACATGATCAAGACACGTGATGCGTTCTGGGTAGTGGCGGCACTCGCGATCGCAGCGGGCGCTTGCAGCAAGAGCAAGGCCAGCGGAGCCGGCGACCCGGGCGGCGGCGCACCGATGGGGATGCCCGTCGAAGTCGTCGTCGCCCGCGCCGACACGGTGCGCGATGAAATCGCCGCGACGGGACAGATCGAAGCGGTGCAGTCCATCGACTTGCGCCCGGAGGTGGATGGCCGGATCGTCGAGATCCTGATCCGCGAGGGACAGGAGGTCGACCAGGCCACGCCGCTCTTCAAGGTGGACGACGCTCAGCTCCGCGCCCAGGTCGCACAGCTCGAGGCGCAGCGCGACCTGGCGCAGCAGGCGCTGGCCCGAGCCAAGGACCTGGCGCAGCAGAACGCCTCCTCCACCGCCGACTTGGAGAAGGCCGAGGCCGAAGCGCGCAGCGCACAGGCGCAGTACGACCTCCAGCGCATCCGGTTAGACCGCACGACCGTGCGAGCGCCCTTCGCCGGCGCGGTGGGACAACGCTACGTCAGCCTGGGCGACTATGTCACGAACAGCACGAAGCTCGTGTCGCTGCATACCGTGAACCCGCAGCGCGCCGCGTTCCAGGTACCGGAGCGGTTCGCGCGAGACCTCAAATCGGGACAGGCGGTCTCGTTCCGCGTGGCCGCGATTGCCGGTCGCGACTTCATCGGGCAGGTGGACTTCGTGGACCCGATCGTGCAGCTGCCGGGCCGGACGATCCTGGTGAAGGCCCGTGTGCCTAACCAGCAGCGGCTGCTGCAACCCGGAATGTTCATCGAGGCGCGGCTCGTGACGGCCGTGCGCCCCAACGCCATCGTGATCCCCGAGGACGCAGTCGTGCCGGCCGAGGGCACGAGCTCAGTCTGGGTCGTGGTCGCGGGCAAGGCGGACCGCCGCAAGGTAACCCTCGGCGTGCGAACCCCGGGGTTCGTCGAGGTGACGGACGGGGTCAAGGCGGGGGAGCAGGTGGTGACCGGCGGCCTGGAACTGCTCGCACCGGGCGCGCCGGTCATGCCGAGGGTGGTGGAGCGGCCGCCGAAGGCGACGGCGGCGCAGCGCTAGCCTGCCGTCACTGGACCACCGGAACGGGCGTGAGGCTGGTGATCGTCGTGCCCTCGCCCAGCTGACTGTGGCCGTTGTAGCCCCAGCAGTACGCGCCGGCAGTGGTCGTCATACCGCACGCGTGGTACCACCCGGCCCCCACGGCGGCAAAGCTCAGCACTCCGGTGACCGGGACGGGAATGCTCCACGACGTGGTAGTCCCGTCGCCGAGCTCACCGTCCAGGTTCTCGCCCCAGCAGTACGCAGCACCGCCGGTGGTCACACCGCAGCTGAAATAGCTGCCTGCGTCTACCACAGCGAAGCGCAGACCGCCCGTGACGCGTACCGGGATCGAGCGCTGGGTCGTGGTCCCGTCCCCGAGCTGACCCCAGACGTTATAACCCCAACAATACGCGGCGCCATGAGTGGTCACGCCGCACGTATGGACGTTGCCGGCGCTCACTGTGGCGAAACCGTGCACGCCAGCGACGCGTCCGGGGGACGACCGGTACACGGTGTGGTCGACGACCCGGGTGCCAAGCTGACCGCTACTGTTGTCGCCCCAGCAGAACGCGGCGCCGCCGGCGATCACGCCACAGGTGTGTCCATGCCCGGCGCTGATGGTGCTGAAGCGGAATCCGCCCACCACGGGCGCAGGCATGGCCCGGCGGTCCGTGGTCCCGTCCCCGAGCTGACCATTTTGATTGTCGCCCCAGCAGTACGCCGCGCCGCTGGTCGTCACGCCGCACGTGTGGAACGATCCGGCGCTCACAGCGGCGAACCTGAGCCCGCCCGCGACCGGCACTGGGGTCGTGCGCCCCGCGGTGGTCCCGTCGCCGAGCTGCCCAAAGAAGTTGTCGCCCCAGCAATACGCCGCGCCGCCCGTGGTTACTCCACAGGTATGCCAGACCCCGGCACTGAGCATCGTGAAGCGCAGCCCGCCCGCGACCGGGGCCGGACTCGGGTGGTACCAGGGGGATGACGCGGTCCCGTCGCCGAGCTGGCCGAACACGTTGTCACCCCAGCAGTACGCCGCGTGGCTGGTGCTCACGCCGCAGCTGTGCACGTACCCACCGTTCACCGAGGCAAAGGTGACACGCACGACAAACACAGCGCTAGTCACCTCCGTGCGTCGAGCGGCGGTGGCGGCCAGCGTGTATCCGCGCCCGGGCCGGTCCACGCGGAGGTCGGCGAACGTGGCGATCCCGTCGATCGCGGCCACGGTCGTGCTCCCGAGGAGGATAGCATCGTTGGGATTGGGAGCGAGGGCGAGCGTCACCGTATCCGTCGCCCCGCGCAGCCGGTTGCCGAGCGAGTCTTGCACGGCGACCCGCACCGGCGGCGAGATGACGACGTTCGCCTCGCCGCTCGCGGGGAGCGACGTTACGAAGGCGAGGTGCGGGGCCGTCCCGCTCGCGCTTACCCCGGCTGACGAGGTCTGCTGCGGTCCCGCGGGGAGATCGCGCTCACATGCCTGCGGGATGATCGCGAGCAACACAACTGAGGCTGGCAGGATGCGGCGCGTAGGGAAACCCTCGGGCGAATCGGTTGCCTGGGGAGCGTTGCAATCCGAATGCCCTCGCCCGCGCGCCGCGATCCGGCTTCCGCAGGACCGCCGGTGCTCAATGTCCACGGCTGTCTGTTGCGGCGCCGCAACGATCGCGCGCCGGCACTAACCCTGCTAGCGCGCGGTCAGCTCCACCAACCGCGCCCGGGGCGGAATCCCCGCCTCGAGCTCCATGATCCCCACCGATGGCTTGAGATTGAACCGCGGATGCCCGGCACCGCCGGGATTCATCACCGTCACGGTGCGGTCCACCAGCTCGAGCAGCGGCTTGTGCGTGTGCCCGTACACGATGATCTCGGCGCGCGGGAAGGCCTCATGCAGTTTGGCAGGAGTTGGATGCCCGAACTGATTGCCGTGCGTCACCACGATCGCAAACCCGTCGAGCTCGAGCTCGACGACCTGTTGCAGGCGAGCGCGAAGCTCCGGCGGGTCTGCGTTGCCGTAGACGGCCGTAACGGGCGCGATCGCCTCCAGCTCGATGAGGATCTGCGGCTCGCCGACGTCGCCTGCATGAAGGATGTGATCGACTTGCTTGAACAACTCGAACACTTCAGGCCGGAGGAGACCATGTGTATCCGAGATGACGCCCAGCCTCACTTCCCGTCCCAGCGCTTCACGAGATTGATGTCGACCCCCAACTGATCGAGCACACGCTGCACCACGAAGTCCACGAGGTCGCGCACCTGCTGCGGCTTGTGATAGAATCCCGGCGCCGCCGGCAGCACGATCGCCCCCGCTTCGGTCGCGAGCGTCAAGTTCCGCAGATGCACGAGCGAGAGCGGCGTCTCACGTGGGACCAGAATGAGGGTGCGGCGCTCCTTGAGCACCACGTCGGCCGCGCGCTCGATGAGGCTACGGCTCGTGCCGTGCGCGATCGCGGCTACCGTCCCCATCGAGCAGGGGCAGATCACCATCCCCGCCGTCTTCGCCGACCCGGACGCCGGCTCCGCACCCCGATCCGCGTCGTCGAACACGCGCACGCTCGGCCACTCACCACCCGTCGCCTTCTTCAGCGCGCGATCATCCGTGATGCCGCATTCCTCGGCGAGCAAACGCCAGCCGTGGCTCGACACCAGGAGCCAGGTCGGGATGTGGTGCACCGCCAGCATCTCCAGCAGCCGCACGCCGTAGGGGGCGCCGGAGGCACCCGTGATGGCGAGAATGACGGGAAGCCGGTTCAGCGGCCCCTCCGGTTCGGGGTCGGCGAGCGGCGCGGATGGGCGGGCGGACGGGGCGGTGCCGGGGAGCGGGGAGCAGGGAGCGGTACCCTCCGGTGAGCGGGGGGCCGCCGTGCGTCGGAAGGAACCGCTCCCCGCTCCCTGCTCCCCTTCATAGCACCCGATCCACCAGCGCTCCCAGGAACACCACGATGCTCACGATGCCATTCGCGGTGAAAAACGCCGCATTCAGCCGCGACAGGTCACCCGGCTTCACGAGGTGATGCTCCCACGCGATCAGCGCGGCGCCGACGGCGACGCCGAGGTAGTAGGCGACGCCCAGCCCCGCGCCGATCCCGAACAGCACCAGTGCGACCAGCGCGAGCCCGTGCGACAGCTTGGCCGCCAGGATGGCCCGCGCCTGCCCCAGCCGCACGACCAACGACTCCAGCCGCTCCGCGCGGTCGAAGCCCTCATCCTGGAGCGCGTAAAACACGTCAAACCCGCCCACCCAGAAGGTCACAGCGAGGGCGCCGACCGGGAGGAGCCACCACGGCTCGCTCCACCGTCCGGTGACGGCGAGATACCCCGCCGGGGTGGCGATCCCGTCAGCGAGACCGAGCCAGAGGTGGGACCAGTGCGTGAACCGTTTGGCGTAGCTGTAGGCCGAGATGAAGGCGAGGGCGAACGGGGCCAGCGCGAAGCACACCGGGTTCAGCGCCCAGGCCGTCGCGAGGAACACCGCCGCCGCCACGCCGACGGCGGCCCACGCCTGCCGCAGTGTGAGCCTTCCCGACGGCAGCTCCCGCGCCTGGGTGCGAGGATTCCGCGCGTCGAGCTCGCGGTCCGCGATGCGGTTGAACCCGAGCGCTACGAACCGCGCGCAGGTGAAGGCGAGCACCACCAGGCCGAGCGTGCGCCACGTGAGCGCCGTTTGGCGCGACGCTACGACCACCCCGAGCAGCGCGAAGGGCAGTGCGAACACGGTGTGCGGCAGCTTGACGAAATTCGCGTACCGGACGAGCAGGGTCTCGCCCGCAAACGTCTGCGCCTCACGCCCTGGGGAGGTCAATTCCGAGGTCCTTCCACATCGCGTCGACACGCTGCTTCGTTTCCGGATCCATGACGATCTTGTTCGGCCATTCGCGCGTAAACCCCTCTTCCTTCCACTTGCGCGTCGCGTCGATTCCCATCTTCGAGCCGAACGTGAAGCCCCGGCTCGAATGGTCGAGCACGTCGATCGGCCCCATGGTGAACCGCACGTCGCGCTCGGGGTCGATGTGGTTCAGTGCCACCCACCATGCCTCCTTGGGATCGCGCACGTTGACGTCCTTGTCCAGCACGATGATCACCTTGGCGAGCGACATCAGCCCCTGCCCCCACAACCCGTTCATCACCTTGTAGGCCTGCCCGGGATACTGCTTGTCGATCGTGACGAACACGAGGTTGTGAAAGATCCCCTCGGCCGGCATGTGCATGTCCACGATTTCGGGAAGCGTGAGCTTCAGGAGCGGCAGGAAAATTCGCTCCGTGGCGTGGCCGAGCCAGTAGTCCTCCATCGGCGGACGCCCGACGATCGTGTGCGGCCACACCGGCTCGGCGCGCTGCGTGACGGCGGTGACGTGCACCCTGGGGTAGAAGTCGGCGAGGGAATAGAAGCCCGTATGGTCGCCGAACGGTCCCTCGAGCACCAGCTCCTCGCGCGGATCGATGTAGCCCTCGAGCACGATCTCCGCTTCCGCCGGGACTTCGAGATCGGAGGTCACCGCCTTGGCGAGCCGCACCGGCTCCCGTCGCAGGAAGCCGGCGAACAGGAATTCGTCGATGGTGGGCGGGAGCGGTGCGGAGGCGGCATAGATCGACGCGGGGTCGCCGCCCAGGGCGATCGCGACAGGCATCTGCTCGCCGCGCTCCGCCATCTCCCGCCAATGCGCCGCCCCGACTTTGTGCCGCTGCCAGTGCATCGCCAGCTGGTTCTTGCCGATGACCTGGATACGGTACATCCCGACGTTGCGCACGCCGGTCTTCGGATCGCGCGTGATCACGCCGGGGAGGGTGATGTAGGGTCCGCCGTCTTCCGGCCACGAGACCGGCACGGGAAACTGCGCCAGATCCACGTCCTGCTCCCGGATCACGCTCTCCTGGCACGGCGGCTTCCCACCGATCGTCTTGGGCGGGAACTTGGCCACCTCCGCGAGCTGGGGCAGCATCGCCAGCTTGCCGAGCAGGCTGTCGGGGACCTTCATGGCGAGGAGCGTCGCGATCCGCTCGCCGATCTCGTCCAGGCACTCGACGCCCAGCGCCAGCGCCATGCGTTTTGCGGAGCCGAACAGGTTCACCGCCACGGGATGACGCGCCTGGGCACCCGATACGAGCGTCGGGCGCTCGAACAGCAGCGCCGGTCCGCCGCCCGGGGACTTCATGCAGCGGTCCGCGATCTCGGTGATTTCCTTGTCCACGGACACGGGGCGTTTCACGTGCACGAGCTCTCCCCGGGCGTCGAGCGCGCCGAGGAAGTCCCGCAGGCTATCGAGTGCCATGGTGCAGGGCACAGATCCCGCCCGTCAGGATCTCGTAGCCGACATTCGAGAACCCGGCGCCCTCGAGCCGGCGCGCGAAGGCGTCCGGGTCCGGAAAGTCGAGCACCGACTCTGGCAGGTAGGTATAGGCGTCCCTATGTTTCGACACCGCACGGCCGATCGCGGGGAGGACGCGCCGGAAATAGAACAGATACAGCGCCCGCAACGGCGCGAAGCGCGGCGTCGTGAATTCGAGCACCACGAAGCGGGCGCCGGGCCGGAGCACGCGGTGCGCCTCCCGGAGGCCTCCATCGAGATCCGCCAGGTTTCGGACCCCGAAAGCCACCGTGGCGCCGTCGAACCGGGCGTCGGCGAACGGGAGCGCGAGCGCGTCGGCGCCGACGGCACGGACACCCGGCGCCTTGCCCTTCCCCCGCGCCAGCATGGGGATGACGAAGTCGGCGCCCAGCACCCTCCCGCGGAACCCGTGCGCGCGCGCGAGTGTCGCCGCGAGATCGAGCGTGCCGGCGCAGAGATCGAGATAGGTGCCGTCTGGTCGCCGCTCCCACGCGAGCCGTCGCACCGCGGCGCGGCGCCAGGAGCGGTCCACGTTGAGGCTCAAGAGATGGTTCAGCAGGTCGTAACGCGGTGCGATCGCGGTGAACATGCTGCGCACGTACGATCGCTTGGCCGCTCGCGCGGCGAGCGGGAGGTCGGTGGAGGTTGGGGAGGTTGTGAAAGTTGGTGGAGGTTGTGAAGCGCCACCTCCACCAACCTCCACCATCCTCCACCACCTCCACCGACGTTCACTCACCTGTCCGGGGCGGGTAGAGGGGGACTTCATAGGCGCGAAAGATAGGCCGGGCAACCTGACCGGCGCCAGCGATCCGGAGGTCGTGGCGTGGGCCAAGCAAGGCCAGGAAGCCGCGTTCCGCGAGCTGGTGCGCCGCTACGAGCGACCCGTCTTCTCGCTGTTGTATCGCATGGTGCGCGACCGGGCCCTCGCCGAGGACCTGGCCCAGGAGACGTTCATCAAAGTCCTGAACGCCGTCGGCTCGTACAATCCCCAGTTCAAGTTCTCGTCGTGGATCTTCAAGATCGCGAACAATGCCGCGATCGATCATCTGCGCAGGCGCGAGCTCGAGACGCTCTCACTCGACGGCTCGCCGCACGCCACCACGCCCGACGAGATGAGCGCCACCGCGCTGCAGCTGGGCGACCGCGGCGAGACTCCCCTGCAGGAACTCGAAGCCCGCGAGCTGGGCGGCGCGATCGAGCACGCCATCGCGCGTCTCCGGCCCGAGTACCGGACGTGCATCCTGCTGCGCCACGTCGAGGGCCACAGTTACGAAGAGATCGCCCGCATCCTGGAGCTACCCCTGGGCACGGTCAAGACGTATATCCATCGGGCGCGCAACGAATTACGGGGCTACCTCGAGGACCGGCGCGAATGAGCGCCATGAAACCTCGGCCCGCCCCGGCCCGTAGGACGGACCAATGACGGACCTCCTACTGCAGCACCTGACTGCTGAGGAAATCGAGCTTTGGGCGCAGGGTCTCTGCCCCGCGACCCGGGACGCTCACCTCGCGCAGTGCGCTGAATGCCGCACCGTCGCGGAGCGCGAGCGTAAGCTGATCCGCGAGCTGGCGCAGCTGACGCGGTTCGCGCCCGAGTTCGGCTTTGTGGAGCGGGTGATGGCGAAGGTGAAGATCCCGACGCCCTCAGGCCCGCACCTCCGCCCCCACACCGACTCCTAACAGCCTCGCGGCGCTGCCGTCGCGCACGGCGATCTCCACCGTACCGCCGCTGCCGACGAACGCGACCAGCGCGCCCCGTCCCACATCCCCGAAAGTGTGCGACAGCGTGCCGATCTCCGTCCCTCCGACCTTGATCCGCACGCCAGGCTCGACCTCGTCGCCGGGAATGTTCGAGATCAGCGTCCCGAATCGATCGACGTAGACGACTTCTCCGACCAGCACGGTGCCGTCGTGATGGGGAGCGGGGAGCGGCGAGCGGCACACGTCGGTGACGGGATGACCCACCTGGGACAGCGGCGCGCCGAGCGCGAGCTGGCCCGCCACGGGCGCGAATACGTCGCGCGCCTGGAACGTAGGCGCGGCGTCCTCTGGAACGGGCAGCCCCACGAAGTGGGCATCCGCCGGCAAAAACGACAACAAGCCGTTGTCCGGGGCGACGAAGAAATGTCCCGCCGTCGAGGCGGCCAGCACCCGACGGTCGGTGCCGACGCCCGGGTCCACGACCGCGAGATGCACGCTCCCCTGTGGAAACCGGTGCCACACGCGCGACAGGATGTACTGTGCCGCCCGTACGTCGCCCGGCGGCACCTGGTGCGTGATGTCGACCAGGGCGGCGCCGTGCACCTGCGACAGCAGCACGCCCTTGACCTCGCCCACGTAGCTGTCGGCGTTGCCGAAGTCGGTCAAGAGCGTGATGAGGGTGGCCATCAGCCGTCAGACGGTCGCGCGGCGCCAGGCGCCGCCGAGCCAGAACATGGCCATGGCGATCCCGCGCGCGATCGCCGTGACCGAGAGCGCGAGCCAAATGCCCAGCAGCCCGATGGCTCCCGACCACCAGGCGGCGAGGGGCACGCGCAGCAGCGTCAGCGTGGTGCTGGCGAGTTGAGGCCACAGCGTGTAGCCCGCGCCGGCGAGCGCACCCTCCAGAATGACCTCGAACGTCTGGCCGATCTGCGCGAAGGCGATCACGCGCAGGTATAGGCTGCCGTCCGCGATCACCGCGGCATCGGACGTGAACAGCGCGACGAGGGTCCCAGGGATCGTGAGGAAGGCGACCGCCGTAGTCGTCGTGACCGCCAGACAGTAGCCCACCGTCATTCGCACCGCCTGACGGGCGCGTGCCTCCTGCCGCGCGCCGAGGTTTTGTCCCACCAGGGCGGAAGCGGAGAGCGCGAACCCGGAGATGGCGATGAAGCCGAGCCCCTCCATCTTGTGACCGATGCCGAGCGCGGCGAGCGCGGCGGTGCCGAAGGCGGAGGTATACCGGGTGAGCCACATGTATACCACCGAGAGCAGGACACCGGCGAGCGAGAGCGGGGCGCCGACGCGGAGAAGCGTGGGCACCGCGCGCCAGTCGGGGACGTCGAGCCGGATCAGGCGGCGCCGCCAGGCGATGCCGATACCGATGAGAAACCCGCCGCCTCGCACCATGACGGAGGTGAGGGCGGCCCCCTGGACGCCGAGTCGCGGGAACGGACCGATGCCGCTGATGAGCAGAGGATCCAGGCCCACCGACAGGACCACCGAGGCCATGAGCAGGAGGAACGGCGTGCGCGTGTCGCCCGACGCGCGGAACGTCGCCTCGATGGCGAAGAAGCCGAACACGAGGGGCCCGCCCAGGAGCCACGTATCCAGGTAGTCGCGCCCCAGCGTCGCCACGTCGCGTGGCACGCCCATCAGGTGAAACAACCCGTCCGTGAGCGCGAGCCCGACGAGTGACACGACGGTCCCGGCGGTCAGGGCGTACAGGACCGCGGCACCGGCGGCGCGGGCCGCGGCGTCGGGCAGCCCCTCGCCGTGGCGCCGGGCGGCGACTGCGATCAGGCCCACTTCCACCATCTCGCCGAGCGACAGGAGCACCCACACGTAGAACCCGGCGGTCGAGACGGCGGCGAGCGCCGCGGGCCCGATCAGGCGGCCGACCCAGATGGCATCGATGAGGTTGAAGCAGAAGTGGCACGCCATCATCGCGACCGCCGGCGCCGCGAGCTTCAGGATGACGGGCCGGAGTGGCCCGACGGTGAGCGCGCCGGGCGTGCGGGTGGTACTGGTCATGGCGCCGGAAGCTACCGGGGCGCCGGGCCGGGGGTCAACGAGCGGGTTCTGTGGTCCGGTTGCGACGGCGCGCCTTGGCGTCGTACAGAGAGCGATCCGCCGCGTTCATGAGCGCCTCGAGCGTCGCCCCGTCGCGCGGATGCACGGCCACGCCGACGCTCACGGAGAGCGGCGGCTGCTCGCCGTCCCGCGCCACCCGGTCGGCGACGCGCCGCGCCACGTGCCACGCCGCCGCGTCCCCGGTCTCGGGCAGCACCAGGGCGAACTCGTCCCCGCCGAAGCGCGCGGCGGTGTCGATCCCCCGGCACGAGCCCAGCAGCGTTTCCGCGACGCGCCGCAGCGCCAGGCTGCCCACCAGATGGCCATAACGATCGTTGATCTTCTTGAGACCGTCCAGATCCATCAGCACCACCGCGAACGGTCGATCGGTGCGGGACGACCGCCGGATCTCCGCGTCGAGCGCGTGGGCGAGCTGACGGTAGTTGGAGAGCCCGGTGAGCGGATCGCTCACCGCGAGCCGGCGCAGCCGATCCACGGCCTCGGTCCGCTCCGCCACCGCCGCGGCGAGGACGAGGGTGATGACGGCCGAGACCCCCTGGAACGACTGCAGCAGGAGCAACGATTCGTTGAACAGCGGCCGGGCGAAGGGTCCGTAGCCGCGCAGCGTGCCCCAGATCGCGACCCCCGCGAGCAGTACGACGACGGTCGCGGCCTCGCGCTGCTCGAACCGGAACGCCGCCCACAACAGCAGCGGGACGCACAGGAATTCGAGTGGATAATGCTTGTCCTTCCACGGCACGTGCCCGTCGAAGACGGCGATCCCGACGACGGCGATGCACGCGAGCAGGGCGGCGGCCTCGAGCGCCTGGGACCGGGTCCAGCGCACGCGAGGATGCGCCGCCCACAGCAGCACCGCCGGCGCGACGACCAGATCGCTCACGGCATCGCCCATCCACCAGGTGGACCAGATGGAACCGAAGTCGGTCCAGCGAGCGAAGCCGCCCAGCGAGAGGGCAACGAAACCGGTCGTGGCGCTGACGGCCGTACTGCCGAGCGCGGCGAGACCGGCGAGCTTGAAGACATCCCGCGCGCGCTCGCAGGCCCGGTGGCCGCGGGCGAACCGGTTGACCAGGTAGGCGCCCGCGAGGCCTTCGAGCGTATTGCCGACCGCGATAGCGGCGGACGTCGCCCCGGAGCCCGCGGTCGTAATGTTGACGAGAAAGGCGCCGAGCAAGATGGCCGGCCAGACCTCGTAGCCGGCGAGCAGGAAGGCCGCGAGCGTGAGGCCCGAGGGGGGCCACACGGCGCTGGCGCTCGGGTGGACGTACGCCACCTCGAGCCCGAGCTTGCCGGCGACGTAATAGCCGGCCGCGAGGGCCGCGAGCAACCCCAGACGTCTGAGCAACCGCGACTGCACCATCCCAGTCCTCAGTGTCTCTAGGACGGCGGGGCGCGCGCCTTCGACAGTACTTAAGGATGAGATGGGCGAAACGGCGTTGCCGCCGCTCACCCCACCCCGATGAACCACTCCTCCCACCCGACGCGGAACGTGCACTCGCAGCGAGCGCAGCGCATCGTCTGCGGCGCGCCCCTCAGCTGCGTGCGGTTGCGGCACCCGGGGCACACGGCGTACTTGTCGCCCCATTGCGCGGGCAGGCTTTTCGCATCGCGCGGACGAACGACGATGGTCCAGTACTGGGGCGGTGCCGAAACGATTTTCAGGGACGCGCGCGGCACCGGGATCTGCTCCCGGTTGACGTCCAGCCTCGCTTCAGCCGACGTCAAATCCGCCACCCGGTACCACGCACCACGGCGCACTCGACAGTTCACGTCGACTTGCAACCGAGCCCACTGCGGCTCGGCCGACGCCGGCCTTTGTTGGATTCCCATCCGGAACATGGTAAAGGATTCCGGCAGTAATGGTAGAGTGGCGCCGCCGCAACAGAGCGTGACTGAGATCACCCTTGATCACGGGGAAGGCTGCGGGATCTCCCGCAGGAAGCGGTGAAACACCGGATTCCCGGGATAGCGCACAGCCAGCCGGGCCACCTCGTCGCGGGCGGCCCGCTCGAGCGCGGCGCCCTGCGACGGATCGCGCGCCGCCTCGCGGACCAGCGCGGCCGCGAGGACCCACGTCGCTTCGACCCGCGCCAGATCTCCGTGAGTCGCGGCTCGGCGCATGTAGCCGATCCCCCGCTCCGCGTTGCCGCTCCCCAACCCGACGACCTTTGCGACCAGGCGCGCGAGCGCTCCGGCGCGCGCCAGGCCGTACTGATAGACACCCAGCCCCAGGTAGCAGTCGGCGCAGCTCGAGTCGACGGCCAGGACGCGCGCGTAGGCGTCGCGCATCGCCTTGCCATCCTTCGCGGCGCTCCACGAATGCCCGTGCAGGTCACGCTGGCGGGCGCGATACCCCAGGGCCGTCGCGAGCCAGAAGTCCCGAGTCGGGCGCGAGGACGTCGCCCGGGCGCGCGTGATCGCGAGATCGAGCAGCGAGTCGATCCGGGCGGTTTCGTAGGCGTCGTTCTCGAGCGCCGCGGCCCACCAGATGTAGGCGCTCGCTTCGAACGTGACCGGCGCGGGGTCGGTCGAGTCCCGGTCGGCGAGCTCGGCGAAGTACGCCGCCGCGGCGGGGAAACCGCCGCCGTACAGGGTGTCGAGCCCCACGCGCACGTCGGGCCGCTCGACAGGGGAAGAGTGCTGCAGCAGGTACAGCGCGGCGACGAGTGCCGTTCCAACTCCTGGGGTCAAGCGGAGCCACCGGCCGCGTGACGCCTGGCCTCGACCTGGCGTTCCCACCGGCTCGGGGAAACAGGTTGGAACGGCACGAGGAGCCGCACCGTCAGCGCGGGAGCGCAGCGAGCGCGTCACTGACGCGCCGGGCGACGGCCGCGAGCGCCTGGGCCGCCGGCGAGCCGGGATCGGCCGCGACGACCGGCCGGCCGGTGTCCGCGAGATCGGCCAGCTGCGCCTGCAGCGGTATCTGACCGAGCAGCGGGACGCCAAGCTCGTCCGCGAGCCGGGTGCCGCCGCCGGCGCGAAAGATCTCCGTGCGCTCACCGCAGTGGGGGCACACGAAGTAGCTCATGTTTTCGACCACGCCCAGCACCGGGACGCCGACGCGCTCGAACATCTTCGCGCCGCGCAACGAATCCCCCACCGCCACTTCCTGCGGCGTGGTGACGATGATCGCGGCGCGGATGTGCACGGTCTGAGCGAGCGACAACTGCGCGTCGCCCGTCCCCGGCGGCAGGTCCACGAGAAAGTAGTCGAGCTCTCCCCAGTCCACGTCTTTCACGAATTGCTGGATCACCTTCATGATGATCGGCCCACGCCAGATGGCGGGCGCGTCCCGCTCGACGATGAGCGCAAGCGACATGAGCTTCACCCCGTGGGCCTCGAGCGGCTGGATCTTGCCGCCCCGCACTTCGGGCTTCTGGTCCACACCCATCATTCGTGGGATGTTCGGCCCGTAGATGTCCGCATCCATCAGCCCCACGCGCTGCCCGCCTCCCAAGCGCGCGAGCGCGACGGCGAGATTCGCGGAAACGGTGGATTTTCCCACCCCGCCTTTGCCCGACGAGATCGCGAGGACGGTGCCGAGGTGGGGGAGCTCGACCGGTGTCGGAGGAGGGGGCACGCCGCCGGGACCGGGTCGGGGAGCGGTCTGGCGGGGAGCGGCACCCGCCGCCCCACTGCTTGCATCGGCGACGTTGACACGCACCGCCGTGACCCCGTTCACACCCTGCACCGCCTTGCGCACCGCGCGCGCGAGCGAGCCGGGATCATCACGGCCGAGCAGGAACGTGAACGTCACCGCACCGTCTCCCGCCACGGCGAGGTCCTTGACCATCCCCGCCGAGAGGACGTCGCTCCCGCTGCGAGGGTTCTTGAGCTGGGACAGGGCGCGCTCGACCCGCGCCTGGACTGTGTCGGAAGCAGCCACAGGAGAAAGGTAGGGGGAGACGAGTGAGGGGGGCAACGACGCCCGGGAAGGGCCGCGCCGCGGCTCAGGGCCCTCCCCGGCGTCCCTTTCGCAGCTCGGCCAGGTTCGTGTCAAAAACTTTCTGCTGGTCGGCGGTCAACACGGCGCGAAAGTCCTCCACCTCGTGGCGGAACAGCCCCCGAACCTTTTCCCGCGTGGCGGAGTCGGGCGCACTCCCGGGCGTAAAGGACGGCATCTGTTCGCGATAGTACGTCTGGATCGAATCGACTTTCGCCTGCTGCTGCGGTGTCAGAGTGATGCCTTTGAACAGCAGCTGCGCCCGCCGCTCCGGACCACGGCCCGACGGACGCTGAGCCAGCGCCGACGTCGCGCACAGCCCCAGCGCGGTCGCGCACAGCAATGCAACCTGAAGTCTCATGGCTCTCCTCCTCATTGGTCTTGATACGCCCACGGAGGGTCGCGTGCTGAGCCGCCGTTGCGGGTGCGCGACAGGCGCGTGCGCGTCGGCGCTGGTGACGGGTCGGGCACAGGGATTGCGGCCATTCGCGACCACCCCGTCATGGCTCAATGGCCCAAGACCTGAACACAGCGCGGCGTGCCGAACACACAGTGGCGCGCTGCACAACCTACCTCCTGTTCGCCTGCCTGCTGCTCGAGGCCGGGACGCTGGCATCCACCTTCTCGCATCGCGCCGAGCTCCGAGTGACGACGGACGAGCCGGTGCTCCCCGAAACGGCCGCCCCGAACGACACTCAAACCCCGGGGATCGCGAAGCTCAAACTGGCGGCGCTCCTCGGCACCGGCATCCTCTGGTTGCTGTGGCTCCGGCAGGCGTACCGCAATCTCGCGCTCGTCGGCTCGAAGCGATCGCGATTCACTTCACGTCAGGCCGTCGGCTACTGGTTCATTCCTTTTGTCAACGTGGTGTGGGCCTACCAGGTCATGAAGGACCTCTGGCTGCGCAGCGAATCGATGAACGACCGCGACGCCTACGACGACCTGCCCGCCCCCCCTCTCCTATCGGGTTGGTGGGGCATGTCCTTGGCCTGGGGAGTGCTGGAGCCGGTCGTCGCGGCCACTGCGCGGAACGCCCGCACGGCGCTCGAGCTGACCAACGTCACCGACGTGGCGCTCGTGGGCAGCGTGGTCGGGATCGTGGCGATGGTGCTCGCCATCAGGGTCGTCCGGGGCATCGATCAAAGGCAACAGTGCTTCTCGGTCAATCCCCCGGATCTTCCGGCACCGTCGGCGGCGGCGCGGCACCACGGCACGCAAGCGCCACGCAGCGTCCCCCCGTCGGACAGGCCTATTGTCCGGGCGCCACCAGATCAGAAAGAGCGGCGCGTCTAGAGCGCCGCGTTCCTCAAGAGCTGCAGGTACACCCGAACCGCGACCGCGTACGCCTGCACGCCGACCCGCTCGTCGGTACCATGCACCCGGCGCAGGTCGTCTTTGCCGATCGCCGCTCCCACGAACCGGAGCACGTTGGGCGTGAGCTGGGCGTAGTGCCGCGAGTCCGTCGCACCCACCACGAGCCAGGGCGTCACCACCGCATCGGGCACCACCTGCCGAATGGTCCTGGCCAACAGCTGGAACGGCTCGGCCTCCACACTGGCGACGCCCGATGGATTGCTCATCGTCTCCTCGAGCGGCTGCACGCTGATCCGTGAGTCGCCCACCGCCTGGCGCACGTGCTCGACCACGCTCGCAACGCTGTCGCCGGGGAGAATGCGGAAGTTTACGAGCGCACGGGCCGACGACGGCAGCACGTTCTCCTTGATCCCCGCCTGCAGCACCGTGGGCGCGGTGGTGGTGCGGAGCATCGCGTTGCCCTGCGGCGTCGCGCCGAACCTGCGCGCCAGGATCCCCTCCAAGAGCCAGCGATTCGCCATGACGAGCCGCGGGCCGAACGGCATCTCGGGACCGAGGAAATCGAACATGGCGGCCGTCGGCCCCCGGACGGCCCGCGGCATTTGATGGTGCTCGAGCCGCGTGATGCCCGCCGCCAGGATGCCGACCGCGGTCTCGTCCGGCGGCATCGAGGAATGCCCTCCCTCGGCCTGGGCCGTGAGCGCGACCGTCACGTATCCCTTCTCCGCGATACCGACCAGCGCAACCGGCGCTGAAATGCCGGTGACCAATCCGGTGGCGAGCGCGCCGCCTTCGTCCAGCACCAGCTCGGGATGCACGTTGCGCGACGCCAGCAGATCCGCGATGTGGGCAGCCCCGCGCCGTCCGCCGACCTCCTCGTCGTAGCCGAACGCGAGGAAGACGGTGCGCCGGGGCTTGGTCCCCACCGCGACGAGGTGCTCCACCGCCTCGAGAATCCCTACGAGGCTCCCCTTGTCGTCCAGTGCGCCCCGGCCCCACACGTAGCCTCCGGCGATCCGCCCCTCGAACGGCGGCTCGGTCCAGCGGCTCTCCGTTCCAAGCTCGACGGGTACCACGTCCTGATGTGCGAGCAGGACGATCGGCGGAAGATTCGCATCGGACCCCGTCCACTCGTACAGCAGACCGTACCCGTTCACCTTCTCGAGTTTGAGCGCGGCGTGGAGCCTGGGGAACGTCGCCCGCAGGTACCGGTGGAACCCGTCGAACTCACGGGCATCGAACTGGGTCGAGTCCTGATAGGAGACGGTCTTGAAGCGCAGGGCGCCGGCCAAGCGCTGAGCGAGCGCCGCGGTGTCGAGCGGCTCCACCGCAACCGCAGCCGTCTGAAGCTGGCGCGAGCGGAAGGTGAAGGTGCGCTCGAGCGCGACGGCGGCGAGCACCAGGACCCCGAGGAGGATGGCGCCGACGATCTTTTTCATGGTGCGCGAAGGTGGTATGACGGCGCCAGCCCGGCAAGGGGCCCAGTCGGACGACCCATCCGTTACACTCCCGTGCATGATCCTGAGCTTCGACTACGGCGACGTTCGCTACTTCCGGATGGCCCGCACGGTGTTGGGAAAGGCGATGTACTGGACCGGAGTGTATCTCGTCGACGGGCTGCTCGTGGACTCGGGCCCTCCCAACCTCGCAGGCGACGTTCGACGGCTGGTCTCGGCGCTCGCCGTCCGGCAATGCGTGACCACCCACCACCACGAGGACCACTCCGGGAACCACGGCCTCCTCGCCGGAGAGCTGCGCATCACTCCGCTGGCGCACGCGAGCGCCGTGTCCCGGCTCGCCCTGGCGGACACCCACCCCCGGCTGTACCGCCGCGTCGCCTGGGGCGCCCGGACGCCCGCGCTTACGGCGCCGCTCGGTGAACGGGTCGAGACGCCGCGATTCCGGTTCCAGGTGGTCCACACACCCGGCCACGCAACCGACCATGTCGCACTGTTCGAGCCCGAGCGCGGCTGGCTGTTCTCGGGAGATCTGTACCTGGCCCCCAGACTCCGTTATCTCCGCGCCGACGAGGACGTGTACGCGATGATGGATTCGCTGCGGCGGGTCCTGGCGCTCGAGCCGCAGGTGCTGTTTTGCCAGCACCGCGGGCGCGTGGAGCAGGGCACGGTCCGGCTGCGCGACAAGCTCGAATTCCTGGTCGAGCTGGGTGAGCGGATCCACAACCTACATGGCCGTGGTTGGAGCGACGCCGCGATCGCCCGCGGCCTGCCGGGAAGCGATGTGGCCTGGCGCGTGTGGACGGGCGGGGACTTCTCCAAGCGAAATTTCGTGCGGGCGTTCCGGCGCGACGCTAGCGCCCGTTGAGATACTCCCGCGCCGCCGCGAGCACCTCGGCCTGCGCCTCGGCGAGCGACCCCTCGAGCGACGCCCCGGCCGCCTTGCGGTGTCCCCCGCCGCCGAACCGATGCGCCAGCTCGGCGACGTCCACGTCGCCGAGCGAGCGGAAACTGACCTTGACCTTGCCATTCGCGAGCTGGCGGAACAGCAGGGCGAGCCGCACCCCCGCGATGGACCGCGGATACTCGACGATCCCGTCCAGGTCGTCGGCGGTGGCGCGGTGCCGCTGCAGCGCGTCCGGCGGCACGGTCACCCACGCCAGGCCGTGCTCCGGCTCGACCACCAGGGTGCCCAACACCTCGGCCGTGAGCCGGACGCGACCCTCGGGCGCGCTGGCGTACACCGACTCATAAATCGACTCCGGGTCCACACCGCGCTCGAGCAGCGCGCCCGCGACTCGCAGCACCCGCGGCGTCGTATTCGCGAACCGGAACCCGCCCGTGTCGGTGAGGATGCCCACGTACAGCGCACGAGCCGCTTCGGGGGAGAGGGGCCACTGGAGCGCACTCGCGAAGTCGAACACCAGCTCGGCCGTGGCGGCCGCCTCGGGCGCCACCAGGCGCGGGCCCCGGGGCAGCGTGCCCCCGCTCACGTGGTGGTCGATGCACGCCACGGCGTGCGACTGGGTGATCGCCCGCGCCAGATCGCCCAGGCGGCTCACGTCAGAGATGTCTAGCACCACCACGACTTCGGCGGATTCGATTTCGCGCATGGCGCGGTCGGAGTGATCCGCGCCGTTGGGTACGAGGAAATGGAACCGCTCCGGGATCGGCGTGGGGTTGGCGATCGCGGCGCGGAGCCCCCGCGCGGTGAGCAGGTGCCACAGCGCCACCTCGCTGCCCACACCGTCGCCGTCGGCGTTCACGTGCGTGGTGAGCGCCACGCGCCGTCCGGGCGCGAGCACGGCCGCTACGGTCTCCGCGGCGCGTGCCCGCTCCGGGGGGATCGACACTCCGTTCGCAGTCATGGCATCAAGATAAAACAAACGACGTCACGCGGAGGCGTCGCACGAAGACGTCGAGAGACGACGTCAACGCCCAGCGACGGTCACCTCGCCCCGATGAACGACACGGTGTGCGGGCTCGTCCCTGTCACGGCTAGACGCCCCGTCACAAACAGACTGTCGTGGCGTAACAGGAACCGGCCCGGCAGATCGACGGGGGGCGCGAAGGGAAGGCCCGGGGCCCTGACTTCGCCCGTCACGTGGATCGAATCCAGACCGGGATGGGTGTACGTGCCGAGGATGCTCTCGGGCGCCTGACCCTGAGGCACGAGGACGGCGACGAACGAATCCACACTCGTTGCATGGATCAAGGTGACGTGGCCCGACTCGGCCGGCGGGGTGAAAGCGGGGAGAGTGTCCAGACAGTACGACACCAGGTGGTACAAACCGTACAGCGAGTCGCCTTGCGACAAACCGCCGCTGTACGAGGGACACGGAGTCGGCTGGTGCGGGGTCGTGCTGTTGCTGCAAGCAACGGCCATCGCCGCTCCCACGGCCCCGACGAGCCAGGTCATGTGCACCGCCGCGCGCCGCGTCATGCGCGCAAGCTACCGGGCGCCAG
>Ga0209375_1001132_pt1 | contig 20594 bp, 16 predicted proteins | sample GraSoiAngelo_131_FD_185888 | JGI IMG/M metagenome (GOLD analysis project Ga0209375, IMG submission 185888) | Grasslands soil microbial communities from the Angelo Coastal Reserve, California, USA - 14_0929_02_30cm (SPAdes) (version 2) | ecosystem: Environmental > Terrestrial > Soil > Grasslands ... | reverse complement strand
GACTCGATCATCAATACACGACCTTTGGCAAATTGATCAAAGGCGAGGACGTGCTCGAGAAAATCGGCAACACGCCGGTCGAGCGAAATGCGCAGGGTGAAATGAGTAAGCCGACCAAACGCGTAACGATCAACAAGATCGACATCGTCCCAGCAGGTTCGGTGAAATAGTCGTCATCCTTGTCATTCCGAGCGAAGTCGAGGAATCTCTCCCTGTTTGAGAAATATTTAGAGATGTCTCGACTCCGCTCGACATGACAGAACGCAAATCAACAATAGCGCTCATCCAGATGCGCTGCGGCCCGGAGCCGGAGAAGAATTTCACTCGGGCGACCGAATTCATTCGCGAGGCGGCAGCGCAAGGCGCGAAGATTGTTTGCCTGCCGGAGCTTTTTCGGTCGCAATACTTCTGTCAGGCAGAAGATCACAAGAATTTTGATCTGGCTGAGGAAGTGCCCGGTAAATCAACAGCGGCATTGGGAGATGTGGCGCGGAAAACTGGCGCCGTGATTATCGCGTCAGTTTTCGAGAAACGCAGCGCGGGAGTTTATCACAACAGCGCGGCAATAATCGACGCGGATGGAGGGTTGCTGGGCAAATATCGCAAGATGCACGTTCCGGATGATCCGCTGTATCACGAAAAATTTTATTTCGCGCCCGGCGACCTCGGATTTCAGGCGTGGCAGACGACGCACGGCAAAATTGGCGTCTGCGTTTGCTGGGACCAGTGGTACCCGGAAGCGGCACGACTGACGGCGTTGCGCGGCGCTGAGATCATTTTTTATCCAACAGCAATCGGCTGGCATCCATCGGAAAAGAAGGAGTTCGGTCTGGCGCAACATTCCGCCTGGGAAACAATTCAGCGCAGTCACGCCATTGCAAACGGTTGCTACGTCGCCGCGGCAAATCGCGTTGGCCATGAAGCGCCTGCGGGCGGCGACGGCATCGAATTTTGGGGGCAAAGCTTTGTATGCGGCCCTGATGGCGAAATTATTGCAAAAGGTTCCGTTGATAAAGAAGAGATCGTGATGGCCGATGTAGAATGGGATCGAGTAAACGAGCATCGGACGCACTGGCCATTTCTCCGTGATCGCAGAATCGACGCTTACAGCGGGCTCAATCGGCGGGTGATCGATTAATCGACCTCTACGAGCCAAAGCAGAAGCGAGATGTCCGCTTCTTCCCTGGCGAGGTGCTAATGCAAGCCTGAAACGCAGGCTGTTTGGAGTCCGCTCGCTGTGTTAATGACGAGGGGGATGACCACGCGAGTTTCGCCAAAAATGCGCCGGCCGTGGTATCGGCCCTCTTTGACCACGCAAATTATGATCGGGCTGGTCGTCGGCGGTGCGATCGGCTGGCTCAGGCCCGATTGGGGAAATGCAGTTTATTTTTTGCGCGACATTTTTATTAACCTGATCAAATCGATCATCGCGCCGCTCGTTTTCTCAACGATTGTCGTGGGAATCGCCGGCGCAGGTGCGCTTCGGAAAGTCGGGCGCATGGGGATTAAGGCGCTGATCTACTTCGAGATTGTCACGACCGCAGCGCTGTTCATCGGATTGGCTGTCGTCAATTTCATCAAGCCCGGTGCTGGCGTGACTCTCGCCGCCACGAACAGTGAGGCGATTAAGACGATTGAGCAAAGTCATCCGAAGACGCTCGTCGAAACCATCGTGCATGTTTTTCCCTCCAGCGTGATCGAATCAATGGTGCACGGCGATGTTTTGCAGATTGTCGCGTTCAGTGTGCTTTTCGCACTTGCCGTCTCAGCGGTTGGGCAAAAAGGGAAACCAATCATCCGAGCGATGGACAGCCTGTCGCAGATCATGTTTAAGTTTACAAATTACGTGATGATGTTTGCGCCGATTGGCGTCGGCGCAGCGATGGCGCACACGATCGGCACGCAGGGTCCGGGCGTGCTAATGAATCTCGGCAAATTGATTGGCTCGCTTTATCTGGCTCTCGCGATTTTCATTTTGTTGATCTTTGGGCTGGTGATTTGGATCGCGCGGATTCCGTTGCGGCAATTCGTCAGGGCAGTTCGCGAACCCGCGGCGCTCGCATTCGCAACCACGAGCAGCGAATCGGCATTGCCGAAAGCGATGGAATCGATGGAACGTTTCGGCGTGCCACCGCACATTGTCGGGTTCGTGATGCCGACCGGCTATTCGTTCAATCTCACAGGATCGACGTTATATCTGGCAATGGCCTCGGTGTTTGTAGCACAAGCGGCCGAGACGACAACAGGATGGCATATGTCGTTAGGCCAACAGATCACCATGATGTTGACGTTGATGCTAAGTTCTAAGGGCGTTGCCGGCGTGCCGCGGTCATCACTTGTGATCTTGCTGGCAGTCTTAAGTTCGTTTGTGCCGTCGGGACTTGGACCGATCGGCGTGGCGATTATTTTCGGCGTGGATGAATTGATGGACATGGGCCGCACGTGCGTAAACGTCATCGGAAATTGCCTAGCGACGGTGGTCGTTGCGCGTTGGGAAAAAGAATTCGATGAAAGCCGTGCCCACCTGTTTGGAACGCCAGCCGAAGCTGAACTGGATTTGAAAACCGGCGAGGTCGCCTTCGCCGATGCCGTCGCGCAAGGCGATTGACAATTCTATACGAGTTGGCGGTGTGGCCGCTTTCAAAACGTGCCGACAATTTTCGGCTGATTTTTTTGCGACTGGCACGCGCGGCGCGCGCGAATAAGAAATGAATTGACAAGCAATTCACATTACAGAAGTGTCACAAACTCTAATCATCCAAACCTATGAAGAAAATACTCGCAACAACCCTGATATTCTCTGCTATCGGCTTAGGCGTTATTGCATTTGGCGTAGGCGGCTCGCCTCGACCGAATCCAAACGCTGACGCCTTCACCCGCGGCCCCGACGTGGATAACATGAGCGCCATCGTGCAACTCATAGGTGATCCAATAAGTACGAATTCCAGCACGAAACCGCCACATGGCAGAAAGATTGATTTCAACGGCCAGGCGGTAAGATCATATCGCGCACAACTGAATCAGAGGCGCAACGAATTAAAACGGTGGCTGCGAGCAAATGCCCCCAGAGCAAAGGTTACGGGCGAGTACGATGTCTCACTTAACGCAGTGGCGGTGCAACTCAACGGCACGCCGCTGGCGACAATCGCAGCCGCTCCAATGGTGCAGAGCGCCGAGTACAACGCGCTGTACCACCCTAATCTGAGCGAGAGCTACAAGATCATTAATGCGTCTGACGCCTGGACTGCCGCTGGCGGCAGGGCGACTGCCGGTGCCGGCATTAAAATCGGTGATATCGACACAGGAATCGACAACACACATCCTTTCTTTGACCCAACCGGCTTTAGCTATCCGCCGGGTTTTCCGAAGTGCGATGCAGCTGATAGCGCTTCGCATCACGAGGATCAGGACTGCAACTACGTCTCGCAAAAAGTTATCGTTGCCAAAGTTTTCTACAATAAGGCCCAACAGCAGGGACTCGACGCGCAGGCCATCCAGGATCACGGTACACACACGGCTGGCATTGCGGCTGGAGTAACCGGCAAAACTGCTGTTGTAAACGGCGTGAGCATCGATGACATGTCGGGCATCGCTCCGGGCGCGTGGCTGGGCAATTACAATGTTTTCCCCGGTGGGGTGTTGAACGCTCGCAGTGAAGACATTCTGAACGCCGTTGATGCGGCAATCGAGGACGGCATGGATGTTCTCAATCTATCGCTTGGCGGCAGCTACCATGGTAACAACGACTTGCTCGCCATGGGGCTCGACAACGCAGTGGACGCAGGTGTGGTCGTGGCCGTCGCGGCCGGTAACAGCGGTCCCGGGCAAGGCACCCTCCAGTCCCCCGGGCGCGCACGCAAAATCATCACAGTCGCCGCGAGCACAAACAAGCACTTCGTCGGCCAGCCGTTTACCTACCCGGCGAGCGGCGGAACAACGATCGGCGCGGCGGTGGGTGACTTCCCGCCGTTGCCTACGAGCTCATTCGGCCTGTGGTTTAACACCCAGCTTACCGCCTGCACCAGCGTCGATCCGGGCGCTTCCGGCAATGTCGTGGTCGTCAACCGCGGTGATTGCACGTTTAGCACGAAGGTACGCAACGCGATCGCGGCTGGGGCTATCGGCGTCGTGGTGATCAACAACGTCGCGGGCGATCCGGTTGCCATGGCCAAGGACGGCGGTGGGGGCGATGACTTGCCGGCAGTCATGATCGGCAAAAACGAAGGCGCAGCGCTGCGGGCTGCCAACCCGCCAGACGCGTCAGCGGTCGCGACCTTCCAGGAGTTTGTCACTGCCAACCAGGATATCCTCGCTGGCTTCAGTAGCCAGGGCCCAACGGCGGTTGATTTTGCCGTCAAGCCTGACGTGACCTCAGTCGGTGTGAATGTCCTCAGCTCGATCACGTGCGTCGGCAAGCCGGAAACCTGTCCGGGCGACGGCACTGGGTGGGCTTTCTTCAGCGGCACGTCGATGTCAACGCCACACATTGCCGGGTCGGCGGCAGTGCTCCTGAACCTCGACTCCTCCTGGTCGCCTGCGCAGGTTAAGTCGGCGCTCGTGAACCGCGCCGATTTGGTGGTCACGGATGCCGTCACGGGCACACATGACGTCGGTCCGACCGCACAGGGCGCAGGTCGCGAGAACCTCTCCGTTTCCGCAGATGCAACGACTTGGATGGATCCGGCCTCGGCGAGTTTCGGCCGTGTCACCGTTGGTCATCCGACTTCGGTTACGATCACATTGTACAATCCAACCGGCAGTGACCAGACGTTCGCGGTCTCGAAGCTGAAATTCACTCCGAGTACCTTCGGCAACACTGTGCCTCTTATCTGGAACGCCGGAACTATCACTCCGGGCGATGATAGGATCACTGTCCCCGCCAGCGTAATGGTCCCAGCAGATGGTTCGACCACGCTCACTGTTACCGTGGCTGCGGGAATAGGCGAGACGGTCCAGGGCTGGATCAACCTCGATGGCCCGGTCGATAACGATCTGCATTTCGCGTATTACGCGCACGTCGTCCCGTAATCGGCATCGCGATGTAGTTCTACCAAACAGGGACGCGGGTAACCGCGTCCCTGTTTTTTTGTTGGCCGAAGATCAGGGCATCGACAAATCCCCGCGATTTCGGCTAAGCTGCGCTGATGATCGCAGTTTTGCGCATGCCCGAAGCAACCTACCTGATGCAGATTTTCGCCTCCGCTTTTCTGGCGGTTCTATTTCTGCAATCGGGCATTGATAAAATCGTCGATCGCCGTGGGAACCTTGAATGGCTAAGCGGACATTTTGCGAAGAGCCCACTGGCTGGAATCGTTCCCGCGCTGCTGATCTGCATCACGATCCTGGAAGTCCCCGCCGGCGCGCTGAGCGCCGTCGGCTGTGTGCTGGTAATTCTTTTGAAAGATTCTACGATCGCGTTCTACGGGGCAATTATTTCGGCCGCAGCCATCACGGCACTGTTTTTTGGGCAGCGAATGGCGAAAGATTATGCAGGCGCGGCAGTGCTTGTTCCCTACTTTCTGCTCACGCTGGTCGCAATTTATCTTCTCGCACCGCAGTGATCCGTGAGCGCTCAGCGCCAAGACTATTTCAAATCAGAACAGCTATTTCGCAAAGGGTGGGACCTCATCTGATTCTTTTCCACCGATTTTCCTCTGGAGAAAAGGGCGTCCTGTGCTTAGCTAAAATTTCAACCCATCCTCACGATAAATCCTCTGAAGCCCAATTTGGGCGAATTCTAGTGTTGGATTCTATTTAGACTATGGTTGGAACATTCGTGAACGAACCAACTGTTGCCAATCCACCAGACAATAGTCCGCGCTTGTGGGAGTCGCCTTACGTTGCGACCGCAGCCGACGCGATGAAGAATTATTCAGGGAACGCGACAAGGACTTGGTATAAGGACGGTGCTGAGCCGAATGATCCGGCTGGCAAATACGCGTTTCAGCGACTGCGCGAGACCTGGTTCACGCCTCGAATTAATCCCAAGTTTAAGCTTCACCGAGACGATAGATTTTATGCGATCGGCTCATGTTTCGCCCGTGGTCTTGAGCACTCCCTGGCAAAACACAACGTTGCTGTTGAAAGCGCCGCGCCGGAATTTGCGAACTTTCAGCCGGCCAAGAGGGGAGTATCAGCACTCGGATTTACAAACAAGTACAACACATATTCAATACTAAACGAACTTCGCTGGGCGCTTGATCCAGACGCAGAATTTCCTCGAGACTCTGTTGTTCAATTGACAAACACAACCTGGTACGACCCACACACAACCCCTACTTTAGACTTCGTGGGCCTGGAAGAGACTTTGGAGCGCCGCGCGCTGATTCAAGCGGTCACGAAACGTATACAGAGCTGCCGCGCAGTCATCGTGACCCTTGGTCTTGCAGAGGTGTGGCGCGATGTTCACGCAGACGTGTTTGTCAATTGCACGCCCATCCCATCTTTGTTCAAGACTCAACCGGACCGATATGAATTTCATCTGACTAATTTCGCTGGAAACTGGGCTAATCTGGAAGCCATATATAGATTATTGTCTCACCGCGGGCATGCTGACTTTCGCATTGTGGTCACAGTTTCTCCCGTGCCTTTGATGAACACGTTTTCAACTATGGATATTGTGGTGGCGAACGCTTGGGCCAAGTCGCTTTTGAGAGCAGTCGCCCAGGAGTGGGCCAGTGCGCATCCCAACGTGGATTACTTTCCAAGTTACGAAATTGTGCAAAACTCCGATCGTGCCGCTGTGTGGGAGCGCGATCTGAGACATGTCAGAGGCGCCGGAGTGCAGCACATCATGGACTTGTTTCTGAAGAACTATCTCGAGTAGGTCGTCAGATTCGACTAGTGGAGAACGGAGTCACGCACCGGATGCCGGTGCACGGGACATGAACAAGTAAGGCCATATAATGCCTGAAGCGGAGGTTTAATTTATTCGTGAGCGCGGACAAAGCTGGCGAGATCGTTAGACGGGCGATGGCGGACCGGAGCATATACGACGCCATGGCGGCACGCGAAAATGAAGTGTGGGGGAAAATCCTGCCGGATCGGGAGCGGTCCGAAGCTGCAATCGAGGACACAAAAGCGAGTATCGAACTTTGTGTTGCTCGTCATTTTTCCTCTCTGTCAACGCTTGCGCAGGAAAGAACACTAAAGTTTGAACACGGCCTGACTCTCGGATGCGGCGCGGGAAGGTGCGAACGCGAACTCCTCCGGAATGGAGTCTGCCGGACTTTTCATGGAATCGATATTTCAGAGGATGCAATAGCCGCGGCGCGCGAAATTGCGAAAGAGCAGAACTTGCCGCTGACTTATGAAGTGGCCGATCTGAATTTCTTAGAGTTACCGGAGAAGACATTCGATTTGGTTGTAGCTCAGACCTGCCTCCATCATATCCTTTTTCTCGAGCGGGTTGCGGAACAAGTATGGCGCTCACTGAAAGCCGATGGTTATCTCTGGATTCATGACTTCGTTGGGGAAACGCAGGGCCAATATGACCTCAAGCGCATCTCCATCATGAACCAGATTCTGGCCATTCTCCCTGAGAAATTTCGCAAGAATAAAATTACCGGCCGACTGGTGACAGAAATTAAACGTCCTGAGCCAGGGCATCTCGGCTCACCATTTGAGTCGATTCGATCCAGCGAGATCGTCCCAGTGTTTCAACGCTGGTTTACCGTCGAATGGAAACTGGAGTTTGATGCTTTCCTGCGCCTTGTTGTGCCACAGGGCACTCGCGCGGCCTATCTGGAAAATGAGGATACGAAGGCCCTGTTCGAAATTTTAATGTTGCTCGATGATTTGTGCATCAAAGAAGAGATTGTGCGACCAAGTGGCGGCCAATACCTCCTGTGTCCGAAGCCTCCTAATGAGATTCAGGAGAAGACCACTGGAGGTGGGTAATCAGGACGGCCACGGCGAACCTTAACCTTATAAGTATATCGACCGAATCGATGTCGCCATCCTAAGCCTAACGCCATCGGACCGATCGTGCCTTTTCCTAATCAGGGCGGGCCTTCGATGCGCTGCCATTATCGAGCAAATTTCCGGTAGCAAATACTGTAACGCGCTATGGTCCTGAGCACGCAAATGCCGAATGAGCCAGGTTTGACCGTCGTTAGAATTCTATGAGAGAAGTTATCAAGGCGAACTTCGCTACCGTGCCGTTCGTAGGTGGTGCCTTGTTGTTTCTCTGCGCGTTGACGTTCTATTACTTCGCGGTTCTTAGAATCGATTATAGCAAGACAATGCTACTCGATCTTGGCCCGCACCCGGACGCGACAGAATATTTTGCACAGGCTAAAGCGCTCGGGAGGAATGCATGGCCTTACATTCAGATTGGATACGATAAGCTGCCGTCGAGGTATCCGCCTGGATATCCAGTGCTGATGCTTCCCTGGCTGAAGCTGGTGCCGGGAGGAGATGTTGTGCTGGCACCGTTTCGAACAAATCAAACGCTGGGTCTGCTACTCCTTTTGGCAGTGTTTGCCTTTTATGCGTACCTCGCAATGCCGTTAACCGGCGGTTTTGCAGCCCTTCTACTCGCGACACTGCCTGGCTTCTTCACTTTCTGTCGTTCGTCACTGAGCGACATCAGCGCATCCGTGCTCGTCGTCCTGGCCTTCATGTTTAGTTACTTGGGGGTTAAGCACGAACGCCGCTGGAAAATCTATTTATCAGCGGTTCTCCTCGGTCTTTCAATAAACATTCGAATTCAGTCCCTTTTCTTCGCACCATTACTCCTGGCCATAGCTCTGCTTCCAGTGAGAGGGAGGCGCACGCAGTGGTTTCTTCATTGCGCTGCAGTTCCCGCTGCGTTCGTGTTGGCAGCCAGCCCGGTGCTGGTGTTGAACGCAATCCAGTTCCATTCACCGTTTAAAACGGGCTACGACTTTTGGATTCCATATTTTAGTGAGAACCACCTTTTCTTTTCTTTTCGCTACGTTCCGAAGAACGCCGCCGCGCTATGGAACGAATTCAGTCTAAGGCCGCTCGGATATCACACTGCGAATATTTTTGGCACCGGTACTTCCTTTGTCCCGGCCTTTATTCTTCTAACTTGTGCAGGATTGTTCTTTATTCGGTTCGACCGGTTCGTTATCTGCGCCTTTTTAGCTTCGCTGGCCTTCCTAGCTGTGATCCTAAGTCATAATTACAGACTTGTTGATGCAAGATACTACCTGCCTCTTCTGATCCTTGCAATCGCCGTTGCGGTGCTGCCAGTAACGTGGGCCGCAAAGAATCTCTTTATCGGAAGACGAATTATTATCGCTCTGGCCGTTTTTGTCTTATTTGGTGCTGCCTGCCTCGGTTATCCGTCGCGTTCCAGTTATAACACACGGGGCTTTGACCGATCGCAAGCGTGGGATGCGCTTCATTTTGGTGGTCCACCTCGCACCTCTCGTCAGTTTGCCGCTCAAAAAGATTTCGCCAGGCTGTTGAAGCGGCAACCCGGAATCGTTCTTTCCGATATTGATCCTGTTTACTTGAACGCTCTCTTCCCGCGTTCGTTCGTCGCAGCCCCAATCGACGAAAAGCATAACTACAAGTGGAGCTACACGTGGCGTTATGAGCGGCCGCAGGCTCTTGCCTTGGTCGAACACGGCTTGGAGCAGTCCATTCCGGTTTATGCCCTCTTCATTTCGCAGACCGAAATGGTCAGCAAACAATCGCGCCTGCCGGTCGTTCCTGGATACGAGTGGCACATTCTAAACAATTCGCCCGGGAAGACGACAATTCTAAAGCTTGGTCCGGTCGGATCAGAGGAGGCGGCACTACCATCGAACTAATGTGCTTCACAGCTCCCTTCCAAGCTGTCGCCCTCGGGGGTTAACTTGTGCACAAAGCTCTTCGACCTGCGTTATTTTCAGGGCTGCTTTTGCTGGCAGCTTACCTTCGAATAACTGGATTGGCGTGGGGCCTGGGCAGCGGATATGGCCATGACCGGAACTTTCACCCGGACGAATTTGTAAGTCTTAGAGGAGTTCTTCAGCTGGATTTACCAGCCGGCCGTATCAAGGCCCCTGGAGCATACTTCGAGGGAACCTTCAATTATTATCTGTGGGCCGTGCCACAAGCAGTGCTTAAGATCGCCGCTAATAAAGACGCACATCTTAGCAGTTCAACAAACACGACAGATCATTCTGATCTCCTGTATATCTGCAGGTGGATGTCGGTCGTACTCGATCTCAGTGCAATTGTCATTGTATTTCTCGCCATTAGGGAAGCGACTCAACACTTTTACCCATCCCTCCTCGGCGCACTTTGTTATGCCGTTCTCCCTATGCAAGTCATCTACGCACATTTCATGAGAACCCACATCTTGAGCAATTTACTGTGTGCCTTGGTCATTTGGCTGTCGTTAAAGCTTAGGAAATCGCCACGATGGCACGTGCTCCTTCTGGTCGGCTTAATTTCTGGTTTGGGAGCAGCGACCCGGTATCCTGTGGGAATCATCGTGATGATTCCGTGCCTTTACTTGCTATTTGATGGTGGGAGCAACTCGACAAACTCGAGCGTCCGACTTTCGGGACGGGTGAAAAACTTCGTTTCAAGCCAAGTCTGGTTGATTGGCTCGGGATTTGGAATTGGGCTATTTCTCGGTCATCCGATGCTTTTTCTAGACACATCGAGCGTCACGAAAGCGATTACCGGGGAAACGCTAAAATACGCGTCGCTACACGAGTTCACCACGAGTGAGTTCGCCAATCTATCAGTTGTCTGGAGGTATATTACATATCTCATCCCGTTCGCGATGTATCCTCTCCTGTGGCTGCTTCCCTACTGCGCGATTGTATATATCCTTTTCAGGCCGAATCTCTACAGTTCGTCCATCCCAATACTGATCTTCTCACTTTTGTACCTGTATATAATGGGGAAAGGTTATCTTGGTCCTTATTTCGCTCGCGTGACAATGCTCTTGTTGCCCGGATTTTGTGTACTCGTTGGAATTGTCTCCGCCGATTTACAGTTGCGACTAAGAAACAACCAGCTACTTGCTACTGTATTGACCGGCGCGATCGTTTTCATTCTTGTGCCATCCGTAGTCTTCGACATCGCATACGTCCGTGCCATGCAGCAAAAGGATGCTCGCCAGGTTCTTCGGGAGGATCTCCAAAAGGCAATTGGCGACGCGGCAGCGACCGTTGGCGTTTGGCACTACGGACCTTCTTTTTACACTGTAATGCCTGCCGCTAAGCCACTAAGCAGTCAAAAAATAACGGTTCAGTTACAGGAGAGCCCGGGGCAAAATGCTGATTTCTTTCTAGTGGGATTCCCCACTGAAATTGGCCCGGCGGAGATTAGGGCAACTGTTCAGCAGGTTGAGGCGCAGGGAAAATTTCAATATGCAAGAAGGTATCGCGTTCCGGTAAAGATTTTGGGACACGAGTTTAACCTCCGGCGCTTTCCTCAGGACATGACCTATCCTTTTCCAACGATTCTGCTTTTCCGAGCTCGAGCGCCAACGTGAGACTAATCACCAGATTTGAAACGTCTCTACGACGTCGACCTTCTGGAAGCCGCTACGAAGGAGTGAGGATGAAGTCGATGCCGATTTCCGAGACCCCTACCGACTCCCGAGCCGGCGATGTTCTACTACTGCCGATAGCCGGACTCGCATTTTGGACGCTCGCCTATCAAGTTGTTCTTGTTCTGAGATGGCCGGCGAAAACAATCACGTTGTGCTTCTTAGCCATAGCCATTCCCAGTTTATTTCTGCTAAGGGGGTTATGGAAGAAAACAAACACGACTCCTGGCAAATATTATCGGTTTCATTTCTCTCACATCCTGCTGGTAATTCTGGGTATCGTCTATGCAACTACAGTCCTGTTCGTGCGGCGGCCGAATCAAGATGACGTGGTCTATTTCCATAGAGCTCTGACTCAACTCTTGGACTTAAATCAACCCATCTACCTGCGTCAGACCAGTGTCGATATGGACGCGGCTGCATTTTCGCCAGTTCACCTGTCAACCAGCTATGAGATGCTCATGGCCTTTTTGGGTCACTATCTTCGAATCGATCCTCTTTACTTCTACCAGGTAGTTGGTCATGCATTTGCTGCATTTTCGCTTCCATTTGTTTTCTATTGGTGCGCCCGAATTTTTGGCTTGAACCGCTGGCTGGCAGCGGTCGGCGCCCTCCTTGGAATCGGTTTTCTACTTCTCGCTGACAAGTCATCGTTTGGCGCATTGCTTGGAGCTGTTAAGTCGTTACAGTCGGCCGATCCTGCTGGATGGGTCGGATTTTCGACTCTTTCCGGCTACATCTGGCAAGGCAAGCCGATCGTGTTGATCTTGTTTTTGCCAATGGGTCTGGCACTGAGTTACCGATTCCTCAGCCAAGGTAAATCGAGTGACCTGGCATGGCTTACGTTATTGGGCGTCGCCGGCGTCGGTCTCAGTAATCCGTCCCTTTACTTGCTCCCCGCAATTATTGGCTGCTCCTGGATAGCTTTTATCACGCTTGAACTATTCGAACACAGGTCACGAGAATCTTTATGGAGGCTGATTCGTCTTGGCCTTTTGCTCACAATTCCACTCGCGTATCCAGTCGCGATACTGGCCCTACTGAAAATGGATATAATCCCAAAGCCAGTCGATATCCACATGTTAGGACAAAGATACATGCCGTGGGGGGAAGCGGTGGACTACGCCGTTGGTGGACGTGCTGAGTACTTGCGTGACGTGGTGCTAATGATTGCTGTCCCACTGCTAATCGTGAGAGGACGCAGCGGATTTTTTCTCTTTTTTTATCTTTGTGCTGTATGGCTGTTTTGTTTGAACCCGTTGCTGGCGCGCATGTGGATGGCAAACATTCTTGCGCCGACTTATTTTCGGCTCGTTTACCTTCTACAACTGCCTTTGTTATGCACGTTGATAGCGGGTGCCGGTTCGCAGCTGGCGCAGAAAGGCAGGGTTATGAATGCCCGAGCACAAACCGTGCTGGCGCTGTCGGCGATCGTTGTCGCGTTCGTTGGCAGCTATCACGGACTTTCGGTCCTACCCAGATACGCAAGGCAGGGTATCGGTTGGAAGTCCCCCCGAGAATGCCAGTTGCTTCCCGCCAATCTTGATTTTGCTAAGGCTGCCGGTCCATACATTGCGCACGCCAAGCTGCTTGCACCGAACTGGACCGCCAGCTGTGAGTTACCGCTTCTCTTCCCAGAAATGAAAGTTGTAGCTCCTCGGCTCGTCGCCCATTATTTCGCGAACGCCGGCAATCCTGACGAAGGTATATTGCGCCGCCAGGCGCAGGCTTTTATCGAGGAAAACCCTCCTGAGAATGCCAGGCGCCTTCAACTGTTAGAGCCGAAATTTCGCCATGTGATCGAAACCGATCGCGCAAATGCAGTTGCCGTCCCCGAATCTGAAAGCCAGCGAGTCCTGGCGACGCTCAAATCAATAAACCCCGGCTGGCATCGCGTTTTGGAAGCGGGCGGGCTGGTCTTGATGTTACCCGGTAACACTGAACCAAGAGGCTAAAACCAGAAACCTGGAATGCGACAGTGACTGCCAGGATGTTACTTCGATGATGCGAACACATTCACATACCAATCCGGGCTTTCGCTGACTGACTCGGGGCGGAAGGTTACGAGGCCATGCTTCGTTATCTGATGCACGGCCATGTTTTTACTCTTCAGATTGTCTATAAGTTCAATCCAATTCGCTCCGGCCTGCTTGAGACCGTATGGCCAAAATTCAAGGAGCAACTTAGCATTGGGATTGTCCGCCAAGACACGATTGGCCCCTCGCAAAGCATGAAGCTCATATCCTTGAATATCTATTTTGATCAGGTCAACGCGCTGACCCGGTTTGAAATAATCGTTGAGCGTTACCATTTCAGTGGGAATGGCCCGGCGTGAATCTTTATCGGCCTGGTACACCCTATGATCGACATTTAGCTTATTGGAAATGTAAAGCTTAGACTCGCCGCTACGCTCTCCGACCGCAGCTTGAGAGAGCCGGACATTTGAAAGATTACGTGTGGCAACACGCAACCGCCTGAAATTGTCCGGCGAAGGTTCGAAAGAATGAACCAGCCCGGTCGGGCCAACACAGCGGGAGAGAAATTCGGAATAAATTCCAATGTTAGCACCCACATCTACGACAACAGCGCCCGGAAACAATATCTGCTTCAGTAGCTCTCGCTCCGCGCGATCAGCGCGGGTTTTATAGGCAGCGTAAAGCAGCCGATAGATGGGAAAGACGTATTGGTACAGCTTATTAGCAGCGCTATGTAGGACTGAACTCGTCGACATCAGCGTAGTATCAGGTTGCGGTACGGAAAGATTCCAGCAGAATCAAGAAACGCGATTGGGAGTCTTCGGATAACACACGCATCAGGAAGGTATCGTATTGAGATCAATGGTTCCTATCAGGCATTGATGCGTCCATGGCGATACAACGTTGGAAAAGGTATTGAGAAGCGATACCTTCGTCCAATGTGGTGTCGCTGGAAAGCGTTGTTCACGTCGAAGATAGAAGGAACGCTGCGGTGGGATCGATGGGATTTTGTTGCTCTTGCGCTTGCTGTTCTCACTGTCGTTTGGGTCTTCGCACTTAAACTTAAGACATTCTACGATCTCGGCTACTCATCGGATCTATTTGTCAGCGTTCAGGCTGCGCGGAGTTGGCTCGAGGGCCGGGGGTTACTCCATGACAACTGTTTTGGGAACGTGCTTACTATTCACACCTATTTCTTGCTTCTGCCGCTCGGACTGATTGCAAAGCCTTTCGGCGCTCCCGGCTTGCTATTCGTGCTTGCTGTGTCGGTGGGAGCGGCTTACTTCTGGGCAACGCGTATCCTGCGTCTCCTCGGAGTTGGTGAGCGCGCCGCAGTAGTCGCGTCCGGGGTACTTCTTATCTCACCGCTTTCGGTTGCCTTCTATCAAGAGTGGGCATTCGGGTTCCATATCGAGGTTCTGGCCCCGGCGTTATGTTTAGTCCTGTTTTATTTCCTGCTTCAGCAGCGGATGATCCCCTCAATCGTGACAGCACTCGCTGTCATCAGCATCAAGGAGGATGCGCCAATTGCAGCAGCAATGGTAGCAATCGTCGCAGGTGTTGAGACATGGATTTCGTCAGAAGGCAAACGCGCGCGCTCCGGCTTTAACTGGTCTGCGGCGATCATACTTCTCCTGTCGGTTTCCGCGGTTCCGCTTTTGCTCGCGATTTCCTGGTCGCAGTCTCCGACGATCTACGCTCGTCACTCGCTCGATCGACTCGGTATCGTGGCAGCAGGAAGTTTATCCAGTCCCGGAGCGCTATTCGTTTTTGTCGCCTCCAATCTTGCTCATTGGCTCGGCAGCGGCATTGTCCGTCAATGGCTGTGGGTCATGATCGTGGGCAGCTTCGCAACAATCTTGTTGCGCTCATACTATCTGGTCTTTGGTGTCCTAACAACGGTAGTTCCATGGCTCATAAACCGGAACGATCTCCTGTGGGCGCCACGATTCTTTTCGACCGAGGCACTGCTTTGGTGTGTCACGTTGGTTGGTTTTGCTTCGATTGCGCACGCTGTGCCGTCCTGCGGCAAAGGGGCGCGGATCGCAGTGCTTGCGGCAGCAATTGCTGTAGTGGCATTCTCGGCGTGGGCGCAACTCGCTCTCGTGCCGCCAGCATACAGCGCTTACCTGCTTCGTTCCGGCAGCTTCTACTCGCTGGCGGAGCGGCAGCAGGCCGACGCGGTGTTCGCGCGCTATCGCCGTGAAGGTAAGCCCGACGAACCTGTTGTTGCCTCAACGATGCTTTTCCGCTACGCGCACGACCGAAACCTCTTCTGGCTCAATCGGCTGCATGACCGGCCTGCACCGATCTGGATCCTTGGCGATAGCGCCGACTTTTACGCCCCACTTAGAATCAGCTCAGACACGATAAACCCAAGGTCTGGAATTCATATCGAAGACTATGAAGTAATTGACCGCCGCGGTCGTTTCGTGTTGCTGAGGAAGAAGGGGTAGCGTCGCAAAATGCGAAATGCGATTGGGATCGGCAAGTTACGATGGAAATCAGTCGCGCAGTTTTCGTGCAGCAGCGTGACGAGAACCAAGCACGCCGACATTCAGCGGCGCGTCAGAGTTACAGTAAAAAAGGAGGCACACGTGTGCGGAAAATAGCGGCTGAACGCGAGGTCCATAGGAAATAATGTTCGATAAAGAAAATGTGGGAGCGGCAGCCTGCGCGAGATTCCACCCGTAGCCATGTAAGATAGGGCGCTAAAAGGCCGAGTGGAAAGGGTCGCAACATCGAAGTTCTCTTTCAATCGTTGCAGCCATTCACGCCGCCGGAAGAAAATCAGCCAGGGTAGCGCGATGTTGGCCGATGCCAGCGGTCCCTGCAGTTCGCCCAGCTCCGGCGCGGAAACTCGGAAATCCACGGGTTCGTGGTGCACGTACTTAAAGATGAGAGTTGATAGGACGGAAAAAAAAGGCTCAGTCGCGATGACTTTGCCGCCTGGCTTCAACTTGCCGGCCGCACGGTTAAGAAACGCAATTGGGCTCTTCAGATGATGCAACACATTTGTGAGCGTAATGACATCAAGGCTGTTGTCTTTGATTGCGTCCAACTTGTCGATTTCGTGGCAGTCAAACACAAGGTCGAGATAATCCAGATTAAGCACGTCGCTCGTAACAACGTTTGAGAGAAATTGTTTCAGGGGCGAAGTACCGCTTCCTATTTCTAATATCGACAGCGCCGCCGGATTGGCAAAGTCCTTAAACTGATCACGATAAAGTTCGCGATACCAGCAAAGAAGATTTTTATTGGCGCCGAGATGCGCCCGGTTACGCAATGTTGCGGCACGATCCTTCGCCTCCTCGCTTTGCACAATGATCGTGCTACTCATTTGACGGCGCGGATATAGAGCGAGCCAGCAAACTCCGAAATCACTGGCACATTCTCGAGAACGCGGCCCAGGGAATTCAATCGATCAACTAGGGGAACCGGCGTTTTGGGATGCAAGAAATCGAACGGATCAATTCGAACTTCACGATATCCTGTTACTTCGAGCAGATGCCGAAGCGGCCATCGGAAGAATGCGGTCTCATCCGGTGAGTCGCCAAGTTTTCGCTTAACCCAGGGGACATTCTTCTGTATCGCGATCTGAGGGTTCAGCATGTTTGGTTCTGTAAAGTAAATTGTGCCGCCTGGCTTTAGCACCCGATAAATTTCGCGTAATGCGGCTTCAATCTCGAGGTGATGTAAAACCGAGCTACCCACGACAGAATCAAAGAACGCGTCAGGGTAGCTCATTTCATAGGCGTTCTGGATTTCGTAATGAACATTTCGCGCAGAACAGATGGCTCTCGCGACTTCCAGTAGCTCAGGTGAGACGTCAATCGCGACAATGTCTGCTCCAGAGCGGGCCAGCTCCCGAGTGAAATAGCCAGTGCCGCATCCCAGCTCGAGCACTGTCATTCCCACCCCCAAATGACCGCTGAGCATCTTGACCCGCCGCGCCCAGCGCAGTTTACCGGCTGGGCTTTCCCAATTCCAAATCTCGCCTGCTCCATGTTCCGCCAGGAAGCGGCCGTGTTGAACTTCTTTGGCAATGCGTTCTTGCATTAGAAAATTTTCAGGTAGCGTGAATTTGAAGCTCGCACGGCCTTCGTCGGCAGGTCTGAACATTCGCGACCTAATACCGACTTAATATCCGAGTTTTAACTTCAAGAAGCCGTGCCAGCACATCTTTAGCATTACAAGTCCGTTCCGAAAGACCTTGGTCATTTTCGTGGAACCATAGATGCGTTCCTGGTAGTGGACGGGCAAGTCCAGAATTTTAAGGTTTAACTTTGCGGCGCCAAATAACAGTTCATAGTCTCCCCAGTGGTCCTCGGTTCCCCAGCTTCCGAGCATTGGTTTAATCCGCTCCCAGTCGGCTCTCCAAAGGACTTTTGTGCCGCATAGCGTGTCCTTTACCCGTTGCCCGAGCAGATAGGTGAAAGTGACGCTGAAAAACTTGTTACCCAGCATGTTTGCTCCGGTCATTGCTCCTTTTGGAACGGGATAGACCAAGCGCGATCCGTTGACAAACTCCGCCTGGCCCGAAACGATAACATCGATGAAGAACGGCAGCTCTTCGGGAATCGTCGTCAGGTCGGCATCGAGGATCATCAAAATATCGCCTGTCGCTGCGTTGAAACCAGTCCAGACGTTTCGCGACTTACAGACTCCCGGCCCGTGCTCAAGACGAATGTTCTTCTCCGGATATAACGACTGCACCCGCAATACTTCTTCAGCGGTACCGTCGGTTGATTGATCGTCACAGAAAATTATCTCTGTGCGGCCCGCTAAGGGCGGGATGCGCCGAACGGCGTCTTCCACATTTCCCCTCTCATTTTTACAAGGAATAACGACTGATACGGAAAGCTCTTTTGACGCAACCGACGGTGGCAACATTCGCGCGACGACCACCTGCGTCATGCAGAGTTTGCTCAGAAACGGCAAGCGCGCACAAAACCGATTAAAAAACACCGACAGTAACGGAAAATATTTCGGCAAAATGACGATTCGATGCGTCTCGAGAGCCTCAAAACCGGCGAGTTTCAAGAGATTGCGAATATCCGCTGTGGAAAGCCAATTCTGCTCGGTACGCGGAACCTTCATCCCGACCCACTCGGCAAAGGTGACAAGCGGTTCCCAAAGATGATTGTAAGTTGTTACTAACACGCGCGTCTGTCTTTGACAAAACGGCTTTAAATTGCGCAGGGCTTGAAGCACATCCACGGTATCGCCGATATCGTTGAAGAGGATGTAATCAAATTTGTCGCCTGGTCTGAAAGCCTCCTGGAACTCTTCCTTGTCTGGGAACGCGACCGCGAATTCGAAGGATGGATTTCGTTGCTGTGCGATTTCCACAATCTCAGCGCAGATGTCAATGCCTTTGCCCGTATTTGGCTGGACAACAGCCAAAAGATCGCCGGTGCCGCAACGAACCGAGAGGACCTTTTTGCGCGGCTCTACCAAAAAACGAAGAAGCCTGCTTTGCAGTTCATAATAATATCTGTTGCGGTTGATCCAATCCTGGCGGTGCGAGGCGATCTTCGCCAAATGGCGCCGTGTTCGCTCGCGCCTCTCCTCCAGGGCGGCTGGTCCCCAGCTATCCGTGCGAGGTTCGCACTGGTTTAGAAAAGCGCCCATACTGCCGGTATCATTTAATCGCGAATTGACTTTCCCTGAGCCCGCAGCAGCGTTTTGCACAGCAGCTTCCTTCAAGTTCGGCGTCACTCCAAGTTGCACTTAAAGATCGCGTAAATCGCTCACATTGGTATCTCGCCAAATGGCCTTTGCACTTTCTTCGTAAATCTGGCCGCTGTAAAACATTCCGACTCCATTGATGACCATCGGCTCACGGTAATTTTAGATCGTGGGGATTCTTGACGGCGAGATAGGCCAGGCGTTTCAACTCCCATCGTCCCCGCGTCACTGTGTCGAGAATCAGTCCGCTTGCCAGCGAAAGAAAGGCCAGAAGCATCAACCCAGTCGAAAGAACAGCAGTCGGCAAACGCGGGACAAGCCCAGTCTTTAGGTATTCAAGCACCACGGGAACTCCAAGTCCCAGCGAGAGTAGCATTAGGAAGGCGCAGATCGCTGTGAAAAATACCAGGGGCCGTTCTTCTCGCACGAGTCCTGCAATTGCAAAGAGAATACGAAGCCCATCGCGCCATGTATGAAGCTTGCTGATAGACCCGTGGGGTCGTTCCTTGTAACGCGTGTTGACCTCCGCGACTGGCATGAGAAGGCGCCCTGCGTGTACGCTCAACTCCGTCTCGATACTGAAGCCTTCGGCGGTGACAGGGAAGGATTTGACGAATCGTCGGGACATTACCCTATAGCCAGTCAGCAGATCCAATACTTTCAGTCTAAACATCATCACAGTAAGGCCCGTCAAAAGCCGATTGCCGATCACGTGACCGGTTCGATATGCGCTGCCGCCAACCGCAATTCGCCGGCCGGAAACCACATCGAGTCCATCGTTCACGAGCGTCAGGACGAGCGCAGGTGCAGCCGTCGCGTCATACGTATCGTCGCCGTCTACCAGGATGTAGATATCCGCCTCGACATCGGCGAACATGCGCCGAACAACATTGCCTTTGCCCCGCCTCATTTCGCTGCGGACAATGGCGCCAGCGGCGCGAGCCACCTCAGCTGTTCTGTCTTTTGAATTGTTGTCGTACACGTAAACGTCGGCGCACGGTAGTGTCGCTTTGAAATCGCTCACGACCTTGGCAATTGCCGCTTCTTCGTTGTAGCAAGGAATGAGCACTGCTATACGCGCGAGTTCGCTCATTGCTCGTGTTCTATTGCCAGTTTGATTGGACCCGACCGATGCCGGCCGCTCAGATACGCTTTCATGTCAAGGATTCAATCGGTCCGTCGCAAGATGGTGATCATGAAAATAAACTCAGGCCGTATTCGATGCATAGAACGAGCTCTCGAAAACGCAATTTCGTCAAAATTCTATTGCCGACCCACCTCGCGGTATTCGGTTCGCGCTGGCTTCAAAGAGCGTCCACGCGGCCGATATCATTTAATGGCGAATCGCTGAGCGCGCTGCAGAATTTTGCACAGCGGCCTCCTTTATACTCTGCGGCGCTCAA
>Ga0209375_1001130_pt1 | contig 20671 bp, 13 predicted proteins | sample GraSoiAngelo_131_FD_185888 | JGI IMG/M metagenome (GOLD analysis project Ga0209375, IMG submission 185888) | Grasslands soil microbial communities from the Angelo Coastal Reserve, California, USA - 14_0929_02_30cm (SPAdes) (version 2) | ecosystem: Environmental > Terrestrial > Soil > Grasslands ... | reverse complement strand
TGATGCGATTATGAACATGCCTAGCAGTACGCCGATGGCGGTCCAGTTGATCGCCGAGAAAAGTTCGGTCTCGCTAAGGACCCCCGTGCCAACCATCAAGGTGGCGCCTAGGACGGCAGCCGATGGCTTGTGGAACTTGTCCGAGAGTATGAGACCATAGATCCCAAAGAAGACACCGACCACAAGAACGGTGACAGTTGTCGAGAGAGCCAAATCTCTCGCTCAGTCAGACATATCTGATAAAAAACCTCACCAAGAGCTCCGATGCGATTCAACCTAACGAATCTTAGCTAAGCAACTTTGGAGGTTCGGGGGGCATGATTTCTCCCCAACCGAACCGCTTGAACGCAATAAGAAACGGTGTGGCAGGAGTCGTTGTGATAGTTGGACCAAGAGAAGTCAAAGAAGACCAAGTCCATCTCAGAGACGTGAAGACCGGACAATAAAGAAGGGCACCAGCTTCTACGCTTACCTAGGAACCGAGATGTTGTATCAGACCACTGTCGGCTCCTCTTCGACAGACTACATTTTCCGGGAGGGATGCGCATTGGAAAGGTCACCGGGACCACTACGAGCTATTATCAGACTCATGCCCTGGGCAGCACTCGGCTCGTGACTAGCTCTTCCGGCAGTGTCACATTCGCTGACGACTACAAGCCCTTTGGACAAGACATCGGGACACCTACCAGGTCAGAAGTTTACAAGTTTACGGGCAAACCTGTTAGCCGGACGACAGGTTCTACTACGAGTACCAACGCTGGTATGACCCGTCCACTGGTCGGTCTATCAGTCAGGACCAGTGGGGCGGAGTGCTCTCTATTGCTCAGAGCCCGAATCGTTACGTGTTTGTTGGGAATACTCCAACGGTGCTCACTGACCCGACAGGAACCTGCCTGGCAGGAGTGTGGCGCGGCCCGAAAACAAGGCCCGCCCCCGCCCATCGAGCTCGCAGCGCAATAGTCCGAAAACCCCCCCACATTTTCTTAGATTCCGAAGTTATGAGACACGATGGCTCTCGACCAATGACCCGGTAGTCCAAACTTGCAGTGTGGAGCCTCGGGCGTAGGATCAAACGCAAGTTCAAACCCCTCATTGCTTCAAGAGTGCCTCCAGTCCGTCCAGACTTTCTTAGGATGGCTCTTCGGTTCGGAGGTCCTTGAGCTGCATGGGCTCCTCGTATATCGATTCCACAACGACCCGTCGAATCTGTTGGGAGCCTCAGGCTTGCTGTTTTTTCTCAATTTCGGTCAGGTTAGCGTTAAATATTCTACGCCGCGCCGACTCCCTAACGGGTGACGGGTGACATTTCCTGTTCCCTGCTGGCGAGATGAGAGGTTGAGTAACGGCGACAATGGCTATGTTAGAATGGTCCATCCGGGCCATCGAGCTAGAGTAGTCGACCGTTTGTTGAAAGGTCTCTTTCTCATTCTACTGACCATGATTGGATTTGTGTCTGGCCTTCCGCTAGTCCACGTCACTGCGGGTCCGGCGAATGATCAGACCGGCCCGACCAATAAGGGCTCAAACACTGGCTATAACGGAACAGTCCCTATTCGCCAACTTGGTGCAGATCCTGTTCCCAATCTTTCTCTACCAAAGACCATCGTGTCCGGCGTGAATGATTTGGTCGGAGCCGACGGAGTGATCTCCAGTTCCTCCCAGAACCTCACACTGTACAACTCGGCGATCCGGATGAGGCTCTTGGGTACGCCGAATCCTCATGATGTGCTGTTGGATAGAGGAAGCAGGGTTGTCAGTTCCTACTCCTTCTGGAGCGTCCAAGTATGGCTCAACGGGTCATGGGAGTCCCTCGTGCCCTCCTCGAATAACTTCACATTGCTCGGCACAAACAAGACTGGCACCTTCGTCGTCAGGACGATGCAGGTAAGCAATACAGGGCACTCCGGCGTGTTGAGCGTCGTCTACAAAGCGACTTCTGCGGGTCCGTTGAAATGGGACCTAGCGTTTACTCCCAACCTAGCAGGCCAGTACAGACTGCTCCATATCTGGGAGAACATCACTAGTTACCAGATGCTGTCCGCTTCGGAACAGTTCCGAGCCAGCCTGTCGGGTGCGAATTATACTCTTTTGTGGGATGATGTTCCTACCTCGTACTACTCTCAGGCAAACGTGACCTCAGGACGGTTCTTGCTCTCAATAAACTTGGGAAGCCTCACCGGGGGATCCAATGTCTTGGTGGATCCCAGCATTGTCTCGCAGAGTACGAGCCTGTACGCGACGGCCTGGTCGTTTCAGAGAAAGGTATTCTTCGAGCCCAAAGGGGGCTACTACTTCGTCTTCTACTATAACGGCTCGACTGTGTCATACCGTTACTCGCATGATGGTGTGAATTGGTCTCTTGATCAGCCGATGCCTTCTGGGTGGCCGGCCTACATCGACAATTCGACTTCGTCCCTCGCGGTCCTGGGTTTGGGACAAAGTGTCATCATTGCTACAGGTGACAAAGCCACTTTTACTTCCACCTCTGGTTCTGTGGGACTTAGATATGCGAACGGGACGATATCAGGACATACAATCTCCTGGAGCCCGACAAAGGTAGGAGTTAATATCACCAGAACCGCCCCCTACGGGAAAACAATCACTATCGGTATCCGTCTAGTCAACCTGGCAGCTAGCTCGAACGGTCTGATCGCCTTCTCCTACAACTGGTACGCCAGTGGTTATCAGGTGGGATGGTGTGACTCATCCAACGCGGTCTACTCTGAGAGCGGAAGTGTTCTCAGCTACGGCCAAACTTTACTGACACTTCAGTGCAATTGGGACCTTGTAGGCGGAGCCGGGTACGATGCTCTACAGTACCGAACTGTTATCGCGCCCTATAATGCGAACGGGCGCGTGAGAGTAGTGTCTCAGGCCCACTTTGGCGCCAAAGTCGAGCTGCTCTCGCAGTGGATGGATCCGAACGGTTCTCACGGCCCACTTGAGATTGTGGAAGCGTCGTCTGTGAAGGATACCGACGACCTTTCCGCTGTCGCCGACGCGAACTATGGGACGAACCTTGTCTATCGTAACGCCGCCGACAACAACATTACCTACGCCTACCGTTCTACGACGGGCTCAGGCTGGACCTATTCGAAGAACATCCTCTACGCAGGATTGGACACTTGGCCCACGCTTACTCTGGACTACTCGACGAACGACCTATACCTGTTTGGCGCAGACACGCCAAACGGACGAGTAATAATGATCATAAAGACTCCATCGGGATCATGGCAGGATAGCTTGTTCTCATACCCCGTCGCGGGCCTGCCTAGTAACGCTCTGGCATATCTTGGATCAAATCTTGTCTCTGCTAGCGCCACCAACTCGACCTCGATCGCCTTGGTCTGGACCCAGCTGATGGGGAATGTATTCCGGGTCGGGTTTGCCTCGATTCCTATTCCGAACGTCTGGTCCCCCTACTCTTCCCCATCGGATCCGTGGGATGGGAATGGTCTCGCGCCGTACGCGCAGTACTTCTCAAACATGGGCGAGTATGTTTCGCCCAGTTCGGGGATGCTGACCGTTCGGCAGACGGATCTCAGCATCCCGGGAAGGGGCCTCGATCTCGCCTTCACCAGGGTCTACACCGAGCCCTACAGATTCCTGAACGGATCGCCCTACGGCTACGAATACTATCCGTGGGCTGCTATCGGTAATGGCTGGCAGCTCAACTTCCCATGGATGGAGAACGGGGGGAATGCATCTTATATCCATCTCTGGGATGGTGAAGGCTACCGGATACCGTCCGGCTTCTGGACCGGCACAGGGTCATCCTTCGAGAACCACCAAGGAGAGACTTTCTGGATGACAAGGAATAGTACAGGGATTTTTCTCTACGACGAGTCAGGCAAAGCAATCCTCTTCGATCATTCTAATCTGAACAGATTGACGAAGATCGTTGACTCGTTAGGCAACAATGTAACTTTCAGCTATGGGACGAACAGCCAGATCTCAAAGATAACCGACACCGTCGGGAGAGTCTTCCAATTCTGCTATGGCAACGGGCTGCTTCACAGCATCAATCAGACAACGGGCACGTGTACGAGCAGCGGCTCGGTAAGGGGGCTCGTCTTCGGCTACAACAGCTACAACGACCTGATGAATGTCACGGACCCGGCCGGGAGGGTCACCTCGTACAGCTACGACTCAAGCCACTGGCTCTTAACAAGGATAACCTATCCGACCACATGGTACGACACCTACTCGTACACAAGCTTTCTCTCGGGGACGCAAGCCTACATTTACAGGGTCAACTGGCAACGAGTAAACGCCACCCAGTGGACCCCCGTCCGCTCCTTCCATTACACCTACACTCTAGGCGCTGGCGACCAGGTAAACAATTCCACGGTCGCCACATATGATCGCAGCAGCTCACAGGCTCTAAGCTACACCTCATACGCTTTTTCATTCGCGGGCGTAGCCTGGAACATCACAGACTCGAACCATAGTCTCGTTCGCGGGGAGCTGCAGCGCTTCAACGTCCACGGCCAGATACCGAGCGATACAATCATTGTTACCGATAGATCCAATACGGGCTGGCCTCCTGGCAGCTACACGAACTATTACAGCTACGATCTCTGGGGTAACCTGATATATAGTCGGAACACAATATTCCCGCAGCCTATCTACTCTTATGATCCCGGACCTTGGTATCACGAGAGCTTCAGTAGCTACTACAACGACGGACTTCCACCGGCCTTCAACGCTTTCCAGGATAGCTTCAGCACAAATCAAGGAAGTTCGCCTGACAATTCCTGGAACGTCACAAACGGCTACTGGATAGCTAACAGCGGAATCTACAACGGGACGGAGACCAGCGGCCCTCAAGAAAGCATTTTCTCATGGTTCAATATTGGACGGGCTGACATATCGATTCAAGCCAGGGTCTACGTTAGCAGAAAGGTCAACGCCTCAGACCAGAGAATAGGTCTCATCACCCATTACTCTGGCAGTGGTATATACAAGTGGGCTCTTGTCCTGCATAACAGCACAAGCGGAATGAGACTCTCCCTGCTCGATGAGAGTGTTACATGGGTCGTTGAGAATCCCTGCACCCTAGTCTACAATACGTGGTACACCTTCAACTTCACAACCCACGGGAAGACCGCGACCGGCTGGGCCTCCGCTCCAGGGGTCGGTACTTGCACCGTATCAGGCGCATTCCCGTCTGACAGTGTCGCCACTGCCACTGGCTTCGGACTTTACGCTGGAGGATACTCGGCCCTCTTCGACAATGTCACCGTAACAACCGTCTCCAGCTTCATCACCGGGACAAGCTTCACCAACTCTTTTATCGGGAACGGGGCTCCGAACAGCAACACCCATTCAGCCATGGCAGGCACCGCCCAGCTGCAGAATGGCACCGGGACGGTACCGATCGAATCGTATTACAGCTACTATCCGTGGGGAGGTCTCAATCAGACCAGGTCAGGTCACGGGTTCCCGGCCATGGTCGACGACTCTTACACGCCATTGTCTTGGACGTACTGGAGTCTCGGCGGGTCTTCCCAGTACGACGCGTATGCTCAGCCTTTCTCGAACGGTCTGGCACTAGCCTACCCCCATCAGGCCAGCTTCATCCTCTACGCGACCTCTGGCAACCCGTCGGGACCGCTGTACGCTGAGCTATGGTCGAACGCGAACGGGCCCAGTACAATGCTGGCAAAGTCGAATCCTATAGACTCGTCCACGCTAACGGCGACTCCGTTAAGCTACACGTTCGCGTTCCCCGAGCCTCTCAGCATTCTCGCTGGCGGGACCGCCTATTACATAGTCATCGACGGTGCCGGTCTCTCCCCATCGTCGGGCTCAGTAGGCGTCCAAGTTGACACCTCCCAAGGAACCAGGGGAAACATCTACCTCCGCCCGACCAACTCAGGCTGGAGCGGTCTATACACGCAACGAGCGACCTTGACCTTCTCCGTAATTACGCAGTCGTGGCTTTCAACCTCTAGGAGCTACGACTCCTATGGTAATCTTGTGGCGCTCGTAGATGCAACGAGCAACTCTACCTCATACTCCTACTCTACAAAGTATCAGAGCGCCTATCTCACAAGCCGGACTCGGACTGACATCCCGTCGGGCCGCTTAATCGTCAGCTCCTACGGATACAACTTCACGACGGGAGTGATGACATGGTCTCAGGAGCCCGACGGCTATGGCACTGGGAATTTCAATACAACATACAGCTACGATATTCTCGGCCGGACCACGAGGATCGTGTATCCGACAGGCGACTATGTCGCTTACAGCTACAACGACAGGCTAGACTATGTTGACGTTACGAACGAGGATGGAACGCACTCGCGACAGTTCTACGACGGGCTGGGCAGGCTCTCGGTGAGCGAGAGGTTCCTGTCATCCTCGACGTATAATGAGACTTATACATACAACTGGCAGGATAAGACTGTCAGCCGGACTGACGTGCTTGGACACCTTTACACTTACCAGTATGATCCGCTGGGACGACTGACCCAGACCACAGAACCCAACGGCAACTTCACACAGATCCTCTACAATGACGTACGGGGATGGGTCAGGCATATAGACGAGAACAATCTGGGTCCTGCATCCTGGACCCTCTATACTTACGACCGAATGGGCCGGCTGATAGAGACTGACGATCCTCCCACGCTCACCTCTGGTGTCAACTCGGCTCTCTACTATTACGACGAAGTGGGAAACCTGCGAAGGGTCTGCTTCGTCAGCTCCCAGTTCATCTGTGGACAGACTGGCAGCCAGCCGACATTGTACACCTACGACAACACGAACAGGCTGGCCGAGGCTCAGTATCCGGACAACACAACCGAACTGTACATGTACGATAACAATGGCAATGTTATCGAGAAGACTGATCGGAAGAGTGTTCAGGCAGTTCTCTCATACGACTCCCTCAACCGCGCAATCGAGGTATTCTACCCAGGCCCAGTTGATGGTTTCAGCTACTCCTACGATAACAACGGGAACCTCCTCTCAATAACAAGCTCGAATGCTTCCATCTACTACTCCTATGACTCCAGAAACAGGATCGTACAAGAAAAGTACTCCACCATAGTCTCTCCAAACACCAGCACCTACAATGTCAACTTCACCTATCGTGGTGAGACCCTTTCACAGGTCTCCTACCCGGACGGTTTGAAGGTAAGCTACTCCTATGATGCTCTGGACAGAGTGACCAGCGTGTTCAAGTCTGGTAGCTCGTCGAACTATGCCTTGTTCTATTATTATCCCACAGACCGGATCAAGAGCATCACGTACGGGAATAACCTGTACGCCAACTACACCTACGACAGCCTGTCCAGACCGTCGAAAATAACTGTTACAAAACCAGGGAACCATGGTACCAACACGACTCTACTATCGCTAAACTACAATTACAACAAAACAGGAACAGTCGTCTCGGTGAGTGGACAGGTGAACGGGGTTACATCGAATGAGCAGTACAAGTACGATAATCTCCAGAGACTCACCAATGCTACCCTGACAAAGGGCACGGCCCAGACGACTCTGTCATACCAGTACGACAGTCTGGGTAACAGGCTCTGGCAGAAAGTAAACGGAACTCTCACAACCTACTCCTACAACTCAAACAATAACGAACTCAGATCGTCCTCAAGCAGCACAACGTCAACCGTCTACTCCTACGACGCGAACGGCAACCTGTTTACCAGGAACGTCACAACGGGTAGTACGATTCACTGGGTCTACGCATGGGACCCTACAGGTCATCTGGCAAAAGCATCCAATGACATCGGGGTCCAGGGCGCCTACGCCTATGATGCGAACAGTCGTCTGGTAGGGTCCAAGGAAGGAACCACAACGACCTTCTACGCCTACCTGGCGACTGAGACATTGTATCAGAGCATTGTCGGCTCTTCCTCCACAGACTACATTTTCGCTGGTGGAATCAGGATATCGAAAGTCACAGGAAGTACTGTCAGCTATTATCATGCTGACAGTCTGGGTAGCACCCGGCTGTTGACCAGTTCTTCTGGAAGCGTTCTCTTCGCCGACAGCTACCAGCCCTACGGACAGGACAATGGAACACCCACCGGCAGCGAGGCCTACAAATTCACCGGCAAACCTGTTAGCCAAACGACAGGTTTGTACTACGAATACCATCGCTGGTACGACGCGTCGACCGGGCGGTTTGTGTCCCAAGACCAGAAAGCGGGCCGACTGTCCGACCCTCAGAGCCTCAACGGGTACATTTACACGATTGACCGTCCCACTTCGCTGGTAGACCCTACAGGACAGGACAGTTGCAATATTTGGAATCCATCTACTTGGGAAGGGTGCGCCAACAACTTCGTGCAGACTGCCAACAATGACGTTGTCCAACCGGCCGAGAATTACATCAACACGAATATTGTTCAGCCTACTTTGAACAAAGTTGTGACGCCTTTGCTGAACAACGTGGTCATCCCAATCGTAAACAACGTGGTGGTTCCAATTGTGAACAATATTGTCATTCCTTATGCAACGGCATACTACAATGGGCTGGTAGCCACCTACAATGCGCTCAATTACGCTGGAAACCAGTTATGGAATGGATACCAGAGTTTCCGGCAGGCCGATAACAACTTCCGACAGTGGATGTCCCACTCAATCAATCAAGACTGGCAGGGCTTTACCTACGATATTACGCATTTGCAAGTCACGAACTGGAATACACTATTGACTGGAGTTGGATTCTGTGCTGGACTGGTGGGTCTTGCTGTCGCTTCATACTTTCTGCTGCCTGAGGTCGCAACGGCTGAAGCAGGTGCTGCATTGACAACCGCGGCCGCTGGAGGCGAACTAGGATTTGCGAGTGGCATGACGGATCTCGTTTCGTTGGGGATACTCCTAGGAGCGGGCTGTGTCGGGGACATTGGGAGCTCTATTTCTATAGGGTAATGGCCAGAGTACGAGTTGTAAGCTAGCATCAAGTAGGGTTGGTGTGGAACAAGGTTGGGGTGGAAATTGGGCACAGTCTTCATGCTCGCATGGCTTACGATCATCCCATCCTTATTGTTTGGAGCAGTGCTAAACCAACTCAAGCTCATTCTTGGCTTCACTGGCACTGTTTGTATAATGGTCTACGTCGTAGGGAAGGGGATCGACATAGAAGCGCCCAAGTTCTTGGCCGCGAGGAATCGGTTGATTGGTACGTTGATCTTCATGGCGGTGGGGGTCGCTGTCGCGTCGACCGGAGCTCTGGAGGCCACTCTTCAGCCTTCGAACTTGTTAGGAGTCGATCTTGAAGTAGCTGGTGCCATAATGCTTGTGATTGGGATCGGAGCGATGATTACCGCATTAGCTATCGCTCCGCGGAGTTGACATCAGGCCAGCTTTTGCCGATTGCCTTGTTCTAGCTGCTTTCGAAACTGTTTCAACTGGTTTAGTTCATCTTCGAGGACTGTTAGCTTGGCCTCTAGGACCCGCTGTCTGTCGAGTCTAGCTTCTACGTCTGCAACTTCCTGTTGTGAGTCTCATTTTCCGCTCTCAGCTGAACTGGCTCGTCGACGCTGAGTCTGATGAACGGATACGATCTCCGATATATGTCTCGAAGCTCTTCCACGTTCCGCTCTGTGTAGTGCTTGGCTCGGGTCCCAGCAAAGTGGCCCTCGATAATCATCTTCTTCTCATGATCAATGTTCGCATCATCCAGTGCGTTCTCGAAGTATTTTCTGAATCCGTGACATGTCTGAATGTTAGGATCCAATCCAGCTTTTCTGCCGCCGCGATGAATAGCCGCCCAGACACCGTAGTAGCTTCCAGGAATCAGTCTAGCATCGGGTCTTGATTCGACGATGCCCTCTTCGATGCATTCTCTGAGTAGTCCGACTGACCCTGGTCCCAAGAACGTGTAGCCTGAAGCCTTCTTGCCGACGTAGAATCGAGGCTCCAGACGAATTGCAACTGGTATCGTTCCGTTCTCTAGGTCCTCCATTAATGGCGATACTTCAGGTCCATTAGGACGTGAGAGCGGAGACCCGACTCTGTAGCCATTACTACGAAGAGTCTCTGATGCTTCTTCCTCAGCTGGCCGAGGAGTCTCTGAATCTCCTCGCGCTTGTATCCTCGATGCCAGGCCTGAGACACGTACTGGAGATCTGTCTTGAGCAGACTATTGTAGCCGTTATGATGGAGAAAGCTACGCAACGCGACTCGATAACAAAACTGAGTAGCAGGCTTGAACTCCAGAGAGGTCCTGTCGATCAGGTCTTGGACCTCCACAGGCTCGACTGTCTTGCACCATTCGAGGAATTGTCTTGGTGATTGGCCTGTTAGAAGCCGGAGTCGATTCAGATAACTTGGATATCTTTTCTGAGTTAGCGAGGCCTTGTTTCGAAGCCAGCGCTCAACACACGGAGGTCTCTGAAAGTATCTTCTGTCTCCGGATACAATTCGAATATCAGGCGTCCGGTCCCTAGTCTATCAAGATCTTCAGGCAAAACAGGTTCTTGAGATCGTACAATCATCGGATGTTGTATTTAGCTCGGACAGGTCGAGTGACAGGTTTACAGGCAAACCTGTTAGCCAAACGACAGGTTTGTGCTATGACTGCAAGCGCGGGTACGACCCGTCGACTGGACGGTTCATTAGTCAAGCTCGGATGTTTGCCAATTATCCAGGCCGCAGAGCTTCATGCACGTTTCACGCAGGCTAAGCCTAGAAGGAGAAAGATGGAACTGGCTCCCCACAACATAAGCAAGTTGCTGAAAGCCCAAGCTTGTAGCCGACACTGTGATCTGTTTCTCAGATCCGGTGGGCAGCTGCTGCTCTGGAAGGAGGCCGCGTTGTAGTCAGCGTAGAATGCAAGGTTGATCGAGTAGACCAAGAGACCAAATACTGAACGCGAGCAGGATGAGGCCCAGCAGCCCCAACGGGCGGATGGCTAGAAGGCTTCTGCCCAGATCTAATTAGGAGTGCCGATATGGGCAATCCTGTGGAAACCCCTTTTCCGGTCATCCTTCGCCGCAAGCTACTGTTGGCTAGGCACAGACAATGACCATTGACTGCGAAGAATTTTCAGGCACATGGGTACTTCCAATGAACCGATAGGCTGAATAGTAGTCTTCGCGACGATACCCTGAGTATTCTATCAATGACCAAGAAGAAACAGAGAGAGACCCGTCTCTGGCAGTTCGACCCGTCAGTCTTCCAGCCTGGACCCAAAGCCAGCATGCTAGAACGCTTCATACTCAGAAATGCTAGGTCCATTGGCAAACACGGTCTCTATGCTCTCGCCTTCGCTTATCCGATCATCCTCGTCACCCTTGGAGTCGTGTTTGGTGGTCTCGTCTTCTGGACCAGTCTCGTCGGCTCGATGGCCCTATTCTGGCTTGTCATAAAGAGGGCAGGCTATTCGGGAAACTTCGCATCATGGGACATGGGCTACAAATCATTCTTGGGGCTAGGCGCAGCTTTCGGCATCTACGCAGCCCTCATCTATGGACTGATCCACATCGGACTCTGGGTCGTTCCCATATTCGGAGGAATACTCATCATCGCACTCGTACTCGGGATCAAGATAAAATCGAACCAGTAGACTCTGACCTGCCCAGTCTTCTGGCCAATCGGTACGAATAGTCACCAGCAAGAACTATACGTTTGTATTGCAAGTAGCTAGTGATCGAAACAGAACGATTACAAGAGTCCTCTAAAGCCGAAGTAGGCAAAATAATATTTACGATCAGCAGTCGATAATTGTCAGTGGGACAGATCGCCTCGCGAACCAAGTAAAGCTCAGCCTCTTCTTCTCCTTGTTGAGAATGTTTAGTGCGACCATGTTCGACGCTTTCCCATAGGCGTAGCCATCCTCTAGTGCCGGTGCCCAAAGCCAGTGCCAGGCTAATGGTGCTACGGATACCCCCGGATAGCTGCTCATGCCTCCGATGACCGGAATGAAAACCGTCACCAATGGTACGTTGTCGACGATCTGGCTGATCAGAGCCGTAGTCCAAAGGACCAATGTTACTGCGACGGCTAGGTTTCCGCCCGACTCCTGAAGCCGCCAGCCCCCCAGCTGGACTAGCAGTCCAGTCTTGGCGAATCCTGCAATGACGACCGTTCCTCCTTACTATCTTTTCTCGCCCTTGAGCTTTCATACCCGCTTCCGATGCACTTAATAGAACCGGCTATCCTCGTAGCCGGTTAGCCGCGTCATGCGGACGATTCGTAGGATACCCGCAATCATCCTCCTCTCTCTTAGTCTTGCAGAAGTATCCAGTGGTCTCAGCGTCAGCTCGAGTAGCCTCGGCATGTCCAATCCTCTTCTTCAAGTCGAGCATCCTCTCATCTATCGTCCAATGAGCCTCGCTAGTCCAGGCGCTCCACCTTATGTTCCCTCGGACATAAGGATAGCCTACGATTTCACACCTCTATACGCTCACAGTATCAACGGGTCTAGCACACGGATCGCGATCATAGACGCGTATGGAGATTCCAAACTCTCCAGCGATCTTTCCAGTTTCGACTCACTGACCGGCCTCACGCCAGGAAGACTGAACACCTACTATCCCGACGGCACGCCGACTCAGAAGAACTCCGGATGGGCGCTCGAAACGGCGTTGGACGTAGAGTGGGCACACGCCATCGCCCCTGGCGCTATTATCGACCTGGTCATATCGCCAGACTCTGGACTCGGACACATGTTCGACGCTATGAGCTACGTGGCGAATAATCTGACGAACGAGACGGTTCTCTCCATGAGCTTTGGGCTCTCAGAGTCTCAGTACCCGACAACAGGTGGTGCGACAATTGCTCAGATGCATCAGCTCTTCGTAACAATGACCAGTCACGGGACGACCCCGTTCGCTAGTAGCGGAGACAACGGCGCCAGCAGTTGTTGCGATGTGAGCTATCCAGCATCCGACCCTCTTGTCGTCGCTGTCGGTGGAACAACTCTCAACCTAAACTCTTCCGCCGGCTACGTCTCTGAGACGGCTTGGAGTGGGAGCGGGGCAGGCTCGAGCACGATCTTCGCGAAGCCGACATGGCAACAAAACCTTCCCGGTACGATGAGGGAGCTTACAGATGTCAGCTATAACGCCGACCCTAACACAGGAGTCCTCGTCGTCCAGAACGGGTTACAGTACGAGGTGGGAGGAACAAGCGCCAGCAGCCCACAGATTGCTGCGCTCATTGCTCTAGCTAGCGAGGTGTCAGGTGTCCGATACGGCTCGATCGGATCTAAGCTCTACAGCCTGACCTCTTATAATGATATCACCAATGGTTCGAACGGCTTATTCAGCGCCAATTCTGGCTGGGACTATCCGACCGGGCTAGGTACACCCGACGCCAGTCAGCTCATCGGCACCTTGACGGGATTGACGGTTCCAATCCAGAGCAACAGTCTCTTCCAAGGCCTGAATTTTGCGACAACTGGGAACATACAGGTGAACAGATTTAGTTCAACACTGTCAGGAACCGCGACGGTTGAGGCAATCAACGCCACTACCGGACAGCTCGTCTATGAGAAGAACTACACCTTCAGCAGCGTCCGGACGGAAAACATGAGCATGATCGAGACGGCGCACTTTCTCCTACGCATACCTGTCGATCCATATCCGCTATCCGCCGACATCAGGCTAACAGTTCAGGGGACAGCGACTACTGTTCAAGTGGAAGTGACGCGAGCGGCGAACATCTCGGGCGGTGGAACAGTCAACATCGAGGATGTCGGATTCGTTCTTGCAGAGTACAACATGGTACAGGGAACAGCGGGGTACGATCCACGGGCTGACCTGGCCGCTGCGGGAATAGTAAATGTGACCGACCTCTCAATAGTGGACCTGTACTTCAATAGCCCCGTCTTCTACTAGTGAATTCTCATAGAGCATGGAACCGCGAAATAGCAAACGAGCCCTTCATGAACTCACTGAAACGATGTGGGGATCAACGAGTCCGAATCGAATGTGATTCTGCAATGACCGCCCTGTAATCGGGGCGGCCACCGTCGTCTCACAACCCGGATCGTGTTCTCTCGGGCATTAACATGACCATCACTACTGCAGTATACTGGAAAATGGGAGGGGTCTGCTGAAGAGGAGACGTTCTTCTAGCAGTCGTAACCACCGGCCGGATAAGGCGACGCGCAACCTACAATGCTTGCGGGGTTCAGTGTTGCCGATCCTTCGTAGAGTACAGGTGGAAAATCTCCGATGCCGAGCGGCATTTGATGAGGTACCCACATGAAGGGTGAAATCCAGTCATTGTTGAAGTGGAGCGAGACTTCGCTGACCTGGTTGATGCTAACCACACCTGTTGAGGATGCTCCGATACCCTGTTGCCAGTGGGCACAGCTACCGACGGGATTCACTGGCTGGCCATAGCAGAAGACGACAGAGCTAAGCGAGTTGATCGTGACACTGGATTGTCCAGCGGACTCCCAAATGAAGAGGGCGAGATCGCCGGAACTGTGGAAGTTGATGCGTGTCGCGCTCGTGGCGGGAGCGAGACATGTGGTATTAGTAGAGCAGCCGAACCGGGTCAAAGTGTAACTGCCACCAACTGGCGGACTCTGAGCACCACTCGAGGAGCACATTCCACTACCGGAACTAGTCACAGTTCCACACTGCCAGGGACCGGAACCGACAAAGATGTGGCTTGCGATAGGGTCGAAAGTGACGGTTGTGTAGGCAGGGTTGACTGTCATTAATGCTTCTGAGAATGGTGAACAGCTGAGAGCACAGTTGACGGTGGAACCCGTGAGTGTGTACTGAGAGCTGGAGCATCCAGTAGACGTGCAGATCGCAACTGCGCTGTCCCAGGAGGAGGCGCCTGCATTAGTCCAGTAGCGCCCGGGAAGTATCGGGAGGTTGGTGAGATTCGGCAATACGAAGGGTCCGAGAGAGTTTACGCCAATGTCAAATTGGCGATTCGAGATGATTGTGATTCCTGTGATAGAAGATGCTCCAGCACCGAGGAATGCGCCTGAGCCGACCAATGAAAGATAGCTGAAGGCCACGTCGTACATGGTGACCTGCCTCCCGTCTTGGAAGAAGATGTCGTTTGGCCATGTGAACCGGTATGTGTTAAGCGTCTGCGGCGGCGCCATGTAACCCAGACCATCGTTGGCGAACTGTTGAATGAGCAGAGGCATCCAACTGAGGAGTTGAGATGGCGCTAGCGGGTTGGGCCGAGACAGAGAATCATAGACATTGTTGACGATGTAAAGATCCGGGGGAGTGCTCGCAATATAGGGGTTCACGCTTATTGGGGTTCGTGAAAGTCCTTGGCGTATCGTGCCCGCGACTGGAGGGCTAGGGTTGTACGTGTTCTGCCAGGTGAAATAGTTCGGAAGACCCACCCCAGCATCATTGATGGCTCGGATCCAGCCGTTGTTCAGATACGCGAACTGAACGGTCTTCTCGAATACCGGTAGAGTAAATGCGTTGGCGCCAAAGTAGGCTTCCGCTTGGAGGCCTAGAGCGACAGCCTGAGAGAGAGACGGTGCATTCTCCATCTGACTACTGAGACTATCATAGTTGGGGCTGCACAAGTACATGTAGTTGTTAGCACCGGAAGTGGGAAGCGCTTGCGTGGAGCAGGGTCCATTGGGTGGTTGGATGCTCGGAAGGCCTGAGACAAAACGGCTGTTGTAGTTGTAGTAGAGGCTGTCATCGAAGAATGGAACATGGCTGTAGGCTGCCGTATACATCCACCAGTTCAGATCGACCGAGGTGGTCGCGGTGGGGAAGCCTGGAAAGGCGGTAATCGGACCTTCAACCGTGTTGAGATATGTGCATGGAGTTGTGTATGCTCCGGTGAATATGTAACACATCTGTGATGCGAGGCTTTCGCCGAGCTGTATGCGAGGAGTGTCGTCGTTTCTGATGAAGAACGTGGGCTTGTTAGTTGCAGCGCTTCCACTAATGCCCGTTAGGATCGAAGTGGCCGGATTGAATCCTGTAGCTAGCCCAGCGTTGACGAAATGTTGAGCAGCAGAGTTGAGGTCTGCACTTCCAGGGGCTTGAAGCCAAGCATAACCGTTGGCTCCAGCTGCAGCTCCTAAATGGTAGGAGGTGCCTCCTGGAGCACCGACAGTACAGTTGGGTCCTAGTTGCGGGAACGAAGCGTCATAGCCGCATGGGTCGGGGGATGGTAGATCACCCGTACTGGTCGTTGGCACTGGGTTGTCGATCGGGGTGCAGGTTCCCGCGACTCCGGAGAAGTTGCAGAACTGGTTCTTGTCAAGCATATGAGCGATGCCTTGTCGGATCTGAATTCCACAGTTGGAATTTCCAAACGCGAACTGGCAGCCCCAGAAGTTGTTGGCCATCATATACTGAATCTCATAGTAGCCAATCTCGCCGACTGGAGCGGTTACCAGAAAGTTAGGCGAAGTATTCACTGAAGCACAAGTGCTAGGCAGACAAGAGCTGTCTGTAAAATCGATGCTGGGAAACGAGGACTGTAGGTTGACATACTCGGCAGTCGAGTCCGTGAAGATGTTCGCTACGAGAGTATTCATGGATGGTCCTGCGGGATACCAGAATTCGGAACAGGCTCCCGAGGAGCCCACGACCTGACAGGGTTGGAGATTCGCATGACCAGTTCGTATCGTGGGAAGCTGAAGGTTGCCAGGTGTGGAACCTGTCAGAATCGCCAGAGAGAAGACAACGGCGAAAGTTACCAATGTTTTGGCTATTCGCATTGTACACAAATCTTCCCAAAAAAATTCACAACAGCCTCAAGGGTTAAAAGGTTATCCGATGGGAAACACGTCTCAAATCCCAAGAATGATTCTGGTTCGGGTCACGTCCAGCGTCCAAGTCCTGAGTGCAAGAAGTGACGAGTCTCCCCGTTTGAAAGCGTAGACGATGTTGATGGTTCTGAGGAGCCCGACTAGGACCAGTAGCAGCCCAAGGGGAGGATAGTACAGGCTTAGCACGACTCCAAATAGCAACAGTCCAATTCCGGTCGCTAAAAAGAACCCTCGCGTAGAGAACATGATCACGAATCTCGTCGACGAGAATTCTATTGTCCACTTCGACTAGCTTCTTGAGGGCATCGATCGTGGAATTGTCTGTTGACAAGACAAATAAGTTCTTGCACGGTGCCGTATTTTTCTCTTGGGCGTGCCCAAAGTTTCTCCCTGGACCGGTGACGGGCCCGTTGTCTGTCTTGCGTATTGGTCGTTGAGGGAAAAAGAGGGGAGGGGAGGTGTTAGTCCGCGCAGGGTATCTCGTATGCGTTTAGGTTGCCGTCGAGGTCGTTGGTTGTGCTGTTGAAGAAGAAGTGCATCGTCCATAGGGCGCAGTCTGGCGCGAAGGTCGAGGGGTCGTATGAGGTCTGTTCGTTCCTCTCGTCTGCGCCTCCGAAGCTGGTGATGACGTTTCCATCCTCATTGGTCTGCACTATGGCCTGGAGCCCCGTTGTCGTGTAGCCGCCTTTGTTCGTGACATAGAAGTTGTCTCCTACCTTGGTCAGTGCTGCCACTGGAATCGAGAATGATATCGTCCTCAACAGATTTCCTGACGTGTCGATGAGATAGGATGTGTTGCGGTTGGTGATACCCGGGCCGACGCACGCGTTTGGGGTCACCCATAACGTGTCCTTCTTGAGGTTGTAGTAGAGTCCGGAGATCGCGGCGCACGACCCGTTGCCTAGGATTATCGAGGTGATGTCCACCTCCTTCACAATCTGCGGATGCGGTCCAACCGATACCAAGTACAACTCCACTTTCTTCGCTGAAGCGTCGAATGGTGCAACCCAGAGGTTAGCGCCGTCCCAGGCTAATGCTCCGGCATAGGCCTGCTTGTTCAATGTGCTGAGGAGTGTGCCGGTTGTTGAGATCTGGAAGATGTCCATCGGCCCCGTGCTCGGGTTTGAGTACCAGAGGTTGGTTCCGTCGAAGGCGACTCCTACAGGAAAGTAGATGGGATGGTTCGCGAAAGCGGGAAGATGCACATTCCGCAATAGTGTTCCTGTCTGGGCGTGGGCTAGTCCGGCCTGGCCGACTGCTAGAACTGTGACGATGAGTCCAGCGAGGATTGCTTTGTAGGGTTTTGAGAGAGAGACCATTTCCTTATTTTCTCTCCAATCGACGCGGAGAACCGGTCTAAGCTAATAAGCCTGCCTCAGACCCTATCTGCTACAGATTGCCAGAGCACACCAGGTATTCCGGAAGGTAAGCGGAGTTCGCTACAAGATAAGGCTGTAAAGAGCTGCGTGTGCCTCGCTAAGAGTCCTTCAATCTGTTTTACCGCGCTAGTTCAGATGCGACAGCTCAGGCTAAGCGATAACTGTGCGCCACCAGAATGGGCGGAATCATCCCTCGAGCGGTCTAGTAGATTCCTTTTGTTATTCCATTAATAACAGGCGTAACCTTGCCAGATTCTACAGCGACTGTAATTGGTAGGTTGCATGATTGAAGGCCGCATGTTGCGTTCGGCGGAATCATATCCGAGAGAATCAAGCCATAGATTCCGAGGAAGACCCCGACCACTATGACGGTGAGAGCCGCTGGAGGAACCAAATCTTCCAAAAAAATCAGACCCAGCTCATAAAAGGTCTCTCCAAGACTCTTGGACAGTCGGGAGTCTGAGAGAGGAAGCCTATTCTGATACTAGGATGATTCTGTACGAGGAAAGCGCAGGCTCCTCGCTCATGAAGCTCTCTCTACAGTCTAAGATCATAATCGCAGAGTCGATCGCAACAACTATCCTAATAGCCGCTTTACTCTCGGATTACGAGAACAACATCTACCTTAGACAATACCTAGCCCAAGCCATGGGCGGATTTCAAGCAAACATCTCTCTTCAATGGATAGCACGGTTCGGAAACATCCTATTGATACCTCTACGGGTACTCACTTTGACTCTGCTCTCCCTCATGACCCTGATCCTTTTGCTCCTACTCTTCTTCATGTTCACCACTTTCGTCCTAAGCATGGTAAGGATCCGAAAGCCGAAACCCAGACGTTCATATCACTCGTGAGCCACCAGCCAACATTTGACCCGAAATAACTGGCTCATCGCCGTCTGCCAAAATGTATATACAGGATCACAACGAACCGAGTCAGCGTTTCTCGAGGACCAGAGCCTTTGCGAATCACCGTCATCGCCGCAGGAGTAGTTGGAAAGGCGACGGGAACCGGACTCGAAAGCAAGGGACACGAAGTAATCTTCTACGATAATGACAAGGCGAGACTCACCCAAATAGCGAGCGAAGGACACAGGACCGCTTCTTCAATCAAGGAAGCTGTGGGACAAAGCGAAGTCTCAATGATCTGCGCTCCAACACCCAACGCAAATGGCACTGTGGACCTAGAGGTACTCCTCTCGATCTGCTCTGAACTGGGAAGCGCCCTCCAACAGAGCGACTCTTACCATCTCATAGTCATCAGGAGCACAGTTCCTCCAGGAACCACCAGAGAAATTGTGGTTCCCCGGATCGAGGCGACTGCGGGTGCTCCGACCGGCTTACGGTTCGGAGTCTGTCATAACCCGGAATTTCTACGAGAGAAGTTCGCCTCCGAAGACTTTCTGCACCCGAGGGCGATAGTTATCGGGGAAATGGACGAGAGGGCGGGCAGTACACTTCAGTCAATTTATTCATCGTTCGGCTCCCCCGTATTCCGTTGCGACCCGGAGACATCCGAGATGACCAAATACGCGTCAAACCTCTTCAACGTCACAAAAATCAGTTTCTTCAACGAGATCGACAAAGTCTGCAAAGCACTTGGCGTAAGGTCGGAAAAAGTAAGCAAGCTCATGCCATTACTCGCCCTCGGTCTCAGAGACGACCTTCAAGAATGGGGAATATACGGCGGCCGAGCTTTCGGAGGCATGTGCCTTCCCAAAGATTTGGATGCATTCATCGCGTTCGCCCAGGACCAGGGAATTCGTGTTCCACTGCTTGAGGCAGTCAGACAGGTCAACCAGACTATGTCTAAAGAAGATCAGAAGATCGAAGTGCTAGTGGCCAGTGGCTGACCTTCTCCCCCTCATACCTCTGGGCATAGTTGGCGTGATCACCTGGAGCCTGTGGGCGATGAGGAGAATGTACGGAAGAGCCTACCGACCGTTTCAAGGCTCTTTCACCACAACAACATCGGTTGTCGTCCCTGTCTACAATGAAGACCCAAAGATTCTCCTCCGAGCCATCACATCCTATCTCGCCAACAAGATTGGAGAAGTAATCTTGGTCGTAGACTATCAGGACAAGTTGAACATAGAAAACATTCAGACGAAATTCCCCTCCTCGTCTCACCCCAATGTTAGACTGATAGTCACCGAGGAACCTGGGAAGCGGCCAGCCCTCGCCCGTGGAATCAGTGAGGCGACAGGGGAGATTGTTGTCCTATCTGACAGTGACACCAAATGGGCAGAGAATCTTCTCGAAGAGATTCTGAAGCCTTTCAGCGACCCCGAAGTAGCGGGTGTCGGGGCGAAGCAAAACGTGGACCACTTCGAGGATTCTCTGGTCTGGAGAATAGAAAACTGGCTCCTAGATCTAAGATACATCGACTTCGTTCCAGGAATGTCGGTGGACGGGGTGGTAAACTGCTTGTCGGGGAGAACGGCCGCGTACAGAAGATCTCTACTGCTCCCCGTTCTTTCGGAGCTAGTCGGCGAGACTTTTCTCGGCAAGAAATGCGTTGGTGGTGATGATGTCCGGCTAACACAACTCATGCTCATACAGGGCTACAAGACAGTCTACCAGAGAACCGCTG
>Ga0209375_1001126_pt1 | contig 20705 bp, 21 predicted proteins | sample GraSoiAngelo_131_FD_185888 | JGI IMG/M metagenome (GOLD analysis project Ga0209375, IMG submission 185888) | Grasslands soil microbial communities from the Angelo Coastal Reserve, California, USA - 14_0929_02_30cm (SPAdes) (version 2) | ecosystem: Environmental > Terrestrial > Soil > Grasslands ... | reverse complement strand
CAGCAGCGCGCGAGAATACGTCGAAGTCCAGCGGATGATTGAGACGCTGGCCATCCGGGCGGTTTCGCACGACGTGCACGTCTCCACGCTCAGCGGGGGCAACCAGCAGAAAATTGTCATCGGCCGCTGGCTGATGATCCCGCCGAAAGTGCTGATTCTCGATGAGCCGACCCGCGGGATCGACGTCGGGGCCAAGGCGGAGGTACACGCGATCATTGACCGGCTGGCGGGTGACGGGCTGGCGGTCCTGTTCATCTCGTCCGAGCTCCCGGAGATTCTCGGTATGAGCGACCGGATCCTGGTCATGCGCAACGGCACACTGGTGGGGGAATTCTCCCGCCGCGACGCCACCGAGGAACGCATCATGACGGTCGCCGCCGGGGTGGCGGGCGAGGGGAGAGCATCCTGATGGGCTGGCACGCCAGGTGAGAGAGCCAGAGACACCGGCGGCGGCCGCGCGCATCGGCGCGGCGGCGGGAGTACTCTCCTTGCGCCCCTCGGTCGTTGCCACCCTGCGGGACTACGGCATCTACCTGGCCCTCGGCGCGCTGGTCGCGTATTTCGCCATCGCGCTCCCGCAGTTCCGCACGCCCGACAGCGCCCTGCTGGTATTGCTGCAGGTGTCGGTGATCGGAATTATCGCCATCGGGATGACCTTCACCATCCTGACGGCGGGGATTGATCTCTCGGTCGGGTCGCTGCTCGCCGTGGCCGGCATGTTCTCGGGGGTCTTCGCCCAAAAGGATCCTTCGGCCGTCAACGTCGCGCTCGCGTTTCTGCTGCCGGTGGCGATCGGCCTACTCGGCGGAGCGCTCAACGGCGTGATCATCGCCTGGGCGGGGGTCAACCCCCTGATCGTCACGCTGGGCACGCTCACCGCATATCGCGGGTTTGTGGTCTGGTACCGGGTCAATCCCATCTACGACCTGCAGCCGTACTACCGTGCGGTGGGACAGGGAACGGCTGGCCCCGTTCCTATTCCAGCGATCATCCTGCTGGCCATGGCGGGGGTGGCCTGGGTGGTGCTGAACTACACCCGCTATGGCCGCTACGTCTACGTCGTGGGCGGAAATCCGGAAGCGGCCCGCGCGGCCGGCATCGACGTACCCCTCATGAAATTCAGCGTGTATGTGCTTAGCGGTTTTTGCGTGGGGGTCGCGGCGCTGATCTTCACGTCGCGCCTCATGGCGGCGCAGGCGATTTCAGGCCAGGGGTTCGAGCTGCAGGCCATCGCGGCGGCCGTGGTCGGAGGCGCGTCGCTGTTCGGCGGCCGCGGCAAAATCACCAACACCATTGTTGGCGCCCTGATCATGGGCGTGCTGTTCAACGGACTGGTGATGCTCAACGTGCCGGCCCCCATCCAGCAGATGGTGATCGGGGTAATCATCATCACCGCGGTGTGGCTCGACGCCGTGCTGCGGCAACGCGGGTACTGAGCGGAGAGGAGGTGCGGGGGCGACGTGAGTCGTGGTGGTGAGATGATGCGCGATAAGGAGGAAGAGGATGATGCATAAAGTACTGGCGCTGGCGATTGCACTGATGCTGCTGACGATCGGGGCCGTCGGGGCCGCGGCGGCGGCGCAGCCATGGACGTTTGGGGTATCGTATCAGAACCTCGCCTTCCCGTATGTGGCCGCTCTGCAAAAAGCCGCCCAGGCGGCCTGCAAAGCCTTGGCCGTGAAGTGCCTGGAGACCGACGCGTTCAATGACACAGAAAAGGAACTGAAGAACGTGGAGAGCATGCTGGCTCAGGGTGTCAACTGTCTGGCCTTCGAGGCGGCCAGCCTGAAGGCATCCTCGGCGTCGATCGTAGCCGCCAACAAGAAAGGCGTGCCCGTGGTCCAGTTCAACGGGAAGGCTGACGGCGGCCAGTGGGTGACGTTCGTGGGCTCGGAGCAGCCCGACTCCGGCGCGCAACTCGGGGTCTGGCTGGCCGGCCTGTACAAGCAACTCGGCAAGCCGCAACTGAAGGGCATCTACCTGCGCGGCGTCGCGGGACAGATTACCGATCTTGCTCGGAACGACGGCCTCAAGAACCGCCTCAAGGCGGAAAACCTGCTGGACAAGATCAGCTTTACCGAGCAGTACGCGGATTACGATCGCGGCAAGGGGCAAAGCGTGACCGAGAGCCTGCTGACGCGCGATAAGAGTTACGACTTCATCGTCGCCAACAACGACGACATGATTCTCGGCGCACTACAGGTGGCCCGGCAGTTCAAGCTCGTCGGCAAAGTGCACATGGCCGGCGTGGACGGCCTGCCGGAGGCCCTGGATGCGATTCAGAAGGGGGAGCTGGACGCCACCGTGTTTCAGGACCCCGAAGGCCAGGGCGGTGGAGGAATCTGGGGCTGCTACCTGCACCTCTCGGGGGTGAAGCTGCCGAAGGATATCCTCATCCCATTCAAACTCGTGACCAAGGCGAACGTGAGCGATTTCGTCGCGATCGCCAAGCGAGTGTACGTGAAGTAGACATTCGATCTGCCGTGAGCCGCGCTCGCGCGTGACGCAGGTCCGTTGCCCGCGCGCGACGCGGCTGGGCGGCGAAAACCGGAGGGGGTCGGTCATGGACGTGCGCTCGATTGAAGGGGTACCCGCGTCCCCGGAGCATAAGGGGACGGTTCCCGTCTGGTGGTTGTACCGGCCGCGAGAGATGAAGGCCACGACGCTGGGCGGATACCTCGAACTCGTCAGCGAGTTCGAGGTGAAAGGCGGCGGCGCGGTGCACCCGCACCAGCACACCACACATGAGTTCTATTATGTTGTCAGCGGCCGGGGCCTGATGACGATTGCGGGTGAAGAACGGCAGATTGTGCAGGGGGATCTCGTGCACATCCCGCCGGATGCTGTGCACAGCCTGCGGCCAGTGAGCCCGCACGCCTCGATTCGATGCTTCTGTTTTGCGATCGGCCTCCGAAACACGCCCGAGGTGAACTACTCGTCTGACTAGGCGAGGTGCCGATCATGCCAAAGAACGACACGCTGTTGAAGTCCATCGGGGATTTTGACACCGCCACGCTCTACGAAGCCGCCGGCCAACAGGGGGCGATGGTGCCGGAGATGCGTCCATTGAGCCGCGGCATGCGCGTGGTCGGGCCAGCGTTCACGGTTGCCTGTCCGCCCGGCGACAACCTGATGCTCCACGCGGCCGTGGCCGCCGCCGCCCGTGGAGACGTCCTGGTGGTGCAGTGTCACGATTTTGCGTTTGGGGTGTGGGGCGAAGTGCTGTTGACGGCGGCGCAGGCCCGCGGGATCGCCGGGTTGATCCTGGACGGCGCGGTGCGGGACGTGCCGGCGCTGGAACGGTCCGGCTTTCCGATCTTCTGCCGTGCCGTCTCGATGCGGGCGGCGACAAAGGTGCGGCGGGGCATCGTGCGGATGCCCGTGACGTGTGGGGGACAGCTGGTGCGGCCCGGCGATGTGGTGGCGGCCGACGAGACGGGTGTGGTGGTGCTGCCCGCGGCCGGCCTGCCGGAAGTGCTGGAGAAGGCCCGGGCGCGCCAGGAGCGGGAAGCGAAGCTGATGGCGGATGTGCGAGGCGGCAAGACGACGCTGGAACTGTTGGCGCTGACGCCCCTGCTGGATGATGTGAAACAGAAGTAGCGTGTGGAGGCCGACGATGAGCGGGCGCATCTATGATCTGAGCATGCCGTTTACGCGCGACATGCCGACGTACTTCTTCTGGAAGAACTGGCATCATCCACCATTCTTCGCCACATTCACAGACCTCGAGGAAACCAGCCTGGGACCGGGGACCGGCGAGGGGTTCGTCTCGCTGGTGGCGTTTCTCACGCACACCGGCACCCACATGGATGCCCCGAGGCACTTTCGACGCGGCGCGTGGTATCTGCATGAAATCCCGCCCGATCGCTTCCTGGGTGAAGGGCCGGTCTTGCCAGTGCCCAAGGGCCCGAATGAGGACATCACCGTACAGGATCTGGAAGCGACCGAGATGGAGGTCCGCGCGGGCGATCTGGTGGTCATCGACACGGGATGGCACCGGCAGTACAAGACGCCTGGGCAGGACCGGGAGGGCGCGCACTATTACTTCACGCAGCATCCTGGATTGTGTACCGAGTCGGCCCAGTGGCTGCTGGAGCGGGGCGTGTACACGATTCTCATCGACACCCCGGCCATCGATGCCTCCACGCACACGGTCTTCGGCGACAATACCTGGCAGAGCCACGCCGTCTTGTTTGCCCGCAACATTCCTGTCGTGGAGCACCTGGGCGGGGAGATCGACCAGGTCGCCGGGCGGCGCTGCACCATCAGTTGTGCGCCGGTGAATTACGTGAACGGCGACGCATTTCCGCTGCGAGTGCTGGCGCGGCCGCTGACCTGAGCCCGGAAGATGTCCGGTTCCATGATTTGATTGCCAGCGCCAGCCGCAACGAGCGGTCCAGGTCACCATCCGGATGTTTCGCGACCAGCTGCAGCTGTTGCGGGCCCGGTCGGTGGCCGTCGCCGGCCGGTCGGAGAAGTCGCACCAGGAGATGGGAAGGATACTGGACGCGATCATGAACCGTGCGCCTGGGGAGGCCGAGGAGGCGATGCGGCTGCATATCCGCGGCGCGCAGGAGGATGTCCTCAAAGCGTCGCCGTTATAGCTTTGCGCGGGTCAATGAGTCTGTCTGCCGGAGCCTGACGTCGGGCAAGACAGTCCTTAGCACAGGTCTTACCGGGGCGGGATCACACCGTGCGTACGATCATCTGGCTGCTGGTGCTGGTGCTCATCGCAGGTGGCGTATATGCCGCCGTGAAGGCGCGCTACGAGTACTCCACGCAGGGAACGACGCAGGTCCGTACCGACCACTGGACCGGCGACGTGCAGGTGTGGGGCTGCGCGGCGTATGAGTTTCGCGGCGCCGAGAACGCGTATTTCCCCATGGCGCCGGGCGAGACGGACAAACCCTGCACCACATTTGGGTGGGTCTCTCGAAAGGCCAGCAAGTAGGCCCGCGAGCAGGAGTTTGGGAGTCTCGTCCCCCAATATCCGCAGTAACGTCGTCGTCCAATTGAGCGCGCGAGCAGTTCGAGCGAGGGGGCCATCGGTCCGGTGCGGGAACGTCCACCGATTTCCAACGTCGGGAAGACCGTTGCCGCCAACGTGGGCCTCGCTGCGTGCTACTTCATTGCCGCCAAACTCGGCCTGAAGCTGGCGTTCTTGAATGCCAGCGCAACAGCGGTGTGGCCGCCGTCCGGGATCGCCCTGGCGGCGGTCTTGCTGCTGGGCACCCGCGTGTGGCCCGGCGTGTTCGCCGGCGCGTTTCTCGCCAACCTGACCACTGCCGGGACCCTGGTCACCTCGGTGGGCATTGCGGTCGGGAATACACTGGAGGCTCTGGTTGGCGCGACTCTGGTGAACAAATTCGCCGGCGGCCGCGACGCGTTCGACCGGGCGCAGAATATCTTTCGCTTTGTCCTGCTGGCGGCCATGATCAGCACCGCGGTCAGCGCGACGACGGGCGTGACGGCGCTGTCGCTGGCTGGGTTCGTGCGCCCGGGTGACTACGGACCGGTGTGGCTGACGTGGTGGCTCGGGGATGCGTCCGGGGCGCTGATCATCGCCTCATTCCTGCTGTTGTGGAGCCGGCACCATCGCGTCACCTGGACGCGTGAGCGGCTGCTCGAAGGCGCATTGCTGGCCTCCGCGGTCCTGATCGTCGGCACGGTGGTGTTCGGCGGCATCTTTTCGTTCGAATACCTGACCGTTCCCCTGCTGGCCTGGGCCGCGTTTCGATTTGGTCCACGTGAAACTGCGACCGTGATCGTCCTGCTCTCCGGCATTGCCATCTGGGGAACGCTCCACGGCGCCGGGCCGTTTCTCGCCGCGACCCAGAACGCCTCACTGCTCTTGCTCCAGGCCTTCATGGCGATCATGGCGCTGGTGAACCTGCCGGTGGCCGCCGTCGTGGCTGAGCGCAAGGAGGCGGTGGAGAGGCTTCGCGACAGCGAGCAGCAGTTCCGGACGCTGTACCAGCGGGAGCGCGGGACCGTCGAAGTTCTGCAGCGCAGCCTGCTGCCCTCCCGATTACCCACCATTCCGGGTCTGACCGTCGCTGCCCGCTATGTGCCCGCGACGCCAGAGCCGCTGGGTGGAGATTGGTATGATGTGTTTCCTCTCGCTGGCGGCAGGGTTGGACTGGTGATGGGAGATGTCGCCGGGCACGGTGTGGGGGCGGCGGCGGTTATGGCGAAACTTCGAAATGCGCTTCGGGCCTATGCGCTGGAGGGCCATTCACCCAAGCAGGTCGCCGAGCGGTTGAATCGAGTCATGGAGCGCGGCGAAATGGCGTCCGTCGTCTACCTGGTGCTGGATCCTGTCCGCTGGCACGTGTCGTACATTAACGCAGGGCAACCTCCGCCCGCGGTGCTCGAGCCGACGGGTACCGTGAAGTTCTTGGACCAGTCTTCGATTCCGCTGGGCACACGTCTCCCGCGCTCGTACGACGAGCACGAGCTCGATCTCATGCCTCAATCGACTGTGCTGCTATATACCGATGGGATCATAGAAACCCGCACGCAAGGAGCCGAGGCCAGACTGGCGAGGCTGGAGCGGGCGGTCGCCGGCCGTCCGGCGACGGATCTCGACGACCTCCTCACCCATCTGCTCAACCAGATTCTCGGTGAGAACGCTCCGATCGACGACGCCGCGCTTCTCGCCGTCGCGGCGTCGCCGCTGGACCCCCGGCGGTTTCACCTCGAGCTGGTGGCGCTTCCCGACTCGCTCGCCACGCTCCGCAATGCGCTCAGGCAATGGCTCCCCCAGACGGGGGCGACCCCGGAGGAGATCTTCGCCGTCATCACCGCGGTCGGGGAGGCGGCGGCGAACGCCATCGAGCATGCGTATGGCCCAAAGGAAGCCGCGTTTGAAGTCGAGGCGCTTGTGGAATCCGGCAGGCTGGAGATCGCCGTGAGGGACAAGGGCCGGTGGCGGACCCCCCGCGGTCCCATGCGCGGGCATGGACTGAAAATGATGCGAGAACTCATGAAATCCGTGGAGGTGGCGAGTGGCCCGGAGGGGACGATGATCCGGCTCTCCCACACCCTGCGCAACGCCGTGCGATCGTGATGGATCCGCTGGCCGCGGTCCGCGTCATCCTGAAGGGCGACGTCGTGGTCGCGTCCCTGGAGGGGGAAGTGGACCTCTCCAATGCGCGCGATATTCGAGAAGACATTCTGGGGAGCATTCCCAACACCGCGACCGGTCTCATCCTCGACCTCACCAACACCTCGTATTTGGATAGCCAGGGCATCCAGGTGCTCCTGGACGTTACCGAGCTCTTGGGGGTGCGCCACCAGCGGATCCGGCTGATTGTTCCGAAAGACGCCCTGATCCGTCAAGTGCTCTCGCTGACGTCCCTGCTCTCGGCTCTCGCGCTTGATCAGACGATGGAAGACGCCCTCGCTAACTTCCAGGCGGCCGACCTGTAAGGACGAGGAGCGTGATGCCCAGTACCGCCAGCAGGTATCCGCCGATAACCTCGCTCGCCCAATGATCCCCGAGGTAGACGAGCGCCACCCCCATGAGTGCGACTGCCGCGCCGAGCACATATGGCAGGAGCCGCCTCCACCTGCTGGTCTGAGCCCTCAGCAATGAGGCTGCGGTCGCCAGCAGCATAGTGCGGAAGGCGTGCCCGCTGGGATAGGAGTAGGGCGTGCGCACAAGATAGTGCAGGATGTTTACCCCCGGTCGGCGCAGAGATTCCGGGACGCCCGGGTGTGGCAGCCAATGCTTGACAATCCACTCTACCGCGAGGCCGCCAATGAAGACTGCCCAAAGTGCAACTGAGAGCTGCATGCGCCCGCGCCGGGCCAGCGCAACTGCGATCAGCACGGCGAGGACCACGGTAACCTCCACATTGCCGGCGATGGTGATGATGGAGAAGATCACATCAAGGGCCGGCGAGGCATACTGCTGAAGCCACCGCGTGACGGCGAGGTCGGCCTGCGCCAGCGGCGGAGTTCGCGCGGCAACCGTCCAGGCGCCCAGCGTAATTCCGGCGGCCAGCAGGACCGCATGGTCTCGTTTCATTGGTTTCTTATGGCCAACGCGTGACGTAGCGCATGGACAAGAGCCAGGCGGAGCGGGAACTCCTTTCCGTGATCATCGCGGAGAGCCTCCGCGACGAGATCGTCACAGTAGGCGCACTGGCTGACCGAGCGGCCCGGCATGGATTCGGCCTCCTCATGATTGTACTGTCGCTGCCCGCCATGTTCCCGGTTCTGCCGCCCGGGCTGCCGGCGCTCGTCGGACTGCTGTTCGTCATCGTGGCCACACAGATGCTGATCGGCCTGGAGCGCCCGTGGTTGCCCGGTGGCGTGCGGCGCTACACGCTGAGCGCCCGGGCGAAGCAGATCCTGCAGCAGCGCGGCATCCCGTTCCTACGGCGCGTCGAGAAGTTCGCGCGGCCGCGGCAGCTGTGGATCCCCGATGCCATCTCGACCAGGGTTGTCGCAGTCGCGCTCTTCCTGCTTGGCGTCGTGCTGTTTAGCCCCCTGCCATTTTTCCACACTATCCCGGCCCTCACCGTCATGATCTTGGGGTTCGGTCTCGTGAACCGCGATGGGTTCCTCCTGGTCGGTGGTCTGGCTCTCTCCGCCGGTGTGGTGGCCGGTGGCGTCATTGGTGCCGAGAAGCTGATCGCGTTACTCAAATGGCTCTTCCGCCGTCTGTGACCCCGTGACCGTGCCGTTACCCAATAGCCATCGATCTGTGACCGCTGGCTTCTTATCTGGTTTTGAAAGAGCGTTGGAAAAGGAGCGGGTAACTCATGCGGATGGTAGGGTTGATTTTGAGCATCCTGGTGTTCATGGGCGTGTTTTCAGCTTCGGCTCCCATGCTGGTTCAGGGCCAGGCGATGGCCAATCCCGCGAAGGTTGCCGATGCGAAGATGGCCCTGCGCACCCTGTACATCGACCACATTTTCTGGGTGAGATCGCTCGTCATCTCGACCCGGCTGGGCGAGAAGCAGGCCGTCAGCGAAGCGGACGAGTATGGCCTGGCGAATGCGAAGGCCATCGGAGGCTCAGTGGGACCCTTCTACGGACAGGCGGCCGCCGACAAGTTCACGTCGCTCTTCGTGGGGCATTATTCGGCCGTGAAGGGGTACATGAGCGCCGCGTTTGCGAATGGGTTCAAAGGCAATGCAGCGCGCAGGAAGGCCGCCCTGGATGCCCTGATGCAAAATGCCAACGAGATCGCGGTATTCGTGAGCTCCGCGAACCCGAATCTGCCCAAAGCGACTGTGTCCGGGTTTCTGGTGACTCATGTACAGCAGCACGTGATGTCCATCGATGCCACGGCGAAGAAGGATTGGTCCCGTGAGGCGGATATGTGGGAGCCCATGGTCAAAGAGATCTACGCGCTGAGCGATGCGCTGGCGGATGGGATCGCCAAGCAGTTTCCGGAGAAGTTTCAATAATTAGGCGAGCATGCCCGCCTGCGCCCGGTAGCCCGCCAGGTCAAACGCCGCGCCGGGACACGGAGTGGCCTGGTCGGGCATCTCTCGATGGCCGCGGAGGCCGATAATCTGCGGGTAGGCGTTCCGCAGCAGGCGAGTCAGCCAGATGCCCGCCGCGATGGCCGTCCGCGATGGGGGGAGGGTCGAGAAGTCGCCCACAAAGCAGATGCACAGGCTCTCCTCGTTGTGTCCTTTGACACAGGCGGGCAGGACATCTAAGGGACGCCCCGCAAAGATGCGTCCGTCCTCATAGATCAGATGGTTGTAGCCAATGCCGCTCCATCCCCTGGTCTCGACGTGAAACCGGGCAATCGTTTCCGGCGTCTGATCGGGCGGACCAGCGGAATGATGCACGACAATCCAGTGAATTGAGGCCATGTTTCTCGGCGTGTACGGACTGTTGGGATTTCGAGGTAGTGTCAGCGTGAGATCGATGATCTGGTAATCCTCCGGCATTGCACGCGCCTCCTCAGGTTCGCGCGGGAGTTTGTCGCCAGCGTCTCTTCAAGGAAAGGTCGCAGGGCGGCCACTCGGAGGTAGGTCACGCAACGGACGGCGCTCGGGTCAGGGCGTACTCGACCGCCTGGTCTAGAGTCATCGCGCGTCCACGCTGCCAGACCGCGGGGAACGCGTCGCCCAGTGTTTCCCGTACCTCGGCGATGGTGCGGTCGTAGCGGTCACGAATGAACGGCGGCGGGGGAACCGCCAGGGCCTCACGCAGTGCCTCCGCTGCGCCGAAGAGCACGCCGGCTCGTTCCGCCTGCCCCAGTCTCAGCGCGACGACAGCCAGCCCGGTCAGGCTCGTCGAAATCCCGCGCCGGTCCCGCAGCTCTTTGCGCAGCGGCAGGCTCTCTTCAAAGAAGGCGGCCGCACGGGTGTCCTCCTGACGGTCCCAGGCGACGATGCCCAGGTTGGCCAGTGAGAAGGCGATTCCCCAGCGATCGCCGAGCTCCCGGAAGAGCGCGAGGGTTTCTTCCAGCACAGTCTGGGCGCGCTGGTAGTCGCCCATCTCTCGCAGCACGAGGCCGAAGTTGTTCAGCGTAATCGTGCTTCCCCACTTGTCGCCGAGTTGCTGGAATTGTTTGACGCTGTCCTCCAGTAGCGCGGACGCGCGGGCGTAGTCCCCCTGCCCGCGCGCGACCAATCCCAGGGTCAGACGCGCGCCCGCCTCGCCCCATCTGTCACCGGCCTCCCGGCTGAGCGCCAGGCTTTCTTCGCCGAACTGGGCCGCCCGGTCGTACTTCTCCAGCCGGCACGCATCCAGACCCAGGATGTTCAGACATGAGGCGATGCCGCGTTTGTCGCCCAGAGTCCTGCTGAGGTTCAGGCTTTCCTCCCCCAGCGCCACGGCCCGCGGAAAGTCGCCCTGCACGAGGGCGAGGATCCCTGCGCCGTTGAGCGCCTTCACTCGGGCGGAGCTGAGCATTCCGGCCCCTTTGGTCAGAGCAGACTCCAACCATTCCCGCCCTTCAGTCAAGTATCCCCGCACCTCCCAGAAATGCCACACCGCCCCGGCGAGGCGCAGTCCGTATTCGGGATTCGGTTCTGTTGTCTTGCACCAATCCAGCGCGGCGCGGATGTTGTCGTGCTCGGCTTCTAGACGCGCCAGCCACGATTCCAACGCCGGGCCCTGCAGTTCGGGTTCCGCGTTCTCGGCGAACTGCAGGTACCAGTCCCGGTGCCGCTGGCGGACGGTCTCATCCTCCCCCGCGGCCACCAGATTTGCCCGCGCGTACAGCCGCACCGTTTCGAGTAGCCGATACCATGTGCCGCGTCCGTCGAGATTTTCTACAATCACCAGCGACCGGTCCACCAGCCGGATCAGGATGTCGAAAACCGCAGAGGGCTCGCATCCGTCGCCTGCGCAGACGGCCTCGGCGGCCGCCAGGGTCCAGCCGCCGGCAAAGACCGACAGCCGGCGCAGCAGCATCCGTTCCTCATCGGCGAGCAGGTCATAGCTCCAATCCAGGGCGGCCCGCAGGGTTTGGTGCCGGGGCGGAGCGGTGCGGCTGCCGCCTGTCAACAACCGGAACCGGTCATCGAGCTTTGCTGCGATTTCTTCAACGGAGAGGACCTTGACCCGCGCCGCGGCCAGCTCGATCGCCAGCGGGATGCCGTCGAGCCTGGCGCAGACCTGCGCCACGGCGGCCGCGTTGACAGGTGTCAGCGCGAACCCGGGGCGGTTCGCGGCCGCACGGTCGACGAAGAGTCTGATCGACTCAAACTCTGTCAGGCGGTCGAGGGGCGGCAGGCGGTCAGGATCGGGCATCGAGAGCGAGGGCACGCGATAGGCGACTTCCCCCGCAATTCCCAGCGCTTCCTGGCTGGTGGCCAGCACTCGCAGCTGCGGGCACGCCTGCAGCAGCGTCTGCACCAGGCCGGCGCTCCCGGACAGCACATGCTCGCAGTTGTCCAGCACGAGCAGCAGCGACTTGGGTTTGAGGTGGTCCAGCAGGGTCTGGATCAACGGCCGCTGCTCCTCACGCACGCCCAGCGTCATTGCCACCGTCTGCGTCACGAGCGCAGGATCTGACAGCGGGGTCAGCTCAACCAGCCAGACGCCGTCGGTGAACGACTCGACGAGATCGGCCGCGGCCTGGAGGGCCAGCCGGGTCTTGCCGGCCCCGCCTGAGCCGGTGAGGGTCAGCAGGGACGTCTCCGCGATGCGTGATTTGACTTCGGTGAGTTCCTTGGCGCGGCCGACAAAGCTGGTCAGCTGGCGCGGGAGGTTGTTCGGCAGCACGTCCAGCGACCGCAGCGGAGGGAACTCGGCCCGCAGCCCCGCGACCAGCAACTGGAAGATGTGTTCCGCCCGGGCGAGGTCTCGGAGTCGATGTTGGCCCAGGTCGCGGAGCGTTGTGCGATCAGGGAGCGACTGTTCCACAAGCCCGCGGGTTGCTTCGGAGAGGAGGATCTGCTCGCCGTGGCCGGCGGCCAGGAGGCGGGCGGCGCGATTCAGCGTCTGCCCGAAGTAATCGCCTCCCCTCGCGTCCGCCGTCCCGGTGTGCAGGGCCGCCCGGACCTTGAGGCCGCCGGGAACGATCCACGCTTCTGCCTGTACGGCCTGCTGGATCGCCGCGGCAGCGGCCACGGCGGCAATCGCATCCTCGAACGCGGCGTCAAAGGCGTCGCCCATGGTCTTAAAGATATGGCCGCGGCGGGTCTCGATGATCCCGCGCAGGAGCGCGTCGTGGCGCGCGAGGGCCTCGCGCATCGTGTTGGGATGCTCCTCCCACAGGCGGGTGCTCCCCTCGATGTCGGTAAAGAGGAATGTGATGGTTCCGGTCGGCAGGGCACTCATGATCAGGGTGAAGAATCTCTTGCCGCGATAGGTTCGGGGAGTCCTGGCGGCCTCCTGGGGCGTTCCATCATGATCGTTCATCTCGTCGACGGCACGTATGAGCTGTTTCGCCACTTCTACGGCCTTCGTCGCTTTCACGAGGACGAGGATCCGCCGTTCGGTGCGGTGACCGGCGTGCTGCACACGGTGTTGCAGATGATCGAGGAGGGCGCGGCGCACATCGGTGTGGCGACCGATCACGTCATCGAGTCCTTCCGCAACCGCCTCTGGTCTGGCTACAAGACCGGCGATGGCGTCGACCGCGCGCTCCTCGCGCAATTCCACCCGCTGGAGGAGGCGCTTGCGTCCATGGGCGTGGCGGTGTGGCCCATGACCGAGCTGGAGGCCGACGATGCCCTGGCCTCCGCGGCGAGCCTTGCATCAGAGGACGCGGCCGTCCAGAAGATCTGTATCTGGACGCCCGATAAGGACCTGGCGCAGTGCGTGCGCGGAGAGCGGATCGTGCAGGCTGACCGCAGAAGGCGGAAGATCCGTGATGCGAAAGGAGTTCGCCGGGAGTTCGGGGTAGAACCCGCCCTGATTCCCGACTTCCTCGCCCTCGTGGGCGACGCGGCAGATGGATATCCGGGTATTCGGGGGATCGGTCCGGTGACGGCGGCAGGGCTCCTGAACCGGCATGGCATCATCGAAGATTTCCCGCCTGCGGTCCTCGGGGACCGCCGCGACCTGGCGTTGCTCTTCAAGAAACTGGCAACGCTGCGAACTGACGCGCCGCTCTTCCGCGATGTGGACGAACTGCGGTGGCGCGGCCCCACCGATGCATTCGCCGCATGGGCGAAGCAGTTGGGCGACGCGCGACTGTTGGAGCGCTGCCTCAAAGCATCTCAGGCGGACGAAAGGATCACACGATGAAGCTCCACAAGAACAGCGTGGCCCTCGTCACCGGCGCGGCGCGCGGGTTAGGATGGGGAATTGCACGGGCGTTTGGCATCGCCGGCGCGCGGGTGGGCGTGACGGACATTCGTGATGACGAGCTCGCGCGCTGCGCCCGTGACCTCGCCGCCGACGGGGCGGACTTTCAGACTTTCCGCTCCGATGTGGCCGACCTCGCCGCGTGCAAGGATGTGGTGAGGAAGATTGTGGATCGCTGCGGGCGGATTGACGTGGTGGTGCACAATGCCATCTACATGCCGTTGATGACATTTGAAGCGACCACGCCGGAAGAATGGGTACGCCAACTTGCTGTCGGCCTCGGCGGGCTGTTCAATTGCACGCATGCCGCATGGGATCAGATGAAAGCGCAAGGGGGAGGCCACATCATCGGCATCGCCAGCGGGTCGAGTCTGCGCGGCTACAAGCAGGAGGTCGGGTACTGCACCATCAAGCACGGGGTTGAAGGGTTTGTCAAAGCGCTGTCGCTTGAGGCCAAGGCCCACAACATCGCGCTGAATACGATCGGGCCCGGCGCCCGCATCAAACCCACTCGGATGACCTGGGCCGAGTACGATCAGACATCGGAGCAACTGCGGGCGGGCTGGGCGGATCCGGTCGAACTCGGCAGAGCGTGGGTGTGGCTCGCCGCGCAGCCGCCGGGTCGGTTCAGCGGCTTTCGCTTCGACGCGGCCCGGCTTGTCCAGACCATTGAGCGCGAAGGCGACGACTTTGCGTTCGCACCCGAAAAGGTCACGCTATATCCGGACGATTTTCGCGCCCGCCAGGAGTGGTACAGTGGCTACAAAAACGATCTATGAATCATTGGTATGGCACGAGGTCCGGGTGACTGCCCATGCCGCCGCCCAGTACATCACCCTCAAATATGGTGAGGCCGGCGCGCGTGGCACGCGCGTGACCCTCATCGCCGGGACCCACGGGGATGAAGGACCCTGGTCTGCACTGGCGATCAAGATGCTCTGCCGGCACCCTGTGGCGAAACTCACCGGGCGCCTGCGCGTCATCTTTACCGCCAATGCGCTCGCCGCCGAGCTGGAACGCCGCAACTCCTGGATCGACTCCCCCAATTCCTTCGACCTGGACGGCGTGTTCCCAGGTAAGGACGAAGGCTCGCACACTGAGCGCCTTGCGGGTTCGATCGCCCCGTTGATCGCCGACAGCGATGTGGTCGTCGATCTCCATGGTGGCGGCACCTGGTGCGTCAACGCCTTCGTGAAGCGTTTCGAGGGATCCGAACAGCTTGCGGCTGATCTCGGCGCGCCGTTCATCAGCAATGCGCCGAACAAACCTGGCGGTCTGACCACCTATGCGCGCTCCCTGGGCATCAAAGTCGCCAATGTGGAAGTGGGCGGACGTTCAGGCAAAGAAGCGTATTGGATCGAGCGTAATGTGCAAGGTCTCGAGCGCGCGCTCTTTCGCCTTGGCGTCCTCGCCCTCGACGTTCCCCCCGCTCCGGTGGAGAAGGCCGTCGATGTCGGCGCAACGGAAGCGATGCGCGCCAGAGTGGGCGGAATCTTTGTGCCTACCTTGCGGGAGGATGCCGTGGGTACCATCGTCCCAGCCGGGACCGAGATGGGCAAAATACTCGACCTGCACACCCTTGCTGAGTTGCAGGTGTTCACCGCTCCCTACGAGCAGACCGCCATGATGCTCCTGCGGCCGCAGATCTGCACTGTGGAGGGTTCAGCCTTGATGTATGTCGTTGCAAAACCAACCTAAGAGGGCCCGGTATTTTAACGCATTAGGTCCCGGAGGATTGGGATGAGAATGGAGCCGAGGACGAAGGTCAACAGCCAATAAAACTGGGTATTGATCTGCCGGCGCAGTTCGGTGAAATCCAGGCGAAGCGAGGCAATTTCGGAAGTCAGGCGTTGCTCTAGCAGGCCCAGGCGCTCGTTGATCTGCTGGTAGGCGCCTTCCAAACTCGCCATTCTGATTTCGAGCTGCTCAGTTGCCATGCGCTTGAGGCAATCATAATCTATTTGAGCTATTCTCTTAGACCTACTTCGCGTCGCTGGCGCGATCCCCAGGTGCCTACCCTCGCTCCTCATATCTGGTGGGCCCTGAGGGACTCGAACCCGCCGACGCGTCGGACGCAGTCGCGTCCTCCTCAGGGGGACACGTCCCCCTGATCGCTCGCGGTGCAATGTTGTGCCGAATTTGGTTAGTACGTTTGCGCTCGCTGCCCCCTAATACCTGAGGGAGTGCCTCCCTCAGACTCCCTCGGCGTCGGGGTTCGCCCACCGACAAACCAGAAGATTGCCGGGACTTCGAGAAGTGCGCTCTCCGCCCCGGCAATCTTCTGGTGGGCCCTGAGGGACTCGAACCCCCGACGCCCGGGTTAAAAGCCCGGCGCTCTACCCGCTGAGCTAAGGGCCCAATCTTCGCTCTAGGACTGCATTTTCGCACGTTTTAGGATCTTCGTCGAGGGCTAGCTGTGGCCTTGGTCATTAGCAAGTCATTGGCAGCCTCGGCCGCCACCTCCTGGATGCCAGGCATCTAAAACTGAAGTGGCGGGAATGTGCAGCCCCCGCCACTTCCTTCGTGGAATAGGATGGTCCAATCCGGTCGGCTACTTCAAAGGCGGCTTCCATCCCTTGGGCGCGCTGGCATCGCTCATATCGAAGGTCCCAAGTGTCTCTTTCGTTAGGACGAACTCATCCGTAGTGTAAACACGCTTCGGCACCGTGTTCCCCATCGCAGCATCTACACCATACACTACTGCAAGCCGTGCCAACTTGACAGGCTGGGCGGGGAGAATACCCGAGAGCAGTCCTTCGTTCAGGCAGCGCAGGGCCTCATCGTGAAGGTCCGCCCCGACAGTAATGATCTTCGAGGTCGGCCAGCCTGCCTGCTTGAGAACCCGGCCCGCCGCGCATGCTTGTGTAGTATTCCCGCTCCACACGGCATTGATCTTCTGCCCATGGGCCTGGAGGAAGTTCTCCATGACGCGGGTCGCCTCAACAATATTAGACGGATGCCACTGCTCGGCGATCACTTTGATCCCCGGGTACCGGGCAAACTCGTCTGTGGCGCCCTTCGCGCGCTGGATGAACAGGTCGCCGCCGGCCGGCCCCTTGAGCATCACGATATTTCCTCTGCTTTTGAGCTGGCGAACAAGGAAGTCTGCCAGCATTCGACCCACGTTGGCGCTGTTCTCGCTGATCTTCATCGTGACGTCATCGCTTTGGATGAGGACGTCGTCGTTAATGACGGGAATGCCAGCTGCAAGGGCTTTCTTAGCGACGGGAATCAGAGCCTGAGCATTGGCCGCTGTCAGCACGATCGCATTGACCTTTCGTTGGATGGCGTTCTCCATCTGGCTGATCTGCCGATCGGAGTACTCGTATCCGCCGGAATCAAATAGTTCCACGGTTACCGCAAGGTTAGGGTACTTCAGTTCGGCGAATGTTTTGCCAAGAATATATCCGTAGGATTTATTCTGGTAATATGGATCGCCACCGTTGGGCATCAATACGACGACTGTAAATGCCTTTTTCTCCTGCGCCTTGGCTGAGCTGAGCTGGAGGCCGCCAATCGAGAGCAGGATGATTACCAGGAGGATCGAGTAGCGTCTAACCCAAGCATCCGATTTCCTCATCATTCTTCCTCCTTTGGTCGCTTGTTGCGCTACCTGCGCACCCGCGAATATCGCGCCACCTCCTTTTAGTCGGACATCTCGATCTCGTGCCTCACCGTCTACCAAGGCTGACCAGAACCGAGACGAGGATGACGACGCCGATAATGATCTGCTGGATGAAACTCGAGATACCGAGAATGTCGAGCCCATTCGTCAACATGCCGACCAGAATGAGGCCGAAAGCCGTACTGACCACGGATCCCCTGCCGCCAAATAGCGAGGTTCCCCCGATGCAAACGGCCGCAATGGACTGGAGCTCTAGTCCGCTCCCGATCAACGGTTGCCCTGAGTTCATCCGGCCCGTCAACAGTACGCCGCTGATACCCACCAGGAAGCCGGACAAGGCGTAGACGGTAACTAGGTAGCGCGTCACCGGGATTCCTGCGAGCAATGCGGCGGGTTCGCTACCGCCGATTGCGTAGAGCGCGAGGCCGAAGCGGGTTCGCGTGAGAACAAGGAAGACGGTGAGGAAGCCGATAATAGCGACGACGGTGGAGACCGGGATCCCCGCCATAGATTGTTGGCCCACGTACTCGAGAAACTGCGACTCGATGCCGAAAACAGGGACGCCGCCAGTATAGGTCATGGCTGCTCCGCGGGCGGCGGACATCATCGCGAGCGTGACGACGAAGGGGGGCAGGCGGATCTTGCCGATGAAGAAGCCATTCACGAGCCCTGCCAGCGTACCCACGCCGATCCCGGCGAGAATGCCTGACGCCGTCCCCTGGCTCTTGACGACACTGGCGGAAACCACGCTGACCAGCGCGGCGACGGAACCGACCGAAAGGTCGATTCCTGCGGTCAGGATTACCATAGTCTGCCCCCATGCCACGAGGCCCGTCGAGGCAATCTGGCGACTAATGTTGGCAAGGTTCGAGAGCTGCGTAAACGTGGGGTTCAAGACTCCAAAGATGACGGCCAGGGTGAGGATCGCCACCGGCACCCCGATCGTCTCCCAACGGAGGCGGAGACCCTTGCGGACATGCGGCTCCGCAAGTTCCACCTCATGATCTGTCACGGAGATGCTTTCACCGCCGGCCATAGGCCTGCTGTTTTTGCCTGTTGTCAGATTCCATCACGCAGCGGACTCGCCGAAGATCGCGCCCAGAACAATCTCTTGAGTCGCCTGGTCGCGCGCCAGGTTGGCCACAATCCGGCCCTTTCGCATGACAACGACACGGTCAGCAAGCGCCAGGATCTCTCGGAGCTCAGAGGAGATCAATATGATGCCCGCTCCCGCCTCCGCAAGTTCACCGATTAACCGGCAGATTTCAACTTTGCTCCCGACGTCGATCCCCTGCATCGGCTCGTCGAAAATGAAAACTCTTGCCCTCGTCGTCAGCCACTTGGACAGGACGACCTTCTGCTGGTTGCCCCCGCTCAGTTGCAGTGCGGGGGTCTGAAGAGAGGGGGTCCGAATCCTCAGACGCTCCACGAACTGCTTGGCCACATTCTCCATCTGCCGAAAATTGAGCCACATCCGGCGTAGGGACGGAAGCATGATATTTTCTCGCACTGAAAGGAGAAGGAAGAGGCCTTCCTTGTGGCGGTCTTCGGGGAGAAGCGCCAGACCGCTGCGAACAGCAACATTCGGTGATGAGATGCGAACCGGTCTGCCGAAGAGTTGAAGCTCGCCCTGTGACATCGGGAGAGCTCCCACGATCGCCTTCGCGAGCTCAGTCCGCCCCGACCCCACAAGGCCGGCCATTCCGACGATCTCTCCTGCACGCACCGACAGGCTGACATCCTCCAGGATCCCCGGGACTGAGAGGTGCTTAACCCCCAGCAACTCACCTCCGAGAGGTACGATCTTCTTTGGGAAAACCTCTCGAATATCGCGTCCTACCATCATCTGGATTAGGTGCGGGAAAGAAGTCTGCCCCGCCGGAACCGTGGCTACCTTGTGGCCATCCCTTAGCACCGTCACGCGGTCGGCGATTTGCGTGATCTCCTCTAGCTTGTGCGTGATGTAGATTACCCCCTTGCCTGCCTGGCGCATCGTACGCAACAGCGCAAACAATCTCCCCGCCTCGCGTGCGGTCAGTTTGTCGGTGGGTTCGTCCATGATCAGGATTTCAACCCCAAGGAGCAGCACCTTGGCGATCTCGACTAGTTGTTGCTGGGAAATGCTCAGGCGTTCGACGTTGAGATCTGGATCGACGTCGAGACCGATATCATGCAGGGCCTCACGAGCACGCACCCGCATCCTCGGGCGATCCAGCCAGCCCATCGGATGAGAGGCCTGTTCATGGCCCAGGAAAAGATTCTGGGTCACGGTAAGCGAGGGCACGAGACTCAAGCCCTGATACACGGTGCCCACCCCGAGGCCCCTGGCGGAGGACGGGGTGAAGCTGTGCGTCAGGGTTCCCCTGATGTAGACCTCCCCCGACGTCGGCGGGTAAACTCCCGAGATGATCTTGATGAGGGTTGATTTCCCCGCGCCATTTTCACCCAGAAGGGCATGGATCTCTCCGGAAACAAGTTCGAAATTGACATGGTCTAGAGCCACGACGCCGGGGAATTGTTTCGTGACGTCGCGCATGCTGACCAGAAGCCCTGCGCCTATCATCCTGGCCTAATACCTCGTCGTGGCGTACGCTACAGCATCACCCGACCGCCGGTCACGTCTAGGGTTGCCCCCGTCACGTACCGGGCTGCCTCTGAGGCGAAAAACAGGATAGGGCCAACCTGATCGCCGACCTCGGCAATCCGGCCAAGTGGCGTCAACTTTTCGATCCATGCCACAAGGTCCGGCGTATGCAATTCCGCGACCCTTGGCGTTCGGGTAGTCCCCGGCGCCACTGCGTTAACTGTGATGCCGAACGGACCAAGTTCCCGTGCAAGATGACGCGTCAGCCCCAGCAGTCCGGCCTTGGCAGCCGCATAGTGGGCCGCACTGATTGTGACTGGCATACGGCCGGCTTCCGATGAGACGTTCACGATGCGCCCCCATCGGGCTGCCTTCATGTGGGGGATCGCTTCTCTGGAAGTGAGAAAGGCACTCGTCAGATTCAGGTGGATCACCTTAATCCACTGCTCGTCTCCAATTTCCTCGGCCGAGACGCTACGTCCGAACCCCCCTGCGGCATTTATGAGGATGTGGAGACCGCCGAACATCTCGACGGTGGTACGCACCAAACGGGTGACCTCACTGGCATCCGTCACGTCTACCGCGACGGCGCGCACCGACAAACCTGATCTGGACAGGTTACCGGCCAGCTGCTCAGCCCCAGCGGCATTAAGATCGGCAATGATCACGTGAGCACCATGATCAGAAAAGGCACGGGCCACAGCCTCGCCAATCCCCTGCGCTGCCCCGGTCACAATGACGACCTTGTCCTGAAATCCTAGC